>ERZ1034626.264-NODE-264-length-38284-cov-17.857543_pt1 | contig 38284 bp, 41 predicted proteins | sample MGYA00520652_ERZ1034626 | MGnify/ENA primary metagenome ERZ1034626 (study PRJEB33766, sample SAMN09781765) | gut metagenome | biome: gut microbiome | host: Homo sapiens | place: Madagascar | study: EMG produced TPA metagenomics assembly of the PRJNA485056 data... | reverse complement strand
AATTTATGCAAAATTTACGCAGGAAGGTTGAATGCCGTCCTTGTGTTTTCGCCCCCCTATGTTATAATATGGTAAAAGATGGGAGGTGCATTTTATGCAGCTGGCGTTTGGCTGGTACAACATCCTTGAGCTTTTGTTCTGCCTTGTAGCGCTGTGGATGGGCATCCGCGACCTGCAAGGCAAAGACCCGCTGATCCACACCTTTTTCAACAAATATGACAGCGACCCGGAATACCGCGCCATGTGGCAGAAGAAAAACGGCGTGTGGGAGATCTGCAATGCCATTATTTTTGCTTCCCTGCAGTTTCTGGGCAACTTCCCTACCCTGAGCAGCTGGGCGCGCGCCATCGCCCTTGTCGTTGATGCCATCTATCTGATTTTGTACGAGATCTGGGAGCACAGCGCGGATTAAGCCGCCGGGAGGCAAGTACAAATATATGAACCTGAATCTTTCCACTTCAGACTGGCTGAACGCAGCACTGGGTGTATTGTTTTTATACCGCGGCATTCGGGACTTGTACAATGGCACCGGCACCGGTTGGAGCAATGAGGACGAAAAGAACCACTTCCACAGACCCTTCGGCATCCTGTCGCTCCTTTGCGGTGCACTCTATCTGGTCAACATTTTTCTGCCAAAAGTCGAGCCGCTGCACTCCATTTTAATGGTCGTGACGCTCGTGTTCTGCGTTGCGTTGCTGATCTCACATCTGTGCTATACCCTGAGCAGGGACGATAAAAAGTGAGGATGTTTCTATGGAAGTTATCTGCGCAATTTTAGTCGCGCTTTTCGGCATTGGGTTCGGCATTTTTATGGCGCTGCAGCCGGAGGATGCCATCGCCCTGCATAACCGTGGGCGATACACGCAGGCAGAGCCTACGGAAGAGTACATCAGACTCACCCGGCTGGAGGGCATCGTGCTTTCAGTGCTCTGTGCTGTGCTTTTGGTGGTGCTGCTGTTCGCGCCCAAATAAGACTTTGCAGCTTCCCTCTTGCGGATTTTTTCTCATCCTGTTACAATGAGAAAAAACGCAGGAGGTTTTTGTTATGGTCAAGCACGTTATTCTCTGGCAGCTGAAGGACGAGTTGTCTGTCGAGGAAAAGGCCGCCGTCAAGGCTGGCATCAAGGAGGGTCTGGAAAGCCTTTCCGGCAAGATTCCGGGGCTTGTGGACATCCACGTCAATATTGATGCCCTCCCCTCCTCTAACGCCGACCTGATGCTGGATACCACCTTTGAGAGCGCCGAGGCGCTCAAGGGCTACTCCACCCACCCGGCGCATGTGGCAGTGGCAAACAGCAAGGTGCGCCCCTACTACAAAAACCGCGTCTGTCTGGACTACGAGGTGTAATACGGCACATCTGCGGACGCTCCGGGATGCCATTTTATGAGATGGGCTTACACAAAAAGGGTCATTGCACGGTTTGTGCAATGACCCTTTTACTATCAGGCGATGCTGAACTTACTGAACGAACTCCACGGTGTACTCAAAGCCGTACTCTTCCTGCAGCTTCTTGACCTCGGGCTCGCAGTCCTCGATGAAGGTGGGGGCGTAGACGGAAGCGCCGTTGTGGGCCTTCTTGTAGTCCTCCACGATCTGCTGCAGCTTTGCCCAGCCCTCGTTGGCCTTGTTCTGGTCGATGCTGTCGGGGAAGTTAATGATGAACTCGCGGTGTTTGGGAATACGTGCCTTCATAATAGTGATCTCCTTATTCTTATCGTTTTCAATAAATCAGCTTTTTATTCAGAAGCGGAGCGCTTTGCCCCGCGACCTGCGGAAAAACGGTTACAGCCCGAACACCCGGCGGGCGTTTGCAGCGGTGGTACGGAACACCTCTTCCGGCTCCAGTGCCTTGCGCTGGGCGATGTATGCAGCCACATAGCGGATAAGGGAGCTGTCACAGCGGGTGCCGCGCACCGGTTCCGGTGCCATGTAGGGGCAGTCGGTCTCCAGCACGACAGCGTCCAGCGGCAGGGCGTCGATGGCCTTGGCTGCGCGCTTGGCGCCGTTGAAGGTGCAGGCACCGCCAAAACCGATGTACAGCCCCTGTGCCGCCAGCTGCACGGCATCCTCGGCGCTGCCGGAATAGCAGTGCACAATGCCCTTGGGGCGGTACTTTTTAAGCAGGGCGTAGACGTCTGCGTGCGCCTGCCGGTCGTGCACGATGATGGGCTTGTCCAGTTCCAGCGCCAGCCGGATCTCGGCTTCAAACAGCGCCAGCTGGGCGTCCTTGGGCACGGGCCAGTGGTAATCCAGCCCGCACTCCCCTACCGCTACCACCTTGGGGTCATCGTAGTAGGGCATCAGCGCCCGCATCTCGGCGGCCCAGTCGCCGCCGTACACCGACACCGTGGGCGCAGGGCCTTCCTCGCCGCAGTCGGCGGCGGGCAGCAGGCTTTCCGGGTGGATGCCAATGGCTGCCACCACCCATGGGTAGCGGTGCGCCAGTTCCAGCACCCGGGGCGCATCCCCGGAGTGGGTGGCCTGCTCGCACACGCCTACCACGCCCTTGGCGGGCAGGCTGTCCAGCAGTGCAATGCGGTCGGCATCAAAGGCGCGGGAACTGTAATGGGCGTGGGTATCAAAAATAGGACCGGTCATATCTTCTCCTTTTTGGCGGGAGCTTTGTTCACCAGCCAGATGCCCACGCACACGAACACCAGCGCCGCAAGATACTGCCAGCGGAACAGCGGCTCGCCGTTGAGCACAGCGCTGAGCAGCACATTGACCACCGGGTTGACGAAACCAAAGATGGCGATGCGGCTGACCGGGTTGTTTTTCATCAACAGCGCCCACAAGATATAGCCTGCGCCGCAGATGAATGCCAGATACAGCATGACCACCGCAGCCAGTGCGCTTTGCACATGGAGACGGCCGCCCATGACAGTGCCCAGCACAAACAGTGCCAGCCCACCCACAAACAGGTTCAGGAAGCAGACAGCAAAGCTGTCGGCCTTTTTGGTGACGGATTTGTTCCACGGGCCGGACAGAGTGAAGATGATGGTCGCCGCCATCATGCAGAACACGCCCCAGCCGCTGCCGCTGCCGTGGTTGCCAATCGTACCGATAAGCACTCCGGCAAAACCCACAGCGCAGCCCAGCGTTTTTGCCGGGGTCATGCGGTCCGCATTGCCGTAGATAAAGTGGGCAAAGATGACGCCCAGAAAGCTCTGAGTGCTGTTCAGGATGCCGCCAAACGCGCCGGTGAGCATGGCCACGGCGATATAATAGAACGCATACTGTGCCGTGGTCTGCCACAGACCCAGCGCACAGCACTCGGCTGCTACCCTGCCCCGGGGCAGGCGGGGTGCTTTTCTCTGCAGCAGAATGCTGCCCAGCAGCACCAGCACGCTGCCCAACATGAACCGCACCCCTGCAAAGCAGAAGATGGAGGCTGTGTTGCCGGAGTCGATAGAGAACAGGCGGTAGCCCAGCTTGATGAACGGAAAGGCCGAGCCCCACAGGACATTGCAGAAAATGGCCAGCAGCACGGCGCACACCGGCGTGCCGAAGATCTTATCCAGCTTTGCCGCACGGACGGTTGTATTGTCAGACATGATGCTCCTCACTTAGTGGATGCGGCTGCCCACGGGGGTATCGTCGCCGTAGAAGGCAATGGAGCAGCCGCCGTCGGCGGTATCGGCAGCAAAGATCATGCCCTCGCTGACGTACTTGCCCTTGAGCATGGGACGGGGTGCCAGATTGCACACGATGCCCAGCTTTTTGCCGATGAGGTCCTCCGGCTTGAACCACTTGGCAATACCGGACAGGATGCAGCGCTCCCGCTCGCCGTCAAAAACGGTGAGGTGCAGGAGCTTCTTACTCTCCTTCAGGTTCTCGCAGGCGCGTACCTCGGCCACGCGCAGCTCCACCTTGCAGAAGGTGTCAAAGTCGATCTCTTCCTCGTGGGTAAAGTCCACGGTGCTCTCCTCGGCGGGGGCGGCAGCCTTCTTCTCGGCTTCAGCCTTGGCCTTGTTGGCAGCTTCGGCAGCGGCCTTGCGCTTCTCGTCCTCTTCCTTCAGGTGGGCGATCTCCTTGGCCACGTCAATGCGGGGGAACAGTGCCTCGCCCTTGTGCACGGTGTAGGTCTGCTGTGCACCGTAGGTGGTCTTGGTCAGATCCAGTGCGGAAGCGTCCAGACCCAGCTGCTCCATCATCTTGGGAGCGGTGGTGGGCAGGTATGCGTTCAGCAGGATGCCGCACACGCGCAGTGCCTCGCACAGGTGGTACAGCACGCTTTCCAGACGCTGCTTGTTGGCCTCGTCCTTGGCCAGTGCCCAAGGTGCGGTCTCGTCGATATACTTGTTGGCGCGCTGGATGACCGCAAAGATCTCCATCAGTGCCTGCGGGATGGTCAGGTCATCCATATCGGCAGTGACCTTGGCGGTCAGCTCGCTGACCATGGTCTCCAGCTCGGTGTCGATGGCCTCGGTACCGGTCACATTATGCACGGTGCCGCCGAAGTACTTTTCGCACATGGCCACGGTGCGGCTGAGCAGGTTGCCCAGGTCGTTGGCCAGATCGCTGTTGATGCGGTTGATCAGTGCCTCGTTGGTGAACATACCATCGTTGCCAAAGGGGATCTCGCGCAGCAGGAAGTAGCGGATGGCGTCCACGCCGTAGCGGTCGCACAGGATAACGGGGTCTACCACGTTGCCCACAGACTTGGACATCTTGCCGCCGTTCATCAGCAGCCAGCCGTGGCCGAACACGCGCTTAGGCAGCGGCAGATCCAATGCCATCAGCATGGCAGGCCACAGGATGGTGTGGAAGCGCAAAATCTCCTTGCCCACCATGTGCAGGTCTGCCGGCCAGAACTTATCGTAGTCGTGGTAGGTATCGTTGCCATAGCCCAGTGCAGAGATATAGTTGCTCAGGGCGTCCACCCACACATACATGGTGTGCTTGGGGTCGAAGGGCACGGGGATGCCCCACTTGACCGAGGTGCGGGACACGCAGGTGTCCTGCAGGCCCTGCTTGATGAAGGCGATCATCTCGTTCTTGCGGCTCTCGGGCTGGATGAACTGGGGGTTCTCCTCGTAGAGCTTCAGCAGGCGGTCGGCGTACTTGCCGGTCTTGAAGAAGTAGGCCTCCTCGTGGGCATCGTACACCTCGCGGCCGCACTCGGGGCACTTGCCGTCCACCAGCTGGCTGTCGGTCCAGAAGCTCTCGCAGGGCTTGCAGTAGTGGCCGATGTACTCGCCCTTGTAGATGTCGCCCTGCTCGTAGAGCTTGGTGAAGATCTTCTGGCAGGACTCCATGTGGTAGTCGTCGGTGGTGCGGATGAAGCGGTCGTAGCTGACGTCCAGCAGCTTCCACAGATCCTTGACGGTGGCCACGATCTTGTCCACATACTCTTTGGGGGTGACGCCGGCATCGGCAGCCTTATCCTGGATCTTCTGGCCGTGCTCATCGGTGCCGGTCAGGAACATGACGTCGTAGCCCTGCATCCGCTTGAAACGGGCCAGCGCATCGCAGGCCACGGTGGTGTAGCTGTGGCCGATGTGCAGCTTATCGCTGGGGTAATAGATGGGGGTGGTGATATAAAATGTCTTGTGTTCGCTCATGGGGTTCTATCTTCCTTTCTTTTGGTTCTGCAGCTTCTCCTGCAAGCAAAAAGCGCTCCCGCCCTGCCGGGTATAACCGGACAAGGACGAGAGCGCTGAACCTTCGTGGTACCACCTTGCTTCACCGCGCCCTTGCAGACGCAGCCTTTAGCCGACAAAAACCGGCCTTTGCGCGGTAACGGGCGCATCCCGTCGCAGGCTCATTGTTCACCTGCGCGGCTCCAAGACCATCTTCGGCACCGCGCGGCCTGCCCGGTTCCATCCTTCGGGCTTTCTGTCAGGCGCAGACGGTGCGTACTCTTCTCTTCACAGCCAATTTGACACAATTTTCAGTGTTACCTTTATCATACGCAAAAAGTGCGGGTTTGTCAACAAAAAGATGCAGAATCACGCCACACAGAGCATCTGCCGCCCGCATTTTGGTGCGCGGGCAACATCTGCCGCAGTGCTCCGTCTCAGACGGCGTAGCCCTTGCCCTTGATGACCTCCACGACCTGAGAAACGTACTTCTGGCAGGTATCGTGGTCGGGAGCTTCCACCATCACGCGGACAAGCGGCTCGGTGCCGGACTCGCGCACCAGAATGCGGCCGGTATCGCCCAGTGCTTCAGCCACTGCCTTAACGGCCTCCTGCACCGCCGGGTCGTTCTGCGCGGCCTTTTTATCGGTGACTCGGACATTTTCCAGAACCTGCGGGTAGATCTTCAGCGGCTCAGCCAGCTTGCTCATAGGCATCTTCTTCGCCAGCATAACTTCCATCATCTTCAGGCTGGTCAGGATGCCGTCACCGGTGCTGGCGTACTTGGAGAAGATGATGTGGCCGCTCTGCTCGCCGCCGATCCGGCAGCTGTTCTTAGCCATATATTCGTAGACGTACTTGTCGCCCACGGCGGTCTTGGCGTAGCCAATGCCCTGCTCATCGAAAGCCTTGTACAGGCCAAAGTTGGACATGACCGTGGTGACCACGGTGTTGTTCATCAGCTCGCCGTGCTCCTTCATGTAGCAGCCGTAGATGTACAGGATGTGGTCGCCGGTGATGACATTGCCCTTCTCGTCCACGCACAGGCAGCGGTCAGCGTCACCATCGAAAGCAAAGCCGACATCCAGACCGTTCTCTACCACGAACTTCTGCAGGCCCTCGATGTGGGTAGAACCTGCATTATTGTTGATGTTCAGACCGTTCGGCTTGTTGTTGATGACGTAGGTGTCAGCGCCCAGAGCGTCAAACACAGACTTAGCGATGTTCCAGCTGGAACCGTTGGCACAGTCCAGACCGACCTTAATGCCCTTGAAGGAGTAGATACCCAGAGAGATCAGGTAGCCCATGTAGCGGTTACGGCCTGCCACATAGTCCACGGTGCAGCCGATGTGCTCCCGGTGTGCAAAGGGCAGCTCCGGCCAGTCCTTGTCAAACACATGGAGTTTGCCGTCAAGGTAGTCCTCCACCAACAGCAGGGTCTCCTCGGGCATCTTCTCACCGTAGCAGTCGATGAGCTTGATGCCGTTATCATAGAACGGATTGTGGCTGGCAGAGATCATAATGCCGCAGTCGAAGTCATCTACGCGGGCGATGTAAGCCACACTGGGCGTAGTAGTAACGTGCAGCAGATAGGCATCCGCGCCGGAGGCGGTCAGACCTGCGACCAGACTGTACTCGAACATATAGGAGCTGCGGCGGGTATCCTTGCCGATAACGATACGGGCAGATTCGTTGTTGCCGTTGCGCTCGCGCAGTGCGTTATAATACCAGCCCAGAAAACGGCCAACCTTGTAGGCATGGTCAGCGGTCAAATCAATACCAGCTTCCCCACGGAAGCCATCGGTCCCAAAATACTTTCCCATTCTTGATTACCTCGTTCCAGAAAGTGAACTTTTTATAGTATGTATGCTTTCTCCCGCTGCCCGATGCTCCCTGCAAAGAGAAGCAGCATCGTCCATATGGTGCATCGGCTCCGGGACACTGTAAGTTCAGTATAGCACAATTCTCAGAGCAAATCACCCTTTCTGCTGATTTTCTCCCTGCAAGCAGATAAAAAACACCCTTCCTCTCACGGAAACCCGCAAAAGGAAGGGTGTTGAATGCAATATTCTGTTGTTGTGCCAATCACAGCATATTCGTACCAGAAAGGCTGGTATCAGCCGTTATTCGGCACAGCATCTCAAGCACTTTTGAGCGTAGAGCTGTAATTAGCAGTTCGCCGCGAAGTACTTAATGGTACGAACCATCTGAGAGGTGTAGGAGTTCTCGTTGTCGTACCAAGACACGACCTGAACCTGATAGGTGTCGTCGTAGCTACGCTAAATTTTCACGATTTTTTTGTGATCGTTCATAATTTCGAAACAACAGTTACAGTACCACAGCATACCGTTGTCGTACCAAAACCGGCTTGTTCGTACCAAAATTATACTACGTTTAGGCGTTATTTTCAAGTTTTTTCGCAATTTTGTGTTTTAGAATTATTCTATACATTTTACTTCTTTTTACGTGCATATAATTTTCACATAGTATCGTGTACTCCTCGGAGCGTCCGGGACCCGGGGCTTCCGCCGGGGCGTTCGCCCTGCCCAGATGCGCTCCTCTGCTGCCTGTTTTGCTGAAATTTCACCGGAAGTAATTTTGAAGGATGGAGTGAGAAACAGCGTTATTTTTGTTCGATATAAAACATATATGCCTTATGACCCGACAGTTGCACCTATAAGCAACCGTATATCAGTTCTTAGAAGCACACCTGCTCTTATTCATTTTACGCTTTGCATCGTCAGGCACATCGATCAGTCCGAACCGATAGAACATCCCATAGATGTAGGTCACGCCCCGGATATCGCCCAACGCTTTTGGACGGTCAACCACCGCTCCGACCTCTTTTACATTGCTCAGTGCCAGCAACACAGAACTCCACGCCAGACTTTTGCTGTTTTCCCGGCGGTCGATCCAGAGTTCTTTTGTGTATTCGCCGTTTCTGCCTTTTCGTATTTCATAAGAGAATGGCAAGCCGGAATAGGTTTTAAAACGCACTTTTTGATACATCAGAACCACTTCCCACAGATGCTCCTCTGTCGGCACTGCTCGCAGCTTTTTCATTGCTCTGTATCTCCGCTGCCGTTCTGCTCCTGCACTGATCTTCTCTGTTGAAGTTGTGCTTGGGAAATACACGCCCTTTTTATATGGCAGGTACGAGGTGACGGAGGCTTTGGATAGCTTGAGTTCTGATGCAGTGGACAGGATTGCGTCTTTATAGCTTTGGGTTTCTCTATACTTGTAAAAGGTGTGCTGCACCGTCTCCGCTATTGCTGACTCATACACCCCTGCTGTGATGAGCAGCTTGCGAACCTTGATAGGATTGAGGGACAGGGTGTCTGCGATTGTTTGGAGGGATTTGTTTTTATAGAGGGACACCGCAGCATCCATCTGCTCTTTCAGATTCCGTTCTGCATTGTAATCGGGTTTTGATGCCTTTCTCCCACAGCCCGGTTTGCGCATTTCTGTCATAATGCACCGCCTCTTTTTTCGTCACTTCCAATATGTCTTGCGCTACCAAAGCTTATTTTGTAAGTAAGCTATGGCATGTTGCACCGAAAATTTCAATATTTTTTCCGAATTGATTCTCTAAAGAAGGTATTCATGAATCCTCTGCTTCTAGATCATGCGTCAGTTTTGCTAGGATACGCTTGCTCTAGTCTTCTTCATCAAGATAGTTAAAATAAACTACATCCTTTAAATCATCCATGTCGTCAAATGCCCCCGGAAAGCTTTTCATTAACTGATCAAGGTACTCTTCAGTGTAGATTTGTTTAGCCTGAAGAATATTCCGGATGTAGTCGCCATGCTTTTCGTAGAGAGGACCAAGCTTCAGCAAATCCCAAGTATCTTGAATCCGCTTCGCTGCATCTTTATCCACGTCCGGTGCACTCTCTGGTTTCACAGTATATTCTTCTGCCAAACCAACGCAACCGCGAATTCTGTCCTTCTTATTTTTAGGTATAATTTGCAAAAAAGTTTTAGTTCCATATCCTTCCACATAAGGGTTTAGATATTGCACTTTTTGATCTTTGAAGCTATCCTTATCACTTTTTCCACTATTGCAGACTGCGCAAGATGGAATCAAGTTATACATTGAAACTGCTAGATAGGGATATATCGATTTCGGAAAGAAATGGTCATATTGCGGTCGAGCTTTCCCATTCCTCGCATCTTTTTCACAGTAAAAATATAGCTTCGATTACAATATGGACAAACGGTAACACCAAGTTTTTCTGCCCACTGATACCCAAACTTGCGATTTGAGAAATTTGTATAGACACGTTCAAATTCTTTTTGAATTTCTATGCTTTCGATTTGGCCTATCTTCACCATTGCATTTTCAAGATACGGAACTTCGCCCACTAATATGTTCTTTATCTTGTCATCATCGAGTTTTTCTTTCTCGCTCAAAAAAGTAATAATCGCATTCACCTCACTTGAGCACTTTTTCTTTCGTTTTATATATTCACTTTCAGTTTCTGTATCCTTTTTCTTGACCCCAAATTCATCATCCTTCAGATTTTTCAATGCCTCTATGTAGCTCTTTTGAACACTTTCTAAGTATTCAGCCTCTAGTTCCTTCGATACTTTTGGCAATTGGATCATGCTCATATCCCTCTCAGTATTTTGATTTGCTTTTCAATTTCTGTCTTTTGGCGCTCCAAAAATTCAATCATTTTTTTCTTTTCCTCTGTGACTTCTGAATGGATACTTTCCCTGCCCTTAACGGGTTCCAATTTCTTATATTGCCTCCGAACCATCTTCTCAACACTTCGACGGACAAGAGGTTCGCCAATCAATCCAATGATTTTATAGGCTTTTTCTTCGCTCAATTCTCCTGTCTCAATTTTTTCAATCCATTGATTGATTTTGCTCTGTGCAAATTCTCCCATTGCAAGTTTATCGTCTGATAAGAAAAACGCATCCTTGTAGAGCGTGTAAATATTTGCGCCAAATGTCTGTGCGTTTCGTTCCTCCTGACAAACTGTACCATCAGACCGTTTCTTTAAGAAAATGCAGTTTTCCACCGGAATATCCGACAACACAATTGGGGAATGGCTGGTCAAAATGATTTGGAAGTAATGTCCTTTGAACTGGCGTCGGAGCAAACTCAGCAAATCTCGAACGATTCTTCTCTGCCACTCAGGATGCAAATAGAGATCGATTTCATCAATTAGCAAAAGAATATTTGTATTCCATCGAATGCCTTTTCCCGGCATGTAATTCTCAATCTGTGATGCAAAACAAATGCGTGACATAATATTCAAAAGCGCACGTTCACCAGAAGACATTCCCAGATTAAGCACGACCAAATACTTCAGTACGAACGCATAACCTTTTCGAGCATCATTCAAAATTATTTGGAAGCTTTCAACTGGCGCTGTGGCATAATCCACTCGTGCCATATCCATCTTTGAGAGCCCATTGTCTCCTTTTTTTGCGTTTTCTAGTATTGCTTTGAACTCGTTGACTTCATGCCACGCATCCAAATAATATGTCCGTTCGCGCCCTTGATACTTATCAGTCACAAACGATTTACAGTAAGAAAATATTTCATCCGCCTTCTTAGTTTCCGGATCAAAGTCGTCATAGACGACTGTCAACTCCGTTGCAAGATTATAAACCAGCCTTCCCCAAAGCCCCATTTCGCACAGATCATTTTTCAATGTCTTGCATTTTGACATTCCGTTTTATATCATGATCTCCGCTTCGCTGCTTGACTTTTCTGATATTGGTGCTTCCAATATTGAAATTGAAAAATCCACGGCATCAATTTTTTTACCACAAAATCTGCTTTTCCCTTTCAACAGCGAATCATAATACAAAACATCCAGAAACGCCTGAAAGTCGTTAGCTTCTGCTTTATCAGCCATATATCTTTGAAGCGTATTGAAGCGCGTAAGTTCCACCAAAAAGGATTCCACATCCACGCCATATAGTCTTCGATAGAAATCCTTATAAATTGTTGGAAGGGCTAAATTGGTCAGAGTAATATAGTCAATGCCCGAATTCATTCTGTTTCCGCTTGCACCAATACCGTATTCACTATTTGACAGACAAATATGGGATATTTTTCCTATATAATCTTCCGTCACAAACTCATTTCCAGAGTAGGCATTAATTTCATTTCCCTCAAATTGAATTTTGCGGCATCCTGACAGATGGTTAATAATTTTCAAGGAATCTGTCCATGCTTGTTTATATACCGCAATAAAAGAGTCCGTACGCTCTCTTCTTTTTTGACGTTTTTCTGCGCTATCCCTTTGCGAATACGGAACATCTCCAAGTTCCGTCAGGTATTTTATGAGTGTAGTTTTTCCAACACCATTTTCACCGATAATAGCTGTTAGGTTCTGAATTTTCGGCTCTGAGAACACATTCAGCTTATCTATTTTTTGTGCAGTTAATTTTCTCGTTTTGTGATTAAAATTTATTTTGTAACATGGAGAGAAATTGAACTCCATATTCTGAAAGCATCCATGTTCGTCCTGCTCAATCCATAAATAAATCAGTTCAGTTTTTTCTTTATTCATGCTTTATTCCTCATAATTTTTCAGTCAGGAATATATCCTTCGTCTTATTACAAAGAGCCACATAGAGTGCTCCATGCAGTGATATGCAAGCTCTGCTTTAAAACCATCCGATTCTTATATTTCACTGATACGCAAATCTGAATCGAACTGAGCAGAACATCCCCCCGCATCTTTTTCAATGAACATTTGAAAGAGGTTTATAATATTCAAACTTTATTGTTTTTGATGTAATTTCGGTAATTTCATTTTCTCGCACTTCATCTCTTTTATTTGCATCACAACCTATATGGCAGCCTTAAAAAAAGACCGTGTGAACTCCTGGTTCAGTTTGTCCACACGGCCAATCTTATTTCAGTTTTTCGAGGATTTCATCCGCACTCATGCCGCTTGCCAGCAGCTTCTTCAGCACAGCCTCAGCTGCAGCCTTCTTAGCTTCTTCAGCGGCCTTAGCATCTGCCTTGGCCTTCTTCGCTTCCAGGGATACCACTTCTTTTTCAGCCTTCTTCAGAGCAGTCCTCTTTTCTTTCAGGTCAGCCTTCAAAGTGTCAATGTTGGCGGTGATGGATGCGATCTCTGTATTCAGAGATGCAACAGTCTCCTGCTTCTCCGCAATCTGGGATGCGTAGTCGGTATGGGTAGTTTTGGGACGGTTTTTGCTGCCTTTCGTTCTGGGCATAGGGGATAACCTCTTTTCTTTTATAGTAGTTTAAGTATAGCATTGTGTTGGGATGAGGGCAATACGATTACTCTTTCTCCCATCCCAGCTTATCCAAAAGTGACTCCAACTCATCTAGCTGTCTCTTTGCATAAGCCGTACCCAAATCTTTCACATCATAATTCTCTATATTCAGAGGCTCTTTATTGTTTCCCCAGAATTCTCTACAAATAGACCACACTCTTTGCTCATCATCATTCTGTGTTAAAGTACAGATTGCATTATACCGCTCCCTATTGGAATCACTCTTAAGCCGATTCAGTATATTGCGGAATCGTTCTTTATAATCCATTCTGACTCCTCCCGACTATTTTCTTTTCTCACACTTAGCCGATCATAATAGATCGTTGCCTGCTGCTCACCACGAAGAGGTGTGAAAAGTTTCGAGCAGCGTAGGGAGCTACCGCTCCCAGTATATCACAATTTCATCCAGTTTTACAGATGCTTTCTTGCCTTCATCACCGCGCAATATATCGATCCGCCAATCACTCCGCCGACTGTGTTATAGAAGATGTCCGATAGCTGAAACGTACCCAAGCGAAGCAATAATTGTAGCATTTCAATGCTTACCGAAAAAGCGAATGCTATCTTTCCGCTATTGCACAGTATCTTCTTCCAGCCTTTCTCCATCTTTTCTTCGAATGTCCACATCACTACCGCTGAAAAAGGCATCATCATGATTACGTTCTCGATGCACTCGGTGGTCAGCTTCTGTTCGCCATTCACAGTCGCCGCCCATGGCATCGGATAAAGGATTCATCCACAGGTTCCGGTTTAACAGGGTTCGGAACAGAACAAGTGAGGTCACTAAAGATAAGAAAAAAGTTTCCGAAAGAACACGCTCGCTTTGAACTTCTGATACCATGTCACTATGGCATTCTTCCAGCCTTTGCCAGCATGTATTGGCTCATACGCATACAGGTAGAAAAACATGGCTAGGAAGGAAAGCAGGAGTGAAAAACCAAACGGCTCATACAGAGCAGTCAGGATGTTTGTGAGGATCTTTCCGAGTAAACCAATCGTTTCTTTCATCGTCGTTTACAGATCACTGAACAAGTCAGCCTTATACACGCCGTTCTCCAGCATCTCCTTGAAGCTGTCCTTTACGGCTGCAACGTCCTCATGGTAGGTCATGCCATACCAAGTATCGTTGGTTTTCAAAACCTTCACAGACATCTCGCCCTGCTCCAATAACTCTCCAATAAAGATGGGGATCAGGTACTCTGCTTTCAGAGGATTGCTCAGTACTTCCTTCTCGAAGAACTCTTTGAAGCCTTCCTCCAGCACATCCAGAAACTCTGGAGTCAGGCCCCACATATTCATGGATACAAGAGAATTAACATCCACAGCCATGCCGTCTGCCTCTGCTCCGGTTGCGGTCTTCACAATATTCTTTGTTTCCACAACCTCAGTCAAGTTTCCATTCTCATCCATCTTGCAGATGCCACGAGTCACGCCGCCGTTATCGGACAGAGTGTTCTTCAGAACGAAACCAGCCATGCAGGACTTGCCGCCATTCACCAGATACTCATGGACAGCCTTGAAGCCTTCCTTACCATAGTAATCGTCAGCGTTAATGACGATGAACGGAGTTTTAATTACGGCCTTCGCTGCAAGCACGGCCTGACCGGTTCCCCAAGGTTTTGTACGGCCTTCCGGAAGATTACCTGGAATATCGTTAATGTCCTGGAAAGCGTAGTCCACAGTGACATCATGAGAAGTGCAAATGGAGGCAATGCGATCACCGATGAACTCTTTGAACTCCTTCTCGATATCCTTGCGGATGATAAATACTACATGATTGAAACCAGCTTCAATCGCGTCATGGATTGAATAGTCCATGATGATATGATTGGAAGTATCCACCGGCTCCAACTGCTTAATTCCCGATCCGAAGCGACTGCCGATTCCGGCCGCCATGATAAGTAATGTTGTGTTCATAATTTTTTCCTCTTGCTATCTTTTATTCCACAGTCACACTCTTAGCGAGGTTTCTCGGCTTAAGTAAATGTCATTTTGACTTTCTTGTTACTAATTGTTTAATTTTTTCTTTTGGATACATAATGATAACATGGATTATAACACCAAATGGAACCATTACAGCTACGTTTCCAATCAGACCCATCCATGTTGTCGGCTGTAACAAACGTTCAATTGCCAAGAAAGCACCAGACATTACCGCTGCCGAAATCAAATGTCTAATAATAACACTATAGAAAATGACCGGGCTTTCATTCAAACACTTTGCAGAGTAAATCGGGTTAAACGTCAAATTAATAGCAGTCATGATTACTACAGTAGTCAAAACAACTGCATATGCACCCAAATTCGTATACTTAAGCAGCAAATACATGGACCCAATGTTCAACAAACCGCTCGCAATTGTCAAAAAGCAAGGAATCTTTGTTTTTACAGTGAGTGTATTCACATAATACACCGGCTGAATTACACCGGCTGTAATAGACCCTGCTACTGTGGCTAATGTCAAGCTATTAAGAAGCACATAATCCTGTGACGGCAACCAAAGTTTGAAATATAATGCTCCAAGTGAAAAGAAACCTGCAAAAGCAATATTAGAAAAAAGTCCGCATATTTTCATTGAATTTTGAAGCTCTTTTCTCAATACTTCTTTATTTCCAGACGCATATGCTTTTAACAGTCTTGGTTGAAACGGCTGAAACACCACTTGGTATAGCATAGTAAACATAGATTCTATTGTCTTCGCAACAGAAATTTGTCCAGTAGCTACTCCAGAAAGCATCAGATTAGCTATAATTAAGTCCAATCCACTGTTAAGTGTATTTCCTAATGTATTAAGTGAATTCCAAATACCATTCCCCATCATTTCCTTAATGATAGAAAACGAAACATCTTCCTTTTTGAATTTTAATTCCGGTGTAAGCTTAACCGTTACAATCTTACTAATTAAAAGCAAGACAACAGCGGTCGTTATTTTGCCTATTGTCACAAACCAAACTTCTGGTTTAAACAGTGAAAATAATATTAATAATACACCAGCATCACACAAATGGCCAATAACCTTTGCCATTCCTGTTATGTCCAAACGATTCTTTATGTATGCCGCAGCGCCATATGGTGTTGTCACCGTTGTAATGATAAAATTAATGTACACCAGTATAAATAGAACTTTGACCGAATGAACCAATCGATCTGGTATATTCAAAAACAGTTCCAGCTTCAGCGTGACGAGTGCCATTACAGCAAAAATAGAAACCGAAAGGATAACACAAGCCATCAATGATGAAGAAAAGTATTTATTAGCATCTTTTTTTCTTCCCTCATGATATGCAATAGATATATATCTCACAACAAATGCCGTTAATGCCGTTGTAATAATCGTTGCGTATGTGACTGTTGTATTTGCAATAGATACAAAGCCATATGCATCAATTCCAATATTGTCTGTAATATACGGCGTTATAAAAAAATTAATTAAATATCCTATTACCACGCTCAATCCCGATATTATGATTGTTTGAGCTAAACGCTTATATCCTTTTCCCATCATTCTGCCTTTCGTTCTTAATTAGAATTTCTTGCTTCTACTTTAGCAATACTCATATCTGCCAAGCAATAAACGCAATAAAGAAGAACCCAGCACTGTGTTCCACCTAAGACAGTTTCAAAAAGCATCGTTACTAGAACACCGATCATTCCCATACTGCCTACTAGTTTGTCCTTCTTGTCTTCACATTTAGATAATTTATCAAAAACAATGTAAATCATCGCAATCAATATCAAAAATAGAATTAATCCGCCCTGAAGCATTGTGTTTAAGAATTGATTATGTGCACTTGTATACGACAAACTTCCTAATGCATTTCGCATACCGTCATCGCCAAGCACACCCCATCCAAATATAGGTTTTTGAATAAAAAGTACCAGAGATCTTAACCACACTGTCGTTCGGTTACTAAACGTCAGGTCCTTCCCAAACAAATCTGCTACAAGCGGTTTTAGGAATGTTGCATTTCCGCCGATTATCACCACACTAATTACCACGTATCCAACTAAAATCCATTTTGGATTCCATTCAAAATCAAATATCGTTTTTTCAAAGAAAGACAGTGCAATACCAACAGCCAGCACTGCAACTGCAACAATTCCAGTACTAGAAGCAACCAGTAGCATCGTGATGAAAGAAATGGTTATTGTATACAACAGTATAACTTTGTTCTTTAACTTACCTCTACTTGTATGAGCATCAGAAAACAGCATATACGTAATAATCAATAAGAGCAAATACCAAACAGTCTGGCTATTCTTATTGCCAAGTATCCACTGTCTCATGACATCTTTTGCTCCCCATTCATTCCAAACATAATCTATTTGATAAAGACCATTTGGAAACAGCACAATCGATGCCGTATTTGCACTTAATATAATCAATAAAAATCCCCATATGCTTTTTAAAGCACTCTTCCCATATTTCTTTGTCTCCCATTCTACTGCACACAAAAGGATTATTATTTTCAAATTAGAAATCACAAAGTGATAATTTGCCTTGTCTGTGAAATTATAATAGGAAGAACACACTAGGAGGATACAATACGCAAATGCCACACACATCCATTTTGATGGCCTATATCTATATTTTAGCAAAATACAGCCTGTTCCTATAAGCAGAACATTTTCAAGTGCATTCAGTAATGAACTTGAAAAATAATCTGGTAGCAACATTATTGCCGCAAACATAAAAACAATCAATTTATTGACAGATACTTTCACTCGTGCACCTTCCCTCCAAACTAGCAACGTATTTTTAGGAGTTCTGTTTCTCCAATTATAAGACATCGTCCAAGCCCCGCAGGCAAAAACAGCGTTTCACCCTTGCTGAAGCGCATCGGCTTCTGATCAGCATCCATCGTTTGGACTTCTCCATAGCCATCCAGACACATCAGCACCTGAAATGAGGTATCCATTACCGAAAACGCAAAGCCCTTTGTAACTCGAATTTTCTCTGTCTCAAAGTACTTGCAACGGCAGAGAATTTCACGGGAGCATCCTGGATAATGTTTTACCATTCGGGGTTTCTGACTTACATCTGGTGCAACGCTCATATCCATAACCTGAACTGCCTTGTCAAAGTGCAGTTCACGCTTTTTGCCATTTTTGTCCACACGGTTATAGTCATAGACCCGATAAGTCACATTGGAGCTTTCCTGAATCTCGGCAACCAGAATCCCTTTTCCAATTCCATGCACCGTGCCAGCAGGCACAAAGTAGGTATCACCTTTGTGGACTTCTACTTCCTGCAAATGCTTGTCCAGCGTACCAATTTCCACTGCCTTGCGCAGAATTTCTTCTGTCACCTCATGCTGGAAGCCATAAATCAGGTGTGCACCTTCTTCAGCATCAATGACATACCACATCTCTGTTTTGCCATTGTCACCCTCATGTTCTTTTGCATACTCATCACTCGGATGAACCTGTACAGACAAGTCTTTTTTCGCGTCAATAAACTTCACCAATACCGGCAGTTTTTCATCTTCTACTTTTGTTCCAATATATTCCGGATGCTGTTTTAGTACATCTGCCAATGCTAATCCCTTGAACTCGCCGTTTGCAATGTAGCTCGGTCCGTCAGGATGTACAGAACACTCCCATGTTTCTGCCAACGGAGTCAAACTAATTTTCTTTCCGTATTCTTCCCTCAGCCTTGTACCACCCCAGAGATAATCCTTTCCGGTTGGCACCAGTTTCATGATCTCCATCGCACTATCCCTCAATCAAGTTCAAACTTGATTTTATCGCTGACACTGATTTCATCGCCCAGCTGAACTTCGATCATATCCAATGCTGTAATCGCCTCAACTGTATGCTTACAGCCTGCTGCAATGGTAATCACATCGCCCGTGCGAAGAACCTGCTCCATTCCATCGACAATTGCCTTACCCTTACCAGAAACAACTGTCCATACTTCCTCGCGCTCGTTGTGCATATGATAGCTCATTTTCTCTCCAGCTTTCATGGAGATTTTGACTGTCATTGAACCCGGCTGCACATCAATAACCGTATAAGTACCCCAAGATTTCTCAGCATACATAGCCTCGGTTTCGATTTTCTCAACATAGGGCTTCATATAACCGCTACGCTCTTTATCCGAAATCAGAATGCCGTCACCGCTTGCTGCAACAATCATGTCCTTGCAACCCATGCAGAGAATGGGAATATTCAGTTCATTGACCACATTGGTGTTTTCACAGGTCTCATCCAGAATAGCTTTGCCCTTGGTCTTATCAGCCATGACCTCCGCCATCATGTTCCAAGTGCCAACATCCTTCCAGTCACCGCTATAGCGCAGAACCTGAATGCTGGATTCTTTTTCAACCACTGCATAGTCAAAGCTGATTTTGGTCAGTGTGTCGTATTTATTGAAAAGGTCACGATAATCCTCGAAGTTAACCATGCTGTGAGCCTTATCCAGCAGATATCCCAGCTTAAACGCAAAAATACCTGCATTCCACAGTGCACTCTGTACCAGATATTTTTTAGCGGTTTCGACATCCGGTTTCTCCTTAAATTCCTTGACCTTGCTAACATCATCGCCATTTTCAGGGATGATATAACCATACTTTTCACTCGGATACGTCGGTTCAATGCCCATCAGTGTTAAATTTGCGTTGCCCTGTTCAGCCAGCTCCTGCAAAGTTTTAACAGCTTCGTAGTAGGTGTTATCCACATACGGATCGACCGGGCAGACCACGACCGCTTCATCCGTCCCAACCCCCAATTCATCGTGGAGATACGCTGTTGCCAGTGCGATTGCAGGGAACGTATCACGACGGCAGGGTTCTACACAAATAGAAGCCTTTTCACCTAGCTGATTTTTAATGGCGCTTGCCTGCGATTTGCTCGTTGCAATCGTGATTTTTGCATCTGCATCTACGGTAGTAATCTGACGATAAACACGCTGCACCATAGATTCATATTTATCGCCATCTTTGAACAGTTTAATAAACTGCTTGCTACGAACATCATTAGAAAGCGGCCAGAGACGTTTGCCAGAGCCACCGGAAAGCAAAATAATATTCATTGTATTTTCTCCCATCCTCTATTATTTCAAGTACGCTTCCGCACTCTTGCAGATTTCTGCTTCAACTTTTTCTGCTGTCACCTTGTTCTCTGCGCTGACCGAGATGTAAGTCTTAAGCTTCGGCTCTGTACCAGAAGGGCGCACCACGATGGAGCAGTTGTCTTCCAGCAGAAACTTGAGCACATCGGACTTCGGCAGGCCATCCAAACCCGGAGCGTAGTCCAGCAACTTCACGACCTTCTTGCCGCCAAACTCCATGATGTCACCACGGAACGCCTGCATAATGCTCTGCATCTTGGCAAAACCGGCACTGCCGTCGAACTCATAGCTGTGCAGAGTGTTCAGGCAGTAGCCATAAGTCTTGTACAGCTCGTCCAGCTTATCCAGCAGGCTGATGCCCTTGGTAGCGTAGTAGCTGAACATCTCGCAAATCATGTATGCACCGTCCACACCGTCCTTGTCGCGGACATAGGAACCGGTCAGGTAGCCGTAGCTTTCCTCAAAGCCAAATACATAGCTGTCTGCCTTGCCCTGCTTTTCCAGCTTGCCGATCTGCTCACCGATAAACTTGAAGCCCGTCAGTACATTGATGGTACGCAGCCCATAGTGGGAGGCAATCTGCTCGCCCATATCCATCGTCACGATAGTCTTGACCATAACGGGGTCAGCGGGCATCTCGCCGTGCTTCACGCGCTGGCTGCAAATATAGTCCAATAACAGCATACCAGTCTGGTTACCGGTCAGCAGTTCATACTCACCCGCCTTATTTTTGACGGCAATACCCACACGGTCGCAATCCGGGTCGGTGGCAAGCAGCAGGTCAGCATTGCACTTCTTGGCATATTCCATGCCCAGTGTCATAGCTTCCTTAATCTCCGGGTTAGGGTACGGGCAAGTCGGGAAGTTGCCGTCCGGCTGTTCCTGCTCTTTGACCACAGTAATGTTGGTGTAGCCCATCTCTTTCAGGGTACGGGTCACAGGCTTCAGACCTGTACCGTTCAGAGGACTGTACACGATGGCAACATCTTTATTGACCTCTTCACCAAACAGAACAGATTGATTCTTAACCTCATTCACAAATGCGGTATAGACCTCATCCGGGATATACTTGATACTACCGTTTGCGAGACCCGCTTCAAAATCGCTGTACTTTACATCTGCAAAGATGTCCAGTTTTTCAATCTCTGCCAGAATTTCGGCGGCAGCTTCGGTCGTAATCTGGCAGCCATCTGCGCCATAAACCTTATAGCCGTTATATTTGCTGGGGTTATGAGAAGCAGTGATCATTACGCCAGCAGAGGTGTGTAGATAGCGGGTCGCAAAAGACACCGTCGGCACCGGCATCAGAACAGACCAGATATTGACTTTGACACCATTTGCCGCAAAAACACCAGCAGCTACCTTAGCGAACACATCACTCTTGATGCGGCTGTCATAACCAATTGCCACAGAAGGCTCTGTAAAGTTTTTCTTCAGATAGTCTGCCAAGCCCTGTGATGCTTTAGCCACAGTGTAGATATTCATGCGGTTGGTACCTGCACCGATCACGCCACGCAGACCTCCTGTGCCAAAAGCAAGGTCACGATAGAATGCGTCCTCGATTTTTGTATCATCCAGCGTTTTCAGTTCTGCGGCAACATCAGCATCTTCTGTTGCATTTTCCAGCCAACGCTCGTATTCTTTTTTTACATCCATATTTTTCCCTCATAAAATTCACTCAAATAGCTTTACAATTTCCGGATTGATATCGTAGTAAGTATCCATATATCGTTCCATCTTATCGTAAATATCCATTCTGGTTTCTAAGTTATATTCTAATTCATTAATCGCTCGTTCAAATGCCTCCGCATTTTGAGGAGCAACCAACATCTCTCTATTATTCAACGAATAATCTTTTGCAGCAAAGTCAGAACATACTGTAGGAATCCCCTTGCCTAACGACTCCAATACTTTAATTTTAGCACCTGTTCCCTCAAAAACCGGAATAATGCTGACATCACATTCTTTATAGTATGGATCAACAGAATCAACACTGCCTGTCACTATTATATTTTTACATTTCTCACCTAATTGTTTTATACGATAATCCGGCTTTCTCCCGACTAAATAGAGCTTATATGCTGGATCACGTTTAACTAAAGGAATAAACACATTCTCGACAAACCACTCTATTCCATTAATATTAGGATACCAGTCCATGCTACCAACGATCAAAAGCTTCTTATCGAATTTTTTCAAGTCGTTCTTGGCTTTAATTTTGTTAAATCTTATTAACGGCTTTGCAAACACAAGATTTTTTGCATTAGGAAATTCCGATTTGAATATATCGATATCCGAATTTGAAATACATAAACTTGCGTCGCTTTCGCAAATCATTTTTTCTTCATATTTCTTTCTTCTTTCTATCCAATAATTTGATGCGACTGACTTTTTTGCTTTGTTTGCTTTAATATCTATAAAATTTTTAAACTCCACATTGTGCGAGATGTATATAAATTGCGCACGTGGACATATTTTTTTCATTAATGTATAGTAGTTGTACATACCGATGTAATCGATTACTACGATATCCGGCTCGAAGTTCTTCACTATGCTTTTTATCGTATTTACTATATTTTTATACGGAACCATCACTCCTGAATTATGTGAAATCCACTTGCTTATAGGCTGTCTAACTTTATTAAATTTACTCTTATGTTTATACGCATTGACCAATGTAACATCTAATCCTTGAAATACACTATTGTCAGATTCAGCCAACTTTAGTTCAAGCGATGTTGCTCGTGCAACCACCTTTAGTTCACAGCCCTTTGAGAGCGCACGAATATATCCCAATGAGTGCATTGCTTGTCCACCTGAGCTTGGAAGAATAGAAGGCGTTATCCACAGTACTTTTTTCATTTTTTCTCCTTACTTAACTTCAAATTATCCAACAACTGTTTCGCTACATTATCCCATCCTAGATTGCTACTATATTGAAGCATTTTCTCGCATTCCTTTTGGTAACACTTCTCATCGTCCATCAATTCTAAGATCTTATTGGCTAGCTCTTTAGGATCATTATTATCGTATAAAAGCCCTAACCGTCCATCATCCAGTTGTTCTCTAAGTCCTCCCTGATTTGAAGCTACAACAGGCGTTCCAAACTCAAATGCGATAGGAATCACACCAGATTGAGTTGCATCAACATATGGAACCACTACAATTGTATTTGGCAAGGCAAAATAGTTGCCAACTTCATCATCTTTTATATAACGATTAATCACATGAACATTAGGTAAGTGTGAATATTCATCCTTATACTCGTCAAATTTTCCAGAACCCAAGATAGTGAGTTCTATATCTGAATTTTGACTAACAACTCGATTATAAGCATCCGAAAGAATATGCAGTCCTTTATACTTTTCTATTCTTCCAAAGAAGAGAAGATGATATTTTTTCTTATACTCGGATTGAATTCTAGAATATTCTTTTGTAATTTGGTACATATTCATCCGTCCATGCGGGAAATAATGGATTCTATCTTCAGGAAAATTAAACTCTCTTTGAACTACAGGTATAAAACTCTTTGTTAACACAAATATATCATCATTTTCTCGATAAAACTTTCTATAACTCTCTTTACTAATGTTTGCACCACTATGCAGAATTGGATCATGACAAACAGCCACTTTTAACCTGCTATTAATAACCTTGTCTAAAATAGGCCCAAGCGTGCTATAAAATGGTTTTATTGAGACATCAATCTTATGCCCAAATTTCAATTTTATAGCAATCAAATCAACAAAAATCAACTTAATTAGTTTGTCAATTTTATTCCGACTTTCTGGGCTTTTTAGCCAATAAATATTTTCTTCTGTAAATTCCTGTGACCACTCATTGGCGTTAGGAATTCTTCTGGGAAGCACTGCATAAATATTTTGTCCATTTTTTTTTAACCCTTTTGCCAATTCAAGTACAAATGCCGGCCCACTTTCACCAGACTTCGGATAATTTATTAAAATGTTCACTTTATTTACACCGTCCTTTCACTTTACGAGCAATTTCAATCAATCCTGCTCGATAAATCAGCTGCTTGCTATTTTCAATCATATAGTCTTTTCTCGATATTGGAATATACCGTTGTACTGCCTTGTATATACCTTCATCTTTTACTGTTTTATAAAACTGTTCTCTATTTTTATGCTTATGTGGATAATTACAAACCATAATACCGTCATATCCGATTGCCTTTTCTGTGCTAACAGATTGCATCCAAAGCAATTTTCTTTTTTTGCAATAGTCTATTGCTTTTCTTCCTCTATCGGTATTGACCATTACATTCGTATATCCGCGGTCATCATCTTCCAGTCCCTCAATCAATTTATCTGCGTTCCAGCAGTCATATATGGAAATATCTGCCGGTCTCTCTAAGCCCTTACATGGACACCCATAGCAAGACTGTCTAGAAGATATTTCCGAAAAGAAACTCTTAAGCATCAAGTCAACTCTGGCACTTCCCGTATATTTCTGACCGTCCTCAAAGAGTACTTCCATTGTTCCGCTATGGTAACCATATGTTTTCTTTCTGAAGCTAAATTGAACCGGGTTGGATTTATATTTTGCTTTCATCCATTCCACATACAATTTCCATAAATATGGAGATGGCGTACCATGACAAATCACTTCTACAGTAAGAAGATTATCATAGTCTTTTTTCAAATAATTATTTAAGCCTGCAATTTGGCAAGAAGTTCCAGAAAAAGTAACAAATCGTCCCCCTTTTAAATTTTTCTCAACTCTATGGAAGATTCCTTGAATTTCACTTTGGACATACTTAGACCCTCTAAATGCAGACAACTCAACACCTGTGTCATCTGTACAAGCATGAACAATATGCATCTTACTATCACAAACGCAGCCATATGCCACACCATTTTGCTCTAATGCATACATCGCAAGTGCAGAAAAAGCTCCGCCAGATGTGCTATTATCCAGAATTTGATCCTCCGAATTTCGCACGACCAAGCTCTCTATAGCAGGATTTTTTTTGAATCCGGTAATAAACGGGCATACCCTCTCACATGCTCCACAGTTTACACATTTTCTTTGGTCAACTTTGGGATATAGAAATCCCTCTTCATCTGGGATCATCTCTATACACATTTTAGGGCACACACTTTGGCAGGCAGTACACCCACAGCACTTACTTTTTTCCTTTATCTCTATCATCCTGCTATGCTTCCTCCTATATATCGCCTTGGAATGCTGTATCAATATATTGATTCGTTGTTTTTTGTAGCAGCTTCAATTTACAATTCACTTCTGCGTAGTTTATATCCTTCTGGATTTCTAAAATATCACCTGAATATCTTCTATCACTGACACCGAGGTTCTGACAGAGAGAATCGATTCTGGAATTTTTCGATGTTGCACTTGTATTTGCATACCGATTAAAAATCATGAACTTTTTCTCGTTGATGATTGAGAAACACGTTCCATGAAAAGAGTCTGTGCATACATACTCTGCTCCTCGTATGAAATTTAAGAACCGGTTCGGAGCCACATCGTAAGGCGCATAATCTCCAAATGTCTCATCGTTTTCAACATATTGATCCATGTGGCGCAAAGCTACAATTTTAAGCCCCGTTGATTTCGCCAATTTCTGAACCTGATTTCTATATTCTGGATTTGCCCCCAAGAAATATGCAAAAATGTACGGTTCACTCATTTCCTCTTTGACCGGGATCAATTTTTCCCACTGTTCTTTATTAAAGTTAAAAACAGGGTCCAGAATTACGGGAACATCCAATCCTGTCAGTTCTTTTACAATTTCACTGCCTCGGTTTTCTCTCATACTAATGTAATCCAACCGCTTCAGGAAATTGGCTGTTCTTCTTTTCTGATACCACGGAATCTGACCGACACCAAAACTTGAAGCATACGAAATTTTTCTGATTTCATCTGGAACGAACATCAGATTATAGAAATTCGTAGGCAATCCCGCCGGTGACCAAAGTTGATCACTTCCAGTCACAACTGCATCGTACCTTCTTGCTCCTTCACACAAAGCCTTATATCCGCAAAACTCAGGTGACATCTTTGTAAAGGCTTTATTATTAAACTGTTCAAAAGCATTCATCCGAACTGCATCATTTTTTGCAAATTCCGGATGTTTTTTCATTCCCTGCCTTTTCAAAAAGGCTTCATATTTGTCATTTAGAAGAATTCCATTTAAAAGTCGTGGAATGGATCTTACTTTTTCCGCAATGGTAAGTTTCTTCTTATATCTTATCAATTCATAATCAATTCCACGAGATTCAAACATCTTCACTGTTGCAAAAGCCTGCAACATTCCGCCATAATTCTCGTGAAAGTATTTAATGCATACGCCTATCATTTACTTTTCTCCTGTCCACTCAGCAAATTTTTATAGATATCTGTCATTTGCTGGTGTGAAATCTCCAATCTAAACTCTTCCGCTTTTTTCACACAGGCCTTCTGCATCGAAAATCTGACTTCTCTATCACTTAGCAATTTGATTTTCTCTGCAAAAGCATCCGCATCATTAGGCGCACAGAGATATCCAGTCTCACCATCTACAACATAGTCCTTAATACCCTGAACATCACTGCCTACTACAGGTACTCCAGATGCTAAAGCCTCAATTCCAGCTAATCCAAGTCCCTCTCGCAGTGATGGAAGAACTGCAATATCTGCACAACGATTTATTTCTGGAATATCTTTTCTGAAGCCCAAAAAGATCACTCTGACTTTTTTTTCTTCGGCATATTTTTTCAGAAAATCATAGGTTCCCAAATTGCTCATAGCCTTGCCGCAAATCAAAAAGACATATCTTTGATCCGCAAGCTTTTCTAATGCATCAATAATGACCTTATGGTTTTTTCGAGTAGATAATTCTCCGACTTCCAGAATCGCGATATCATTTTCTGAAAGTCCCAATGATTTTCTATAGATTTCTCGATCAATTTGACACTCATGATATCTTGATGTATCCACGCCAACTCCATTAATATGATAGACGTTTTTGCATCCCATTTTTTTCATTTGTGCATAATCTTCTCGATTGATTGTTATAATGCCATCCGTCATCCATGAGCAAAGCCACTCTACACCCCCGTAGACGATTTTTGTTTTTAGAGAAGATCCTTTTGGGAACGTCAAACCGTGTGTAGTATAAGCCACTACGCATCCTCTTTTTCTCTTGCGTCTCGTGGCCATTCTGACAATTGCTCCCGGAATAGGAGTGTGGACATGGACAAAATCGAATTGATATTTATTTAGTAATTCTTTATACTGTTTATATGCCGTTAGGCTTTCTTTGCTTATCGGAGACGTTGATGAAAAATCGATTTGATGAAACGTAACTCCAATAGATGCAAATTGTTCCTCAGGTACAAAGGTAGAAACCGAATTTCCATTTGCTGCACAATGTACTTCATATCCCATTTCTTGCAACAGCTTCATATCCGGAATCAAAAAACCATTTAGAAATCCACCCGTTGCTGCTACTATTAGTGCTCGCTTCATTCCTTTCTCTCCTTTTACTTTTTCATCTGCTGCGCGATATCAGCGTCCACGATTTCCTCGCCGGTCTTATGCTTCAGCTGCTCTTTACTTGCCTCACTCAGACCGTTGTTGATCACACAATTCATATCACAGGTGCTGCACTTATCCAAATCCTCTTTGGTGACTTTTCCATCACGGTAGTCACGGCAAATCTTCAGCTCATACATACTGTACGGATGCTTAGTGAACAGAGCCTTGAACTTATGTACCAGAACCCAAGTAGCAGGCTTCCAGATATACTTGTGCATAGCTGGGCTGACGGAACCGATCATCCAGCAATCACGGTCACAGCAACGAACCTTCGCACGAACCTTCTCTGCTTCCGGGCTGTTCCACAACTCATCCCAAGTCTGATTGTTCAGGTTGCCCATGACTTCCTTATCCTTGGTGCCATTGCAAGGCATAACATCGCCATACGGATCGATGAAGAAGGTGTCAAAACTCATGTCGCAAGGAAGCAGACGCTTCTGACCGTAGATATAGTTGATCAAACCGTGGTTAAAGTATGCACGGAACCACTTTTTTGGGCTATTGCTACGGAGCAGTTCATTGACCAGATTCTCAAAGTTTTTAGCAACCATTGGGCGGTCGTGGATGATGTTCTTTGCTTCAACAAAGTAGAAGCTGTTATGCAGAGAAGCCGTAGCAAACTCCATGCCCATCTCATCGGAGATTTTATACAGCGGAACCAAGTCAGGAGCATTTTTGTCCTGAACGGTCATACCGAAGCCAACGTCCTTCATCCCCATCTCACGCAGTTTCTTCAGCGTGCCGTAACCGCGCTGGTAGCCGTTCTGCAGACCACGGATCTCGTTATTGGTCTGCTCCAAACCTTCGATAGAGATACGGATACCGATCTGCGGGAACTCCTTGCACAGATCAACGATACGGTCGGTGAAGAAACCGTTCGTGGAAATAACGATACGGTCAGACTTCTTGTACAGTTCACGCACAATATCCTTCAGGTCGGTGCGGATGAACGGCTCGCCGCCGGTGATGTTGGTGAAGTACATCTTCGGCAGTTTCTTGATGGTTTCGATGCTGATTTCCTCTTCCGGCTTGGAAGGTGCTTTATAACGGTTGCACATGGAGCAACGAGCGTTGCAGCGGTAAGTAACGATGACCGTACCATTTAACTTCTTTTCTTCAGACATAATTAACTCTCCTATTATTTACTCTCTCTTTTATGAGTGTTCCGATTTTATTTAAGAACCTTTCAGCACATGTTAGTAATAGTATCAGACAGTGTAGATAACCATAACAACTGTAAATATGTATACTCCGCATAAAAAGGGAAACGAGGTTTGTGAAAGATGGTATCAACCGTTCAAACACAAATCCTCCTAATTCATCTTTTTCGTTTTAAACGACTTGTATCCAAACATTACCAGTAATATCACATATTTTCATTTCAATGATTCACTCATATGCGTCTTTGATTCTCACGGTTTTTATACTACATTCCATATTTTTCAAAAAAAGCATCCGTCCGTAACCGTTCCGATCGAATTACACTATATACTTTTTCGTAGTCAATGGGTTTCTTCATTTTTTCAGAAATACACGCAGCATCCCCCGATGCGACCATCCGATCCTCCAAGTGCAGCGTCGACATCAGTGAATAGAATCGATCATTTTCAGCAGCACCCGATCCCTTCTGCACAAAGAACAAAAATTGTTTTTTGAAAATGATGCAAAACAGCATTCCATGATATGTATTGGTAAAGATACAGTTAGCATTTTTATAAAGACCAAGCCATTTCTCAACCGTTGGAAAAATCGGATTTTCATTCAAGAACAATGTGTAATTAGACGGAGAAGTTACTATTAACTTCATATTTTCATCCGCTGCATATCTCTTTATTTCATCAAATGAAACATTCTTTTTATCTCCAAGATTTAAGAAATAGCAATAGCAATAATTTTTTTCTTCAATGTTTGCATATGGATATTCATCCATATCCAACAAAAGCGTTGGATCAAGAACCTGAACTGCCTTTTTATCCACGACTGACTCGACCATATTAACTGCGGTCTTTTCTCGCACACTAATACCATCGAATCTACTCAGCCACGGCTTGATTTTTTCAGCTATTTCCTTTGGTAAAGACGTTCTTCCAAAGCTTGCAGCATATGAAAGTTTGATTGCTTCATCTGGAGCATAATTTAAAAATCTACTTCCCGTTGGATTTCGCCAGATTTGATCACTTCCCGCAATAAAGCAGTCTGCCTTCGGACAATTTTTATACATTGCCTTTTCCGAAATATAACCCTTCTTGGATACAGCAATATTCTTTTTAATAAATCGTCCCATTTCAAACTGTGCCACTGCCTTGGCACAGAAAGGCTTAAAATATTTAATGTTTTTCAGCCTTTTCATAATTAAAACCGGATTGGCACGATAGTCTCTTAAATGTTCTGGATCATGCCCTCTTTTTTTCAAATACTTCTGTAATGCATAACACTGCAAGGTTGATCCGTAATTGATATTTGTCCGAATATAGCTATATGTGGAATTAATTGATATTTTCATTTTGGTCACTCTCCCGATAACAGTTTTCTTAAAAATTTCATTCGATAAATCTGAACTCTCAGCTTATCTGGAATATGCGTCTTAATCATATTCTTCGCCGCATAGACCGTTCTTTTCTTTCCAACTGTATCGTTATAGTTTTCCTCTATTTTTTTGTATCCCTCCATATAGTAGTTTTCTAATACAGCATCACGCGCTTTACCACGTTTTGATGGCTTTAAAAGATTCGAGTTATGTCGTGTTATAGAAGCCAGATCTACTTCGTACATAACCATTTTTTCCTGCAATTTAGACAAATACCGCATTCCCTTCTCAGTATTAACCATTATGCAGTTGATGCCTTTTCGGATTGAAAGCGCGGGGGCATTTCTTACTATGAATTCCGGATGTTCTATTTCTATAGCCCAGTAATCGCCAAATGTAAAATCGCTCACCCTGTTAATATTTGACATTTCACAGCTGAAGCAGTTCTCACGCGAAATATCTCCTCTCAAATAGTGTATTTCATGTGAGGCTCCTTCTTTTGGAAAACGCTTGATTTTGATTTTATCCTTATCGCCATTTTCATAGTAGGAATAACAGAAATTGCTTCCCCAGCCAGCTTTTTTATCTCGGAATATATAATCTGTTATTATAATATTCTGTTCTTTTTCAACTTCTCTTAAATAGTCATTGAATATTGTTTTTGATGTTACTCCGTGGCATATTACATCTGCAATAATCAGATTTTCATATTCGTGGTTTAAAAAAGACTTCAGTCCTAATGCTTGGCAGGGAGTCCCACCAAAGAGAACCAGTTTGCCATTTTCTAAATCTTTTTTGATTTGCTGATATGTTGTTCCTATATGGCTAAGAATATATTTTGAATTCAGGATAGATTGAAGTTCATCTACGTTTGTCACCCGAATATGATTTGCTCTATACTCACCATTTATCATTTCTCCGGCACAGCCATAGCAAACTCCACCTGTTTCAAGAACAATTTCTGCCAACATTTGAAATGCTGCTCCTGAAGCTGAGCGTTTCAGTTTTTCAGCATCCCTTGATTGCCCTGCATAGCATTTGATGGGACTGTGCCGTTCTATTTGCATTCTCCTAGCACACACTTTGGTACATAAGCCACAATCGACACATTTGTCATCGTTAATGACTACTTTTTCATATCCATATTTATTTACGCCAATACCAATAGCGTTTTTAGGACATGCATTTGCACAGGCCATACACGCCGTACACTTTTCCTCACAACAAATAGTGCCTTTCACTTTTTTCTCCTACCTATAAACTCTCATAATTTTCTCGTAATACTCATCAATAGTATCGAAGCTGATGTCCTTACAGTTCGCACTGTACTCCGCACACAGCTTCTTATCACCCCAGAGCTTCTCGATCTTCTTCTTCAGACCTTCAGCATTACCACTCTCGAACAGCTCGCCAGTCTTGCCAACCTGAATCAGTTCCGGGATGCCGCCGATGTTTGCACCCAGCACCGGCGTGCCGTACATCTGGGATTCCATCACAGAGAACGGGCAGTTCTCATACCACTCAGACGGGTAGATGGAGAACCGTGCCTCACGGATGAGCTTTTCCAGTGCCTCGCCTTTCTGGAAACCAACGTTCTTGATGTTCTTAATACCATTTACTGTCTCTTCCAACGGGCCAGTACCGGCGAAGATGAACTGTACATCCGGCAGTTCCTTGCAGACCTTGATGAGTGTGCCGATGCCCTTCTCCTCAGAGAAGCGGCCGAAGTAAAGGACGTAATCCTTCTTCGGAGTCTCTTTCCACTCCACCTTGTCGATGAAGTTGTGCATTGCCACGGTCTTCGTCGCAAACAGCGGATTGCTGTCCATCTTGGTCTTCATGAACTCAGAGCAGCAGATCATAGTGTCAATGTACTTATAGGTACCCTTCCACTTCCAGAATTCGGCTTCCATCATGCCGATGGCCGACTTCGCCGTGGAACCGTGGATGCACTTGCCTTTCATGCAGTTCACGAAATGGCCGCCGAGGCACTTCTCACAGTTCTGGTGGGTGTTCGGATTGTTCAGCATGTGGTTCGGGCAGACCAACTGGTAGTCATGTGCCGTGAAGATGATCTTACAATCTCTTCCGGTCTCCTTACGCCACTTCACGATTTCCAGGATGATGGAAGGTGTCAGTTGGTAATTAAAGTTGTTCAGGTGACAGACATCCGGCTTGAAGTCGTCCAGAACTTTTCTCAGCTGCACCCGTGCTTCCTTGCTGTAGATGGTCTTGATCGGGTAGGTCAGCTTGCTCAGTTTGCCACCACCGTGGAAGTCCATATCAGATGTATAAGCATTGACCCGGTTGCCCACGCAGCGACCTTCATGCTCCATACCGAAGTACTGAACCTCGTGTCCGTGCTGCTCCAGCGCCTCACCCAATTTGAATATATACGTCTCACTTCCGCCGTTTCGGTGCAGAAATTTATTCAAAATCAGCGTCCTCACGTTGTATTTCTCCTTATTCTATGTTCTATTTCACTACCTCTGTTCAGATGAAGCACTTCCAATGTGTTGTTCATAAACCAGAGTGCTCCATACAAACGCAGGTAGTGATACTGAAAGTTCTTATGATAAAATCATCTGCTGTTACTGAACCTAGGTGGCGAGATAAAAACCACTCTCGCAGCTCTATCCATCTCTCAAAAAGTGCCGTAAATGCGCCATTTTTCGACACTTCCACTATGTACATCTCACTACCTGCGTTCGGTTAGAGGAGATTGTTTATTGCCAATACTCTCATCTATTATTTTCTCCTGTACAGCTTCATGGTTTCTTTCACAACTTCATCCCAGTTATACTTTTCACAGATGAAATCTGCGGCCTGCTTTTTGTATGCATCTACCTTTTCGGGATGGTCACAGGCGTCTTGCAGCTTTTCTCGCAAATCACCAACATCCGATTTTTTGAAAATCAGCGCCTTATCTTCCACAACCTCTGCGCACTCCGGAATATCCGAAACCAAACAGCAATTGCCGTAGCTCATTGCTTCCAGTAGACTTAGCGGCATTCCTTCCAAATCAGAGGGCAGCGTGTAGATGTAAGCGTTGCTGTATAGTTCATCCAGCATTGCTCCCTGCACAAACCCAGTAAAGAGAATCCGATCGTCACCCTTCGCCAGTTCTTTCAATTCCTCCATAAAGGAATCCGTATCACTAGAGCCGCCTGCGATAACCAGCTTTTTATCCGTCTTGACATTCTTGAAGGCCTCAACCAGATATCGAATCCCCTTTTCCGGCACCAAACGCCCGAGGAACAATATGTAGGAATCTTTTTTCAGCCCGAACTTCTCCGTAATCAGATTTGCTTTCCGAATCTGCGGCCTGTTCACGCCGTTCGGGATAAAGTGCGTTTCTCTGCCATAAGTTTCCTTGAAATAATCCTGCACACCCTTGCTCAGAACAATAATCTCGTCCGCATATTTCACGGCATTTTTTTCGCCCTGACGGATAAATTTTGAGCCAAACCCCGACTGCCATTTCTCACGTTGCCAGTCAACGCCATGGATGGTAACCACCACCCTTTTGCCAAACATCTTCGGCAGCCATGAGAAGAAGGCCGGTCCCTCTGCATGGATATGCACCACATCGTATTTTCCAAATGCACTGTAAAGTGCTGCAAAAGCCGAGGCGCTTACCGCTGCAAGGCCTTTTTTCTCTATCGTTGGAACGTATTTCTGTCGGATTCCCTCATAGTTCGTGTTATCGATATCGTCATACTCTGCGCCGCTTACATGATGTCCCGATCGGTTATAGCAGGTCACCTGACAGCCTTGCTGTGCCATCCGCGTGCACAGCTCCTTTACAACGATTTCTACGCCGCCCTCTCTCGACAATCGCTTTTGCCCAAATACCGCAATTCTAAGGTTTCTCTCCATCTCGTCTCTCCAACCGTATTCCTTCCATGTACTATTTTTTACTCCCCACGCCCCAGCAGACACACCTTGAAGGTCTTAAAAATGATCTTCCAATCCACCCAGAAGCTACGCTCCTTGACATACTTCACGTCCAGATCCATCCACTCTTCAAAAGAGAGGTCATTGCGGTGCGGGGCGATCTGCCAATAGCAGCTCAGGCCGGGGGTCACATACAGACGCTGCTTTTCGTAGTCGCCGTACTGCTCCACCTCGCGGGGAAGTGCCGGACGGGGTCCCACGATGCTCATATCGCCCTTCAGGATGTTCCACAACTGGGGCAGCTCATCGAGGCTGGTCTTGCGGATAAACTTGCCCACACGGGTAATGCGGGGGTCGTCCTTGATCTTGAACACAGGACCATCCATCTCGTTCTGATCCAGTAGGTCGTCCAGTTTTGCCTCTGCATTGGGGCACATGGAGCGGAACTTATAGAACTTGAAGGGCTTTCCGTTACGGCCGATACGCTCCTGACTGAAAACAGGACCCGCAGACGGGTCATCCACCACAATTGCAATAGCCGTAGCCAGCATGACCGGCGACAGCACCACCAGTGCCAGCGATGACAAGATCACGTCCTGCGTCCGACGCCCGATCCAGTACAGGCGATGGTCGCGCAGATTTTCCTTGCGGTTAACTTCAACTTCCTTATCGATTCCAACAGTATTCGTAGCCATTTTTTCTCCTCCCATAAATCCTTGTCTATGCACTTCTTATCGTCATTCGTTTTATCGCAATTTTCAGAAATAGTGCCCTATCAACACGGCATATTTGCGATATGCAGTTTGCGGATGCTGCTTGCGCATTAAAAACATAAACTGCTATAAAGTAGTCCCTCTAACTCACACCGTTCCCGCAAGCACCTTCCTTTTAGATAACCGTTCCTCTTTTCCTAAAACCGGCAGACCGTTATTCCTGATCTCCGGGCAAGCAAAAGCCCTCGGACGACAGCTTCGCCCAAGGTCATTTCAAATGCAATGTGGCCGTAATGAAAACCAGAACGTCATGCTACAGCTCAAGCGCCGCATGTGCATTGCTTCCAGTATGAAATATTTCACATTTTTGTAGAACCTCAACAAGCCCACTTCATTTTCACCTTTGCGCATCACGCCAGCAAGGGAAACAGCAGTGGGCTTTTTATTTTGATCTATCATTCGGGTTTCCTCATGATCTATCACATGATTGTTCGCAAACAGACATAAGCCCACTGGATTCACCTCCTTACCGCAATCAAGGCATATCCTTCCATCACAAAACAGCGGATAGCAGTTCTCTTCTACGTGGCCGTCTGAATTCTCTTATTATTCTATCATGGTTATATCTGGGAATCAATAGAAATCCGAGGAAATGTATCCATCCATGTTTTAGAAAAAAATGCGATTCAGCCAGAACTTTTTTGCACATTGCCCAGTTTCGCATGAAAGTTCCAGATGAAATCATCGATGGACAAAATGTGTGGTCATATAGTTGTCCAAGGCGTTGGAGGTTACAGTCTGGTTGGATAGCCGCTCTGATGTAATGACAGACGTCAAATAGAGAACGCCCCCTCGCGCTGAAAAGCCGGTATATGCTGTCACATTGGTCAGGAGTTTTGACGAGGCATATTACACAGTACCACATAATTTTTACTCTCTCCCCTGCTGCTCCCATTTATATATAGGTGTACTCAGCATCCCGTCACTGCAGCTACCACCTGCTCTGGGTCAGGCTATTTTTGCGCCAAAAAAGCCCCTGCCGATCACATTTCTGTGAAAGACAGAGGCCTTCTGTTGCTAGATTTTAATCAGGTCTGGGGAGATGAAACAACTATCTCATTCCACCGGGTCAGTGTCCCCTTCCAGATTTTTAACTACCCCCGGGGTGTCTGACATGGCGTTTTCCTGCTGCATTCTGGCACATACAGCTTCGTAGATATAGGCGTTTACGCTTTGCCCCGCCTGTTTCGCTGCCTGCTGGATAGTTGCTTTTTCTCCTTTGGGCACCGATAGCTCCAAACGGTCATAATTATTTTTCACATATTTGTGAACTGCACGCTGTTGTGCTGCACTCGTCTTTGCCATTGATTTTTCCTCCTGTACATTATAGTGCTTATTATAGCATCTGCCGTCTATTCTCGCGAATATATTTTTTGCACAAATTAACGCCCAAATCATTGTACAACATTCCATCTTTGATATATTCCCGTGAATAGTTTATACTCATGCTATCGGGAACACCGGTTCTCGCATCCGACCATTCAACAACGATTTGAAGAGAGGTACACACATGAGTATCAACGTTTTACTGACCCTTGTCGAGCAGTACAAGGAGGCCGCCCAACTGATTGAAGCCGCACAGGCTGAACAGGAACAGCTGAAGCTCCAGATCCGCGAGGCTCTGGCTGAGCGCTCCACCAACTATCTGGAAGTAGGCTGCCACAAAGTCCGCTTGTCCGATTTCTCCAGCACCCGGCTTGACAGCAAAGCCATCAAGGCCGTAGCGCCCGACCTGTACGATCAATACAGCAAAACGGTCACCGGCACCCGCCTGAGCATCATCTGACATCACCCGAAAAAAGCCCCATACAGCGCCTACCGACCAAAGTTTGCGCTGTACAGAGCCCACAACACCCGCCGGGGCGGGCTACACCAATATTATACCTGTCCCGGCCTTTTTTATCAAGAGAAAGGTTCGAAAAATCATGAAACAGACTGTCAAAACCTCCCGCGCTGCTGGTCAGCTGGAAAAGATGTTCCGCGAGCTCAACAAGCACTACTTTGCAGGCAAGCTGCCCGAGCCCATCATCAGCCTGAAAAAGACCCCGTCCGCCTATGGTCATATCACCTGCTCCAAGGTCTGGCAGGCAGGCGGTGAGAACAAGTATGAGATCAATATTTCATCGGCTACCCTTGACCGTCCCATCGAGGAGACCGCTTCCACCCTGCTGCACGAGATGGTGCATGAGTACTGCATGGAGACCGGCATCAAGGACACCAGCAACAACGGGGTCTATCACAACCGGCGCTTTAAGGAACAGGCAGAAGCACACGGTCTGACCGTTGCACATCATGAGAAGTACGGCTGGACTATTACAAGCCCGTCAGAAGAGTTGCTGGACTTCATCATCTTTCAGGGCTGGGAAGAATATTCAGATGGGTGAGCGCCTTGCATGGGCGGATATGGCGGGCACAGGTACAGGCAGTACAGCACCGGGAAGCAGTCAGACCGGCGCACCAAAACCGCCCAAAGCAAAGAGCAGCACCCGGCGGTGGGTATGCCCCAAGTGCGGGACTATCATCCGGAGCACCAAGGAAGTGCGGGTCATCTGTGCAGACTGCATGGAGCTGTTCGTGAAGGCTGACTAATCATAGCAGGACAGAGAGCGAGGGCACGAGTGAGAGTAGTGCCGGTTTTAAAAGTGCACTCGTAAAACAGAGATCCGCCGGGCTGTGAGAGGACGTCCATTATCTAAAGGAGAACAGCCATGACCATTATATCAGAACGTTTGCAGCACCTGCGCCTAATGCACGGCTATAATCAGACCGAGCTTGCCCGAACGATGGGAGTAACCCGCCGGGCAGTCTATGCATGGGAACACGATAAATGCCCCGAGATTCCCCGCCTGATCCAGCTCGCCCAATTCTATCGGGTATCCACCGATTATCTGTTGGGGTTGGCCGAGTGAGGTGTCCCCTGCGGCCGGAGGCCTTACCGGATCCTTTTTGCCTGCGACAACAGCCAGAAAGATCAATATTTTTAAAAGTGCACTTGCAAGTCCATCTTATCGGACGCACCGGTTGGTAGACTTCAGGTACAGCAAAGCAAGCACACTTCAAAATACAGGAGGATAATATTATGGCAGGCGCTTTTTCGTTATTTTTAGGCATGTTGGGTCTTGGTGCAGCTGGTGCAGTCAGCGCGGGACAGAACGCAAAAATCAAAAAGGCAGATTATCAGTATGGCGAGGAGCACGGCCTTCACGGCACCTCTGAGGTCCTGCAAATGCGGGAGCGGGTACGTAAAGAATGGTGGAGTATCTGCGGCAAGACCTACAACGCATGTGAACGGCCTGCATCGAGTTACGGCGACCTCAGCAGAACCCCGTGGTGCTAGCCAGATGGCGGCATTCACAGTCGTAGATAAATTCATCGCGGAGATCTTTCAAACACATAAAAAAACACCCTTTCCTTCATGGCGGACCACAAAAGAAAGGGTGAAAAATTGCTAGATAAGCTTATCGTACCAAATCAAGCTTGTTCGTAGTTGAACCAGACAAACTCCGGTAGACAATTCAGGCACTTTTTAACGTTAGAACGTCATTAGCAGTTCTCAGCGAAGTACTTAATGGTACGAACCATCTGAGAGGTGTAGGA
>ERZ1034626.258-NODE-258-length-38514-cov-11.061494_pt1 | contig 38514 bp, 19 predicted proteins | sample MGYA00520652_ERZ1034626 | MGnify/ENA primary metagenome ERZ1034626 (study PRJEB33766, sample SAMN09781765) | gut metagenome | biome: gut microbiome | host: Homo sapiens | place: Madagascar | study: EMG produced TPA metagenomics assembly of the PRJNA485056 data... | reverse complement strand
GGGGTTGGGGGTGGGGCTGTTAAACACGAAAAACGGCAATTACACACCTCTTTATATATTGAGGTTGTGCAATCGCCGTTTTAAAGATCTTGATATAATAAGGTGTGGGTTATCCTACCTGGCTACCAGGTTTCACGTCTTTCGATGTGGTGGTAACCGAGAGGGAGCCATCAAAGTTGACAGCCGAGAGAATCATGCCTTGGCTCTCTTCGCCCATCATCTTGCGTGGAGCAAAGTTGGCCACAAACAGCACCTGTTTGCCCACGAGCTCTTGCGGGTCGTTATAGTAGGCAGCAATGCCGCTGAGGATGGTGCGTCCGTCGGGTGTGCCGTCGTCGATGTGGAACTTCAGCAGCTTCTTCGACTTTTTCACCTTCTCGCAACTGGTAACAAGGCCTACGCGTATGTCGAGTTTTTCAAAGGTGTCGAAGTCGACATTCTCTTTGATGGGTTCGGGCTCGTAGTTGGCAGCTTCGTTGGCCTTCTTGGTGTCTTCCAACTTCTTCAGCTGAGCTTCGATCACGTCGTCTTCCAACTTCTCAAACAGCAGAGCGGGCTCGCCCAGCTGCTTGCCAGCCTCTAAGATGTTCATCTGTCCCAGCTGCTCCCACTCGAACGAGGACATGTTCAGCATCTCGCGCAGCTTCTTTGACGAGAAGGGCAAGAAGGGCTCGAAGGCGATGGCCAGGTTAGCGCACAGCTGCAAGCATACATACAGTATGGTTTCTACGCGCTTGGGGTCGGTCTTCCATACCTTCCAGGGCTCACACTCGGTGATGTAACGGTTGCCGATGCGTGCCAGGTTCATGGCCTCTTTTTGTGCCTCGCGGAACTTGAACACGTCGAGCAGCTCTTCTACCTTCGTCTTCACGTCTTTAAACTCGGCTATGGCCTGACGGTCAACGTCGGTCAGCTCGCCACAGGCGGGCACCACGCCACCCCAATATTTCTTGGTGAGCTGTAGGGCACGGTTTACGAAGTTGCCGTAGATGGCTACGAGCTCCGAGTTGTTACGCTCTTGAAAATCTTTCCAGGTAAAGTTGTTGTCCTTGGTTTCGGGAGCGTTGGCGGTGAGCACATAGCGCAGCACGTCTTGCTTTCCGGGGAAGTCGTGCAGATACTCGTGCAGCCATACGGCCCAGTTGCGCGAGGTTGAAATCTTGTCGTTCTCGAGGTTCAAAAATTCGTTGGCGGGCACGTTGTCAGGCAAGATGTATCCGCCGTGTGCCTTCAGCATGGTGGGGAAGATGATGCAGTGGAACACGATGTTGTCTTTGCCAATGAAGTGTATGAGGCGTGTGTCGTCGTCTTGCCACCACTTTTGCCAGCTGCCCCAACGGGCGGGGTCGCTGTCGCACAGCTCCTTGGTGTTTGAAATGTAGCCGATGGGGGCATCAAACCACACATACAGCACCTTGCCATCGGCACCCTTAACGGGCACGGGTATACCCCAGTCGAGGTCGCGGGTCATGGCGCGAGGCTGCAGGTCCATGTCGAGCCACGACTTGCACTGGCCATATACGTTTGAGCGCCACTCTTTGTGGTCTTCCAGTATCCATTGCTTCAGCCACTCCTGATACTGTCCCAGGGGCAGATACCAGTTTTTGGTGGGCTTCTTTATCAGGCCGTGGCCAGGGTTGTTCTTATTGGTGGGGTTGATAAGCTCTTCGGGCGAGAGGGTGGCGCCACACTTCTCGCACTGGTCGCCATAGGCGCCCTCGGCACCGCAGCGCGGACAGGTGCCCACAATGTTGCGGTCGGTGAGAAACTCGCCTGTCACCTCGTCGCAATACTGTTCTTCAGTGATCTCTTCCAGCTTGCCATCGTCGTACAGTTTGCGGAAGAAGTCGCTGGCAAACTTATGATGTATCTTGCTGGTGGTGCGGCTGTAGATGTCGAACGAGATGCCAAACTCGGCAAACGAGTCTTTGATGAGCTTGTGATAGCGGTCAACCACCTCTTGCACGGTGATGCCCTCTTTGCGGGCACGAATGGTAACGGGCACGCCGTGCTCGTCGCTACCACCAATGAATATTACGTCTTTCTTCTTCAGTCGGAGGTATCTCACGTAGATATCGGCTGGCACGTATACGCCGGCCAGGTGCCCAATGTGTACGCCACCGTTGGCGTAGGGCAGTGCCGCCGTAACGGTAGTGCGCTTAAAATTCTTTTCCATAATTTATTACGATCGTATTTATTTCTAAGTGCAATGTTGTTTCTGGATGCAAAGTTACAAAAAAACTTAGTAAGACAGGTGCTTGTGCCTAAACAATTGTTGCGATGGCCGTTATTCTATAACGGTGGTGTCGTTGTGGGGCTTTATGCACGCTATATAATAGATGGGCAGATAGGTAACACCGTCGCGGGTTTCAACCTCTTTGGCGTTTGACAACACAAAGGCTTGGTTGATGTTATACTCTTTTATCTGCAAAAACTTGTCGAGGGCGCTGTGCACCTGATAGTCTTTGCCCGACTTTATCTCAAGGGGCAACACCGAGAGGTGGGCAGTGTCGTCAATAAGATAGTCAACCTCGCCTGTTTTTTTGTTGTCATAATAATAAAGGTTGAAGCCGTGGGCGCGCAACTCTTGTGCCACCACGGTTTCGTATACCGAGCCCAGGTTTATGCTGGCCACATCGTCTATCACCGCCTTTATGTTGGTGCCAAAGAAGATGCTGGTTAATATGCCCACATCATTCATATACAGCTTTAGCAGGTTTTTGCCGCTATTCTCTATCAAGGGGAAGCTGGGCTTGCTGATGGCTTTTACCTCTAAGGCTATGCCCGACGATATCAGATAGTCGAACTCTTCAACATAATCGGTCATGCGCTTGCCCTTTTTGTCTTCTATATCCTTGGCTACCACCCGCTTTTTCTTGTTTTCAAGGTTTGAGGGTATCATGTTGTATATGCGCTGTATCTTTAGGCGGTTATGGGCCTCTTCATATCGTGCGGCATCAACGCCATACAGGTGGTGTATGTTGTTTTGTATGGCTCTTACGGTGGCAATGTTTTTGGTCTCGACAAAGGCTTTTACGGCGTCGGGCAAGCCGCCCACCAGCAGATATTTGCGAAAGAGGTCGAGCAGCTTGTGGTGAATGGCGTCGGGCATGGCCTTGCGCTCGGCAAAGTGGCGGTGCATGGTGTCGATAACCAGTTGGCCCACACCATTGGCTATCAAAAACTCTTCAAAGTCGATGGGGTACATGTGTTTGATAATGATGCTGCCTAAGGGTATCGACGAGGTGGTTTTCAGCGTCACGCCCAGCAACGATCCGCTGGCTATGTAGGTAAACTTAGCATCTTCGCGCAGAAATTTTAAGAGCGTGAGCAGATGGTCGTAGGCTTGTATCTCGTCGATAAACACCAACGTGTTATGCGGTTGGCCCATGTGGTTGCCTGCAATGGTGCTTAGGGCAAGGTAGAAATCGTCTTTCGTGCGGGCATCGGCAAACACACGGTCGCCCAGCTTGTCGGTTTCCATGTTTATCTCAATATAATTGGTAAAGAGGCGCTGCCCAATGGCTCGTATGATGTACGACTTGCCTATCTGTCGTGCACCATCAATCACCAAAATCTTGTCAGACCCTGATTGTAAGTGGCTTACAATGCTGCTTTCTATCTTGCGGTATAGCATAATTACACTTTTCTTATGTTTTTACATCTGCAAAAATACACTTTTCCTATGAAATAAACAAGCGTTTTATACACTTTTCCTATGAAATCATATCCTCAAAACTACACTTTTCCTATGAAATAGCACCCTTAAAACTACACTTTTCCTTTTTTAGTGAGGCGTAAGGGCCGCACAATAGGGTTCAATAATGTAAAATAGTGCAGTGAAGAGTGTCGAAATATGTAAAATAGTGCAGTGAAGAGCGTTGAAATATGTAAAATAGTGCAGTGAAGAGTGTCGAAATATGTAAAATAGTGCAGTGAGGATTGCTGAAATATGTAAAATAGTGCAGTGATGGAGGCTAAAATATGTAAAATAGTGCAGTGGGAAGATATTTTTTTATATCTTTGTGCTTATGAAAGAAGAGGTTATAGATAAAAGAACGCTTGAGGTGATATTGAGCGACCAGAAATCAGAAATAGATAATTGGTCGAACGAATATCTATGTTCAAGAAATGAAAAGAATTTGGTAGACCTGAACAGTCCGCAAGCTCAGGTTATCATCGGTGTGCGTCGTAGCGGAAAGTCGACACTCTGTCTGCAAACGTTGATGGATGCCAAAGTGTTGTTTGCGTATGTTGATTTTGATGACGAGCGCCTTGTAGGGCTTGGCACCCATCAACTGAACGATGTGCTGGAGGTGCTATATAAAATATATGGCGACTTTAAATATATCTTTCTTGATGAAATTCAGAACATTGATGGATGGCCTTTATTTGTTAACCGCCTTCTTCGTAAAAAGATGCATGTGGTATTGACGGGCAGCAATGCCAAGTTGCTGAGCAACGATCTTGCCACACACCTTACAGGGCGTAGTAGCGAGATAGCCCTTTATCCTTTTTCGTTTACCGAATATTGTGATATGAAAGGGGTTGACTATCGTCTTCGCACAACCAAGAGCATTGCCGACCAACGAAACGCTTTTGACGAATATTTAAAACAAGGTGGCTTTCCTGAATTGTTACAGGTAAAAAACGAGAAAAAGTATGTGTCTAACCTTGTAGATAATATCTTGAAGCGAGATATTGAGCAGCGTTATAAGATAGCATATCCTGCGCAGTTTGAAAATATGGCGCATCATCTGCTTAATATATCACCTTATATAGTATCAACAGTCGACCTGATGGAGCTATTCGAGTTTAAGTCGGTGCATACGGTTCTTAACTATATAAAATATCTGAAAGAGGCTTATCTGCTGGTAGGCATACAAAAATTCTCACAAAAAAGCAAACAGCGTGCCGTGGGTGAGAAAATATATGCTGTAGATGTGGCAATGATGAACCAACGAGAAAATGCTTTTGTAGGCGAAAACCTTGGTTGGCGACTTGAAACCGTTGTGCTAAACCATCTTGTAAGGAAATGTAAAAATGAAGGATGGGATATATACTATCTCAGCGACCGCTCTGGCGAATGTGATTTCGTAATATGTGAAGGAAATAAAGTGCGCCAGTGCATACAGGTGTCGTATGATATATCGTCGAAAAAAACTCGTCAGCGTGAAATTAATGGCTTGCTGCTTGCTCATAAAAAGACGAAGTGCGAAAACCTTCTCTTATTAACTGATCATTATTATGAAGATGTTGAGAAAGAAGAACTAAACATACAGATACGACCTGTTTATGAATGGTGCGCTGAAATGGAGCAATGCTTATAATAATAAAACTTATAATAACAAAAAAGGACAACAAAAGCAACGTTGTTTATACTATTGTATGAAACTGTTGTTCTTGTTGTCCAATGTGGTTGAGTGTTCTGTCTTAACTCAATCTTTCATGTCATTTTTCTTCCTTAAAAGACCTTACAGTGTTGCCACTTTTAGGCCGCTCACCTCTATGCTTCCGCTGTAGGCGTTGATGCTCCAGCAGTTGCGCTGTATGCCGTATATGCGGTTGGTGTAGCAGCACACATCGTTAACATACATGGTGCAGATGCTGTTATCGGTGGTGATGACAATGTGGTAGGTGTTGTCGGCGGGGCGCTGGAACACATAACCGTCGCCGTTGCTCAAGAAGCCAACACCCTTTTCGCCCTGCTGCTCAAAATTGATCTTGCGCTGATTGTCGTTCTCGTCGTTCACGATAAGCGAGTAGAACACGTCGGCATCGGTGCCACGTACCAGCGAGATGCCGAACTTGTCGCGGTTGCCGCTGGTTTTCACGGTAAACTCGATGCGGTTCTGATATCCCAGACGGGGGAACAGCGCCCAAGCGTTGCCCGTGAGCTTGAGGTTTGAAGCGTCGCCCTCGACGGTGCCAGCATCGCTGTTCTCGCTCTTGGCGGCAATGGCTGGTGTGGTGGCGTTGTTAAACTTGGCGGCTATGCCCGGCACTTCGCCCAGGGTGAGCGTTCCGTCTTCGTGCTGTATAAGCTTATGTGCCACCAGGTTGCCAGCCCAATCAATGGCTTTGGTGTTGTCTTTACCTGAGCGTGTGGCGCACCATCCCCAGATGTAGCGGTTAGTGCCATCAGATGCTGTCTTGCCAGCATACAGGCCACGGCCGTCGAGGTAGCCCTCGTGTGCGTCGGGCCAGCGTCCGGCATCATCTTTGGTGCAAGCCTTCAACTCGTCGAGCGTGCGGCCTTTGAAATACTGCACACGACGAATGGCATCGTGCAGCTCGCTATATACCAGATACCACCAGTCGCCCATCTTAAACACGTCGGGGCACTCGTAGAAGCGGTCCCACATGCACTGCATGAACACGCCTTGGTGCTGCCATGTCTTCATATCGCTTGATGTCCACTCGGCCAAAACGCCCTTGCCAGCCTTCTTGCACGACACAAGCAGGTGGAAGAGGCCGTCGTCGCCACGGAACACGAAGGGGTCGCGGAAGTCGTGCATCTCATAGCCATAGTCGGCGCCACGCAGATAGAAGGTGTGGCTCTTGGTCCAGGTTTTGAAGTCGGGGCTGGTAGCCATCATCACCATCTCGCGGCTGTCGCCCACATTCAGTTCATACTTGTGTGCGGTGAAAAAGGTATAGTAGAGCTGGTCGCTCTCGTTGTATATGGTAGAGCCTGTGCCCAGGGCAGCGTCTTGCTCGTTGATGCCACCACAAGGAATGAGTTCGCCCAGCGAGGTGTATGAGGCAGCATCGGTGGTGCTCACTGCCCAGATGGGGTGATAGGTGCCCACGGGGTTGGGGCGATAGTCTTGCAGATAAAGAATTTTAAAATCTTTTGCCACGGGGTCGTAGAAAGGCATGGGGTCGCCCACATAGCCACTCTGCGGTTTGTAGTAGATGTCTTGTGCTGCTACATCAGACGAGGCAAAGAGCGTGGTGGTTGACCAGTCGCGCTGCTCTTCGGGGGCATCGTTGTCACTACATCCTACCAGCGGTGTTATGGCTGCAGCAGCCATAAGAAATGAATATATCATTGTTTTCATTGTTATTCTTTTTTTTGTGAGTGACAAGTGACGTTAGTGTCAACTCGTCACTCGTCAACTTATCAACTTAATAAATCACTTATTCATAAGATAATTAATAGCGTTCATTGTCATGGTTTCGACATTCTTATGGTAGCGGTCGCTGCTGGTATCGACGGTGGTGTGCCAGTCGTAGCAGCCCGAGCCAATGCAGATGATGCCACCCTTGCTTTCAGTAGCGGGGTACTCCCACACCACGATAGCGCCGTCGCCACCATAGCCCAGGTCTTTAGCGCCTGTTTCGTTACGCCAGGTAGCATAATCGGCATAGCCACCCCAGTCGGCACCGATATGCCACTGAGCGGTAGAGTTGGTGATGCCGTAGCCTGTGTCGCAGGTAAACACCGCGTTGGTGTCGTCGGTTCCTACGAGGTTTTGGTAGATGGCGTGGCTGCCGTTGCCGTTCTTGAAGAAGCTCCAGGGTCCGCCAGTTATCTCAGGACTGTCCTCGGCGCCGCCCCAGCAGTTGTTAGGCACGCGTCCATCCTTTTGTGCGCCAATGTAGGCGGGCAGATTGGTGGCATAGCGTGTGAGGAGGAAGGCACCGCCGTTGTTATAGTAATCGCGCAACTTAGCAGCTGCGTTGATAGCTTCGGGTGCTGCTTTCTCGAAGGCAGGGGCCTGGTCAACGCCACCATCTTTGTGGAAGTGCCACCACATGAGCTTACACTCAGAGAGGTCTACCGATCCGTTCATGATAGCATCGAACGATACGTAGAGCGAGTTGGGCACGTTCTGCAACATCCAGTTGCAGGCGTCGGCCTCTTCAGCGTTCAATCCGCTCATATCTTGGGCTGTGCCTACAAACACCATGGTGGGCTTGCCAATCACTGTTACGGTAACGGTGTAGGTGGCCTTGGCGGTGTTGTTTTCAACGGTAAATGCTACAGGGTTTGTAAAGTCGACGGGCATGTTGCTCTGCGGTGTTACGGTGGCATTGTCGCTCACGGTAACGGTGGGTATGAGCTTGGTTACGTCGGCATCGGCAGGCACAAACACGGTGATGGTTTTTGCGGCCTCGTCGATGCTGCCCACATAGGTGCCGTTGAGCTTGAACGACAATATCTTGGCCTCGTCGCGCACGGCCTTGATGGTCCAGTCGAGAAACACATCGTCGTTCTTCACGCGCATGGCGTGTGCCACGGTCATGTTCAGCTTGTCGCCCGTGGCGAGGTTGGCCACGGCGCCAGCGCTCATCTCGAGCTTGGTGAGGGTCATCTCGCTGATGTCGTAGGTCTCGGGCACACGCACGGTGATGGTGCGGGCGGTGGCGTCTACGGTGCCTTCGTATTGGTCGAGGGCCAGCGAGGTAACGTTGCAGTCGCCGTTGAGCAGCAGGTCTGACGTGTTCTCGTCAGAGCAAGCTGTTGTGGCAAACGCCATGACGAGCATGGCCAGCGCTGCATATATATAATGTGCAAACTTGCTTGTTGTTTTCATTGTTGTTTGTCTTTTTTTTGTTGTTGTGTAGGGCGAGGCGCTGTGGCCTCGCTCCTCTTATAACTTAGGGGTGCATGAACGTTTACCAGTTGCCTATGTTCTGTGTGTAATGGCCGTTTGAAGCCGATATCTGACTGAACGGAATGGGCAGATACTCGTTCTTGTTCTTTGTAAACTTAGCGTCTTTGTAGATAGAGCAGTCGCCAGCTTCTTCAGCATAATACTTGTTCAGCACGTCGGCAGCCTCGCCCCAGCGCACAAGGTCGAAGAAGCGTTCGCTCTCCATACCCATCTCTATGCGGCGCTCCATCTTCACGATCTTGAGAGCTTGAGCCTGGTCGTAGCTGCCTTTGTAGGTAGCGATGTTCATGCGTACGCCATAGTCAGTTTCGTAGTTTGAGATAACGCTCAAGCTCTGCTTAGCACGTGTGCGCAGCTTGTTTACAAGGCTGATGGCCTCGTCGATGCGGCCATCGTTCAGCTGCACCAGCGCCTCGGCACGCTCCAGCAGTACGTCAGCATAGCGGAAAACGATGCGGTTCTCGGGAGTGCCCCACCATGAGCCTTTGATAAGGTAGCCACAGTCGGGGTCTACGTTCTGCTTCAGTGTTACATAGTAGCCATAAAGGCCGTGCGAGCGGCTCCAGGTGTCGGTCTCGTCCATCATGTATTTAGAGTTGAACTCGTAAGGCAGACCCGGTATGCCGACGGTGAGGAAGAGACGGGGGTCAGCATAATCGGCCGACTTGTCATAGTCTTTGTCGTTGAAGGTGTCGAGCAGTGGCAGACCCTCGGCGTTGGTGCGGAAGGCGTTCACCATGTTCTGCGACGGTTTGTAGAAGTCGCAACCGCCATCGGTAACGCCAGCAATGTTGGGCACGATGAGGCCGTAGCTCCAGTTCAGGTTACCCAGTTTGGTGCCGTCGTTCATCGAATACTGTATGGCCCAGATGCTTTCCACGCCGTTCTCATACTGTGTCTCGGGGCGGAAGTTGTTATGGAAGTCGGCCTCAAGGTCGAAGCCACCTGCCTGGTAGATGCTGGGGTCGCTATATTCTACCACCTTCTTCAGATCGTCGGCCGAGATAGAGGTTACCTCGTTGCTCTGTGCATTGTCTTGATGATAAGCCTTGTAGAGATATACCTTGGTGAGGAAAGCAGCAGCTGCAGCCTTTGAGGGGCGGCCCACCTCTTTTTGCTTTACGGGCAGCGCCTTGTAGGCATCTTCAAGGTCGTTGATGATAAGTTGCCAGCCCTGGTCGTTGGTATACTCTGTGTTTGAGAGGTTGTTATAGTCCTCGATGGTGAGGTTGGGGTTCATCACGAACGGAATGTTCTTATACAGACGCTTCAGGAGGAAATGACCGTAGGCACGTAAGAACTTCATCTCGCCCACGCGCTCGTCTTTCAGCGCATAAGCCTTCGAGTCGAGCTGCTCGAGCTGTGCCAAGGCGGTGTTAACGCGTGAGATGCAGTTGTAGAGGCGTGTCCACATGTCGCTGATGTTCCAGTTGGTCGTCAGTATGCCCTGCGAGATTTCCAACTGATGGAACACGTCGCCGTCGCTCGTTCCGTTACCGCCTTTGTAGGCATCATCGGAACGCACGTCGAAGTTCCACATTGAGAACGAAGAGTTGACATCTTCGGCAGACATATAGACGGCATAAGCCGAGATGACCAGATTGTCGATGCGGCTGGGGTCTTTCACCTGGGTTTCGTCCAGGGTGCCCTGCGGCTTCTGATGGTCAAGAAAATCGTCGCAGCTGCCCAATGACAGTGCACCAGCCGTGAGAACGGTGGCAAGGGCAATGCGGCTAAATATATTGGTTTTCATTGTTGTTTGTTGTTTTTGTTAATATTGTTTTTGTATGACCTATAAGCCTTTATAAGGTTCTATAGGTCTTATAGGTCTTATAGGTCTTATAGGTCCTATAAGTCTTATAGGCCCCCAATAATCTTTACTCCTTCTTAGAAGGTTACGTTCAAACCGAAGGTGATGTTCAATGGGATGGGGTAGCCATAGTTGGGGTTCTCGGGGTCAACGCCTGTGAAGCTGCTGCTCTTGATGGTGAACACGTTCTGGGCGCTGAGGTAGAAACGCAGGCGTTCCATGGCCAGCTTCTGTGCGAAGCTCTTCGGCACATTGTAGCCCAGCTGCACGGTGCGCAGCTTGAGGTATGAGCCGTTTTCAACCCAGTAGCTCGACACGCGCTTCTCGTTGTTATTGTCAGAGAGCGACACGGCGGGAATGTTGCTGTTGGGGTTGGTGGGGCTCCATGCGTCGAGCAAGCGGCGACCCTTGTTCAGGAAGCCAATGTTCAGACCAGCCCAGATGTCGGTCTCCTTCTTCAGGTCAGAGATGATGTCGACACCCTGTACGCCCTGAAAGAAGGCGGTGAAGTCGAAATTCTTATATTCAAGATAGATGTTGAAGCCGTAGGTAAAGTCGGGCGTGGGGTCGTAGATCCACTCCTGGTCGGCCTCTGTGATCTTGCCGTCGTCGTTGAGATCCTTCCAGCGTATGCGTCCGAGGGCTGCACCCTCCTGGGTAGCGTGGTTGTCGATCTCATCCTGCGACTTGAAGATGCCGTCGGCCACATAGCCCACCTGCGATCCCATGGCGTGACCGATAACGCTCTTCACGCCGTTTCCGCCGAAGGTGCCGTTGGCAGCCACTGTTGTAGGCAGCTTGGTGATCTTGTTGCGATAGGTGCTTATGTTAGCATTGATGTCGTAACGCAGACCCCATGCGGTGTTCTTGCGGTAGCCAATGTTAAACTCGAAACCTTTGTTCTCCATCTCGCCAGCGTTGATCCACTGTGATGAGCCCTCGCCCATAGCGGCGATGCCAGCCATCTGTATAAGGATGTCTTTGGTTTTCTTATAATACCAATCGAAGGTACCGTAGAGCGAGTTGTTGAACAGCGCATAGTCGATACCAAGGTTGGTCTGTGTGGTGGTCTCCCACTTGATGTTGTTGTTACCCAACTGGTTACGTTTGAAGCCTGAAGCCAGTGTCTGGCCACCGTTGGTTCCAGCAATGTCGTAAGAGGTGCCGTAGCTCTGGCCGCCGTTCTCGTTCACGCCATAGTTGCTTACATAGACGGTGTAGCGGGCGAGGTTAGAGATCTCCTGGTTACCAGTTTGGCCCCATGAAGCGCGAAGCTTCAGGTCGTCGAGCCATGAGCTGGTGCCCTTCATAAACTTTTCGTTATTGATGCGCCAGCCTGCCGATACTGAGGGGAAGGTGGCGTAGCGGTTATCCTTGCCGAAACGTGAAGAACCGTCGCGACGCATGGTGAGCGATGCCATATAGCGGTCGGCAAAGTTGTAGTTGAACTTACCAAAGAAGCTGACAAGCGAGTAGCCTTCGCCCGAACCATAAGCCTGTGCGGTGCCTGTACCAGCGTCGGGCCACATATAGTCGGGGCTGAGGATGATGTAGTCTTCTTTGCGACCAGAGAAGTAGTTGTCGTCTTCGCGGTTCAGCTCCATACCTACCATAGCGTCCATGCGGTGCTGTCCCAGTTCGAAGTTATAGGTAGCTACGGCGTTCCACATCCATTTGGTCCAGTGCTCTTGCTTAGCTTCTACGGCGTTGGTCTTATTGGCTACGTTGCCCTCGGTTACGGGGTAGGTGAAGATGCGCTGCTGCTTCTGCGAGTAGTCGAGACCGAAGGTTGAGCGCAGGTTGAAGCCCTTGAAGAGGTTAAGGTTCACATAGGCATCGCCGAACGTACGCCAGAAGGTGTAGCGGTTGTCTTTGTTACGCTCGAGCACAGCCACGGGGTTATAGCGGTCGGGATAGCCGCCTACAGGACCAGCATAGCTGCCATCGGTGGTGTAGACGGGCAGCGAGGGGTTAAACTGCAACACGTTTTGCAGGAAGCCGCCAGGGGCAGCCACCTCAGCGGTGCGGTTCAGGGTGAAGTGCTCGCCAATGGTGAGCTTATCGCCAATGAGTTTATACTCGGTATTGAAGCGAGCCGAGAAGCGCTCGAAGTCGCTGGTCTTGATGATACCGAGGTTCTTATAATAGCCTAATGAGAAGAATGATGAGCCTTTCTGCGAGCCGTTGCTCACGCTCACGTTATAGTTTTGTATCACACCTGTGCGGGTGGTGAGGTCGTACCAGTCGGTGTCGGCAGCGGGGGTAGTGCCTGCATCGTCGAGATATTTTTTCATCGTGATGCCGTTGAGCACAGCTTGGCCTTGGGCGTTGTAGCCCCAGTCGTAGTGGTAGCCCAGACCGTTGGTGTTGGGGTCCATGCCATCGTTTACATAGCCTTGCCACATGACCTGTCCAAACTCTTTCGCGTTCAGCACGTCCATCTTGTGGCTATACATAGAGGCGGCCACCGATGCGTCGAGGTCTACCTTCAGTTTGCCATCCTTGCCTTTCTTGGTGGTGATGATGATCACGCCATTGGCAGCACGCGAACCGTAGATTGAGGCCGAGGCAGCATCTTTCAAAATCTGTATGCTCTCAATATCGTTGCCGTTCAGCTCGTGCATGCCAGCCTTGGTGGGCACACCGTCGATGATGTAGAGAGGGTCGTTATTGTTCAGAGTGCCGATACCACGAATACGTACGGTGGCGGCACCTGAGGGCGAACCGTCGGCCGAGATATTCATACCAGGCACACGACCTTGCAGAGCCTTCATGGGGTTGTTCTCGTTCTGCTTCTGCAGGTCGGTAACACTTACCACTGATACGGCACCTGTGAGGTCGGCCTTGCGCTGCGTGGTATAGCCTGTTACCACCACCTCGTCAATCACCTTAGCATCTTCGCTCAGAGTGATGTCCATCTGGGGTTTGGCGGCTGTGGTTACGGTGTTGAAGCCAATGTACGAGATGACCAGTTCGGCGCCACTCTTCACAGCCAGTGTGAAGTTGCCGTCGAGGTCGGTGACGGTTGCGTTCGTCGTTCCTTTCTCGGTAACGGTGGCGCCAATAACGGTCTCGCCGTCGGGCTGCTTCACCACACCCTTCACGGTAAGCTGCTGGGCAAAGGCCACAGTGCACACCATTGAGAGCGCTGCTCCGAGAATGACTTTCTTAAAATTTCTCATTCTGATTTTGTTTTTTAGGTTCTTGTTTATTTATGTTTTTAATTTCTTTCTGTTTGCTTCTTATTTGGCTATTGCGAAATATTCGGCTGGTTATATATTTTGCGTAAGTAGCATGTTATTGGGGTAGAGGTGCTTCTGCGTAATATATGTGTCAAAAAAGTGTCGTAGTAATATGACAGTTTGTTTTTTTTGAACGTTGCAAAATTAAAAACAACTAATATAAGTGAAGTTAAAATTTCGTTCATAAACGTAATGATTTGTTGCAATGATACATTTTTACAATGTTATGAACGATATTTACAATGGGGTAGCTTAGGTATAGGCTGCCATTTTGTTGTTAAGGCTGTTGTTTTGTTGCTATATGTTGTGGTGTGGCTGCTTATTGTTGTTGTGCTCACGGTTGGCAGCAATGAAAGTAAGCCAAACATTTTGCAGTTTATGAAATTGTTCGTAACTTAGCAACGAGAATGATATGTTCGTGCATAATTTGTTATTCATCATTCATAATGGAATGGGCCTCGCCTTAGAGTAATGATGATGAATATCGGGATGAAGCATTAGACATATATTATATAAGGTATATTGTAACAAATAATTATAAAGACAGTATGGCAAAGGTATATGAATTTTTGGCCAACGGCTTCGAGGAAGTGGAAGGCTTGGGCCCCGTCGATATTCTACGACGCGGAGGTGTTGATGTTAAAACCGTGAGCGTAACAGGCACACCATGGGTGGAGACCTCGCACGGCATCACCCTCAAAGCCGACCTCACCATTGAAGAGGCCGACCTCAGCGATGCCGATATGCTGCTGTTGCCTGGCGGACTGCCTGGCGCTACCAATCTGCGCGACCATGAGGGTGTGCGCAAGGCGCTGGTGGCTCAGGCTGCTAAGGGCGGACGCATTGGCGCTATCTGTGCGGCTCCGCTGGTGCTGGGGTCGCTGGGTCTGCTCGAAGGCAAGAAGGCCACTTGCTACCCTGGCTTCGAAAAGTTTATGACAGGCGCTACCTACACGGCCGAACTGTTCACCATCGACGGAAATATCATTACGGGCGAAGGTCCTGCCGCCACATTCCCCTATAGCTACGAGATACTGCGTATGTTTAAGGGCGATGAAACAGTGCAGTCGTTGAAAGACGGAATGATGTATAGCCACTTGATGAATTCGTAATTTATAATTCGTAATTCATAATTCATAATTCATAATGGGGCTTCGCCTTGGTAATTTGTAATGGGGCTTCGCCTTGCTAATTCGTAAATTAAGAATGGAACACGTCATTATTGTGGCCGGCGGTAAGGGGTTGCGCATGGGCGCCGACCTGCCCAAGCAGTTTCTGCCTGTGGGCGGACGGCCCGTGCTGATGCATACGCTACGCACCTTTTATCAGTATAACCCTCTGATACATATCGTATTGGTGTTACCTACGCACCATCAAGCCTACTGGCACGACCTGTGTCAGCAATACCACTTTGAGGTGCCGCATACCATTGCCGATGGAGGCGAAACTCGTTTCCACTCGTCGCTCAGCGGCATACGCGTCCTCGACGCAGCACCCGACACCGACCTCGTGGCCATTCATGATGGCGTGCGCCCCTTTGTGTCGGCCGACACCATCGCTCGCTGCTTTCAGATGGCCGAGCAACAGGGTGCAGCCATACCCGTGCTGCCTGTCACCGACACGCTACGTCTCTGCTCGCCTGATGGCACCTCGCACACCGTGCCGCGCGACAGCTACCGTTCGGTGCAAACGCCTCAAACCTTCCGTCTGGGCCTCTTGCGCCAAGCCTTCGCCCAGCCCTTCAGCCCAGCCTTCACCGACGATGCCTCAGTGGTAGAAGCCTTCGGCCACAACGTTACCCTGGTAGAGGGCAACCGCGAAAACATTAAGCTAACCACCCCCTTCGACCTCGTGGTGGGAGAAGCCCTGCTAAGGGAAAGGAAAAAACAATAAGGCCATAGACCCATAAGCCTATAAGCCCACAAACTATAAGCTTTATAGGACCTATAAGTCTTATAAGACCTATAAGCCCCCAAAAAGAAAGCCCACAATGGATAATATTTTACAGCAAGACATCATGTTTCTGCCGGGCGTAGGACCGCACCGCAAAGAAATTTTAGAGAAGGAACTCGGCATTAAGTCGTGGGCCGACTTGCTCGAATATTACCCCTACAAATACATCGACCGCAGCCGTATATATACCATCAGCGAGCTGAACGCCGACATGCCCTTTGTGCAGATAAAAGCCACGATATTGAGCTATGAAGAGTTTGAGATGGGCCCTCGAAAGAAACGCGTGGTGGCACACGTGTCTGACAAAACGGCGGTGGCCGACCTCGTGTGGTTTAGTGGTGCCCAGCACGTATATCGCAGTTACAAGGTGGGGCAGACGTTCATCATCTTCGGCCGACCCACTGTTTACGCAGGACGCTTTCAGTTTGTGCACCCCGAGATGGATAAGGCCGAAGACCTGCAACTCTCGCAGATGGGCATGCAACCCTACTATGTCACCACCGAGACCATGAAGAAACGTGGCCTCACCTCGCGTGCCGTAGAAAAGATGGTGCGCACGCTGCTCGATAAGTTGCCCAGCACGCTGCCCGAGACATTGCCACCCTTTATCACCCAGCCGCTGCACCTCATGTCGCGCATCGAGGCGCTGCGGGGCGTGCATTATCCGCATACGGCGCTTGAGATGAAAAACGCTCGTATGCGTCTTAAGTTTGAAGAGCTGTTTTATGTTCAGTTGAACATTTTACGCTATGCTGCCGACAATCGTCGCAAGTATCGCGGATACATCTTCAGTAATGTGGGCGAACGTTTCAATACTTTCTACCACAACTATTTACCATTCCCCTTAACAGGCGCGCAAAAGCGTGTGATGCACGAGATACGTGCCGATATGCGAGGCGGTATACAGATGAACCGCTTGCTGCAAGGTGATGTGGGGTCGGGCAAAACGCTCGTGGCCTTGATGACCATGCTGCTGGCTGTTGACAATGGCTTTCAGGCATGCATCATGGCGCCCACCGAAATACTGGCCGAGCAGCACCTCAGCACCATTCGCCAGTTTTTGGGCGATATGCCTGTGCGTGTTGAACTGCTTACGGGCGTGGTGAAAGGCAAACGCCGCCGCGAGGTGCTCGACACACTGGCCACAGGGCAGATAGATATACTGGTGGGCACACACGCCGTGATTGAAGACCCTGTGCAGTTTGCACACTTAGGGCTGGCCGTGGTCGACGAGCAACACCGCTTTGGCGTGGCGCAGCGTGCCCGTCTGTGGGCCAAGAGCGAGCAGCCACCGCATGTGCTGGTGATGACGGCTACCCCCATACCGCGCACGCTGGCCATGACCATCTATGGCGACCTTGATGTGAGTGTGATTGACGAATTGCCGCCTGGCCGCAAACCCATACAAACTTTGCACAAATACGATAATCAAACCACCAGCCTGTATAACGGCATACGCCAACAGATACGCTTGGGCAGGCAGGTTTACATCGTCTTTCCACTGATTAGCGAAAGCGAGAAAAGCGACCTGAAAAATCTGGAGGAAGGCTTTGCCACGCTGTGCGAAGTGTTTCCCGAATTTAAGTTGAGCAAGGTGCATGGCCGCATGAAACCCGCCGAAAAAGAGGCCGAGATGCAGAAGTTTGTTAGTGGCGAAACACAAATATTGGTGGCTACCACGGTGATAGAGGTAGGCGTAAACGTGCCTAACGCATCGGTAATGGTTATTCTTGATGCTCAACGCTTCGGACTCTCGCAGCTGCACCAGCTACGAGGTAGGGTGGGGCGTGGCGCCGACCAAAGTTATTGCATCTTGGTAACGAGCTATAAACTGTCAGACATCACCCGCAAACGCATCGACATTATGTGCGACACAAACGATGGCTTTCGCATTGCCGAGGCCGACCTTAAACTGCGTGGACCTGGCGACCTTGAGGGCACGCAGCAGAGCGGTATGGCCTTTGATCTGAAGATTGCTAACATAGCACAAGATGGACAATTGGTGCAGCTGGCACGCGAGGAGGCACAAAAAATTATTGCCGCCGACCCTACCTGTACCAGCGCCGTGTATGCCATGCTGTGGAACCGCTTGCGCGAACTGCGTGGCGGTAATGTTAATTGGGCGGCTATCAGTTAGTTTTGTTGACTTGTATCAACACACACAACGCACACAGATTGTGTATAAAAATCTTAAAGTACACGATAACACGCACATTGTCAATGTATTTTATGTTAAAAGTGGAACAAAAACTGTTAACAAAATAACAGATATGCAAGATTTTTACTAATTTTGTAGCGTTCGTTACAAATAATTGGTTTGTTATTACTACTCGCAGACTAATTATTTAGCCTTGAAAGAATGACATACTCATTCTACTTTTTGATATAAAAAACGGACCGTGACATAATTGTAAATATGAGTTTTAGAAGATTTATACACGCATTTGCTGTAACATCATTATTAACTTTAACCTCCGTTACCGCGGCGGCACAAGACCTGTTGGCTCGTCAGGCGCCTATTGATAGACGCATGAAGGCTGTTGACACGCTGATGCTTAAAAACATCACGGCACGCGAAGAGCTGGAAAACCCAGCTGCCGACTTATACGACGACTGGAACAATGTTTATGCTCACCGCGCTACCGCACTGCCCGAAACATATCGCATTAGCTTGAAAAATTTCTGCATGCCTACACCCAGCCGCGTCATTACCAGCAACTTTGGTTCGCGTTGGGGACGCCAGCACGAGGGCCTCGATATAAAGGTGTATATTGGCGATACTATTCGCGCTGCCTTCAGTGGAAAGGTACGCATGGTGAAATATAACCCTGGTGGATATGGCAAATATGTTGTGATACGACATAACAATGGGCTGGAAACGTTATACGGACATATGTCGAAACAGCTGGTTGAGGAAGAACAAAACGTGCGCGCTGGCGACCCCATTGGCCTCGGTGGTAATACAGGCCGAAGCACAGGCTCGCACCTGCACTTTGAAACACGCCTCTGTGGCGTAGCCCTTAATCCTGCACTGATGTTCGATTTCCGTAACCAAGACGTGGTGGCCGACTCGTACACCTTTAACCGCGATACCTATCGCGCCGAGAGCGCCGAGGCAACACGTCTGCGCGGAAAGGTGGGCAACGGATCTTACTCGCGCGAAGAGGTGTTGGGAAATACAACACCCAGCAAGGGAAATATCAATGGCGAGATATTGTATCATAAGGTGGCATCGGGCGAAACACTGCAAAGCATCGCCAAGAAGCGTGGCGTAACTGTTGACACGCTGTGTAAGCTGAACCACATTCGCAAGACAATGCGCCTGCGCCCAGGACAAATCTTGCGCTACTCGTAAAACAACAACCGATATTAGAAATAGGAAGCCTGACGATGCGCACGTTGGTACATCGTTGGGCTTTTTTACTTAAAACAACGCTATCACAATAATCGAAAAAAAGTATACGGCATCATGAAGCACACGCTTATTATCATGGCGCTCGCATTGATAACCGCTACGGCTGCTCAGGCACAAAAAAAGGTTGAGGCAGCGAAAGAGCGAGCCATGCAAAGCATTACTGTTGAAAACGCACAAGCACATATAGGCTTCTTGGCCAGCGACGCACTAAACGGACGTAAAGCTGGCACGCGCGATAGTCGCGTGGCAGCACAATATATCATATCATTGCTTAAACAGTGGGGCATAAAGCCTATGGCCGAACACTATGAACAGCCCTTCAGCGCTTATAGCATGGAGTGGCAGAAACGTAAGCCTTGGCAGGTGCACCCCGACTCGATAGCCGTATTGAAGCAAGGCACACACCGCCGACTGAATATGGCTAACGTGCTGGCAATGATACCCGGACGCGACACTACACAATATGCCATCGTGGGCGCTCACTTCGACCACATTGGCGCCGACCCCGATCTTGAGGGCGACCAGATATATAATGGTGCCGACGATAACGCATCGGGCGTGAGTGCGGTGCTGCAGATAGCACGAGCCTTCGCGCTGTCGGGCGTACAGCCTGAACGCAACGTCGTCTTCGCCTTTTGGGATGGTGAGGAGATAGGACTGCTGGGCTCGAAATATTTTGTGCAGACTTGTCCTTTCATACCGCAGATAAAGGGCTACCTCAACTTCGACATGATAGGCCGAAACAATAAGCCCGAGAACCCACAATACGTGGTTTACTTCTATACCGAGGCGCATCCTGCCTTCGGACAGTGGCTGAAAGACGATATCAAACGCTATGGCTTGCGCCTCGACCCTAACTATCGTCCGTGGGATAAGCCTGTGGGCGGAAGCGACAATGGGTCGTTTGCATGCAAAGATATTCCTATCATCTGGTATCATACCGATGGACACCCCGACTATCATCAGCCTGGCGATGAGGCCGACCGCATTAATTATGATAAGGTGATGAACATCTCACGCGCCGCCTTCCTTAATGCTTGGAACTTGGCAAATGAGAAAACGTTTTAACTAATATATAATGTATAATGTATAATGTGCTTTAGCGTGCATTAAACTTTTCCTTCGAGGGACGACAATATCAATATATGTCGGGTCCGCCCCTGTGAGTAGATACTCCGTGGGGCGGGCTTTCTTTTTTTATACCTTTCTTACGCTCACGCCTTCACCTATTCTAACACCTTCACCTATTCGAACACCTTCACTTATTCTAACACCTTTACTTATCATACATCAATTTTGTTTCAGACTGTAAGTATGCGATATTTGGATGCTTACAGTATGATATGTTTTTAACGCGAATTAGTTTCAATATGTTATTTTGTTTACATTTGTAGATTAATTGTTTGTAAATAATAAACACTAATAAATAACAATATGAAAGTAAATGCTTAACTTTGCAAACAATATGATAGGATAATAAAGGAATTACTAATTAAATGCTACAAGAAATGGGAATTGTAACACATCAACCTCTTTCGCCGGCCCAACAGGCACCCCTCGGAGGCCTGTATGACGCCGCCCACGAGCACGACGCTTGCGGCGTGGGTATGGTAGTGAACATTCATGGTAACAAGAGCCATGAATTGGTAGACAATGCACTGAAAGTGTTGGAAAACATGCGTCACCGTGGCGCCGAAGGTGCCGACGGCCGCACAGGCGATGGTGCGGGCATCATGCTCCAAATTCCTCACGAGTTTATTTTGCTACAAGGCATACCTGTGCCCGAGAAGGGTAAATATGGCACTGGCCTTGTCTTTCTGCCTAAAGACGCCGAGCGCCAGCAACACATCCTCAGCATTATGATTGAGGAGATTGAGCGTGAGGGCTTACAGCTCATGCACTTGCGCAACGTGCCCACCAACCCCGACTGCTTGGGCGAGGCTGCCCTGAGCACTGAGCCCGACATCAAACAGGTGTTTGTTACGGGCGTTACCGACGACAAGCTCAACACCTTCGACCGCACCTTATATATTATAAGGAAGAAGATAGAGCGCCGTGTTACCGATTCTGATTTCTACATTTGCTCGCTTTCAAGCAAAAACATTATTTATAAAGGCATGCTATCCAGCATGCAGGTGCGCCAGTATTTCCCCGACCTCACCAACAATTATTTCACGTCGGGCTTGGCGCTCGTACACTCACGTTTCTCAACCAACACCTTCCCCACCTGGAGCCTGGCACAGCCCTTCCGCCTCTTGGCTCACAACGGCGAGATCAATACCATTCGTGGTAACCGCTCGTGGATGAAGGCGCGCGAGAGTGTGCTCTCGAGCGATGCTTTGGGCGACATTCGCGACATCTCGCCCATTGTGCAAGAAGGTATGAGCGACTCGGCTTCGCTGGATAACGTGTTCGAGTTTTTCGTGATGAGTGGCCTCTCGCTGCCCCACGCTATGGCCGTGATGGTACCCGAGAGCTTTAACGATAAGAACCCCATTCCTGAAGACCTAAAAGCTTTCTACGAGTATCATTCAATCTTGATGGAGCCGTGGGATGGCCCCGCCGCTCTGCTCTTCAGCGATGGCCGCTTTGCTGGCGGACTGCTCGACCGTAATGGCTTGCGCCCCGCCCGCTATACCATCACCAAGAACGATACTATGGTGGTAGCCTCTGAGGTGGGCGTGATGGATTTCGACCCCACCGAGATAGCCGAGAAGGGCCGTTTGCAGCCTGGCAAGATACTGCTTATCGACACGCAGGAAGGCAAGATATACTATGATGGCGAGATTAAAGACCGCTTGGCCAAGGCACATCCCTACCGCCAATGGCTGTCGACCAACCGTATACAGCTTGAGAAGTTACATTCGGGTAGAAAGGTAGACAACAGTTTGCCCGACCTGCTTCGCCATGAAATAGAGTTTGGCTTTGGCGAAGAAGATGTCGATGGCACCATCGTACCTATGTCGACCAAGGGCCAAGAACCCACGGCAGCTATGGGTAACGACACACCGCTGGCCGTGCTGTCTGACCGTCCGCAAATCTTCTTCAACTATTTCCGCCAGCAGTTTGCACAGGTCACTAACCCCGCCATCGACTCTATTCGTGAGAACCTCGTCATGTCGCTCTCCGAGTATATCGGTCGCGTGGGCACAGGCATCCTCACCCCTGACGAAACCAACTGTAAGATGGTGCGCCTGCCGCATCCTATACTTACCAATACGCAGCTCGACATCTTGTGTAACATACGCTATAAGGGCTTCAATACCGTGAAGCTGCCTATCGTGTTTGAATGTGATAAAGGCGAAGATGGCCTTCGCGAAGCCCTCGACGACCTGTGCAAGCAGGCCGAGCGCAGCGTAGACGATGGTTACAACTACATCATTCTTTCTGACCGCGACATCGACGCCGACCATGCCGCCATACCATCGCTGCTGGCCGTTAGCGCCGTACACCACTACCTTATCTCGGTGGGTAAGCGTGTGCAAACAGCCCTTATTGTTGAGAGTGGCGAGATACGCGAGGTGATGCACGCCGCCCTGCTGTTGGGCTATGGTGCGTCGGCCCTCTGCCCATATCTCACCTACGCCATCCTCGACGATCTGGTGAAGCGTGGCAAGATACAAGAAAACTATGAGACGGCCGAGGCCAACTATATCAAGGCCGTGAAGAAAGGCTTGTTCAAGATTATGGCCAAGATGGGCATCTCTACCATTCGCTCATACCGTGGCGCCAAGATTTTTGAGAGCATCGGTTTGAGCGAGAGCTTGCTGAAGACCTATTTTGGCACCGACATTTCTACCGTGGGCGGCATTGGCCTGGCCACTATCGCTCGCGACGCCATTGCCTTGCACAACAAAGCCTTTGAGAAAGAGGTGCAGTCTGACTTCCTTCCCAATAACGGACAGTTCCATTGGCGCCGCGATGGCATACGCCACGCCTGGAACCCCGAAACCATTGCCAAACTGCAACTGGCCACCCGCACAGGCAACTATAATAAGTTTAAAGAGTTTTCTAAGTCGGTTGACGAGAAGGCCGAGCCTATCTTCTTGCGCGACTTCTTCGACTTCCGCCATGCCCCCATCGACATCAACGAGGTAGAGCCCGTTGAAAACATTGTTAAACACTTTGTTACGGGTGCTATGTCGTTTGGCGCGCTCTCAAAAGAGGCTCACGAGGCATTGGCACTGGCCATGAACAAGTTGGGCGCACGCAGCAATACGGGCGAGGGTGGCGAAGATAGCGAACGCTTCCACGCCACCGTCGATGGCATCTCGCTTTCAAGCAAGACCAAACAGGTAGCATCAGGACGTTTCGGCGTAACCACCGAGTATCTGGTTAATGCCGAAGAGATACAAATTAAGGTGGCACAGGGCGCCAAGCCTGGCGAGGGCGGACAGCTGCCGGGCTTCAAGGTGAACGAAATTATTGCCAAGACACGCCACTCTATCCCTGGCATCTCGCTCATCTCGCCGCCACCACACCACGATATCTATTCAATTGAAGACTTGGCACAGCTCATCTTCGACCTGAAGAACGTCAACCCCAAGGCTGCCATCAGCGTGAAGCTGGTAGCCGAGAGCGGCGTAGGAACCATTGCCGCGGGTGTGGCTAAAGCCAAGGGCGACCTCATTGTTATATCTGGTGCCGAGGGTGGCACGGGTGCATCGCCCGCTTCGAGCATGCGCTTTGCTGGCATCTCGCCCGAAATAGGTTTGAGCGAAACCCAGCAAACACTGGTGAAGAACGGCCTACGCGGACAGGTGCGCCTGCAGGTTGACGGCCAACTGAAGACGGGTCGCGACGTGATAATGATGGCGCTGCTGGGTGCCGAGGAGTTCTCGTTTGGCACCGCACCACTTATTGTGTTGGGCTGCGTGATGATGCGTAAGTGTAACCTGAACACCTGCCCCATGGGCGTGGCCACACAAGACCCGAAGTTGCGTGCCCACTTCCGCGGACGCTACGAATATGTGGTCAACTATTTCACCTTCCTCGCACAAGAGGTGCGCGAGTATTTGGCCCTCATGGGAGCACGCACACTGAACGAGATTGTAGGACACACCGAACTCATCATACCGCGCCATGACGAGAGTGGAACGAAGACCGCTACGCTCGACTTCCGCCGCTTGCTCTTCAAAGAACAGGGCGAAACCACGCTCTACCATACCAAAGAGCAGAAGCACGACCTGAGCGATGTGCTTGACCAGCAACTCATTCGTGGAGCACAACGTGCCATTGCCGATGGCGAAGAGGTGAACCTCGACTTTGCTATCAAGAACACCGACCGTGCCGCAGGCGCTATGCTCAGCGGACTGATAGCCGAGAAATATGCGGGAGCCGGATTGCCCGATAAAACCATTAACGTTAAGTTTAAAGGCTCGGCGGGTCAAAGCTTCGGCGCCTTCCTTACACACGGCATCGACTTTAAGCTTGAAGGCGAGTGTAACGACTACTTTGCCAAGGGCCTGTCGGGCGGACGTGTGAGCATCTTGCCGCCCATACGCTCTAACTTTGCTGCCGAAGACAACATCATTGCTGGAAACACGGGCCTGTATGGTGCCACCAGTGGCGAACTGTATGTTAACGGTAAGGTGGGCGAGCGCTTTGGCGTAAGAAACTCGGGCGCTATTGCTGTGATTGAAGGTGCTGGCGACCACTGCTGCGAGTATATGACAGGCGGACGTGTGGTAGTGCTGGGCGAAACAGGCCGCAACTTTGCCGCAGGTATGTCGGGCGGCGTGGCTTATGTGTGGGACAAGAACCACAACTTCGACTATTTCTGTAACATGGATATGGTTGAGATAAACCTTGTCGACGATACCAGTTACCGCAAAGAGCTGCACGAGCTGATACGCCAGCATTATCTTTACACAGGTTCTAAATTGGCACGCACCATGCTTGACGACTGGAGCCGATATGTTGAAGACTTCATCCAAGTGGTGCCCATCGAGTATAAACGGGTGCTGCAAGAAGAACAGGTGAAGAAGCTGCAGCAGAAGATAGCAGATATGCAACGCGATTATTAAAATGCTTCTTCATCAAACGATACTATTCAACATTACAATCCCTTATATATTATGGGCAATCCAAAAGCATTTTTAACAATCCCCCGTAAAGAGGCGGGATATCGACCTATACACGACCGCATCCACGACTTTGGCGAAGTGGAGCAGACACTAAATAGTAACGACCGTCGCCAACAAGCATCACGCTGCATGGACTGTGGTGTGCCCTTCTGCCACTGGGCATGCCCTCTGGGCAACAAACCGCCCGAGTGGAATGATGCACTGTATAAAGGCGACTGGGAGTTGGCCTACCGCCTACTGAACGCTACCAACGACTTTCCCGAGTTTACGGGCCGCATCTGTCCCGCCCTGTGCGAGAAGGCCTGCGTGCTGAACTTGATGGAGCACGAGCCTACCACCAACCGCGAAGACGAGGCCGCCATCACCGAGCATGCCTTTGCTGAAGACTTTATACGCATCCATCACCCCGAACGCAATGGCAAACGCGTGGCCGTGATAGGCGCTGGCCCTGCAGGCCTTGTGGCTGCTAACCGCCTGAACCTGAAGGGTTATAGCGTAACGGTGTTTGAGAAGAACGAGGCGGCTGGCGGACTGCTGCGCTACGGCATCCCCAACTTTAAGTTGAACAAGCAGGTTATCGACCGCCGTCTGCGCTTGCTCGAACAAGAGGGCATCGTGTTCGAATATGGTCAAGACATCGACGTGACGCATCTACCCGACGGCTTCGACGCCTACGTCATTGCCACAGGTACACCCACCGCACGCGACCTGAACATTCCGGGTCGCGACCTCAAAGGGGTGTATTTCGCCCTCGAGATGCTGGCACAGCAAAACCGTGTGTTGGCAGGAGCCGAGTTTAAGAAAGACCAGCTGGTAAACGCCAAGGGCAAAGACGTGCTGGTTATTGGTGGTGGCGATACGGGCAGCGACTGCATAGGCACGGCACACCGACAGGGATGCAAGTCGGTAACACAAATCGAAATTATGCCCAAGCCCCCTGTAGGCCCTGACGACCCCAAGAACCCGTGGCCCAACTGGCCTCGCACACTGAAAACAACATCGAGCCATGAAGAGGGATGCACCCGCCGTTGGAACATCAATTCGCTCGAGTTCTTAGGAAAAGATGGTAAGCTGACGGGCGTGCGTGTGCAAGAGATTGACTGGAAGCCGAACCCCGAAGGTGGCCGACCTATCATGATTGAGAAGGGCAAGCCTGAGGTGATAAAGGCTGATATGGTGTTGCTGGCCATGGGCTTCATTAAGCCCCAGCAGCCGCAGTTTGCTAATAACGTGTTCGTGGCTGGCGATGCTGCCAACGGCGCCTCGCTGGTGGTGCGCGCTATGGCCAGCGGACGAAAGATTGCTGCCGATGTTGACCAATTTCTTATGAAGTAATTCCTTCTTATCACATCATCAAGCAAAATGAATGGCAGCATATAGTGGAGGCCGGTGCCCGTTAGGGTATCGGCCTTTTTTGGGGGGGGAGTGAATAGCCTTGCAAACCACCGTCCTACTTTAAGAGTGCATCTGTTCTATCTGTTTAATCTGTGTTCGTTTAATAATCATCGATAATAATTCGTGGTTCAATTCATGGATGATTCGTGTTTACGTTAAACAACGCGCGAAGTAGGTATGAGCACCCTATAAAACCAAAAAAGGAAACATCCTTGCGAGATATTTCCTTTATATTAAGATGTGTGTAGGGAGTAGGGACGATCGGGCTCGAACCGATGACCTCTGCAATGTGACTGCAGCGCTCTAAACCAGCTGGGCTACGCCCCTATATACCTTTGTGAGTATCTTTGAGATACGTGTGCGAAGGTACAGCTTTTTGATGAGACGACAAAATGTTTTGCCGCTCTTTTTCTTCGTTTTGTTTAAATATGGTTAAAAGCGAAGAGGGCGAATATATTATAAGCATCAAATACTAAATATATTCGCCCTCTTTGGCAACACTTCCTTAACATCAGATAAGTTCGCCTTTGGCAATGCTAAGTTATTTTTTCGCTTTACCCTTTGTTCCAGCCTTAGCACTGCCCTTTGTCTCACCCTTAGCACTGCCCTTTGCCTCACCCTTAGCGGGAGCCTTGGCCGCGCTTACGATGGTAAAGTCGAGCTGTTTCTTCTCAAGGTTGGCGCGTGCCACTTTAATGTGTATAGGGTCGCCCAGCTGGTAGCGGTGGTGGCGACGTCGGCCCACGAGGCAGTAGTTGCGCTCGTCAAAGTCGTAGTAGTCGTCGTCGAGGTCGCGCATGGGCACCATGCCTTCGCAGTGGTTCTCGTCAATTTCGCAGTAGATGCCAAACGACTGTATGCCTGAGATGTGTGCATCAAACTCTTCGCCCAGCTTGTCGCCCATAAACTCTACCATCTTATATTTTATCGAGTCGCGCTCGGCGTTGGCAGCCACCTGTTCCATGTCGCTGCAGTGCTCGCACAGCTCTTCATAGTGCTCCTTATTAGCGCTACGTCCATCATTCTGATAGCGGGTGATAAGCCTGTGTACCAGCGTGTCGGGGTAACGACGTATGGGCGATGTGAAGTGGGTGTAGTAGTCGAAGGCCAAACCAAAGTGCCCAATATTGTGTATCGAATATTTTGCCTTCATCATGGCGCGCAGGGCCACCAGCTGTATGAGGTTTGCCTCGTTCGTGTCGCGACAGTCGTCCATCAGCTTGTTCAGGGCTCTTGCCGTGGCGCCCTTGGTGCCTTCGGTCTTCATCTTATAGCCAAACTTCACCACAAACTCGCGCAGCGTTTCCAATTTCTGTGGGTCGGGATTATCGTGCACACGGTATGGCAATGTCTTTGGGTTTTTGCCCTTCTTCACCTTGCCAATGCTTTCGGCCACGGTGCGGTTAGCCAGCAACATAAACTCCTCAATCAGCTTGTTGGCATCTTTCGAGCGCTTGAAATAGCAGCGTGTGGGCTTGCCTTTCTCGTCAACATCAAAGTGTAGCTCTTCGCGGTCGAAGCGCACGGCGCCGTTCTTGAAACGAGCCTCGCGCAAGCGCTTGGCCAGGCGGTCGAGCGTAATCAGCTCGTTAGCGTTCTCGCCCTTATAGCCCTTGGGACCAGGAGCGGGCGCTGGCTGGTTTGTGCCATCAACCACACCATTATCTTCAAGCAGCTGCTGCACCTCTTCGTAGGCGTAACGACGGTTTGAGCGTATGATGGTGTGCACAATGCGGTATGAGCGCACCATAGCATCTTCGTCGAGCAAGAAGATAACGCTGAAGGCCAGCTTATCTTCGTCGGGGCGCAACGAGCAGATGAAGTTGCACAGGCGTTCTGGCAACATGGGGATGGTACGGTCGACAAGGTACACACTGGTGGCACGCTTCTGTGCCTCGCGGTCGATGATAGAGCCCTCGGTAACATAGTGGCTTACGTCGGCAATATGCACACCCACCTCCCACAGCTTGCCATCTTCGGCACGACGTATTGAGAGCGCGTCGTCAAAGTCTTTGGCGTCGTGGGGGTCGATGGTGCAGGTAAAGACGTTGCGAAAGTCTTCACGCTCCTTCTCGTCTTCGGGCGTAATCTCGCCCGTAATCTTGTTGGCGGCCTCTTCAACGTTCTTCGGATAGCGATAGGGCAAGCCATACTGTGCCAAGATGGTGTTCATCTCGACATCGTTGTCGCCTGTGGGACCTATCACGTCAACCACCTCGCCCACCACGTTTTTATGGTCGGCATCGGGCCACTGTGTGATTTTCACAACTGCCTTATCGCCCGTCTTTCCGCCACGTAGCTTCTTGCGCGGTATGATAATGTCGTGGGTGTAGAGGGTGCCAGGGGTGACGAGCACGGCCAGTTCTTTGTCAACACGCAGGGTGCCCACAAAGGTATCGCGGGCGTGTTGCAGAATTTCAATCACCTGTGCCTCTTTAATGTGGTTGCGACGGCGCGCCATGATCGACACGCGCACACGGTCGCCATTGAGGGCATACATCGAGTTGCGTTCGGCCACAAACAGCGGTGTGCTGCCATCGTCGGGAGTAAAGGTGTTTTTGCCGTTTGCCTTGCGTATGAAGGTGCCCTCTTGCAGCTGTCCCTTGGTGTTGAGGCGGTATTGGTTGTCAGACACACGTGTGAGATAATCGTCCCACGCCATCTCCTCCATAATATCGATGGCCAACATCTTCAAGGGGTGTGTGTCGAGGTGCAGCGAGCGGAAAATCTCTTTAAACGAGAGGGTGCGCTCGGCATTGTCGGTAAAAAACTCGACCAGCCTTTTCGACAGTTCCTTTTTTGTGAGGCGCTTGCCTCCTTTCTTTCCTTTTCCCATAATGAAAATATATTGTGTGGCGTGCACGTGGGTGTTTGGGGCGCACGCGTTGTTAATATCGGTAAGTAGGATGTATTTCTTACTGCAAATAAACAAAATATTTCTGACATTACCACGCCCGCCGCCCTATTTTTTTGTTAAAACAGGAAAAACACAACAACATTGAACAACAAAAGAACAATGGCTCAAACAATATCGTTGTGGATGAAACCATCTTTTTCGCGTTGCGCACGCTTTTGTTTAAACACAAATGATCATGAATTATCCATGAATTTATCCATGAATTATTATCGATGATTATTAAACGAACACAGATTAAACAGATAGAACAGATACACTCTTAAAGTAGGACGGTGGTCTCCGTGCCCCGTCCTCCCACACTCAAATCCGTAAAATATGGATTTAAATTCCGTAGTTTATGGATTTAAATTCCGTAGTTTGTGGATTTAAATTCCGCGGTTTATGGATTTAAATTCCGTAATTTGTGGATTTAAATTCCGTGGTTTGTGGATTTTATGAAAGAAAACAACATTGAACAGATGCACTCTTAAAGTAGGACGGGGCGTAGTTAAGTGACGAGTGAAGAACGAAGAATTCATGTGATGGGCGAGGCAAATCAAAGTAGGACGGTGGCCTCCGTGCCCCGTCCTCCCAGAACTGCATAAATATTCATTTTTTGGGGTGCATGGGAGCGGTTTCTGAAACCCATGAAATTACACTCTGAAAGCATTGGTTTCATGTTGTAAAACCAAGGGTTTCACAGCCTAAAACCCATGGTTTCACGACCTGAAACCAAGGGTTTTGCAAATGGAAGGTATCAACTTTGAAAAGTGAAAGCAACACGTACACTTTTGCTTACAGATTATAAGATATTTAAATAATATTATGTAAACAAACCTTAAAATATGCGCTTGCATAAATATTCACTTTTCTCCTCATTTCTGTATATTTATGCAAAGCTGGAGGATTGATTATAAAAACGATATCTTATACAATAACTGAACAACTTGTACAACGCCCTAATGGAGAACACGTCACACATCCTTGTTCCTTTTTAGCATAACGCTTCTTGCTGGAGAACAGGGCACGGAGACCCTGTTCTACTAAAGTTAGCGTAGCAAATCAAAGTAGGACGGTGGTCTCCGTGCCCCGTCCTCCAGCACCCAGATTACACAGCCCCACCCCCCTCCAAGCGAAACTTTAATGAGTTATTTCTCAATATATTTTGAAATGTCAAGCTTTTGCATTACCTTTGCACAACGTCAGCAAAAGCAGTTGTTTTTGTGCGAGCGTTGCTCTCATAGTTCAACGGATAGAACGGAGGTTTCCTAAACCTTTGATCTGGGTTCGATTCCCAGTGAGAGTACTCCTTTCCTTACTCTTCCTTCTTTACTCTTCGTTTTTACTATTTAATATATTATATTGACCCCGACTTTATTGTCGAGACGCATGACCATTATCGCTGCCAGCATTTAGACGCGCTGTGTGCTGGAGGACGGGGCGCGGAGGCCACCGTCCTACTTGAAGAGTGCATCCGTTTAGATAAAAATGAATATTCTGTAATACGTCTTTGTGCTTTCAACAATATTATCTGCCCCTTTTTATTTGCTTCGCCATTTTTTACAAACAAAAAAAGCGGAGCAAATGGCTCCGCTTTTCTCAAACACAATTTATTATACCTTTATGTTATCTTGTTGAAACCTCACGGCCTCGTTTTAGTATTCTGTTTAATCTACAGAAACTACGATACACACAATTTAAACTATTAACTAATAAAACCAAAAATCGTTGTCAGTAATCTTTTTCTGTTGCAAAGATACTGCAAGTGTTTTACCTGCTATTTTACATATCGTTCTAAATAATATCATTTTTGTTTCACGAAACAAAAGTACAATAACATGAACGTTTTTCTCTATTCTTTGCATTACATAGGCATCTTGATGTGCGCAATATGGCCTTCTCACGGTCTCTTTTTTAATTTAACTATGTGATATTCTTCGCTTTTCAAATATTTTTCATAAATTTGCAACAAACTATTTATGACAAGATTAAGCCTATAATGGCCTCTATCAACGAATCAAAGCAATGATAATTATAAATACACCATCTTTTATCCTCAAAACAATCTATAAAGGATATTGTTATACTGCTGTTCGCATGATAAAGAAGGCGTTTGCCCTTTCTTTGTTGTTAGTGCTTGTGCTGCTTAGCTCGTGTGGCAATGCTAATACGCCACGCTATGTTATTGGTGTGTCGCAATGCTCGGAAGACACGTGGCGCGAGAAGATGAACGACGAACTACGCACGGCAGCCTCTTATTATAATGTAGACCTGCATATACGTTCGGCCAACGACGATGTGCGGTTGCAAACCCAACAGATAAACAAGTTTGTTGATGAGAAGGTTGACCTGCTGATTGTGGCCCCAGGACAGGTTTCCATCTCGCCCGCCATCGACCGTGCTTACGAGCAAGGCATACCTGTTATTGTGCTCGACCGTCGCACACGTTCAGACAAATATACCGCCCATATAGGAGCCGATAATCGTGCCATAGGTTCAGCTATGGCCGAATATTTGGTCTCGGCCTTAGGTAGCGATGCACGCATTATTGAGTTGTCTGGACTCTCTACCTCGTCGCCCGCCATTGAGCGTAGCGAAGGGTTTGACAGCGTGATGCAACACCGTCCTAACATAATGGTGCCGTTGCATCTGCAAGCCGACTGGACCGAGCAGGGGGCCTACCGCGTGGTCGACTCGCTACTGAGCCATCCTCATGCCCCCTTCAACTGTGTCTTTGCCCATAACGACCGCATGGCTATGGGTGCTCGCAAGGCTTGTGCCAAACATGGCCTCGACGTAGATAAGATATCTTTTTGTGGTATCGATGGCATGCCACAGAAAGGTGGCGGCATGCAGCTGGTGGCCAATGGCCAACTGTTAGCCTCATTTATCTATCCTACACGTGGCGATGAGGTAATGCGCCTGGCCATGAACATACTTGAGGGTAAGCCCTTTAAGCGTGAGAACCAGTTGTCGTCGGCCCTGGTCAATGCCGACAACGCTCGCGTGCTATTGATGCAGAACGACGAGACGGTGCGCCAGCGCGACCACCTTACCACCTTGCGTAGCCGTGTAGACAAGGCTGCCGCCGACGTGCATGTGCAGCAAACCTACCTGTTGGTGCTACTGCTGGTAGTGGTGTTGCTGGTGGTGGCCTGTGCTTATGCCGTGCGTGGCTACTTTTTGAAGGCCAACATAAACCGCCAACTGAAAGACAGCATTGAACAGCAGCGCCGCATGACCGAACATATGGCCGAGATGACACAAACGCAGCTGCAGTTCTTTACCAACGTGAGCCACGAGCTGCGCACGCCGCTCACGCTGATAGCAGGCCCTACCGAACAGTTGCTGTCTGATCCCACGCTGGTGGGCCGACGTCGCGAGCAGTTGCTCATGGTGCAGCGCAACACAAAAGTGCTGATACAGCTGGTGGGCGAAATTCTCGACTTCCGTAAGGTGCAGAACAATAAGGCAGAACTGAAGTTGAGCCGTTTTAGCCCCGCCGACAGCATTGCCCTGTGGGCCAACGATTTTAAAGCCTTGGCCGAAGGAAAAAACATTGAGATAAAGCTTGAGCAACCCGACCTGACACCCGCTGACACCATTATTGCCGACCGCGATAAGCTGGAACATGTGTTTATAAATCTCATGTCGAACGCATTGAAATATACGCCCATTGGCGGATGTATCACCATCGTTCACACACATAAAAACAATCAGTTTACGCTCAGCATTAACAATACGGGCAAAGCCATTCCTGAGGCCGACCAGGCGCACCTCTTCGAACGTTTCTATCAGGCTAAGGGCAGTGCTGGTGGCACGGGCATTGGCCTGGCGCTGGTGAAAGCCTACATCGACCTGCACCATGGCGAGGCAAAGGTTGCGAGCAACGAGCAGACTGGCACCACCTTCACGATAACGGTGCCCGACACGCAACCTGGCTACGACCCTGCCACTGATGAGGCTGCCGATGAAGCCCAAAATGTTGCTACACATATTGATGTAAACTTGGTTGACGACAATCATACCCCCGAGGCGGTGGTGGCTGCCGAACAGGCCGACCGCATTACGCATGCCGAAGACTTTGATGCTGATCGCCCCTTGGTGCTCATCATCGACGACAACAGTGGTATGCGAGCCTATCTGCGCTCGGTGCTCGAAGAAAAGTATAATGTAACTGAGGCCGTTGACGGACAGCAGGGCTTAGAACGTGCGCGGCGCGAGGTGCCCAAGCTGGTGGTGTGCGACGTGATGATGCCTGTGATGGATGGCTTAGAGTTTACGCGCCGACTGAAGGCCGACACGGCTACCAGTCATATACCCGTGATACTGCTTACGGCCCGCACGCTGGGCGAACAACGCGAAGAGGGATATGGCAGCGGTGCCGACTCGTACCTCACCAAGCCTTTCTCGGGCAGCGTGCTGCTGGCGCGTATCGACAACCTGTTGCGCTCGCGCACCATGCTGCGCTCGCTGTTTGCGGGCGATAAGAAGGAACAAGAAGAAGAGGGACTGCTGGGTGCGCAAGACCAAACATTTGTGGGCAAGCTGCGCGACGTGATACGTCGCAACCTGTCTGACAGCGACTTCTCGGTAGAACGTATTGGCGAAGAGATAGGGTTGAGCCGCGTGCGACTGTATCGTAAGGTGAAGGCGCTTACGGGACAAACTCCTGTTGAACTGTTGCGCAAGGCCCGACTGGAGAAGGCCCGACAGATGATTATGCGCACCGACCGTTCGGTGGCCGAGATTGCTTACGAGGTGGGCTTCACCTCGCCCTCTTACTTTAATAAATGCTTTAAAGATGAGTTTGGTACGAGCCCTGGCGGTATGCGCGAAGGCTCGCAAGAGGGGACCGTGTAATGAATACCCTCGCTTCTTGCTGGAGGACGGGGCACGGAGACCCCGTCCTACTGAGATTTGCCATGCTAACTATAGTAGGACGGTGGTCTCCGTGCCCCGTCCTCCAACACCCCCCCCGTCCTACTTTAAAAGTGTATCTGTTTAATCTGAGATATCTGCTGAACCCAAATGATAATGTTTTATCTCTATTGTCGGCAGAGCGTGAGCGTTTGGTCGCAATAGTCAACCACGGCGGGGCGGTGTGTGATAAATATCACTGTCTTTTCGTGCGAAGACAGAATGTTTTGCAACAGCTGGCGCTCGGTTTCGGGGTCGAGCGCCGACGTGGCCTCGTCGAACAGCATCACCTGTCGGTCGCGTAGCAAGGCACGAGCAATGGCGATGCGCTGTGCCTGACCCTCGCTCAGTCCGCCACCCTGTTCAGAACAAAGCGTGTCAAGGCCTTGTGGCAGCTCGCGCACAAACTGTGCACAACTCTTGTCGAGGGCGGCATACATCTCGTCGTCGGTGGCGTCGAGGCGTCCCAGTCGCAGGTTGTCGCGTATGGTGCCGCTCATCAGCGTGTTGCCCTGTGGCACATACACAAAGTTGCAGCGCATCAAGGGCGACAGCGTTAGGCTTTCGTGCTCGTTATACAGGCTCACCTCGCCCTCTTGCGGATGCAGCAAGGCCAGCAACAGGCGCACCAGTGTGGTTTTGCCTGCTCCCGTTTCGCCCAAGATGGCCGTGCAGGTGCCAGGCGGAAAGTCGAACGACAGATGGTTGATAACCTCGCGTTTCGTGTTTACGTTATCTTTGTTTTCGGCCTTGCTATCATCGCTATTATTCTTTTCTTCCTTATTATTATCTTCCTTATTCTTTTCTTCTTCCTTATTATTTACCCTATCGTTATTATAATGATAGCTTACGTTGTTGAGGCGTATGCCACATGGTGCTTGTAGGAAGATGGGGTCGCCCTGTTCTTCCATGGGGTCTTCCTCCAGTTCCATCAGTCGTTCGGCGGCCGTAAATACGCCCACGAAGGCGGGTGCCAGGCGTGTGAGGTTGCGGGCTGGCGTTTGAATTTTGTTTACCAGTTGTAAGAAGGCCGTCATGCCACCAAACGATAGTGTGCCTGCCGCCATGCGCACGGCAGCCCACAGAAAGGCCACCAGATAGCCTAAGGCAAAACCAAAGTTGAGCACCAGGTTTGAGAACACTGAGAACAGGGTGCGTTTCACCACGCGTCGGCGCAGCATGCCCTGTGTGCTCTCCAGGCGGTTCACCATCTCGTCGTCGCTCTCCAGCGTTTTGATGAGCATACGGTGCTGAATGGTTTCTTGCAGCACACTTTGCACCTTACTGTCGGCCTCGCGCACCGACCGTGTGAGGTGTCGCATCTGCCCCACATATATCTTACTGAACGCCACAAACACGGGTATGATGCCCACAATGATAAAGGCCAGTGTGTGGTCCATGGCAAAGAGGTAGAAGAAGGCACCGAAGAACAGCGCCAGCACAGACAGCGTGTTGGGCAACGTCTCAGTGAGGAAGTTTACCACCGTGTTCACATCAATCTCAAGGCGGTTGAGCACGTCGCCCGAGTGCAGCCGCTCTTGTCCGCCCCACTCAGAGCGCAGTATGCGGTCAAGCATACGCTGCTGCATGCGGTTTTGTGCTTTAATGCCCAAAATGTTACGCACCCATATTGCAGCTATGTTGAAGGCAAAGTCGGTGAGAATGAGCAGAGCCATCATGCCCACCGCCCAGTATATGTTGCCTGGCAGTGTGCCCGCTGCAATGTCGATGGCGTGCTTTACGGCCCATACCTGTGCCAGTGTTACCACCACCTGTGCCAGCCCTATGGTGGCGTTCAGCGTGGCTTGCGTTCTGTTTCCGCGCCATGCTCGCCACAGCCACACCGCCGTTTGCCGGGTGGTGTAGCGCGTAGGGGGTATATGTAAAAGTTTGCGTAGCTGCATCACGTTGCTTTGCTATAAAAATATTGCTTTGTTTAAAAGTATGCTTTGTTAGAAAGTATGCTTTGTTATGAATGTTAAATTAATAAGCTAAAAGCCATAAGACATGAGAAATCTTCGTTCTTCCTTTACCATAGAATACTTCCCATACCATGGAATTATTCCCTTACTATAGGATTTTTCACTTTTCACTTTTCGTTCTTTCCTTGCTATAGGATTTTTCACTTTTCACTTTCCCCTTATCTCACGTCTGCTCCCCACATCATCTTTTCGCGCAGCGAGGCAAAGTAGCGGCGGTCGTTACGTTTCACGATACGAATGGCGAAGGGTGCCTTGCGAATGGTGAGGGTGGTCGACTCGGTAAGCTTTTGGCTACGACCGTCAACGGCGATGAGGAAATTGTGCGAGCGCGACTCAACGTTCAGCGTCACCACGCTGTCATCGTTTAGCACGATGGGTCGAATGTTGAGGCTGTGAGGGGCCACGGGGGTGAGACATATCGACCCTGTTTGTGGTACGATGATGGGGCCACCGTTCGACAGCGAGTAGGCTGTTGAACCTGTGGGTGTGGCCACGATAAGGCCGTCGGCCTGGTAGGTGACAAGAAATTCGCCGTTCACGTTGGTGCGTATGCTAATCATTGAGGCGTTGTCGCGTTTCAGCACGGCAATATCGTTCAGAGCGTGGGGGTTGCCTAAGAAGGGCTCGCCATCGGTTTCAACCATGATGGTGGTATGGTCTTCAACCGAGTATTTGTCGGCGTAGATAGCTTGAAGAGCGTCTACCGCCTCGGCGGGGAGCACGTCGGCTAAGAAGCCCAGACGGCCCATATTGACGCCGATGATGGGTGTGAGCTTGGCGCCCACTCGTGCGGCAGCCCTTAGAAAGGTGCCGTCGCCACCCATCGAGATGACGAAGTCTACATCAAAGTCGTCGCCATCAAACACGCCGTCAACCTGTAAGTTGGGGTAGGGCCCTGTGGTGAGGAAATTGTAGAAGGCGCGGTCGATGTATATTTCTGCTCGCATGGTGCGCATAAACGAGAGAATATTGTATAGCGTGGCCGACCTCTTAGGCTGATATTCGTTGCCGAAGAGGGCGAAGCGCAGCGGTCGGCTGGCTCGTGCCATCGTGGTGTTGTTATCCATAAGTGTGTTTCTTTCTGCTTGTTCTTTCTTGCTACAAATATAGTGCATTTTGTTGACATTAGCGCTTTTCTGTCTTCTTTTTGGGCGCGAGGGATGAAAAAAAAGAGGACCGAAGCGTGCTTAGTGCCAAAATGTTCGTTATCTTTGCATCATAATGTATAAGTTTCGGCATACTGAAGGTATGCGCAACTTGAAAAGATAAACAAACAATTAAACAATTAACATTATGTCACAGAAAGAATTGAAAGGAACAAAGACCGAGCGTAACCTCATGGAGGCTTTCGCTGGCGAGTCGCAAGCACGTAACAAGTACACCTATTTTGCTTCGAAGGCTCGCAAAGATGGCTATGAGCAGATAGCAGCGCTGTTTGAAGAAACGGCCAACAACGAGAAAGAACATGCCAAAATGTGGTTTAAATATCTTGAGGGCGGTGCGGTGAAGAGCACGGTTGAGAACCTGAAGGCTGCCGCTGAAGGCGAAAACTATGAGTGGACCGATATGTATGAGCGTATGGCGCGCGAGGCCGAAGAAGAGGGCTTCGACGATATTGCTGCCGCTATGCGTGGCGTGGCAGCCATTGAGAAACATCACGAGGAGCGCTACCGTCGTTTGCTGCAAAACATTGAAGAGGGCATCGTGTTCTCGCGCGAGAACGACCGCATCTGGCAGTGCCGCAACTGCGGACATATCGTCATTGGCAAACAGGCGCCCGAAGTGTGCCCCGTATGCAAGCATCCGCAAAGCTATTTTGAGATAAAGGCTGAAAACTATTAATCTTTGTTGAGTAGGGTAGGATGCGGTATAATAGAACGAACGCTACTCAATAATAATACGCTTTAAAAGTAGGACGAGGGTCTCTGTGCCCCGTCCTCCCTAAGAAAACCTGTTTCGCTTGTGTTGGATGGGTGCTGGAGGACGTGGCACGGAGGCCACCGTCCTACTATAGTTTGCGATAGAGTAATTAATCCAAAGTTAGCAATGTTGTTATCAATCCATATTTAGCAATGTTGTTATCAATCCATATTTAGCAATGCCATTCACTCCCCTCCATAAGGGGAGGGGAAAGCCGGCTCAGTGGAAAAGTACTGGGGATGTTTTTTTGTTTCATAGTATTTTGTATCTT
>ERZ1034626.257-NODE-257-length-38687-cov-15.723390_pt1 | contig 38687 bp, 35 predicted proteins | sample MGYA00520652_ERZ1034626 | MGnify/ENA primary metagenome ERZ1034626 (study PRJEB33766, sample SAMN09781765) | gut metagenome | biome: gut microbiome | host: Homo sapiens | place: Madagascar | study: EMG produced TPA metagenomics assembly of the PRJNA485056 data... | reverse complement strand
TATAAAACGCCCGGCTCAAAATAGGTTTTATAGGTTCCCAGGGGGCTAGCTTTTTTGCTTACTTTTTTTGCAATGAAAAAAAGTAAGGCAGGTAAGGGGTGCAACCCCTGAAAAAAAGGTTGTAAAATGCCCGGCTCAAAATAGGTTTGTCCTGCGGACGGCGGCTCGGGGTGCTAGCCTTTTTGCAAAAGCGACCCGCAGGGTCTTTTTTGCAATGAAAAAAGTAGGGCGGGTTTGGGGCGCCGCCCCAAGAAGGAAACACAAAAAAATGCCCGGCGGGGTGCCGGGCATAAATCCAACATTCGCTGTACGGCGGTTTATTTTTTGTAGGCCATGCAACAGTTGCCCAACAAACAATGGGCGCAATCTGTGGTGGCGGCGGGCTCTTTCAGCGCGGCTAAAATTTTCCGCGCAAAGTCCGTCAGGGTCGGGTCGCGCGCGCCCAAAACTAAAATTACATCTCCCGGTTGGGCACAGGCGGCAATATCGGCCAGTTGGCGTTCCCGGCAGGAATCGTAAGATACATTTACGCCCCGCGCTTTTAAGCCCTCGTAAACCGTTTGGCAGGAAACCCCTTGCGGCACCGTTCCGCCCGGGTAATACACTTCCGTCAGCCATAAGTGGTCGTTCGGGCCGATATGTTTGGCAAAGCTGTCCACAAAATCGGCCGCCAACATTTTGATACTGGTAAACGCATGGGGCTGATAAAACGCCAATACCCGCTGCCCGCGCAGGTGGGCGGCTTCAATGGTGGCGCCCAGTTTGTGCGGGTTGTGGGCAAAATCGTCAATCACTTCAATTTTGTTGTAGCTTCCCACGCTGGCAAAGCGCCGGGCAATCCCGGTAAATTTATTTAGTGCCTTGGCGCACGTTTCCAAATCTACGCCCATTTCCACCGCGGCGGCCACGGCGGCAACCGCGTTTGCCACGTTGTGCAACCCCGGCAGGTGCAGGCGGAATTCCTGCCCCTGAATGGTAAAGTCGGAGCCGAAACCGTCCGCCTTAATGGCCGTGGGGTGGAAATTCCCGCCGGTAAGGCCAAAGGTTTTGGCTTTGCCGGAAATAGCCGTTAAGTTGGGTTCTTCCCCGTTCACAATCGCGTGTTTACAATGGGAAATAAACGTGTGGAAATAATCCTGCAAGATGTTAATTTCTTTATGGTCTTTGCGCAGGTTGAGGCACAGCCCCAAATACGGGTGGTATTTTACAATAGAGCCGTCGCTTTCGTCGGCTTCAATTACCAAAATATCGGACTCGCCTTTATACACATTCCCAAAAACGCCCTGCTCTTTTTGCAGGGAAAGAATAGCCGCCCCCGTAATGACGGACGGGCTCAACCCCGCAAACGCCAAGATATCATACACCATGGCGGTCGTGGTGCTTTTGCCGCTGGTGCCGGAAACCGCCACCGTTTTGTGGGTGGCAACGTGTTTGGCTAGCAGTTCCGAGCGGTGCATAATTTGGATGCCCAGTTGTTTGGCTTTTTTAATTTCCGGGTTGTCGTCTTCAATGGCGGAAGAAAGCACCACCAGTTCGGTTTTTTCGTCAATGCCGCTTCCGTCTTGGGCAAACAGGGAAATGCCTAAATTTTTTAAGTACGTCCATAGTGCCAGGTCTGTATAGCCTTTGCTGATTAACCTGTCGGACCCGGTGACCGTGTCCCCGCTCATGGCGTGCAGTTGGGCCAGCGCGCTCATCCCCACGCCGCCAATCCCTACAAAGTGAATTTTCATTTTCTTTTTTCCTTTAACTTAAATTTTGCGTAATCAGACATCGTATAAAATCCGGCTTCGCACTTCATCAGCCAGTTGGCAATATGCAAAGCGGAATGGGCAAATAAATCCCGGTTGAGTGCTTTATGCTCCAGGGTAATTTCGTCCAAAGGGGAGGCAAAACGCACTTGGTGCGTGCCCACAATTTCGCCTTGGCGGGTGTACGTCACTTGTTGCCAGGGCAGACCCACGGCTTCCGCCAGTTTTTTGGCGGTACCGCTGGGGGCATCTTTTTTATGCACATGGTGTTCTTCGTGCAGGGCGGTTTCGTACCCGCGGTACATACGGGCGGCCAGTTTAGCCAGTTCCGTAAAATAGTACACGCTTAAACTGCCGTTGGGCGCATAAAACACGGGTATTTTGTCTTCTTCCTGCATTTGGAATAAAAACGTTTCCGGCAGATTGGTGGTGCCAGTTAAAAACGGTTTTTTCTTTTCCCGCGCCAAATAAAACGCCTCTTGCGCCCCTTGCGGGGTGGAAAAATCCACCACACAATCAAACTGTTTGGGGAGCGGTTGGCCGGGCTCGTGTTGGGCGGCTATGGTTAAGCAAAGGGACGCGTCGCTTTGGATAATCCGCGCGAGCGCCTGCCCCATTTTGCCTTGGCCGCCGTTGATTAAAATGCTTTTCATTAGAATTTCTCCAATAATAATTCCACAATTTGCCGGGCGTTCATAGCGGCGCCTTTTAGCAAATTGTCAAAGGTTATAAAATAATGCACCGTATTGGGCTCGTATAAATCCCGGCGCAGGCGGCAGGCGAATGTGGTTTCCTGCCCGCTGGCCTCTTGGGGCGTGACGGGCTCTTCCCGGTATTGTAAATGGGGAAAATCATTAAACAATTTTTTGATTTCTTCTATATCGGCCGGGCGGTTGAATTTAACCGTCACCCCCAAAGAGTGCGCATTTTCCACCGCCACCCGCACACAATGCGGATACACTTTAACGGCAGGTAAATCCAAAATTTTGCGCGTTTCAAAAACGCCTTTCAGTTCTTCGCTCGTGTAGCCGTTCTCCTGCACGGAGCCGATTTGCGGCACGCAGTTGTTGGCATAGCGGGAGCCCGGCGTGTGGAAGTCTTCCAACAGTTTTTTGCCGCCGCCGCTGATGGCCTGATAGGAGCAGAAAAAGATTTCCTGCGGCGTGTAATGGCCTTTCAAGGCGGCTAACGTCATCACTAGCCCGGTGGTGGTGCAGTTGGGGCTGGCAATTAAATGCGTGTCGGCAGTAATGGTTTGCGGGTTGATTTCCGGTATGACGAGCGGCACGCCGTCCTGCAAGCGGAATTCCGACGACATATCCACCAAAAAACGCACCCGCCCTTTTAATTGGGGCACCAGGGCGCGGGAGTCCGGGTTGTCCGTGCATAACACGGCAATATCCAGCGGGGTGATTTCGTCTTTGCGCCCGAAAGTTTTAATCGTAAAAGGAGTTTTTATTTTTTGAAATTCGGCCAGTAGTTTTTGCCCTACCATGCCGTTAATACCAATAATACCTGCGGTTTTCATGAGTCCTCTAAATAAATAAATCAGCTTTAGCCTGCGCGGCAAGCGCCGTTAAGCGTTGGGCGGTTTCCGCGCGGACAGGGCCCAGCGGCAGGCGCACGGTTTCCCGGCAGAGCCCGCGTTGGGCCAACAAGTATTTTACGCAAACGGGGTTGGTTTCCCAATAACACGCTTTTATGAGCGGGTACACCGGGCGGAACGCTTCCCATGCGGCCAGGGCCCCTTGCGTTTGAAAGGTTTTGTAAATATGCACAAAAGCCGGAGCCAATACATTGGCCGCCGCGCTGATAATGCCGCTTGCGCCCATGGCTAAAAAGTGGGTAAACAAATCGTCATTTCCGCAAAGTTGCTGTACGCGGCCCGTGTGGCGCACGGCAAAATCCGTCACGCCGGACCAATCGTAATCGGACTCTTTCACCGCTTTAATTTGCGGTACGGCCGCTAACAATTCGTCCATAACGGCGGCGGGTACTTTTAAGCCGGTGCGCCCCGGAATGTGGTACAGCACCAGGGGCACGCCCTCGGCTCCTGCGGCTTGAAAGTGCCCAATCAGCCCGGCGGGATTGGGTTTATTGTAGTAAGGCGTGACCACCAGCACCCCCTCCGGCCGATACGCTTTAGCCAGGCGGATTTGTTCCACGGTGGTGGCGGTGGCGTTCGTTCCGGCGCCGATAATAAACGGAACCCTACCGTTAATGTGGCGCACGGCCGCATCCAGAACGGCCTTTTTTTCGTCCCCGGTCAGGGTGGCGGTTTCGGCGGTGGTGCCCAATAAAACCAAGCCGTTTATGCCGGCCTCTATTTGCCGGTCTAACAAGTCGGTCAGAGCGGTAAAATCAATTTTTCCGTCTGCATCAAAAGGTGTAATAAAAGCGGTGTAAACCCCGGTAAACATAAGCTCCTCTGCGCGTGTGCGCGCGGATAATATAAATACGGATAGCCATATTTTAGCAATTTAATTGCTATAATTAATGGAGATTTTACATAAGGGGATTTTTAACTATGAATACAGAAGATTGGAAAGAGACTTTCCCTACCCAAACTTCCCAAAGTTTACCGAAAGAAGTATGGGAGAAGAAGCTGTTAGAAAACGAAAAAACCGCCCCGGTGCCGCAAGCGGCCGCCGAGCCGGAAGAGCCCTCCGCCGAGAAACTGGCGGATAACCCGGAGCCTCCCGCGCAAGAGCCTCCTGTGCAAAAACCGCCCAAGCCGGCCAAACACGGCTCTTACCGCAACTTATGGAGCTTTTTATTGTTATTAACTTTTACCGTGTCTGCGGTGTGCGGGGTTTTGCTGGTACTCAAACCGGGTATGAAATGCACGGAGCCGGTAGGCAAAACCAACACCAAGGGGGCGTTTGTCAGCGGATTAAAATCTTCCGGCGAGGGGTTAGCGTGGATTAAGGTGCGCGGCGTGATTGCCGAAAGCGGCGACAGCGGGCCGTTCTCCCGCCAAACCGGGGCCAGCGCGATTGCCAAAAAAATCCGCACGGCCGCGGCGGATGACGCCGTGAAAGCCATTGTGATTGATATTAATTCCCCCGGCGGCACGGTGGCTTCCGTACAAAACATTTACAGCGAAATCCAGGCCGCCAAGCAAAAAGGCAAAAAAGTAGTAGCCTTGTTTAGGGATGTAGCCGCCAGCGGCGGGTTTTATATTGCCATGGCCGCCGATAAAATTGTGGCCGAGCCGGGCACCATTACAGGCTCCGTGGGTGTGATTATGCAAACCAACAATGTGGAGGGACTGTTCAAAAAAATCGGGGTGAGCGTCACGCCGATTACGTCCGGCAAATATAAAGACATCGGTTCTTCCTACCGCCCGATGACGGATGCGGAAAAAGCCCTGCTGCAAGATATGGTTAGCGAAACTTACGGCCAGTTTTTTGCCGCCGTTAAGGCCGGGCGCCCGGGCGTAAAACCGGCCGATTTGACGGAATATACGGACGGCCGGGTATTTACCGGGGAGCGGGCCTATAAACTGGGTTTTATAGATAAACTGGGCGGCGAAGAAGAAGCCCGCCTGCTGGCCGGGGAATTGGCCGGCCTCAAAGACCCCAAAATTTTATCCAACCGCGGGGAAAGTTTGCGCGAAGCGTTTTTCTCCTTCGGCAGTAATTTGGAAGGGCAAAGCCTGGCTAAACAGTTGGAAAGTTTAACCACGCCGAACGTGTCTTATTTGTGGTCTAACTAGGGGGCATTATGAGCCAACTGCTAAACGCTTATTTTGCGTATATGGAATCCCCGCGCGAGGGGCTTGAAAAGCTGTTCCGCCGCCGCGCGTACGGGGTGGGGTTGTCCGGCTATTTGATGGCCGCCCTGGCCGCCGTGTGCGTGTTTAACATGGGGGAAGGGATTGGGGTGTTTTCTTTCCTGTACAAAACGCTGGTGCTGTTTATTGCGGAAGTGCTGATTGGCGCCCTGATGGCGGCTTGTGCCGCGCTGTTTTTGGACTGGTCCGGGCGGGATGCCTCGCCGGCCCGGTTGTTTGTGCTAATCGGCACGGCCGGGTTTATTAAGGGGCTCCTGATTGCGGGCGCCATTGTGTTTTTGGCGGTGCCGGTCTTGCACTATTTAATGCCGCTTTTAGTGCTTTTGGTACTGGTGTTGCAACTGGGCTATTTAACCCGGAATGTGGCGCGGCTGTACCAGGTATCCGGCCCGCGCGCTTGTGTGGCTGTTTTGTTTTGTGCGGCCCCGGCGCTGGTGGCGGCTTTGCTGGCCATGCTGTTTTTAGTGTGGGGCATTTTCCTGTTGTTTTAAGCAGCCGGAACCTTTGAAAAATCCGCCCTTTCCCGGGCGGATTTTTTATTTTGCAATAAATTGCGGGGGTTTAGTGTTATATGATAGAATGTACTTACCGGTAGGTAGACATTCAAAGGGCCGCCGGTTATTTTTTGCTATGAAACAAACAGAACCAACCAAATTAGACCGGCAGGACCGGGAACAGCGCATGCGCGCTAGAATAAAAAAAGCCGCTTTTGCTTTAATGGCGGACCGGGGCATTGACCAGGTTTCCATGCGGGAAATTGCCGAAAAAGTAAAAGTGACTAAACCGGTGCTGTATTATTATTTTAAGAATAAAGAAGACCTCTGCCGCAGTATTGTGGCGGAGCATGAACAGGGGTTTTCCAAACTGTTGGAAGATTCTTTCAACCGCGGGGACGAATTGGAAAGCGTCCTCAACCGCCTGTTGGGAGCCCATTTGGAATTTTTCCGCAAAACGCCGGTTAATTCCAAATTTGTGGTGCAGATGTTGGCTTATACGCTGAATAAAAAATTCCCGAAAGAGGAACGCAAACTGTCGCCGGAAAAGGTGTTGGGCAATTTTTTGTCCGGTAAAGAAAACCTCCACCGCTTGCCGGCCGGAGCCACCCGCGACATCAGCCTTCTTTTTTCGGCCCTGTTCACAAAAGTAATGTTAAACGCGTATGTAGAGGCGTACATCCAACCGGAAAAGGATTCCCAGTATACCGAGGAAACCGCCCGGCGTTTAACCAAAATTATTTTACTGGGCGTAAAACAGTATTACGAAATTTATGAAAAATAAGACCGTTATTATCTTTATGGCCGCTTTACTGGCGGCCGGAATAACCCCGGCCTGGGGGGCATTAGCGCCCAAGCCGGCGGCTAACTTGTTTGCGGAACAAGATGTGGGAGGGGAGAAAATTACCATTTCCCAAGCTATTCAAATGGCGTTGGAAGATTCCTACCAGGTAATTGATGCCGTCAAACAAAAAGAAATTTACGAACGCCAGTTGTCTGCCGCGCGGGCGGGGTATTATCCCAGCCTGTCGTTAGACGGGTCCTATTCGCGCGCCATTAAAAAAGCGCGCTTTGCCATGGGCAGCGGCGGCATGGTGGAAGTGGGCAAAAACAATACATATAGTGCGGGGCTCAACTTAAACCAAACGTTGTGGGCCGGCGGCCAGGTTAGAAACACCGCCCGGCTGGCTAAAGTGACGGCCGAAGAAGGCGCCTACAACTTAAAACATGTGCGCGACCTGGTGACCAAAGCGGTTGTTAAATACTGCTACGGCATTATTTATGCTTCGGCCTATATCCGCGTGCAGGAAGAATCTTTGGAAGTAGCCCGCCAACACTTGCAGGAAACCCAAGCCAAATACAAGCAGGGGCTTGCCAGCAGTTTGGATGTGCTGACCCAAAAAGTAAAGGTGGAAAATATAGAGCCTACCGTCATTCAGGCGCGCAAAAATTTTGAATTGAGCAATTTGTATTTGCGCCAAATTTTGAACCGGGACCCGGAAGACAAAATTTATTTAACGTGGTCCCGGCAGGATTTGGAACTGCCGCCCTTGCCGTCTTTGGAAAGTTTATATGAAAAAGCCATGCAGCACCGCCCGGAATTAATTATTTCCAAATTGGCGGTAGATGCGGCGCACTATAACATCAATATTGCCAAATCCGGCCATTGGCCCGTCCTGGCCTTAAATGCGGATTATACTTTTAACGGCTTAACGGAGCAGGGTTTTCCGCACAGTAAACAGGACCGCTACTGGTCTTCCAACGCCGGGTTGACGTTAAGTATCCCGCTTTTTGAGGGGGGCAAAGTGAATGCGCAAGTGGCGCAGAAAAAACTGGCTTACGAACAAGCCGTGGCGGCGTATCAAAACAAACTTAAAAACGTGCGTATAGAAGTAAAAGAAGCATGGCTGAATTTAGCCGAAGCGCGCAACCGCATAGAAGCCACCAAAGGGGTGGTGGAACAGGCGCGCGAAAACTTGAGCGCCCAGATGAAGCGCTACCGTGCCGGGCTGACTAGCCAGCTGGAGCTGAACGACGCTATTACGGACGTGAACGATTCCGACTTGCAATATGTGCAAGCCGTATACGACGGCGCAATTGCGCTTTCTGACTTGAAATTTGCCGTAGGGGGAGAAGGAAAATTGTATGAAGAAGAAAACAAGTAAAAAAATTACCGCTTGCGTGATAGGCGCTGTGGTTATTTTGGCGTTGGTGGTACTGCTTAAACCCAAAGCCGCCAATCCGTTAGATAGCGTAGCCAAAGACGTTTTTGCCGTCCGCCCGGAAACCGTGCAAAAGCGTGATTTGCGCCACCAGTTAATTATGTCCGGCAGTGTAAAAGCGTGGGAAGAAGCCACCCTTTACCCGCGTGTGAGCGGGAAACTGCTTAAAAATTTACTAAGGGAAGGGGATGCAGTCAAAAAGAACCAAACCGTCAGCTTAATTGAGCGCGACGAAGTAGGCGCCGTGTATGAGCCGGTGGTAGTGCCTTCCACCATTACCGGGTTAGTGGGCCGCGTGTATTTGGACCCGGGTGCCAACGTGACGGTTTCTACCCCGGTGGCGTTGGTCGTCAACCAAGAGCGCGTGCGCGTGGCGGTGGATATGCCGGAACGCTACATCGGCGAAATTTACAAAGGCCAGCCCGCCACGTTGCGTGTGGACGCCTTGCCCGGCAAAGAATTTAATGCCCGCCTGCAAATCATCAGCCCGGTGGTGGATTCCAACAGCCGCGCGGTGGCCGTGGAATTTTGGGCCGATAACGCCAAAGGGCTCCTTAAATCCGGGATGTTTGCCAAAGTGGATGTGACGCTGTCTGAAAAGAAAAACGCGGTATCTATCGCTAAAAAAAGTTTGTACCGCCAAAATGGGGAAAGCTATGTGTTTGTGCCGTCCCAAGACGGCAGAACAGCCCAGAAGAAAGTGGTAAGTGTCGGCTTTGAAAACACGGACCATTTGGAAATTGCAGACGGCTTGAAAGAAGGCGATACCATTTTGGAATTTGCTTACGGTTTGCAAGACGGCAGCAAAATTGACATGGGGAAATAAGGCGCTTTTATGCAACAAACAACACCAAATAACGCGCAACCGTCCGCCCGCCCGGAAAAGAAAGGCGGCTTGACGGCCCTGTTTATTAACCGCCCGGTGGCTACTATCATGATGAGTTTAGCCGTGGTGGTGCTGGGTTTTATGTCTTATTCGGGCATGGGCGTTGGGATGTTCCCCAACGTGGATGTACCGTATGTACTGGTGCAAACCACTTTGGCCGGGGCCAACCCGGAAGAAGTGGAAACTTCCATTACCAAAGTGGTGGAAGAATCCGTCAACCAGGTGGAAGGGATTGACGAAATTAAATCCCAAAGTATGGAAGGGTTTTCCCTGGTAAGCATTAAGTTTGATATGGACAAAGACGGCGACGTTGCCGCCCAGGAAGTGCGCGACAAAGTAGAGCTGATTAAAAACGAATTGCCGGACGGTACAGATGCTCCCGTTGTGCAAAAACTGGATATGGATTCCATAGCCGTACTGAACGTGGTAGTATCCGGCGAGCGCGACATTGTGGATTTAACCGAAGTTGCCAAGAAAAAAGTAAAAGAAAATATTGAAAACATCCGCGGCGTAGGCGCCGTAAGCATTGTAGGCGGCCGCGAACGCGAAATCCATGTGATTGTAAACCCGCTGAAACTTTTTGCGCTCAATTTGCCGATTAGTGATGTTTCTTCCGGCCTGGCAGACCAGAACGTGGAAATCCCCGGCGGGCGCGTGGAACAAAAACACCAGGAATACAACTTGCGTATTTTGGGCCGTATCCCCACGGTGGAAGCGTTTAATGATGTGTTTATTGCCAAACGCAAAGGCACTTCTATTAAAGTGTCCGACATCGGGCACGCCGAAGACTCCGGCGAATACGAGCGTTCTTCCGCGTGGCTTAACTCCCGCCGCTCCGTCACGCTGGAAGTGACCAAACAATCCGGCACCAACACATTGGCGGTAGTGCAAGGGGTCAAAGATAAACTGGCCCTCATTGAGCCTACCTTGCCGAAAGATATTCACATTACGCTGATGATGGACCAATCCGGCAACATTAAAGGCTCCGTGCATACCGTGCTGGAACACTTGATTTTGGGCGGCTTTTTGGCCGGGGTAATGGTGCTTTTGTTTATGGGCTCTCTGCGCTCCACCTTTATTGCGTTTTTGGCGATGCCTATTTCTATCATCGGTTCGTTTATCTTTATGAAGATGAGCGGATTTACCATTGATACCATGACCCTGTTGGGCCTTACGGTGGCGGTAGGTATTGTAATTGACGACGCGATTGTTATGTTGGAAAACATTTTCCGCCACATGGAAAAATACAACAAAACGCCTAAACGCGCCGCGTTGGACGGTTCGCGCGAAATTACGTCTACCGTTATTGCCACTACGCTTTCTATTTTGGTTATTTTCCTGCCGCTTGCGTATATGAGCGGTATGGTGGGGCGCATTGTAAACAGCTACGGCTTAACCGTGGTATTTGCTATTGCGCTTTCCGGTGTGGTGGCGCTTACGCTTACGCCTATGCTCTGCGCCAAAATGTTGAAACAAGGCGAGCAAAAAAGCCGTTTGGACCACCTGGTGGACCGCATCAATCATAAATTGGTGGATTGGTATATTCCGTTATTGGATTGGTCTATTCACCACCGCAAAACCATGGTGGCGGTGTCTGTATTCTGCATACTCTTGATGTTCCCTATGTTGGCTAAAGTGGGGGGAGAATTTATCCCGGTGGACGACAGCGGCAAAGTACAAGTGACGGTGGAAGCCCCGGTGGGCACCAGTTATGCCGATACGCTGGACATCCTGCGCCAAATTGAAAAAGACGTACGCCGCTTGCCGCATGTCAAAGATACGTTGGTGGTTGCCGGTGTAAACAGCAACAGCTTTGCCAGTTCCAACCCGGCTAACAAAGGCTATGTGCGCTACGAGTTGGAGGAGCGCGACAAACGCGAAGGCTTGACGACCAACGATTATTTGAAAGTCACCCGCGATATGATGAAAAAGTACGACGGTTTGGAAACCACCACTTATATCGTCAGTGACGGCCCTTCCGCCGGTTCGTATGAATTGCAGTACGTTATTTCCGGCCCGGATATTGATAAACTGGCCGAATACGGCAACACCATGATTGCCCAACTGCGCAAAGACCCGCGGTTTATTGATTTGGATTTGTCTTTGGATTTATCCAAGCCGGAATACCGTGTGGTGATTAACCGCGATAAAGCCCACAGTTTGGGCGTTAAAGTATCCAGTATTGCTTCCGCGTTGCGCACCATGGTAGGCGGGGAAGACGATATTACGAAATATAAAGACGGGGACGAACTGTATGACGTGCGCGTGCGCGTGGCCGAGGAATACCGCGACACCAAAGAAGCGATTGCCGCTTTAATGGTGCCCGGCAAGTCCAACGGGGAAGACACCATTGTCCGTTTGGACTCTGTGGCCACGATTGAAGAAGGCACCGGCCCCAGCCAAATTGACCGTCACAACCGCCAACGCCAAGTGACGGTGCAGGCCAACTTAAACGGCATTGACCAGCGCAGTGCGTTGGCTATCGTGGAAAAAGCGTATAAAGACTTAAACGCCGGGGTGGAATATACGGGCGGAACGTCCGGGATGTCCCAAGAAATGGGTAAGATGTTTATATCCTTTATTATGGCGTTCGTGTTGGCGTTCCTGTTTAAGTATATGATTTTGGCCGCCCAGTTTGAAAGCTATACGCACCCGGTGGCTATTATCGTATCGTTGCCGTTGACGATTCCGTTTGCGGTGCTGTCTTTACTGCTTACCGGGCAGACCATGAACTTATACAGTTTGTTGGGTATTTTTATGTTGATTGGGGTGGTCAGCAAAAACGCTATTTTGCAAACGGACTACACCAACCAACTGCGTGCCCGCGGCTACGGCCGTACGGAAGCTATTTTGCAGGCTAACCGCGTGCGCTTGCGCCCTATTTTGATGACCACGCTAACCCTGATTATGGGTGTGGCCCCCATGATTATTTCCAACGGGGTAGGGGCGGAAGAACGCCGCAGTTTGGCGATTGTTATTGTGGGCGGGCAGGCACTTTCGCTACTGGTCACCCTGTTAATGACCCCGGTGACGTATATTTTAATGGACGAATTTGGCGATTGGCTGAATTGGAAACTGTTTAATATCCCGGTGCCGGAAGACAAAAACCAGGCAGTTATTTTGCCCGAAGTTCCGCCGGAAGAAGAATAAAACAGCGGGTAAGTTTGGCGTTTTACACACGGGGGAAAACATTTTCTCCCGTGTTTTTATCGGGCGGCGGACAATATCCAAACAAAAAAAGCGGCTCCTGTTAAAATGGGGCCGCTTTCAAAATAAACCAAAAAGAAAAGGTGCGGGCGGGAATCGAACCCGCGAATATGAGTTTTGCAGACTCACGCCTTACCACTTGGCCACCGCACCGTATACGTCAAAAATTGGGAACAACTTATTATAGCAAAATTTTTAATATCTGCAAATATTTTTCTAATAACCTTATTTTATCCCCTTGAAATTTTTCAAACCGCTTTTATACTACCAGTATGGGAGAGCCAAACAGACCCGCTTTTGGGTGAGCCCCGTATGGGGCAGGGCCTCCCTCCTTTTTATAAAATACCGGTTTTGCCCGTGCGGCGGCCGGTATTTTTTTGCGTAAATGATAAAAAGACTATACGAAAGCCTTTTTATTTGCTACAATAACAGTACCTATCAAAGGCGGCCAAAAAGGGGTTGCCACGTATTACAGTAGGGTTATGTCCAAAAGAGGTCTTCCGCTGGAAGCTTTTTTTTGGTATAATAAAGTACTGTCTTAGTGCGGGCGTAGTTCAATGGTAGAACACTAGCCTTCCAAGCTTGATACGTGGGTTCGATTCCCATCGCCCGCTTTTGAAACCCGTAAGGGAAATGCTGGGGTAGCTCAGTCGGTAGAGCATCTCCATGGTAAGGAGAAGGTCGTGGGTTCGATTCCCACTCCCAGCTTTGTTTTGAAATTATTAGTTAGTACCCGGCAGTATACGCTGGGGTAGCTCAGTCGGTAGAGCATCTCCATGGTAAGGAGAAGGTCGTGGGTTCGATTCCCACTCCCAGCTTTTTGTTTTGGAACAACTAAACCATGCAGTAAAATTAGAAACAGGAGAACTAGACAAATGGCAAAGGAAAAATTTTCCAGAAGCAAACCGCACGTTAACGTCGGTACCATTGGCCACGTGGACCACGGTAAGACCACGTTGACCACGGCTATTACCAAAGTATTGGCCAAAGAAGGCAAAGCCAAAGCTATGGCTTACAGCGACATCGCCAAAGGCGGTGTAGTTCGTGACGCCTCCAAAATTGTGACTGTTGCCGTATCCCACGTGGAATACGAAACCAACAACAGACACTATGCTCACATTGACTGCCCCGGCCACGCCGACTATATTAAAAACATGATTACCGGTGCCGCCCAGATGGACGGTGCTATCTTGGTAGTGTCCGCCGTAGACGGCCCGATGCCGCAAACCCGCGAACACGTACTGCTTGCCAAACAGGTAAACGTACCCCGGTTGGTTGTTTTCTTGAACAAAGTAGACTTGATTGATGACCCGGAAATGTTGGAACTCGTGGAAGAAGAAATCCGCGATTTACTGGGCAAATACGATTTTGACCGCGACAACACCCCCATCATCCGCGGTAGCGCTTTGAAAGCCATTGAAGGCGACCAGAGCGAATTGGGTGAACCTTCCATTCATCGCTTGATGGATGCGTTGGATACCTGGATCCCCGAACCCAAACGCGATACCGACAAGCCCTTCTTGATGGCTGTGGAAGACGTGTTCTCTATCACTGGCCGCGGTACCGTAGCCACTGGTAGAATTGAACGCGGTAAGGTTCACGTGGGCGACCCGTTGGAAATCATCGGTTTCCGCGACACCTTGAACACCGTAGCCACCGGTATTGAAATGTTCCGCAAATTGCTGGACGAAGGTATTGCCGGCGATAACGTGGGTATCTTGTTGCGCGGTATTGACAAGAACCAGGTTGAAAGAGGCCAAGTTTTGGCTGCTCCTAAATCTGTGACCCCGCACAAACACTTCATGGGTCAGGTTTACATCTTGAAGAAAGAAGAAGGCGGCCGCCACACCCCGTTAACCCCGGGTTATAAACCGCAGTTCTATTTGAGAACCACGGACGTGACCGGTGAATTGTCCTTCAAACAAGACATGATTATGCCTGGCGATAACGCCGAAATTGAAGTGAAACTTATTACCCCCGTCGCTATGGAAGAAGGTTTGCGCTTCGCTATCCGCGAAGGCGGCCATACCGTAGGCGCCGGTGTCGTCACCAAGATTATTGAGTAGTAAAATTGTTTAGTTCACTGTTGCAGGGACATTGGTAAAACAATGTCCCTGCAGAATCCTTATAAAGTGGACTGTAAACCGGAGGGGCTAACCCCCCTCAATTATCAAGGAAAATAAGATGGCAACTGAAAGAATCACCATTGCGCTGGCCTGCACGGAATGCAAAAACAAGAACTACTATCAGGTCCGCGGCAAAAAGAAAGAATATAAGCTGGAACTGAACAAGTTCTGCAAAAAGTGCGGCAAAAGCACCAAGCACAAAGAAAGCAAGGCTTAATTTTAGTGGGAGCGTCGGTTAACTGGTAAACCACCGGTCTCCAAAACCGGGACTGAAGGTTCGAGTCCTTCCGCTCCTGCCAGTTTTATTTAGGAACAACGGATAAACTTTATGAACAAAGCAATCAGTTTTCTAAAGCAATCGGTAGCCGAGCTTAAAAAATCCACCTGGCTGACCCGCAAGGAAGTGGTGCAATCCACCATCCTGGTGGCTATTGTCGTGGCTTTGGTGGCCGCGTACGTCAGCATTATAGACTTCGGCCTTACCAAAGTGCTGGGTCTTATCGTTGGAGGACGTTAATGTCTGAAGAAAAATGCTGGTATGTTGTTCATACCCAAACCGGGCATGAAGATAAAGTAAGAGAAAAAATTCTCCTCAATGCGGATATCCAGAACTTTGGCGACCGTATCTTTAACGTTTTAGTTCCTACCGAAGAAGTGGTTGAAGTAAAACAAAATAAAAAAATTTTACGCAAACGCAAATTCTTCCCGGGCTATGTGCTGGTGCAAATGCTTCTCACCAGCGAGGCTTACTGGTTTATTAAAAACACCAACGGCGTCACGGGCTTTTTAGGTGACCCGAACCCCGTTCCGTTGCCGGAAGAAGAAATTGCCGGTATCGTGGAATTGACCGATAATTCTTCTGGCAAGCCCAAACACATGGTGGAATTTGAACGCGGCGAAAGCGTCCGTATTACGGAAGGTCCGTTCAAACATTTCATTGGTGAAGTGGAAGAAGTAAACGAACAGAAGAACAAACTGAAAGTAATGGTTACGGTCTTTGACCGCAAAACCCCTGTTGAAGTGGATTTCTTACAGGTGGAAAAGAACTAGATTTTACCGCAGTAAGCAGTAAAAATTACGGAGTACAAAAAAATGGCAAAAGAGAAAAAGATTAAAGGATATATCAAATTGCAGATTCCCGCCGGTGCCGCCAACCCGGCCCCGCCTGTGGGTCCGGCCTTGGGTCAGCATGGTGTAAACATCATGGAATTCTGCAAGCAGTTCAACGCCAAAACGGCTAAATTGGAAAAAGGGGTAAAAATTCCGGTCGTCATTACGGTTTACGAAGACCGCTCTTTCTCCTTTATTACCAAGATGCCGCCTATGGCCGTGCTGATTATTAAGGAATTAGGCTTAGCCAAAGGTTCCGGTCAGCCCCATAAAGAAAAAGTAGGCAAGATTACCCAAGCGCAGTGCGAAAAAATCGCCGCCGTTAAATTGCCTGACCTCAACACGAAAGACGTTAAACATGCCGCCGAAATGGTAAAAGGTACCTGCCGCAGCATGGGCGTAGACGTGGTGAAATAAATTTAGAAAATTTAAGGGAGGGCTGTTCCGGCCCGCAACAACCTTAAAGGAGATTTTAGATGGGAAAAAGAATGGAAGCAGCTAAAAAAGCATACGATAAAGCCAAGGTTTACACCTTAGCCGAAGGCGCCCAAATTGTAAAGGACAACGCCAAAGCTAAATTTGACGAAACCGTTGAATTGCATGTAAGCCTGGGTATTGATACCAGAAAGGCCGACCAATTGGTACGCGCGGCGGTAGTATTGCCCAACGGTACCGGTAAGACCAAACGCATTGCCGTTATTGCCAAGGGCGAACACGCCCAAGAAGCGCAAAAAGCGGGCGCGGACCGCGTAGGTGCGGAAGACATTGTGGAAGAAGTCCTCAAAGGCAAAATTGACTTTGACGTCTTAATTGCCACGCCGGACACCATGAGAGATTTGGCCAAAGCCGCCAAAATTTTGGGCCCGCGCGGTTTAATGCCTACCCCCAAAACGGGAACGGTCACCTTTGACGTTGCCAACACGATTAAGGACTTGAAAGCCGGCCGTGTGGACTTCAAAGCCGATGCCTACGGTATCGTACACACCATTATTGGTAAAGCGTCTTTTGATGCCGCCAAATTGGCTGAAAATGCAAAAGCTGTTATGGATGCGATTCTTCGCGCCAAACCTAGCACCTCTAAAGGGATTTATGTAAAGAGCGTTTCTTTAAGCTCCACCATGGGTCCTGGCGTGTTCATCACCACCAAGTAATAACTCTCTTTTGCAAACAAGACCCCGCCCATCCGGCGGGGTTTTTTGTTGGGGGAACGCGGCGCACTTTCTGTTCCGTTCATTCTCTTTCGGCTCCCTTTGGCAGCCGCCGGGGTTTTTGTTGAGGGAACGCGGTGCGCCCCGGCGGCCAGTCCCGCGCCCCGGCCAAACCCGCGCTTCGGCGTTTGCGGCTGGAACAGAAAAATTGTAGCGCCCCCCACGCGGCGGAAAAAATAGGGCAAGGCGTTGGCAACGTGTGTTTTGGGCCGTGCGCTGTTGCCCCAACTCTCCTTTCCACCCCATAATTTTAGGCCCAATGGAAAAATAGGCCCAAAAGCCCTTTTATTTTAGGAAATATCTATTTATAATATAATTAGTAGGGCCGGGCAAATCTGCCCGGCGGGGGATTTATGCGCGTTTTAAGCAAAATCATTTTACTCGTTTTTACCAGCGTACTGGTGTTTAGTGCGCCGGAGCCGGTTTATGCGCAAGGCAATATGTGGAAACGCTTTTCCGGCGCGTGCCGCAAGTGGTTGCCGGCGCCCAAAAAAACACCCACCCGCAAAGAAGTGCTGCAACCGGAAAATATGGAAAAAATCCTAACGCGCCGGGCGCGTGTTTCCCGCAATCAAGCCTGGGACAAAATGGATAAAGATGTCCGGCGCCTGTTGCTCCCCGCGCAAAGCACCATTTTGAATAACCAAGTTTGGGTGGGAGAAAATTTAGACGAATTATATGCCGATAATCCGGTCCTGAAAAATGCCTCGGTTTTAGTTAAACGCCAGTATTTTCAAGCGGCCAATAACCGTTTGGTGCCCGGGGTGCTTAAAAAGCGGGTGCAAAATTTATTGTGGTTAAAACGCAACGAAAAACTTTTGTTGCAAGCGGCTATTGCCGTTAAGAACACGCCCCAAAATCTGGCGGCGCAAATCCCGCCGGATACCCAATATTGGTTCATTGGCGAGGAACACGGCCAGCCCAACGTGCGCCGTACCATAGCGGACACATTAAGCGCCTTTGTGAAGCAAAACCCCGGCCGGGAAATCCTGTTTTTTACGGAGTTCTTGCCGCAGGGCGCCAATGCCCAAGACGCCGTAGCTTATGCCAATTTGGGCCTTTATAAAGGCCATGCTACGGTGTGGAACGTAGTGCATAAAGCGGGGATTGCGCTGATAGGGTTGGAGCCGCGTTTTGTCCACCGCAATCGCCTTTTGCAAACCAGATATGATGCCGTGCCCGGCGGGGAATCTTCCGAAAGCAGTATTTGGATTTCTTTGGAGGGCATGCGCCTGCGCAACCAATCCTGGGTAAAATTAATAAAAAAATACCGCCAAAAACATCCTAACGCGCTTTTTATAGTACACTGTGGGGAGTTCCATTCGGATTATTTAGAGCCTTTTGCGGTGCCGCTTTCTTTCCCGGAGGAACAGACCTTTGTTTCGGCGGTTTACACGCCTGCTGCCGGCAACCAGTTTGAACAATTACTGCCTCATCCGTTTACTAAAATACCTGCCCTCAAGTGGGGTGCGCGCCGCTATGGCCGCGCAACCGGGTATGACTTGCGGGTATTTGTGCCCCGGTAAAAACGCTGTTTTTGCTATAATAAAACAGATAAACCGGGGGCAACTATGAAAAACCTAATTTTTTGTTTGGTATTGATGTGCGGGGCCGTAGCGCACGCGGATGTAAACATAATGACGGTCACCGACGAAGACCGCCACACCAAAAAGGAAGATTTCTACCACACTTTTGAATACCACATTTCGCCGTTGGGGCGCGGGGGCAGTGGTTCAAAATGCCAGGCTACGCGCATTGGGCGGCGGTGGTTTGCCACGGCGGCCCACTGTGTGGAAACCTGTGTGGCGGGCGGGTGCCGTATTCAAATGGATTTACTAGACGAACCTTTTTCCGTTTTGGCGCAAGTGGATTCCACCCCCAAAAGGCCCGCTGTTTTTGTGCATCCCAAATATGATAAAAAAGTCTTCCCCCAGAACGATTTTACACTCATCCGCCTGGACCTAAACAAAGCCCCCTTGGTATATTATAAGCGCGTGAACCGTACCGAACTGGAGGGTATTTCCCTCCAATGGTTCCAAGCGTATCTGCGCGCACACCGCGCGGCGGCCGCTAAATTGCGCCGGGTGATGAGCGGGGATTTGCCGCCTATTGTTGCGTTTGACGACGACACTTATTTAATAGACCGCAAACTGTCCGTCATTTCCATTTTTGACGGCGTGCGCGACGTCAAACAGAACCCATATAAAGCGTATTATGTAAAAGATTTGGGCTTTGCCTATACCCAAAACTTTGGGATTCGCAAAGGGATGAGCGGCTCCGGCGTAATGACGAACACCGGGGAATTAATAGGGGTGGTGTCTGGGACTCTTAACTGGCAACGCTATTCGTCCGCCCAAGGTAAAACGGAAGAAAAAGATTTCTTCTTGTTTTTGGCGTTTAACAAATCGGTGCGTGCATTTATGGAAAGCGTTATGGGCAGTGATTACTACAAGTTGGATTTCAAAGATGCTTACCCCCAGTTTATTAAACACGGCGTGCGCGGCAACCATAGCCTTATCCGGCAGGGAGTGCGGGATGTCCGCAATAAAAACAAAAAGAAATAAGCCTTTGTGGTTGTTTTTATTAAAAAATAAAGATTTTTTGTTTTATTCTCAAGGGTCATTTGGCAAATGGGGCAAAAATTTCCCTTGTTTTTTTTGTAAAATAAGTAAGAATATAGGTATTCCCGGCTTAAAAAGGCGGCAAAAAAGCCGTTTTAAGCGGTTGGAGGAGGACTGGTTATGAAAAAATTATTTCTGCTTTTTGCGGGGCTGTTGTGTGCCCCGGCTGTTTTTGCCGCATCAACCACTACCAAAAATACAATGAAAATGGTAGCCTATTTCCCGGTGCCGTATGTAGCGTACGATACGGTATCCGCCACCCAAGCGTTGGACGTGGGCATTTTGAATGAGTGCAGAATGTCTTTGGGGGAAAACCAATCCAATTTAGGGTACAGTAATTGTTCGCTATACTTGTATGGCGCGGCGGACGGCACGGATGATGCCCGGCGCGGCCTATTGAACGTGTCTGCCGGAAAACTGAACTTGAACGCCACCGGATTTCCGATTACTCCTATTATCAGAAGCTCTAAAGTGTTAGTGGGCTCCAGCGGCACGGCCGGCTATGGCTTGTTGGAAATCGGAAAGCCCGGCATAACGGATACCCCCAAATTTAACGCTTTGTATATTAGCAGTTTGGCAAACAGTGGGGATTCCGTGCGCGCCACCGGCCAGCGCAACACGGTGGACGATATGGCGGCGAAGGTGACGGCATTTAGGATGTTTGACGAAATTTCCAATAACTTCCCGTCGTGCGGTGGTACTGTCACCTGGCAGGAGTTGGAACTGGGCGGGGATGTTGCCAACAACAAAACCTATAAAGATGTGTATTTAGTGTGCAATGACGGCAAAGAGATTCCTCCTGACCCGTTTACCGGCTGTTCGGTTTGTTCGGATTATGATGTGGATTCCACCGAGTACGAAAACTGCGTACTGAACAATGTGACGTCCTGCTGCTCTTATGCGGATAGAATTTACACCAAGCGCGGGCAGAATGCCTTTGAAATGATGAAAGACACTTCGTGTTATGAGTGTGAAAAGGTAAATAGTTCGGACCACATACACGAGGAAGTGTATATGAGTGTAAATGACTTGAACTATATTGCCAATTATACGGTAGGTGGGCGGACTTTTAAGGATTATAAATTTATGAGTATAGATTGCACGGAACGCGGCTATCCGTCCAAGACAGGTACTTGGGTAAATCTGGGAGCTTGCCCGGGGGATGGCTCTTGCGGCGGTAATGGCAATACTTGTCTGCAGGCTTGTGTGGTTTCTAATTGTAATGAAATATTGGGTACTTGTCATGTGAACGCCGTAATACTTAATTGTAAAACAAAATGTGATCCTCTCTTTCGGTAGTCCACGGATGGTTGGGCATTCAGGGGCCCGGGCGCGGTGGAAAACACCAAGCAAGCGGAGCCCAAAACCCCAACAGACGTGCCGACAACCTGGATAGTTTTACAAAACAGGCGTAGCGGTCATTTTTAATTCGGTAATTTTCAATTAACCAGACCTCCCGTTGGCAACCCCAACGAGAAACGGGCCCCCAGACATGGGGGCCCGCTGTTTTTGGTTAGAAAGCACTTACTGTTTTTTGGCTTCCCGCCGTGCGCGGCGTTTGGCCAAACGCTCGTTTTTCGTTTCGCGGCGTTTGTATCCGGTGTGTTCCGGCGCGGTGGGGGCTTCTTCGTCAAAATTCCCGTTCCATTCAAATTCGCGCCCGCCCACAGTTAGCGGGTCACCGTCTTGCACCCCAAATTTAAGCAGGGCTTTTTCCAAACCGATTTTTTTGAAAATCCCCCGCAGGCGGGTCACGGCTTCCGGCTGGGCAAAGTTGGTCATACGGATAAATTCTTCCACCTTTTTGCCTGTAATGTGAATTACGCCGTCTTCGTCTTTTTCAATGCGGAACATCGGCTCCACTGTGTGCAACGCGGCTTCCTTCACCGCCGGTTTTTCCACGGGTACAGGCGTGACGGACAACACTTTTACCACTTCGTCCAACACTTCGTTTACGCCCTCGCCCGTGGCGGCGGACATCAGCATTACTTTGCATTTTTTGCATTTCTTTTTAATGGTTTCGTACGCTTTTTGGGCACACGGTAAATCCATTTTGTTTACGGCAATAATGCGCGGCTTTTTGGCCAGTTCTTTATCAAAGGTTTTCAGCTCGTTTTCAATGACTTTAACCGATTGCGCCGCGTCCATACCGTCAAAGCCTTCCGGGTCCACCAAGTGCAGTAAAATGCGGGTGCGTTCAATGTGTTTTAAGAATTGGTAGCCGAGCCCCTTGCCCTCGCTGGCGCCCTCAATAATCCCGGGGATGTCCGCCGTGGCAAAACTGCGCCCCTTGTGCATGGTAATACCCAAATTGGGGTTTAAGGTGGTAAAAGGGTAATCCGCAATTTTGGGCCGCGCGGCGGAAATGCGCGTTAAAAAAGTGCTTTTGCCCGCATTGGGAAACCCAACCAGGCCCAAATCCGCCAATACTTTCAGCTCTAAAATCAGGGTCACTTCTTCGCCGGGTTGGCCCAGCTCCGCAATGCGCGGGGCGGTGTGGTTGCGGGTTTTGAAAGACTGGTTCCCGCGCCCGCCGTTGCCGCCTTTGGCTACAATAATTTCCTGCCCTTGCTGGGTCAAATCGGCCAATATTTGGCCGTTTTGGCGGATGATGGTACCGCAAGGCACCAAAATAATTTTTTCTTCCCCTGCGCGGCCTGTTTTGTTATAAGTGCCGCCCTTTTCGCCGTTTTGGGCTTCAATATGCGGGTTATAGGCCAGTTCCAACAGGGTGGTCAGGTTGCTTTCGGCGCGGATAATCACGTCCCCGCCGCGCCCGCCGTTGCCCCCGTTCGGGCCGCCAAATTCAATAAATTTTTCCCGTCTGAAAGAAAGGCAGCCGTCGCCGCCTTTGCCGGCCGTCACATAAATTTTAACACGGTCTAAAAAGCTTCCTGATTGCATAATTGTATTCCTTTTGTAAAAACATCCTGCCGGGCGAACCCGGGTTTTGGCTTAGTTTATTTCTTGTGCCAATAATTGTTTGGATAAACGGCGCTTGGCCTTGCCCCGCGCCCGTTTGGCTTTGCGCCGGGCGGGCGTTTGCGTGCAAGAGTAGGCCCATTCGTCTTGTTTCGTATGTAAAATATCCGGTTTCATAGGTATATTGTACCACACCCGCGCCCGGTGTGGCGGCCTAATAAAAAAAGCGGCAGGACGAATCCCGCCGCTTTTCAAAATCTTACGATTTTATTTAGTCGTGTCGGCTTTTTTCGCTTTGGCGGGCGCTTTTTTAGCAGCCGGCTTTTTAGCGGCGGCTTTAGCGGCCTTGGCGGGAGCCTTTTTAACAGCGGCTTTTTTGGTTTCCTTTACTTCGGTTTCTTTCGGGTAAACGGAAACTTGTTTCTTGCCTCGGGTCACCCATTCAAAAGTGACGATGCCGGCCACGCGGGCAAAAAGGCTGTCATCACTGCTGCGGGAGACGTTATTACCGGGCAGGAACTTCGTACCGCGTTGGCGGACGATAATTTCCCCAGCGTTTACAAACTGGGAGCCGTAGCGTTTAATACCTAAACGTTGGCCGTGGCTGTCTCTTCCGTTAGAGGAAGAACCTTGTGCTTTTGTATGTGCCATAGTTTATCGCTCTCTCCCAATTACGCCAACTGAATGTCGGTGATTTTAATTTGCGTTAAATCCTGACGATGACCTTGGGTTCTTTCGTACCCTTTTTTCGGTCTTTTTTTGAATACGAGGATTTTGGGACCTCTCAAATGTTTTACCACTTGAGCGGTGACCTTGGCCGTATTACCGGCTTTGGTATCTGCCGAGGTACCTTCTTCGTTCGCGGCCCAAAGAACTTTCAGTTCCACATTGGCACCCGCTTGCGCGTCCAGTTTTTCAACCTGCAGATTTTGACCGGGTTTCACCCAGTACTGTTTTCCACCAGTTTCAATAATTGCGTACATAGTTTTTTACCAATTAACGGGCTTTTGTATTTGCCTGAAAGGCGCATACGGCGGCCCTTTTAATTTGTCTTTATATTATAGTATATTTTGCTTGCACTCTACAAACGGCTATTTGATTATGCCGCCGCCCAGTACCGTGTCCCCCGCGTACATCACGGCGGACTGGCCGGACGTAATGGACATTTGCGGCCCCGCAAATTGGGCGCAAACGGTGCCGTTTTCCAACACCGTCACGGTGGCTTCGGCCGGCAAGTGCAAATTGCGTATTTTAATTTGGCACTCAAACTTTTGGGCGGGCGGCTCCCCGGCTACCCAACTGACGTTATCGGCCTGCAATTCGTGCGCAAACAGCGCCTCTTTCGGGCCGATAATTACTTGGTTCTTGGCCGCGTCCAAACGCACCACATACATAGGCACTTTGAAGCCGCTAATACCTAACCCCTTGCGCTTGCCGATGGTGTAGCCCCAAATGCCGTTGTGGCGGGCCACTTTCTGCCCGTCCAGCGTGACAATATCTCCCGGCTTATTGGGGAAGTTCAGCAAATCGTTGTAATCGCCGCAGTAAAAATCCTGGCTGTCTTCTTTATCGGCTACGGCTAAACCGGCTTGGCGGGCAATTTCGCGTATTTCGGGTTTGGTGCGCTCCCCGAGCGGGAACAGCACCTTGGAAAGTTGCTCCTGCGTTAAACGGTGCAAAAAGTAGCTTTGGTCGCGCGATAAATCCACCGCTTTTTTAAGCAGATATTTGCCGGTTTTTTCATCCAGCACCACGCGGGCATAATGGCCGGTGGCAAATTTATCAAAATGAATCCCTTGCGCGCGGGCGGCTTGCGGCAACACCCCAAATTTAATGCGGCTGTTGCACAATACACACGGGTTGGGCGTGCGCCCGCAGGCGTATTCACTGCGGAAGTTTTCCAACACCACCTGGCGGTAGCGTTCGCGGCAGTCCACGGTTAAAAACTCAATGCCCAGTTTTTGGGCAATAGCTTCAATTTCGCTAATGTCTTCTTTTTCCGGCGCCAGACACGCATTTTTGGCGTGTTCGCCCTGGGGAACGGGTAAAGACGGGTCCCAAATCAGCATGGTGGCCCCAATTACGCGGTACCCCGCATTTTTTAATATAACGGCTGTGGCCGCGGAATCCACCCCGCCGCTCAAGCCTACTAATACAGTCTCTTTTTCCATCAAATACCTCTTTGTATAAATTGTACTTAAGGTTGAAAGCCAAAAGGACTTATATATTGTATTAATTTTGAGCCGCCCCCGCCACCGCCCCGGCGCAGAGTGGGGAAAAGGCGCGGGCGCGTGAACGGGTAAAGCGCGGGAAAAAAGCCCAGCGTGGTGGGGAAAAGCGCGGAAAAAATGCCCGGCGGCGCGTGCATTAAAGTTGTGCAGAGATAGTTTTTCTCCCGCCGCGCCCAATAAAAAAGGCGGCCCGCGGTAAAGTGTGCGGGCCGTCGTTAGTGGGTTTTGTTGAAAATAAGCGTTTTTTTAATGCGCCTGACCTTGTTTGGCCAGTGCGGCGGCCGCCGCATCAGAGGCCGAGGAGTGCCGGCGTTCTTCTGCTGTGGCGTATACGGCGGCGGGGGCGTATAATTTGCGGATGGACGGATAAATCTTTTTGAACGCGGCCACTACCCGCGGGTCAAACGATTTGCCCGCCTCGCCCAAAATATATTCATAGGCGTCGTCGGTTTTCCACGCTTTTTTGTATACGCGGAATACGCATAGCGCATCAAATACATCGGCCACCGTCACAATGCGGGCCTCTATCGGTATTTCTTCCCCTTGCAAGGCTTTGGGGTAGCCCAGGCCGTTCCATTTTTCGTGGTGGTAGAGGCTCATTTTATGGGCGATTTGCAAAATTTTAGAGTGTGCCCCTTCCAAAATGCGCCCGCCGTAAACGGTGTGGGATTTCATAATTTCAAATTCTTCCGGCGTTAATTTGCCCGGTTTTAGCAAAATGTTATCTGCCAGCGCCACTTTGCCAATATCGTGCAGGGGGCTCGCGTTTTTGATAAGCTCGGCCTCTTTTCTGGTCATGCCCAGGGCCAACGCCAGTAAATAAGAAATAATGCTGATGTTTTTTAAGTGGGCGCGGGTGTCTTGCTGGTCGCGGTATTCCGCCGTCACGGCCAGGCGGTAAATGGTTTCTAATTGGGCTACATGCACATCTTGGTAGAGTTTTGCAATTTCTATGGCGCTGGAAGCTAACGTGGCCAGTAAAAGCAAAATGCCCTCGTCTTTTTTATCAAAGGGGTTGCCGTCCGATTTATTGGCTACCTGAAACACCCCCAGCACGCGGCCGGAGTTGTTTTTAAGCGGAACGGCCAACAGGGTGTGGGTGCGGAAATCGGTCACCATGTCTACATCCATGCAAAAACGGGGGTCTTCGTAGGCGTTGGGCAGGTTAATGGTTTCCCCGGTGCGTGCGCAAATGGAAATAACGCCGTTGCCGTTGAGTGGCACGCGGATTTCGGTATGTTCCAAGCCGCGCCCTTGCGCAATTTTGGACCACAACTCGTTTTTTTCCACATCTTTTAGGTAAATCGTGCAACGGCCCACATCCAGCATTTTGGTAATTTGCTGGGCGATGATATCCAGTAGTTTATCCAGGCGTATTTCACAAGAAATGCGGGTGCCGAACTCCACCAGCAGGTTGAGTTTTTCTTCTGCGGATAACTTAGACGTTTCCGTTTTGAATGGTTGCATAAAAATACCGTTTACAACTGTGCAATATGCACAGCCCGCGCATGCGGGTAAAGTTTTTGCAGCCGGTAGTTAAGTTCCATGGCGGCCAGCCCGTTGAGCAGTACCACAATTTCGGTTTGCTTGCGGGCGATTTGCTGCACCCTTTCCAAACATACCGCCTCTGCCAAGTTGCCCTTTTGGAAGGCATAACCGGCAGTGGGGGTGGGGGTATCTTTATACTCATACTGTACCAAATTTTTCTTAAAAATAACACGCAGTATTTTTTCGCTCTGGGTAAACGCCTCTGTTTGAAAGGAAAATAAAGCACTGTTATCCAGTTGCGTGCGTTGGGAAAGCGGGTTTTGTGCGGGCATATATTGGGCAATAAAGCGCACCCGCGCGGCAAAACGCTCCGCTTTGCGGCGCCAGGTTTTGCTATGCAGGAACAAGGCGGGATAATTTTTCAAAAACGCATAAACATCGGCTGAATCCGTCACCACCGGGGCGGCGCCTTCGCCGGCGGCTGTTATCAGTTTGCGTGCGGCCAAGCGGCTTAACCGCAAGGAGCCATATACATATTCAAACAGCCCACAGGAAAGCCCAAACAGCACGTTGACCGGGTGCCCGGCTAATTTTTTCAGCGCGCTTTGGCCCAGGTTGCTGTCCAAATAGGCGGCTTCCAAAGACGGCAGATAAAAGACGTCCGGGTTGGAATAATCTGTTTTTACCCCGGCCTTTTTTAACCGTTTTTTTAAGCAGATAGTCCGGCGCGGCAAAATATCGTCCGCATGGTTGACCCAACGCAAAAACGGCAGGCGGGTTAGCCCGCAAAAACGCAACATTTTTACCGCGCCCCGGTTGCGAAGCCCCGCCAAAAAGCGGACGGCAAATTCAAACAAACGCGGGTGCGTGCCCCGCCAGGAAAGGAGCGTCTGCAACGCCAGCGGCAACAGGCGCACTTTCAGCGTGCGGCGCAGTTCCAGCAAATGCTGTGCGGTGGGGGTTCGCCCGGCGCAAACGGCCGTACACGCGCCGCAGAACAGGCAGGAGCCCAGCGTTTTTTCCAGTTGCGGCACATAAGGGGCCGGCTTGATTTTTTCTTCCAGCAGTAAGCGCAAAATTTGGTTGCGCCCGCGGGGGGATTGGCTTTCGTCTTGTGTCAGACGGTAAGTGGGGCAACTTTGCGCGCACATATTACAGCGGTTGCAAAAGCATACGCTTTCGTACACGGTGCGCCAGGATTTTGCATGGGGGAACTCCCGCACATGCTCCTGCGGGTTTAGCGGGTCTAATTCCGGGTATCCGGGCAACATTATTTTTCCTCCTGCAAAACGCCAAATAAATTTTTAGGGTCTGCGGCGGCTTTTACCGCGCGCAACGGGGCGGGCCAAAGCGGTTGGGGCGTGTTTTGGGTTTGCACTTTTTGGGGTTGGGCAAAAATCTTAAACGTAATTTGCGTAATCAGGCCCAACTGCCCCCGGCTGCCCGTAAACAAACGGCACAAGTTGTATCCGGCGGCGTTTTTCATCACTTTGCCGCCGTAAGTGATTATTTCTCCGTCGGGCAAAATGGCTCTTATCCCCGTCACCTGGCGGGAAAACGCCGGCGCGGCATTAACGGCTAAACAGCCGCCCAACGTGCCTTTATCCGCCGGGAACGCGGCGTAAACTCCTTCGGCCTCCAGGCGGGCTTGTAAATCTTGGGTGTGTACGCCGGCTTGCACGGTGGCGGTGTAATTTTGTTTATCAATTTCCACCACTTTGTTGAGCCCGCGCGTGCGCAGGGCCCGGGGCGAATTGGTTTTACAGCGGGAGCCTGCCCCGGTAATCACACTGGTTTCTCCGGCGGCAAAGCGGGCTTTTATTTGTGCTTGCAAGGCTTGTTCGGTCGGGTCCGGCGCGGTTTGCTCTTTGGCTTTTTCGGCAAAATTGACCGGAATAATTTTTTCCGGGTTGGATAAATTAGCCGGGTCCAGCGCGTGTTTTAATGCGGCCATAAAGCGCAAGGTGGGGGTATCGTACATAAACGCCATGGCGGCGCGTTTTTCCACCCCCACGCCGTGTTCGCCGGAGATGGTGCCGCCGCATTGCGCACAGGCGCGCAGAATTTCTTGCTCGGCGCGGGCGGTAAGGGCGGCTTGCGCGCGGTTGCGCGCATCAAACACCAAATGCGGGTGGAAGTTGCCGTCCCCCGCGTGGAACAACAGCCCCGCTTGGAGCTGATACTTGCGGATAATTTGGCTGACGGCTTGCAACGCTTGCGGCAGTTTACTGCGCGGAACGGTGCCGTCGCCCACAATCACGTTGGGGGCCATAAGCGTAGTGGCGGCATACGCCGCGCGGCGGCCCGCCCATAGTTTTTGGCGTTCCGCTTCCGTGCGGGCGGCCTTAAAAGTTTGGCAATGGTTTTGGCGGCAGATTTCTTCCAACTGGGCGGCTTGCATGTGGATTTGTTTGGGTTGGCCGTCCAGTTCCAAAATAAGCAGGGCCTCGGCATCCGCCGGGTAGCCGGCGCGGGCATACGCTTCCACGGTGCGCGTGGTGGCGTTATCCATGGCTTCCACACAGCGCGGGATAATGCCGCGGGCGGCTAAATCCGTGACGGTTTGTATGCTTTCCTGCAACGAAGGAAACGTGACTAAAAAGGTTTTAATATGCTTGGGCTCGTCCGTCAACCGCACGCAAATTTTGGTAAAAACGCCCAGGGTGCCTTCGCTCCCGCATAAAAAGCCGAGCCAATCCGGCCCTGCGCTTTGGCGGGAAAGCCATACGCTTTGGCCTTGGGGGCTGACCCACTCCGCCCCTAAAATATAATCCGCTGTACCGCCGTATTTCATACAGCGCGCCCCACTGGCGTTTTGGGCCAAGTTCCCGCCCAACGTGCATACGCGCGCACTGGCCGGGTCCGGCGCATATAAAAGGCCCCACCGGGCGGCTTCTTCCTGCAACGCGGCGGTGGTTAGGCCGGGTTCCGCTATGGCGTATTTTTCTTGCGTGTTGATTTCCAATAAACGGTTTAAGCGGGTAAAATCTAAAATCACTCCGCCTTTAAGCGCCGCGCAACCCCCGGCGTGGTTGGTGCCCGCCGCCCGCGGCGTAAACGGGATTTTATATTGGTTTAATAAACGGATAACACCGGGCACGCAGGCAGTATTGGGGAGTAAAGCCACCGCATCCGGCCGCGTGCGCGACAGGGAGCAATCGTACGAGTGCAGGGCCAGGGAAAGTTCATCTGTCAGTAGGTTTTCCGGGCCGAGCAGTTTTTGTAATTGTTGAAGGATGTGGGCGTTAATATACATATTTTCTAAAAATCCGGTTGCGCATAATGTAAACGCTTTTTGTATACTATTATTATATTATTTAGTGGACCTGCAAAACTATGGCTGACGAAAAAAAGGCGCGTAAACTGGTGGTGGTGGGGGATGTACACGGACAGTATGATTCGTTCGTGCGTATCTTGCGCCATGCCGGGTTGGTGGATGACGCCTTGCACTGGGCGGGCAAAAACAACCGCCTGCTCCAGGTGGGGGATATTTTTGACCGGGGCCCCCAACCGCGTATGGTGGATGATTTACTGGATAAATTACAGCGGGAAGCCGGCGACACGCAGGGGGAAGTTATCCGCCTGGTGGGCAACCACGAATTAGAACTTTTGTTGAGCAACTATTTGATTTCCGGCTTCAATAAAGAAGAAGCCAAACTGGTGCGCGATAAACTGCGCCGCCAAGTGTTGGACGGCGCGTTGCGTGCGGCGTATGCGTACAAAGGGTATTTGTTCACCCATGCAGGCATTACGCGCAAACTGCTTAAAATTTTTGAGCTTCAGCTGGAACACACCACCCCGGTTAATTTGGCGTTGCTAATCAATATGATTTTCCGCGAAGCGATTAAGCACGAATTTTACCGCCACCCGATTTTTAACATCAGTATTACCCGCAGCGGCCCGGACCGCTACGGCGGTATTTTTTGGGAAGATTTAGACGATTTATTAAATTCCTATCCGCAAAGCCCCATTAAACAGGTGGTGGGCCATACCCAAGTGGATAAAATTAATTTGAATAACGGCCACAACATTATCCCGGTGGATGTGGGCCTGCACCGCAAACTGGAATATGTGGTGTTTACGGAGGGCGTGCCGGAAGTACACGAGGCCCAGTTGGCCTCCGCCGTTTAAGCACTTTGAACCACCAAAAAAGGAGCCTCTTTTAAGAGGCTCCTTTTTTATGGCTGAAACTTTACTGCGGCAGGGTTTGGGCGATAATTTTTTCGGCCCGGCGGTCCATTTCCGCGCGTTCGGGCGGGGTGTGGTCGTCCATGCCGGTTAAGTGTAAGCAACCGTGTACGGCGTACATCATCATTTCCTGCAAAAAAGTATGCCCGAAGTTTTTGGCCTGCTCGCGCGCGACCGGGTAGCACACAAACACGTCCCCAAAGGCCCACGGTTCCGCGGTGGTAAATTCCGGCCGGGGTTGGTTGAAGGAAATAACATCCGTCACATAATGGTGGTCTAAATACGCTTTGTTAATGCGTAAAATTTCCGCTTTGTCTACAAAAATAATGTTGGTTTCGGCGTTTTCCCGGGCGCAGGATTTTAAGGCCGCCAGCGCCGCTTTTTTGAATAGCCCCGTGCGGCGCAAGTGCGCGGGCACGTCCGTTTGATAAAAAATATTTACTTTCATTTGGTTTCCTTTTGCGGGTGTTTTTTCTCCCATTTTTCGTACGCGCTTAAAATGTTTTTAACAAGCGGGTGGCGCACTACATCCGCCTGTCCGAATTGGATAAAGGCCACGCCGTCCACTTTTTTTAATACGTCCGCCGCCTGTAAAAGGCCACTTTCGCTTTTGCGGGGCAAGTCTATTTGGGTTAAATCCCCGTTTACAATCATTTTGGACTGAACCCCCATGCGCGTTAAAAACATTTTCATTTGGGCCGGCAGGGTGTTTTGGGCTTCGTCTAAAATAATGAAGGCTTTTTCCAGCGTGCGCCCGCGCATATAAGCCAAGGGCACAATTTCAAGCACGTTGTTGTACTTCATCGCGCGGAAGCGTTCCCCGCCCAGCATATCGTAAAAGGCATCATAAATCGGGCGCAAATACGGGTCCACTTTTTCTTCTATATTGCCGGGCAAAAAGCCCAGTTTTTCGCCGGCTTCCACAATCGGGCGCGTCACAATCACGCGCTCCACCATGCCCAGCTCCAAAGCGCGCAAGGCGCACGCGCAGGCCAAAAAGGTTTTGCCGGTTCCGGCTGGCCCGGTGGAAAGCACCAAATCGTTGGCAAAAACGGCCTCTATGTATGCTTTTTGGTTTTCCGTGCGGGCTTCTATCGGGTGGTCGTGTTCCGGGCGGAAAACGATATTATCCGCAAACGGTTTAATGTCTTTAAGCAGGGTGAGCGGCTTTTTTTGCTCCGAAAGGGCCAACTCTTTTTGTATTTTAGCCAAGGCTTTATCCACGCGGGAATGGGTGCCTTTAATAGATAATTCCGCGCCGTCTTCCTGCGCATTGTATTTAATAAAACATTCCACGCGCATTTCTTTTTCCAGCGCGCGCAGTTTGCTGTCCTGGATACCCAAAACAAGCAGTAATTCGTCTTGATTTTTTAATTTTACGGTTTTAATCATAATAAAAAACCGCGCGGGTTGCGCGCGGTTTGTGCGGTTAAAATTTGCTTTTCCCGCGCGGTATAACCACAATGCCGGACGGGTCTATATAATACTTCTGTGCGTCGGCTTCCGGGTCGTGCCCGATAGTCTGGCGCGGGGCGGTGGTGTTAAAGCGGTCCATAATTACTTTTTTTAATTTGGCGCCGGCTTTAATTTCGCACGAGTCCATAATCACACAGTCTTCAATTTCGGCCCCTTCATGCACAATCACGCCGGAGCTTAACACGCTGTGTTTGATTTTGGTTTTCGGGTAAATAATACACCCGCTGCCCAGCATGGAGTCTATCACCGTGCCGCCCAAGTTTTTTACCGGGGGCAGGCGGGAAGCCGTCGTGTTGACGGGCCATTGCGGGTTGTTTAAGTCCAACTTCGGCTTGGGACCCAGCAAATCCATATTGGTTTGCCAAAAGGATTCTATGGTGCCCACGTCGCGCCAGTAGCCGGGTTCTTCGTACGGCTTGGCCCCGGGCAGCGTTTGGCTTTGGAAGTTATAAGCAAAGGTGCGGTGGTCCGTTAAGATTTTAGGCAAAATATGTTTGCCGAAGTCCAGCGCGGGCACATCACAAAACCGCTTTTGCAACACTTGTAAAAGGACATCCGTATTAAAAATATAGTTGCCCATGGAGGCATACGCCATTTTGGGGTTGCCGGGGATGGGCTGCGGTTTGGCGGGTTTTTCGTCAAACTGCACAATGCGGCTGTCTTTATCCACGCCCAATACGCCGAACGCGGACGCCTCTTTAATGGAAACGGAATTGGCCGCCACCGTCACATCCGCTTTGTTTTTCAAGTGAAAGTCAATCATTTGGCGCACGTCCATACGGTAAATATGGTCCGCGCCGAAAATGGCTACCAAATCCGGGTTAAAATCTTTTACCAGGTTGATGTTTTGGCGTACGGAGTCCGCCGTTCCGCGGTACCAAATTTCACCCAGGCGCATTTGCGGCGGCACGCAGGTTAAAAAGTGGTCCGGGATAATCCCCTCGCTGCGCCAGGTGGTGCGCAGGTATTCAATTAAACTTTGCGATAAATACTGCACCAACACATACGACGAAAATATGCCGGAATTGACAAAATTGGACAGTACAAAATCCACAATTCTGTAATTGCCGCCAAACGGCACGGAAGGTTTGGAGCGGTCTTTGGTCAGCGGATAAAGACGTTCCCCTTTGCCTCCGGCCATGATAATACCCAGTATTCTCATAGTTCCCCTCGTTTTATTTAGTTTATTCGGAGCCTAACGGCAGTTTGCGGCTTAAATTGTCAAACGCTTCCCAAGACCACGGCATTTTTTCTTGAAAGATTTTGGCAATTGCATCCGCATAGACGCGAATTTCCCATTGCGCGTGTTTATCGGTGCGCAGGGATAAAAAGTTAAGCAAACTGCGGGCGTTGACGCTCCAGTAAAATTGGGTATATTGGCAGACGGGCAAAACGCCGCGGGCCATTTCGCGCGCTACGCCGGCTTCAATTAATTTTTTATAAGCGGCGTAGGAGGCTTCCACGCTGTCTTCGTACAGTTTAATCAGGGCTTTTTGGTCCAGGGCGGAAGACGGCACGGAGCCTTGTTTGTTTTTGGTATCCTGCCCGCGGAACTGGGCCGGAATGTAAAATTCGTCCTGCACTTGGGTATAGCGCGCGCTGACTTCGTTATAAGAGCCCCAGCGGTGGCGCATCCATTGGCGGGCAACAAAAATCGGGCAGCACACATGAAATTGGAAATAACAATGTTCAAAAGGGGTGTGGTGGGCGTGTTCCAGCAGGTATTTAATCAGGCGCTTGTCTTGTTCTTCCCCTTTGGATACTGCCCCAAAAGATACACGCGCGGAGCTAACCACACGGTTATCCCCGCCCATAAAATCTACCAGGCGGATAAAGCCTTTGTCCAGCAAGTCTATTTTTTCGTTAGAATCAGTCACAATTTCTCCCAGGTTATTTGAAAATTTCCCGCAACGCGGAAGTTCCGTCCGGCAAAACTTCTGCCGCCAACACGGCGTTTGCCGTACAGGCGGTATCGTACACATATCCGTCCAGTTCCACGGTATCGGTAATAGTCAAACGGCCTTTTTGTAAATTCAGGAAATGTATTTTACCGCTCTGGTACATACCAAACATATCGGACAATACCCCTATTTTGGCGGTATTTTCCACGGCGGCCAGCGTGGCGGCGCCGTCGGGCCCGTATACTTGTACAGACGGATAAAATTTTAATACGTCTTGTTTATATTTTACACGATTTGGAGCCCCGGCGAAAATGTCTTTGCTTTCGGCCGAGCGTTTGTGCTTCAGTTCCGCCCGCAAAGCCCCGTTGGAAGCCGTGTAAATAAGGCTGTCGGTATCGTCTTCCAATTCATATTCGTTTACCCCGGTCAGCCAGTTGCGGCGGGTGTTCAAGCGGTCGTCGTCCAACACAAATTTGCCGTGTTTGTAATCCACTTCCCGCGCGCTGCCGGGGCGTGCGCCCATCACAAACGGTTTTTGGGCCCAGAGTTCTTTATCCGGCAAGCAACCCAATTCTTTTACAAACCAGGGCAACGAGTGGGTTTGTACGAGCGTGTTGTGTTGGTTTTCCAATACGGCGGTGGAAATTTGCTCCCGCGCGGCCTGGTAATAGGTGACGAAAATTTGGGCCGAGCCGGTTTCTTTTACGTCCACGGCGGAAAGCGTAATGGGCGTAAAGGTTTTGGGCAGCTGCCACTGCAAGGCCGCGGCTAACCGGTCGCCGGACGGGTTCCACACCGTCACCACGCCTTTTTGGCTTAATGTAATAAACTGCCCCGGGGCGGAAACATTCCCGGCGCTGAGGCTGATAACGGTTTGTTCCACCGGCTCATAAATTTTTTGCGCTTTGTTGGAAACAAGTTTTTTAGCGGGCGCGGGTTGCACCGGGGCTACTTGCGGCGCGGCGGCTTCAAAAACGGCTTCTGCGCCCACGGCAAATTGCGGGGCATTATTCAAGTTTCCCACGGCGTATAATTTTTGCACTTCCGTCACGGTGCCCGGGTTGGAATAAGTAAAAATATCTCCCAAGTTTTTGCCGGTTTTCGGGTTAATCAGGGTTTCTTTGCCGGTAATTATTTTGAACGTATCCCCTTTGGCCACCGGTTTTTTTAAGGCGGAAATATCCATATAAAGTACAGGGCCTTGTTGTTTAACCAATGTGGCGTTTTGGGCCCAAAGCGGGGCCGCACTTGCGCATAAAATAAAAAGTAAGGTGGTTTGTTTTATTTTCATATAATAATTGTATAGCATTTTTACGGGGAGCAAACAACCCAAAAATAGGAGTAATTTTATGAAACATACCTTTCAGGATTTAGTAGAAACCTTTGCCGTGTTGCGCGGGCCGAACGGTTGCCCGTGGGATAAAAAGCAAACGCACGAAACATTAATCCAGTGTTTGAAGAACGAATCGCAGGAATTAATAGAAGCCATTGAAAAAAAAGATGTAGAAAATATGAAAGAAGAATTGGGCGACGTGCTGTTGCAAGTGCTAATCCATAGCCAAATTGCGGCGGAAGAAGGCCAATTTACCATAGATGATGTAGTAGATTATTTGTATGAAAAACTGCACCGCCGCCACCCGCACGTTTTCGGCACCAACGCCCACGCCGCCACGCCCGAGGAAGCCTTGGCCCTGTGGAAAGAAGTAAAAAAACAAGAGCGGGCGCACTGATAAAAACCGGCCTATTATTTTGCTTGCGGCGGTGCGCACCTGCTCGCGCACTCCCGGCAACCCATAAAAAACCCCCGCATATTATTTCGGGGGTTTAGCTCATTCTTGTCATTTTCATGACTGATGTTCCTCTTTCCTAAGGGGGCTCTGTGCCCGGGTCTTTATGCAATCGGGTGGCACGCTGTGCTACCGGCAACTGCAACCAGGGGCTTCAGGCTGTCCCTAAGTACTGTGTACTTATAATGTAAGCGAATAAATAAAAATTTCAAGGGTAAAAAAGGACCTATTTTTTATAGGCCCTTTTTGTCCGACGGAAACTTATTTAATTTGCGTTGCAAACAGGCACTAAAACCTGCATTGGTGCCTATAATCAGCGGCGTGAACAGCATGGTGGCATAAATAATTTGGCGGGAAATTTTTACTTTATGGGCCGGGTCTAACAGGTTTTTTTCCAAAAACACCTTATATAAGGTATCCGCCGTCCATAATACCGGCCAGGCTACGGCCGCCCGGTGGCGCACTTGGGTAAGCGGCAGGGTTTGCATATAAGCATGGGCGGCGGCCAGTTTTTCAATGGCCCATAAAATCCACTTGCGTTTGATGGGCTCAAAGCGGGGGGCGTTTTCTTCGTTTAATAACTCGGCCGGAGCCAGCCCGGCGGCGGATAATTCCGTAATGGGGAAGTAGCAACGCCCAATCCGCAAATCGCGGGGTAAATCCCGCAAGATGTTTACAATTTGCAACGCATCCCCAATGTTTCTGCCCAGTTGGCAAAAGTCCTGCTCCGGCAAGCCGATTTTTACGGTAGACGCAATTAGCCGGCTCCAAAAAATGCCCGGCGCCCCACCCATTAAATGACAATAATTTTCCAAATCTTTTTCGGTAGCAAGTGCTTTTACGGTGCCGGCATTTTCCGCCGGGAAGGTGGTTAAATCAATTTGCATCCCTTCACACACGCGGTGCGCCACTTCCAGCGTGGCGGCCTGCTGGGCGGCGTTTAAGCGTTGGAAGGCTTCCAAACAAAGGGGAAAATTTTGCAAAAGTTTTTCTTCGTACGGGTTGGCAGAGGAGCCGGAAATTTCCCGCACTAACTGCTCCGGTTGGGCGCCGTCCGGGTGGGCAATCATATCCGGGTAGCGGGTAATCCAATATAAACGGCGCTCCGGCGGCAACAGCGCGGTATCGGCAATGCTGTCCGCATAGCGGCAAAGCAGGTAGGCCGTTGCAAAAGCATCCCGGACGGGGTGCGGCAAGGCCCGGGCGCTTAAATATAAACTGCGGGAAGTTTGTTTGAGAAGCGTTTGCGTATCCATATATATAAGGATAGCAAATTTTCTGTTTTGCGCGCGGAGATGTTGGGGTTGCACGCGGCGCGGATAAATGCTATCTTATTATATATAGGAAGTAAAGCTAACACGCAAAAAATAATTTGACATTTGCCAACAAATTAGTTATACTAACTATATAAGGAAACAAAAAGGTTGTTTCCACAGAGGTTTCAAGAACCCTTTTCAAAAGGAAAAGAAAAAGGGTCTTGACTTTTCTGTCTTTTTTTGCTAGACTATATGAGTAGTCAGTAATTGTTCTTTGTAAAGATTTAACAAACTTCTGAATTTTTAGCTTGCTTCAAAACAGGCATAAAACTTTCCGGCAGCGAAACGTCACCTTATTTTAGAAAAGGCTGAAGACGGGCTGAGCCTAGCCGGTCAAGTTAGTTCTGCGGTGCGGGCATAAAAATAATATATAGTAGTACCTGTTAAGCTTATCCCTTGGGTCCTTAGCGGCCGCGACTTAATTGAATATTCCAATAAGTTTTCAAAAAAAGCTTGACAATCGTAAAAATATTTGCTTTAATAAAAGAGTAGTAAGGATTTGACAAGCCGGGCAGTTGAAAAAAGCCGAAATAAAAAAGGCTTGACAAACCGAAATAGATTTGTTAATATATCTTTAGTGCTTTGACAGCGCTAAAGAAGTTAAAATAAATTTCCGATTGCTTTTTCCGAAGCAGGAAAAATGCAACGAGGAAATTTCGTTCTCTGAAAATTTGACAGCAATGTGCGAATGGGCGATTTGAAATGGAAAGGCGTAAGCCTGACAGGACAAACGCTCAAAAAGCTAAGTCATATAGCTATAAATATGACACCAAGTTAATTCAAACAAGTAGAGAGTCAAAAGTCAACAGCTCGCTGTTAGCGATTTACGGTCTTTAAGCTGCTTGCAGCCTAAAGATTATAAATTCTAATGGAGAGTTTGATCCTGGCTCAGAGTTAACGCTGGCATCGTGCATAACACATGCAAGTCGAACGGGACTTTGATTTGTAGCAATACAGATTAAAGTTTAGTGGCAGACGGGTGAGTAATGTATAAGGAATCCACCTTTAAGTGGGGAATAACAATCCGAAAGGGTTGCTAATACCCCATAATATCCTTAAGTGGCATCACATAGGGATTAAAGATTTATCGCTTGAAGACGACCTTATATTCTATCAGCTAGTTGGCAGTGTAACGGACTACCAAGGCGACGACGGATAGCCGGCCTGAAAGGGCGACCGGCCACAAGGGCACTGAGACACGGGCCCTACTCCTACGGGAGGCAGCAGTGGGGAATTTTGGACAATGGGCGCAAGCCTGATCCAGCAACGATGCGTGGAGGATGAAGGTTTTCGGATTGTAAACTCCTTTTAAGGGGGACGAAACAAATGACGGTACCCCTTGAATAAGCCACGGCTAACTACGTGCCAGCAGCCGCGGTAAGACGTAGGTGGCAAGCGTTACTCGGAATTACTAGGCGTAAAGCGCGCGTAGGCGGGATGTTAAGTCTGTTGTGTAATCTCTGGGCTCAACCCAGAAACTGCAACGGAAACTGGCGTTCTTGAGTGAGGCAGAGGAAATCGGAATTCCTAGTGTAGCAGTGAAATGCGTAGATATTAGGAGGAACACCGGTGGCGAAGGCGGATTTCTGGGCCTTTACTGACGCTAAAGTGCGAAAGCTAGGGGAGCAAACGGGATTAGATACCCCGGTAGTCCTAGCCGTAAACGATGATAACTAGGTGTGGGAGGTATCGACCCCTTCCGTGCCGCCGCTAACGCATTAAGTTATCCGCCTGGGGAGTACGGCCGCAAGGTTAAAACTCAAAGGAATTGACGGGGACCCGCACAAGAGGTGGAGTATGTGGTTTAATTCGACGCTACGCGAAAAACCTTACCTGGGCTCGAACGACTGGTGGTAGTTCTTATGAAAGTAGGAGCGACCCGCAAGGGAGCCAGCCGAGGTGCTGCATGGTTGTCGTCAGCTCGTGTCGTGAGATGTTGGGTTAAGTCCCGCAACGA
>ERZ1034626.246-NODE-246-length-39671-cov-10.176621_pt1 | contig 39671 bp, 22 predicted proteins | sample MGYA00520652_ERZ1034626 | MGnify/ENA primary metagenome ERZ1034626 (study PRJEB33766, sample SAMN09781765) | gut metagenome | biome: gut microbiome | host: Homo sapiens | place: Madagascar | study: EMG produced TPA metagenomics assembly of the PRJNA485056 data... | reverse complement strand
AAATACGAAAGTAGGAGATAACACCTACGATTAGTATTTACCTCCTACTCGATTGTTTTTGTTATCCTTTGTCCTTTTTACCTGTTTATGTCGATGCAAAAGTATGAAATAAAGGTGGATGTTGTATCGCTTTCCGCCTTAAATCATACGTAAACGATTACATGTCAGACAGAGGCTTACTTGTCTACGCTCACCTTGTGGTTCATCCATTTCCCCCTGTAGATGCGTATGAGGAAGATGATTCCTCGGAACGTCAGTTCTATCGCCATTGCCGACCACACGCCAGCCAGTCCGTATTTCGGTGCCAGATAAGCGGCGAGCGAGAGGCGTATGAGCCACATGCTGCCGAAGTTCATCACCGACGGAATCTTCGTGTCGCCGGCTCCTATGCAGATGCAGTTGCCCACGATAGCTGCGGCGAACATCGGTTCGGCAAAAGCCTCTATGCGCAGCGCTCCGATGCCGAGCACTCTGATTTCCGTCACCGGTGTCATGATGCCTATCATTTCTGGTGCAAAGCAATACATTATAGCTCCCATCACCGCCATTATCATCATTCCCAGAGCCAGCGTCATATATGCGAACCGCTTCGTCAGGTCGTGTCGTTGCGCTCCCATGCTCTGTCCTATCAGCGTAGTGGCAGCCTCGCCGATGCCATATCCCGGCATGTAGCACAGGCTCTCTGCCGTGATGGCGAAGGTGTTGGCAGCGATGGCAAAGTTGCCAAGCGGCGCCACGATCATGGTGCTCACTATCTGTGCGCCGCTCATCAGCATATACTGTATCGCCATCGGAAAACTTATTCTCATGGCATTCTTGATATATCCGCGGCATGGCCTCCATATCCATCTCTCCCCTTTGAGCGATATTATCGGAGCCTTCCTCACGGCAATCCATATCAGAATCAGTCCGGTGACGAGAAACGCCAATGCCGTTCCCACTGCAGCACCCGTCAGCCCGAGTCCCAGTCCGGGCATGTGTATCGTCGTTCCCAGTATCGTGATGTCTCTCGTCGGGAATATGGCGATGAAATTGAACATCACGTCGAGCAGACACATCAATACGCTCATCATGCTCGGTATCTTCATGTTGCCCGAGCTTTTCAGCATTGCCGACGCCATCATGCCCACCATATATATAGGTAGGGCGGTGCTGTAGACCAGGAAATAGCTTGTCGACAGCGGAGCGATGTCGCTTCCGCCTCCGAGCCAATAGGGCAGAGGCTTTGCTATTGCCGCTCCTAATGCCATGAACAGCAGCGACATGACGGTCATCGCCATCAGTCCCAGACGGAACACCTGTCGCGTCTTCTTCTCGTCGTTGGCGCCTATGAAATGTGCCGCCTGCACCGAGAATCCCATTATCGCCGCCGATGCCAGTCCGCCGAACAGCCATGTAGTGGTCTCTATCAGTCCTATTGCCGCCGAAGCCTTCGCTCCGAGCGAACCCACCATTGAAGCGTCGATGAAGAACATGAGTATCGACGACATCTGAGACAGTATCGACGGTATGCTGAGCTGCACGATGAGGCGCAGCTTGTCGCCGTCGGTCATCTCCTGTCCGTTGCGGATCATCGCCAACAACTTGTTCTCTTTAGCGTTCTTTTGTGACATATTGATATCTTAGTTGACAAGTTCCTATTTGTCTTCCCGTTCGTTTCCTTCCTCGTTCTTTTCTCTTTCCATGTCGCGTTTCGACTTGCTCTTTATCACGAGCCACACACCCAGACATACGAGCAATATGGCGATGCCCTTCTGCAGCGTCATCACACCCATGCCGGTCAGTATGCTGACCGTCACCGACACGGCAGGCTGCACATAGTTGTACACTCCCACCACCGTAGGGCGTAGCGTGCTCTGTCCTATCATCATGAGGATGTATCCGAGATACGTTCCGAATACCACCACGAATGCCGATTCCCACAATGTCTTCGCCGGCACGCTGCCGAAGTCAATGCTTGCCACGTGTGGCATGGTGAACGGCAGGATGATGAGTGCAGCCCATGTGAACATCCATTTGTTCACCGTTATCACCGAGTATTTCCTCACCAGCTTGCTGAAGAGCGCCAGATAGAGGGCAAACGACAGCTGTGCCGCCATGCAGAGCAGGTCGCCACGCAGGTCGCCCACCTTGTCGCTCGTAGCCGCGGCGCTCGACATCACCAGTGCCACGGCTCCCGTGCATCCGAACAACACTCCCAGAGCCTTCTTTCCGGTGATAGGCTCCTTCAGTATTATCGCCGAGAGAATCATGGCGAAGATAGGCATCGAGGTGGTCACCACGCTGGAGTTGATGGGCGACGTGATGCTCAGTCCCACGGTATAGCAGCATTGGTTGGTCACGAGACCGAAGATACCGGCTGCTATGAACATCAGTTTGTCTTTTGTCGGCACGTGCTCACGTGTAGTGAACAGCGATGTTATCCAGAACAGGACTGCTCCTCCTGCCACACGGAACGACACCATGTCGAGTCCCGTCACACCATGCGTCATGGCATCCTTACCGAGCGGTGCCATCAGTCCCCAGAAAGCACAGGCAAGGAAGATGCTCAGGTGGGCAATCAAGACACGGCTATTGTTGCGTAAATTGTTCATTTTTTCCTTAATATCGTTAAATTGCGGCTGCAAAGGTACTTAATTATGATAGAAAACCTTATATTTGTAATTTATAAATCATTAAAATAGTTTGCTATGCAGAAATATGCGGATTACATACGTCAGATAGAGATAGACTCTCTGTGGAGCGGCAGAAAACACGTGATATGGAATCTCGACAGAAGGGTGAACATATTGAGTGGAGTCAACGGCGTGGGCAAGAGCACCATTATAAACAAGGTGGTGAAAGGACTCTCTGCAGGCGGAGAGTTTCCGAGCCATCTCCTCAAAGGCGTGCATCTCAAGGTGAGTCCCGAGGATGCCAAATGGATACGTTTCGACATCATCCGTTCCTTCGACAATCCTGTGGTCAACCAGGAACTGCTCAGCAAGGTGGGCATCAGCCTCGTCACCGAGCTCGACTGGCAGTTGTACGTGCTGCAGCGCAAATATCTCGACTATCAGGTGAACATCGGCAACCGCATCATCGCCGCCCTGCAGAGCGGAGAACCGGATGCCGCCGAGCGCGCCCAGAAACTGTCGGAGCCAAAGAAGAAATTCCAGGACCTCGTAGACGACCTCTTCGCCGACACCGGCAAGACCATCGTGCGCACGGCAAACGAGATATGTCTCACGCAGATAGGCGAGACCCTGCAGCCATACCAGCTGTCGAGCGGCGAGAAGCAGATGCTCGTCATACTGCTCACGGTGCTGATAGAAGACCAGAAGCCATACGTGCTCTTCATGGATGAACCCGAGGTGAGCCTGCATGTGGACTGGCAGCAGCGCCTCATTGACATAATTCTGGAACTGAACCCCAACGTCCAGATTATCCTCTCAACCCACGCCCCGGCGGTGATAATGAACGGTTGGATGGACAACGTGACAGAAGTCAGCGACATCACCGTGGACTGACCATCAGGAGGAAAGCTCTATGAACAAGCGACTTACCCATAACCTCACTTCCGCCTATATCGAGGCGGCAAACCGGCTCAACTCCAAGCGCTCCCGCAAGCGCATCGTGGCATACGTGGAGAGCTACGACGACGTGTTCTTCTGGCGCACCGTGCTCAGCCGCTACGAAAACTCCACACGCTACTTCGAAGTGATGCTCCCCTCGCACACCACCCTGGAGCGAGGCAAGAAGTCGGTGCTCATGAATGAGCTCGGCGACTGCCTCGGCGAGTGTATGATAGCCTGTGTGGATGCCGACTACGACTATCTCATGAACGGAGCCACGCCAACCTCGCGTGCGGTGATATCCAATCCCTACGTGCTCCATACCTATGCCTATGCCATAGAGAGCTACCAGTGTTTTGCACCGTCGCTACACAACGTCTGCGTGATGGTAACCCTGAACGACCATTCCATCTTCGACTTCGAAGACTACATGCGGCAGCTCAGCGAGGCGATATTCCCACTCTTCGTATGGTCGATATGGCATTATCGCAGAAGCATATACGGACAGTTCACCATCACCGACCTCAACCGCATCGTGGAACTCGGCGGCTTCTCCATCCACAACCCGCAGTATTCCATCGACAACATGCGCCGCAAGGTGCACAACAAGGTGAGACAGCTGCAGCAGCGCCATCCTGAAGCCAAGGAGTCGTATCTCGCCCTGAAGAGCGAACTCATCAGGATGGGCGTCACGCCGCAGACCACATATATGTATATACAGGGTCATCACCTCTTCAACAAAATTGTGCTACCGATCCTGGGGCGCGTGTGCAACATCCTCGTGCAGGAGCGCGAAGGGGAGATACGTCGGCAGGCGGTACACGACACCCAGCGGCGCAACGAACTCTCGTGCTACACCAACAGCATTCAAGACATCACGCAGATGCTGAAGAAGAACATGGGATATATGGACTCCGAACCCTTCAGACGCATTCTTGCCGACGTGGAACGTATCTTGGGAGGTGCACACAATGAAGAGAATGTGCAAAAACAAGCACTCTAAACATTCAAAAACACAATAAAAAGTCATTTTTCTGCACATAATCCCTTGTTTATGTGCAGAAAATTATACCTTTGCACCGTTTTTTCAGCAAACTAAGCGGCATTTGCCGTATGCTTAAACACCGATAAGGCGCATAGGAGACGAGTCGTTCCGTCCGGAAAAGCGGTGGCTCGGCAAGCCGGAATCGGATTAATTTCAAACAAATCATAACAATAGAAAATTATGTCTTTTAATTTATTGAAAGGAAAGCGCGGTATTATCTTCGGCGCATTGAACGACGCGTCTATCGCGTGGAAAGTAGCAGAGCGTGCCGTAGAAGAAGGCGCTCAGATCGTGTTGACAAACACGGCAGTGGCTTGCCGCATGGGTACCATCGACGAGCTCGCCAAGAAGACCAACGCTACCGTCATCCCTGCTGATGCGACATCGGTGGAGGATCTCACAAACCTCTTTGAGAAAGCCCAGGAGGCAATGGGAGGCAAGATTGACTTCGTGCTGCACTCTTGTGCCATGAGCGTTAACATGCGCAAGAAGCGTACATACGACGATCTCGACTACTCTTTCCTGAACAAGACTCTCGACATCTCGGCTATATCATTCCACAAGATGCTGCAGGCTGCCAAGAAGCTCGACGCCCTGAGCGAAGGTGCTTCCGTGCTTGCCCTCACATACGTGGCTTCACACCGTACATTCTTCGGCTACAACGACATGGCAGACGCCAAGTCGCTGCTCGAATCCATCGCCCGCAGCTTCGGATATATCTATGGCCGCGAGAAGCACGTGCGCATCAACACCATCTCACAGTCGCCTACCTTCACCACTGCCGGCAGCGGCATCAAGGGTTTCGACGGACTCTACGACTTCTCCGACCGCATGTCGCCACTCGGTAACGCCAGCGCTGACGAGTGTGCTGACTACTGCGTAGTGATGTTCTCCGACCTCACCAGGAAAGTCACCATGCAGACCCTCTTCCACGACGGAGGATTCTCAAGCATGGGTATGTCGCTACGCGGCATGACGCAGTACAACAAGTCGTTCATCGACGACAACCGCGACGAGAACGGCAAGATCATCTACGGATAATCCGCTGCAATCAGCATAACCTCATAAATACGACACACCCCATTCTCTCTGGCATTCCAGTTGAGGATGGGGTGTGTTTCATTATGTTTGTTGGTATATATCAGTTGTTTTAAAAGACTGAAATACAGACTTTTGATTACTAAAATACAAGTTTCATTTTATGGAAACTTTGGGCACAGTCTTGGGCACCACCCGTGCCCACTTGGGGAAAGGTGCTTGCCCATGTTGAGAACGCTGCTTGCCCCACTCGGGCAAGCGTGCTGCCCATTTTCTGAAGTTTTGTTATCCTTGCCAAGGATTGTGGCTTGGTGATTTGTATCTTTGCTCTTTGATAATGGCAATATACTGCTTTTTATCCAATAATTGTGCTGTAGTGGATAAAAAAGCCGGTTTTTATCCACTACGATGCTATTTAGTGATGGTAAAAGAATAACTTGGTGCGATTTGAGTGAGAAATGGAAAAATTTCGTGCTGGCAAACCATCCAGACAATTGAAAGCAATTGTCAGGTCTGTATTTGTCTGTATGCCAGTGTGTTATGAGGTAAAACCAGACAATCTGACAGTTTTGGACGAAATTTTGTTTTTTTCTATTTTTAGACGAAATCAGTCAGCAGCCACTTCCATACATGCACTACATCAATATACAGTTTGTCTTCGACGATGTGGTCTTTTTCGTCGTATTTGCATAATTTTATTTACCGCCAATAAATAAAAACAGGTGATTTTGTTTACTGACAATAAATAAATTGTGGCTTTGTGCCGGGAATGTGGTATGGATATTCTTGTCAAAAAAACAAGAATCGGAATATGCCAGATACGTTTGACATATTCCGATTCTGTTGGTTGGGTCATGAGTATGCCGTCGCTATTGCGACAGGTCGCTCATTCTTTTGCCGTCCGGTCCTTGTCTTCAAGAGAAGGACGTGGCGGGTATTAGTTGTCTGCACCGAAGAGAGGATCCTCTGGCATTACCATTATAGGCTTCTGGTCGGCGAGCTTCAGGATTTTCTCAGAAGCATATTTTCTGTCCACTACGAGACGGAACATATACTCATTGAACCACTCGTTGGTCATAATCAGACAGCCCTTGTGTCCCCACTCAGGTCCCCAGCTGTTCTCCACCTTCCACTTTGTAGGTTTGCCCTGAGCGTCGAGGTCGACAGCCACGAGAGTCATGGCGTGTGTAGAACCGCTGTCGAATGTGGCGATGCGCTCAGCCTTGTTCATTGGGAATGTTGTAGAGAAGAGCGAACCGTAGTCGAAGTTGTTGATGTCGCTGTATCCGCGCTTGCCGTCGAGGAACTTGCCCACGTCGTAAGAGCTGTACATCTTCTTGCCGTCTTTCAGAGATGCGATGGCGAGGTTGGCAATCTCGTCCATAGGCAGGTTGAGATATTTCCAGTTGTGTCCGTCGTATGTGTGGCGGTCGAAGTCCACCTCGTAAGTCTTGTAGTATTCGCGGCGAGGGTCGTTCATTACCATGATGAATGTGCCGTTGAGAGTCTCCTTGCCGGTCAGTTCCTTGAAGAACGACTTAGGAGTGTATTTCTTGGCCTCCAGCGCCTTGCCGTTCTTGTCTTTGAAAGCGAATGTGAACTCTGTCACAGGCTCGCCGAGAGTGAGTTTCAGCATGTGGTAGATAGTGCCGAGCATGTTGGTCTTCTCTGTCTGGATAGCCTGCTTGGATTTCTTCTCAGCCACCATCTTGCGCAGCTTCAGTCCGTATTCGCGCAGTTTTGAAGATACGAGAGCAGCCATCTTGCTGGTGTTCTCAGCAGAGTAAGTCTCCGGCATCACGCTTGTCGGCACCACGCCATACTTCTCAGTGAGGTCGGCAACACCGCAGAAGGTACCGCCGTCGTTGATTGGGTTCTTGAAGAAGAACTGCACTCTTGTGTCGTCCATAGGCTTGCCGGCGCAGTCGATCACTCCCTGCAAGAAGAGGTTAGCCTTCTCCAACTGGTCGTAGAAGAAGAGGTAGTCCTGTGAAAGCTCCACCTTGAGCGAGTCGCTCTCGTGTGCGAAGTTACCGCGGATCACGTTGAATCCGCTGAACATCCAGCATCTTCCGCTCTGCTTCTGGTTCATGATGCTCTGCGCCTTGGTCTCCACGCTGAAGTGAGTGTCGAACTCTCCTGCATTGGCGAAGTTCTTTGCCAGGTCGTTGATGTTGTTGGCTGCGATGGCGTTGAAGATAGCCTTGTCTGCCGCACCTTTCGACTGTGATCCCTTGATCTGCTGGAGCATCTGCTGCGAGATGCCGCCGTCTTTCTTCTGTGCCGATACGTTCATCGACATTGCTGCGAGCATCAGGCCCGCGAGGAAAATTTTCTTGTTCATTTTTCTTTTATCTGTTTATATTGTTTTTCTCTTTCTTTCATTAGAGTGCTTTGCATGTCAGCAATATGCTGTCGGTTAACAGGTGAAACGTTTCGCCCGTATGCTTCTTCTGTCGTTCTCAGCTTCTCCTATTGTGGCGGAACTCTCGTAGAATTGCACTTGTGGACAGTCGGGCGGCAGGTTTCTTTGCCGTGTGTTTTCCCTTTTTGCCTTATTTGTCAAAGTTGTTTCCATTCCAGCAATCCCTTGCCCAGGTCGTCGAGTTCGATGGCGAGGGCTATGGTCTTGCGTTTGTCAGCTTTGAACGGCTCGGTGTAACGGTTGTCGGTTATTTGCTTTTCGGCAGCGTTGACACCTCCGTTCTTCGTGAGTTTCAATTCCATTACATATATAAATGTACTGTTTTCAGCCACGATGTCAATCCTTCCTGTAGAAATCATTTTCTCCACTTCCACCCTCATGCCGATGGCATTCAATATAGTGCTTATGATGAGGCGGTAGCGCTCTTCCATATCCATGCTCGCAAGCTTCTTGTTGCTGTATGGCACATCGGCGACGAGCGCCTTCAGCTGTTTCATCGCCTCTGGCATGTTGCCGTTGTAGAGGTTAAGATTCAGGAAAGCCTGTGCCGACTGTATGTCGCTGCCTTTTCGCATCGCCAATGCAGGAAGAACCATCTCGTAGAGAGCCTGTCTCACCTCGTGGTTCGGTATGCCGAGCATGTATGTGCCTCCGGTGTATCCTTTTATCGTGAGGTATCCCGACTGATACATGAACAGCTCCGCTCCTCCACCGGTAACGTCGGAAGATTCTATTGTGGTGCTGATGATGGCGCATTGGTCGAGGTCTTTCAGTCTGATCTCCATGTCGTTGACAAACTTGGCGAGGGCTGTTGTGGCACCGGAAGATGCCCAGAAACTCCGGAGATCTTTTGTCGCTAAGGCGTGTACGAGACTATATGGGTTATAGACATCAATCATATTCTTGCGGCAGAAATGATATCCGTCATAATACGCCTTCAGCTGGCGCAAGGTTTCCTCCGTAGTCCATCCGTTGGCCTCAGCCATCTGGCTTGTTTCAGGCATGAAATTGTCGGTCAGCTCCTGCTGTGTGATGCCGCAAATGCCGGCATATTCAGCATCGAAACTGATGTTCGACAAGTTGTTGAGTACCGAGAACAGTGAAATCTGTGTGAATTTCGTTATGCCCGTTATGAAGACAAAGCGCTCAATCTCGTCGAGAGTCTTCAATACAGAGAACACGCTGCGGTATACCCGTGTGCAATTCTCATGTTCAGGAGTCTTCCACGAATGCTGCAGAGGCGAGTCGTATTCGTCGATGAGTATCACCACCTGTTTGCCCGTCACCTTGTTTGCCGTTTCTATAATATTGCTGAAACGCACCGTGAGACTTGCCGTGTCGGGGAGTTTCGTTTCGTAGAGCTTCTCGTATTTTGAGAACACGAAGTCGAGATAAGCCTCAAGGTCTTTGGCGTTGTCGCTGCCGTTGCTCATGTCGAGGCGTATCACGGGGTGGCAGGTCCAGTCCTTTTCCATCTCCATGATTTTCAGACCCTCGAACAGTTCTTTCCTGCCTTCGAAATAGCATTGCAGAGTATCGACAAGCACCGACTTGCCGAATCGTCTGGGACGACTCAGATAGTCATACCTCGCCCCCTTGTTGGCAAGATTCCATACCATTTCGGTCTTGTCAACATAGAGGTAGCTCTCTTCTCTGATTTTCTTGAACGACTGTATTCCTACAGGCAGTTTTCTCTCGTTTGTCTCCGTCATGACAGCTTTGTTTTTCATCGTTTTGCTCGCCGCTCTGCGGCACTGGCGGTAAGGCATTGCAAATATAAGACAATTATTCGACAGAGCAATGAAAAGCATTGAAAAATAGTTCATTATCATTGATTTGTCGGGAATGTGGAAGATTGAAGGCACTGTGATGGGGCTTTTGAAAAATAAATTTGCCATTGTCGGGAAAAATCAGTACTTTTGAAGAAATTTTCCTTTTTGCCAATTTGAGGCAGTCTGCCGTAGTGTGGAAGCCTGCCGATGGCGGGAGATGGAACAATGAGATAATACAAACGACATGAGTTTCGCAAGTGTGGCTGCCCGCCATGTGGTAGTGGGGGTAACGCTTGCGGTGTCATGACAAACCACAGGTATCAGAAAATACATATATGAGCGACGAGACAAGAGATGACGAGACAAGAGACGACAATGAGTTGACCCGAAACAACGACGGCGATATGCCCGGAGACGGCGAAGCCATGGCAGCCGGCAGCGAGGACCAGCCGGCTGGCGAGGGCAGCGATGGGCAGACAGACAACGATGCCGACGACCAGCCTGCGGAGCATTCCGACTACAAGCCGACGAACCGCTTCGATGCCTCCGCCGTACATCACCTGAGCGGTATGTACAAGAACTGGTTTCTGGATTACGCCTCTTACGTAATCCTGGAGAGAGCCGTGCCGCATATCGAAGACGGACTCAAACCCGTGCAGCGACGTATTCTGCACTCCATGAAGCGCATGGACGACGGACGCTACAACAAGGTGGCAAACATCGTGGGACACACCATGCAGTTCCATCCCCACGGCGACGCTTCCATCGGCGACGCCCTGGTTCAGCTCGGACAGAAAGACCTGCTCGTTGACTGTCAGGGAAACTGGGGAAATATCCTCACCGGCGACCGTGCCGCCGCACCGCGATATATAGAGGCGAGACTCTCTAAGTTTGCCCTCGACGTGGTGTTCAACCAGAAGACCACCGACTGGCAGCTCTCCTACGACGGCAGAAACAAGGAACCTATCACTCTGCCTGCCAAGTTCCCGCTCCTCCTGGCACAGGGAGCAGAAGGAATCGCCGTGGGACTGTCGTCAAAGATACTGCCCCACAACTTCAACGACATCTGCGATGCCGCCGTGAGCTATCTCCATGGCGAGCCGTTCCAGCTGTATCCCGATTTCCCCACTGGCGGCAGCATCGACGTGAGCAAATACAATGACGGACAGCGAGGCGGAGTGCTCAAGGTGAGAGCAAAGATAGAGAAACTCGACAACAAGACCCTCGTCATCCGCGAGATACCGTTCGGCAAGACCACTACAACGCTTATAGACTCAATACTGAAAGCAATCGAGAAGGGAAAGATAAAGGCGCGCAAAGTGGACGACAACACGGCCGCCGAAGTGGAGATACAGGTGCATCTCGCCCCGGGAGTGTCGTCGGACAAGACACTCGACGCCCTATACGCCTTCTCCGACTGCGAGATGAACATATCGCCAAACTGCTGCGTGATAGAGGACGACAAACCACAGTTCCTCACCGTCAGCGACGTGTTGCGCAGTTCGGTGGAGCGCACAAAGGCACTCATACGCAAGGAACTCGAGATACGCAAGGCGGAGCTGCTCGAACAGCTGCACTTCGCGTCGCTCGAAAAGCTATTCATTGAGGAGCGCATATATAAGGACAAGAAATTCGAGAACGCTCCCGACATGGACGCTGCATGCGCACATATAGACGAAAGGCTCACGCCATACTATCCGCAGATGATCAGAGAGGTGACAAAGGACGACATCCTGCGCCTGATGGAAATCAAGATGCAGCGCATCCTGAAATTCAACAAAGACAAAGCCGACGAGCTGATGGCGAAGATAAAGGCGGAGATAGACAGCATCGACCGCGACCTCTCGAACATGGTGGAGGTGACGGCAGCTTGGTTTACATACCTCAAGGAAAAATACGGCAAGAACCATCCCCGTCTCACCGAAATCCGCAACTTCGACACCATCGAGGCGACTAAAGTGGTGGAGGCGAACGAGAAACTCTATATCAACCGTCAGGAAGGCTTTGTGGGCACTGGTCTGAAGAAAGACGAGTTCGTGTGCAACTGTTCTGACATCGACGACATCATAATCTTCTATAAAGACGGAAAATACAAGGTGATAAAAGTTGCCGACAAGGTGTTCGTGGGCAAGAATATCATTCATGTAGCCGTGTTCAAGAAGAACGACAAGCGCACGATATATAATGTGGTGTATCGTGATGGAAAGCAGGGCAACTACTATATCAAGCGCTTTAATGTGCCTACCGTGACACGCGATCGCGACTACGACCTGACGCAGGGCAAACCAGGGTCAAGAGTGAACTATTTCACAGCCAATCCTAACGGTGAGGCAGAGATAATCAAAGTGACGCTCGACCCGACGCCGAAACTCAAGAACATATTCATAGAGAAGGATTTCTCGAAAATCCTCGTGAAGAGCAGAACGGCAATGGGAAACATACTGACGAAATACCCTGTGCACCGCATCTCGCTGAAGAGCCACGGACACAGTACGCTGGGTGGCAGGAAGGTGTGGTTCGACGCCGACGTGAACCGTCTCAACTACGACGACCACGGCACTCTGCTCGGCGAGTTCAACGAGGGCGAGCATATCCTCGTGGTGCTCAAGAGCGGAGAATACTATATGACCAATTTCGATGCCAACAACCACTACGAGGACAACATCATGAGGATAGAGAAATTCGTTCCTCATAAGGTGTGGTGTGCCGTGGTGAGGGATGCCGACCAGGGCGGAACGCCATATATCAAGCGTTTCCTTTTCGAGATGACAAAACGCAGGCAGAGCTATATCGGCGAGAACCCGAAGAATGAACTGCTGCTGCTGACCGACACTCCGGCTCCACATCTGCTTCTCACATTTGGCGGCAACGATGCTTTCAGAGGAACGCTGGAACTGGATGTCAACGAATTCGCCCTCGTCAAGGGATACAAGGCAAGAGGCAAACGACTCACCACCTTTGAACTTGCAAAGCTCGAAGAACTGGAACCTGTGGCTGCCGAACCGGAGGATTCTGAACCTGCTGATGGCGGCGATGTGCCGCCGGCGGATGTTGACGGGACAGCCGATAATAAGGCTTCGGAGAATCTCGACCCGGATGCAGGCAAGTCGAAACAGCAGATAATAGACGAGATAACAGGGCAGCTGAGTCTTTTCGATGAATGACGATGACACACGGCTTATACCCGATTCCCAATAGCGATACACAACAATGAAACATCTACGGCAGTATGTCAGGAAACCGCAGAGGATATTGCTTCTGGCAGTCCTCTCGCTTATGCTTCCGCCATTTTGCGGAAGCGGTCTGTCGTGTCATGCCCAGAGCAACGACAGCGTCGCCGGGTCAAGAGGCAAGGTGATAACGAACACGAGACTCCTGGGAGTGGGAGGCGTGAACGTCCTTGATACCTATCTCTCGCCGGAGAAATATTCGGGTACGGAGCTTCGTTACATATCACAGACTGTCCGCGGAAGCGAACATCGGAAGTGGCGCCGACTCATCGTGCATCAAGGCATGGCATCGTTTTCCCGCAACCGTGCCGACAATGCCAACGAAATGGCTGGTTCCTACGATTTCTGCTATGGTTTCCTGCGCCGATGGACGCTCTTCGGCGACAGACTGACCGTCAGAGCCGGTGGTATGGCGGATGCCAATATCGGATTCCTCTATAATACCCGCAACGGCAACAATCCGGCACAGGCTCGTCTGAGCTTCGACATCTCCCCGGTGGCGATGGCAGCATACAAGTTCACTGTAGCGGGAAAACCATTCACGCTGAACTATGAGGTGAGTGTGCCGCTCTGCGGACTGATGTTCAGTCCCAACTACGGACAGTCGTATTATGAGATATTCTCAAAAGGCGACTACGACCACAACGCAGTGCCCACGACATTCATCGCCACACCCTCGCTGCGCAATACCCTCTCTCTCGACTTCAACATTGCCAAGACGACTTTGCGCCTCGGATATATGGGCGACTACAGACAGGCAAAGGTGAACAATCTGAAATATCACAGTTACTCACATCTGTTCGTCATCGGAATAACGCGGACGTTCAGACTAACAAGACTGCAGCCATGAGAAAGATAACCCATGCATTGTTGCTGCTCGCCATGCTGCTCTCCGTGGCGGTGTCATTCCCGTCGTGTGTGGATGAGGAGGAGATGAGTGACACGCCACGCGGAAACTTTGAGGCGCTATGGAAGATAGTTAATGAGAGATACTGCTTTTTCGACTATAAACGGCAGGCATACGGTCTCGATTGGGACGAGGTACACGACCGCTATTCCCGTCAGATTGACGACAGAATGAACGACGAGCAGCTCTTCGAAGTGTTGGGAAACATGCTCGGCGAACTGCGTGACGGACATGTCAACATGTATGCCAGTTTCAATTCAGCACGCTATTGGCGATGGCATGAAGACTATCCCAAGAATTTCAGCGACTCGCTGGAGCGCCGCTATCTCGCCACCGATTATCGTATAGCCGGGGCGCTGCGCTATCGCCGTCTCGACGACAACGTGGGATACATCCGCTGCTCATCTTTTGATGCAGCCATTGGCGACGGCAACCTTGACGACGTGCTGATGTATCTCGCTCCATGCAATGCCCTTGTCATTGACATCCGCAACAATGGGGGAGGGCAACTCACTATGGCGGAGCGTCTGGCTGCACGGTTCATCAACAGTGAGACACTTGTGGGATATATGCAGCATAAGACAGGAACGGGACACTCCGACTTCTCATCCATGAGAGAACAGAGACTGAAACCGTCGGGCCGTCTGCGTTGGCAGAAGAAAGTGTTTGTGCTGACAAACCGTTCTGTATACAGTGCCGCAAACGAATTCGTGAAATACATGAAATGTGCTCCACGATGCATCGTTGTCGGCGACAAGACGGGGGGCGGAGCAGGGATGCCTTTCAGCAGCGAACTGCCAAACGGGTGGGGAGTGAGGTTCAGTGCATGCCCCATGTACAACCGCGACAGGCAAAGCACGGAATTCGGCATAGAACCAGATTACAATGTGCAGATTTCCGATGCCGACATGGCTCTCGGCATCGACACGATAATAGAATTTGCCCGTATGCTGGCAAGGCAATGAAACAGGCATTGAAACCCCATTTTGATAACATTTAACGAGAATGCGGCACGTAAATGTTGGAAAAAGTGTAACTTTGCAAAATGATATCGTCAGAATAATGACAATTGACAATAAGAATACAGGCAATTAAGAATCAGGATACTGACAATTGACGGTCAGGATGCTGACAATTGAGAAATAAATAAAACCTATATAAGATTATGGCACAAGAAGATGTTTTCAAGAAAATCGTCTCTCACTGCAAGGAATACGGATTCGTGTTCCCAAGCAGCGATATCTACGACGGACTGGCAGCAGTGTATGACTATGGACAGAATGGTGTGGAACTGAAGAACAACATCAAGGAATATTGGTGGAAGAGCATGGTGTTGCTCCACGACAATATCGTGGGCATTGACTCTGCAATCTTCATGCACCCTACGATATGGAAGGCCAGCGGACACGTTGACGCCTTCAACGACCCGCTAATCGACAACCGCGACTCAAAGAAGCGCTATCGTGCTGATGTGCTCATCGAAGACCAGATCGGCAAGTATGAGGAGAAGATAGAAAAGGAAATCGCCAAGGCACGCAAACGCTTCGGCGACAGCTTTGATGAGGCTAAGTTCCGCGAGACCAACCCTCGCGTGCTGGAGCATCAGAAGAAGCGTGACGACCTTCATGCACGCTACACAGAGGCAATGCAGGGACCAAACCTGGAGGCTCTGAAGCAGATTATCATTGACGAGGAAATCGTTGACCCTATCAGCGGAACAAAGAACTGGACCGACGTGCGTCAGTTCAACCTCATGTTCTCTACAGAGATGGGTTCCACTTCTGATGCGGCAAGCAAGATTTATCTGCGTCCTGAAACAGCACAGGGTATCTTCGTTAACTATCTCAATGTGCAGAAGACCGGACGTATGAAGATTCCATTCGGTATCGCACAGATCGGAAAGGCATTCCGCAACGAGATTGTGGCTCGCCAGTTCATCTTCCGTATGAGAGAGTTCGAGCAGATGGAGATGCAGTTCTTCGTGAAGCCGGGCACAGAGAAGGAGTGGTTCTCGAAATGGAAGGAGTTCCGTATGAAATGGCATCAGGCACTGGGCTTCGGAGCCGACAATTATCGTTTCCACGACCACGAGAAGCTCGCTTTCTATGCTAATGCAGCTACCGACATCGAGTTCAAGATGCCGTTTGGATTCAAGGAGGTTGAGGGTATCCACAGCCGTACCGACTATGACCTGAAGCAGCACGAGAAATTCTCCGGCCGTTCAATCAAATACTTCGACCCACAGACAAACGAGAGCTATACTCCGTATGACATCGAGACAAGTATCGGTGTCGACCGTATGTTCCTCTCTATCATGTGTCACTCATACGAGGAGGAGAAGCTGGAGAACGGCGAGACACGTGTTGTGCTCAAGTTGCCGGCAGCACTCGCTCCGGTGAAACTCGCTGTATTGCCGTTGGTGAAGAAAGACGGACTGCCAGAGAAGGCTCGCGAAATCATCAACAACCTGAAGTTCCATTTCAACTGCCAGTACGACGAGAAGGACACCATCGGCAAGCGCTACCGTCGTCAGGATGCCATCGGAACACCATACTGCGTTACTGTTGACTACGACACACTCAAGGACAATTGCGTGACGCTGCGTTTCCGCGACACCATGGAACAGGAGCGCGTAAGCATCGACGATCTCAACAGCATCATCGAAGACAAGGTGAGCATTGCAAGTCTGCTCAAGAAACTGCAGTAATATAAGAATTATAGATGAAGAACAAATATTTTTTCGCCTTAGCCATCCTGTGCGGAATGGCACTCGGACTCGTCACGGCATGTAGCGAGACAGACAACGAACTGATTGAATATCCCAACTGGGAGAAACGCAACGTTGCCTATTTCGACAGTATCTACAATGTGGCGATAGAGAACAGAGACGGTATGTGGGATACCATACGCTGCTGGTCGATGAGCGAGAACAACACTACGCTCTCTCGCACGAACTATATCGTGGTGCACAAAGAGGAGGTGGGCACCGGAAGCGGTTGTCCGCTATACTCAGACTCCGTGCTCGTGCATAACCAAGGTAAACTGCTGCCTTCTACAAGCCATCCGCAGGGATATTTCTTCGAGAAGAGCTACGAGGGAGACTTCGACAGCTACAATCCGCTGACGGCACGGGCAAAGAAATGGGCGGTAAACATATTGGTTGACGGATATGTCACAGCATTGCAGCGCATGCACATCGGAGACCGTTGGCGTGTGTATATGCCATGGACAATGGGATATGGCACAACGGATTACAATGGAATTCCGGCATACAGTGTGCTGATATGGGACATCAAGCTTCTCGGATATTATCATCCGGGAGCAGTAGTGCCCGATCAGAACGCCAAAGACCATGCTTCCTCTCTGTGGACAATGGAGTAGGGACGTTCCACTCTTCTGAAACAAATCCAAACCAGTCATTAGGGTTTACTTGCAAGCAGTTATACTGTTACTACAATAAGCGGCCGGCTGACCATTTCGGGATAAAGCCCAGGCAAGCCTGATATCTGGCTGATTGTGGCAAAATAATAACAGCCTAAGACAGTTGACATGTTCTCTGTCTTAGGCTGTTTGCGTTTTCTGTATTTTCGGCGTCAGACCGTTTGTATTTCCATTATCAGCGTCGTTAGTCCGTTTGCTCTCCAGTATCAGCGGCATCAGTCCGTTTGTGCTCCAGTATCTGTGTCGTCATACTGTTTGTGTCTTCAGAATCAGCGTGGCAAGCTGAACTTGCCACGCTGTGATACCGGACAAATCGTTCGTGTATTAGAAGTGATATTTCGTACCGATGCTGAATCGCAGTTCCACCTTTATCGGACTGCAGCAGACGGATGTTTCGAGATTCTTTGTATACATTGTGGCTGAAGGTTCGAAATACAGTTCCGTATGGGGCGTCACCATGACACCGGTCTGGATGGCGGCGTGGATTCCAGGAGCGAAGTTCGTTGAGCGGTGTTTCTTGGTGCTTGCTGCCACCTGAGCTCCTATCAGTCCAGTCAGCTGTATAGACTGGTCTTCAGTAGATTCTCCGGTTATGGCACTCTTCAGGTTCATCATATAGTCGGCACGTAGAGCAGTTACGGTCTTGCTTCCCAATCTGTGCGACGGCACCACCGTGTTGCCCACCGAAGCCTGTATACCACTCATCTGATTGAACCATCGGCCATATCCCACATCGGTAAGAATCGTCAGGTTTCTGCCTAAGCTGCCGCCCAAAGCCAGGTTTCCGGAGTATATACCCGTTCCTGCACCGAGGAATACGAAGTTCTTCTTCGTCGGAGCTTCGTCGAGGTCCTTGTTGCGGTCGCTGCGCTGCAAGAAATATTCCACACCCACCTGCACCTGTGGTTGCAGACGGTGGGAGCGTGCTCCTTTGTAGCGTGATGTCAGTTCATATCCCAACTGTGTCTCTGCCAGTATGTTCACATTCGGCGACACCCTGAATGCGAGCTGTCCGCCACCATGCACATCGGTGTTCAGACGAGTGTAGTCGGAGTGGTCAGCACCGAGGTTCACACCCAATATAGATCTCACGGAGAGCGTTCTTGTGTTGTCGCATCCATAAGTCAGTGCAGTGAGGTCAGTCATCCAGTCGAAGCCAGCCGTAGCCACACCATAGTAGTTCTTGTTTATCGGTCTGCCGAACATACCCTGCAGACTGTATCTCCATCCCGTCATCGGTGCTGTCCAATGAGTGTAGCTCATTCTGACGACAGGCATGTAGCGTTTCCATTCGTTGTATTGGAACAGTCTCACTGCCGCTCCTCCAGTCAGGGCGAAGCTGCTCCTCCTCATTGTCGCTGCTCCCTCGTTGTCGTGTATCCTCCTTGACAGTCCCTCGTGGTATGTATATACGAATCCGGCAAGCAGAGATGCCGTGGCGTCGATGTTGCCGAAGGTATATGCTTTAGATGCCCATCTGTGGTTGTATGCGTCGACGCGCGGTTCCAACACGAAGTTGATGTCGCGCGACAGGCGGAAGTTTGCCTGCAGTCCGGCACCGGCATTCCATGTATATCTGTTGCTTGAACGAGCGTCTCTCGAATAGTTGTATCCCACACCCGCTATGGTGTTCATCCAGAATCTGCGGTCCGGATTCAGTCCGCCGAAGGCATTGTGCAGGTTCAGCAGATAGTCGAGCCTTGCTCCTATGGCTCTCACCCTTGTGCCGTTGTGTTGGTCAAACGTTGTGGTGTTGAGGTTTATCTGCAGAGCGTTGCAGTTGTCCATCCATTTTCCGAGCGACACCCCTACGGTCATTCCCATATTCTCTTTCCATTCTTCGATGGCTGCACTTCCCATATACATTGGTCCTGCCATGACGCTGGCGAATAAGCCGTCGGCGAAAGAATGTGGGGAAACGTAGTTGCCGCGGGTGTTGCTGCGCCTCTCGTCGGGCATACGCACTCCGAATCCCATTGTTACGCTTGCCATGGGGTGCAGTTTGCGCCATGTGGCAGTCTGCGCCACATTGTCTTGTGCCACTCCCACACGCGGTTCGAGATAGAAATATGTGATGTCAGAGAATGCGAACTGTCCCCTCATTCCGAGATGCGCACCGAATCCGTGGTCGTTGTTGTTGTATGCTCGTGAATATGTGGCGTCGATTCCGGCGATGCCATACAGTTCGAAAGGCTTCTGGCGGTAAGTGCTTCCCGGCTGTGCTATCGCCGTGATGTTGAGCATGTAGTCAAGGGCAGCAGTGGCGAATTTCACTTTCTTGTCGGCAATTCTGTATGCACCCCCATTGAAGTTGAGACGCAGTCCGTGTTCTGGTGTTATCCAGTCACCGATGCCCAGTTCTGCCGTAGGTCCCAGTGCTACGTTGTGGCGTCCCATGAGGTTGCCGCCAAATCCGAATTCCATGAACATGTGGTCCATGAACTTCTTGTTCTTGTATGATTTCGCCACCTGTGGTCTCTGCAGCATATAGTTCAGCGCACTGCTGTCCAGCTGTGCGTAGGAGCTGAGTGGTGCGCCAACTGCCATCAGTGCGCATATTATGATGATGTTTTTTCTTTTCATGTTTATGTCCTTTTATTTATCCATAGACAAGAGGTCGTTCACGTCGCCGTCCACCTTTGCCGTTTCTTTCAGCGATGGATCCATGTCGAACGACTTTTTCAGTTCTTTGTATGCCTCAGCCGGGTCGTTGGTCCTGTTCAGGCAGATGGCACGCAGATAGTGTGTTGTGGCCTCCTCGTCGGGAAGCTGCTTGCTGAGTTTCAGAGCCTCGTCGTTGCGTTTCATGGCGAGCAGCATCACCACTTCGTTGCGTGTGCTTGTCTTGGCTATCGTTGCGTAGTTGTCGTCGAATCTGCCGTTCAGCACGGCGTTCACGGCGAGCATCGTGTGTGTTGCGTCATTGTCGGTGATGAAGCGTGCCACGGAGTCGGACTCTGTGAACAGACCTTCGTTGAGCAGTGCTATCACCTGGTTTATGTTCACCTCCTGTGGCGCCTTTTCCCCGGCGAATGGTCTCAGCAGCGACGGGTCAGCCTTTCTGCTGCTGGTGAGTGAGGCTGAGAGATCGTTGGCTGCCGCCATGAATGATGGATACACCTCCAGTGCCTGTCGCATGATTGTCTGCCGCTTCAGCGAGTCGGTCTCAGAGCGGTAAAGTTTGAAGAACTCGAATTTAGAGAGCTGCTTGTAGTCCTGCAGATACAGTTCGTTTATCTCGTCCGCCGTCAGTGTGCGGTATATGTTGTAGTGCAGCGTGTATTCCACCCGGCGAAGATGCGGCAGGTAGTTCTTGGCAATCAGCTTCTTGTAGTATGGCAGTTTTCTCACCGCTTGTCCCTGCATGTCGATGTTCTTCTGCCGGTCAATGATTCTTTCAATGCTGGCAGCCTGGTCGGTCAGACTGTCGCGGCGCATCATGTCAGCCACCTCTTTCCATGGTGCCACATTAGCGTGGCTCTTGAATTCCATGCCGTTTGTCATTCCTCTTGGCAGGGCCTTTTTCAGAAAGCCGAGAGCATAGTCCATACGCTCCTTTGCCAATGTTAGGTTCTGGCGGTATTTTCCTTCTGGCGATGACTGTCCCCTCAGTTCCAGAGAGTTCAGTGTCGCTCCTTTAGATTGAGATATAGTCTCGATTTGCGCACTCAATTTCTCTATCTCCTCAGCGTTCTGAGGGTCTGAACTGTCGAACACCGCTTTGCCGACAGGGAATTTCAGGTTCACCTCTCCCTTGCTGTCGCGGAGCTGCGCCTCCGGTTTTGGTAGAAATGCGGAGTCGGAGAGCTGTTTTGATGCGAAGCTATAGTCGAGGAAGCGCAGAGGGTTCACTGTTCCGCGTGCTATCACCGTGGTGTCGCGGTATAGAATCCTGTTGTAGTTCTCTATCGCCATATACACATCGCATGAGAAGTCATCCTTGATATGCTCCACGTATATAGAGTCGCTGTATCCGATGATGTCGTTGCTTCGTCCCTTCTCCCGTGTGCCCTTGCTCTTCACTGTGATGTATTTCGCCAGCGGGTCGCCTTTATCTTCATTGTTCATGTCGAAGTTGTATAGTCTGTCCTGGGTCTTGTTGTATACTCCGGCATCATATACCATAGGCTTCATCAGAGTCTTCTCGTTGCGTGTGGCGTTGTTCAGAATCGGCTGCACCACGAGTCTTGTGTTGTGGGAGAACATTTCCTTCGGCACTCTCACCCTTGTCTTCACGTAGAAGTAGTTGCCGTGTACCTCTATGTCGGTAGGCTCCGGCATGATCTTGTCCGTTATCCTTTTCTGTGATATCGTCACCTCGCTGAGCGAGATGTTCTCCTCGTCGAGAACGATGTGTAGTCTTGCCTTTCCCTTCACGTCCACTTCTTTTGTTTTCATTCCCACCATTGAGAAGCGGAGTCTTGCGTTGGATCTCACGTTTACGGCAAACCTTCCGTCCAGATCCGTTGTGGCGAGTGCACGGCGTGCTTTGGCATCGGTGACATTCACTCCGATGCAAGGTTTGTTGTCGCTTTTTGCCACCACCAGTCCCGTCACTCTTATCACGTCCTGTGCGGAGGCATTGATAGAGAGAAGCGAGAATAGCAATATTATGATAGAAGTGGTTCGAAGCGTCTTTGATAAAAAGTCCTGATTGTTCATAAAAGTAACTTTATCTTAATAGATATACAAATGAGATGCCTGCCTTCACAGGTATCGGTTTCCATTCTTTCACGTTTGCTGAGTTGGGTTGTGGTTCCTCCTTGTTCCAGCTCATTTCATGGCAGTGTGCCATTCCGGCTCCGATAGTAGCCTCCAGACTCCAGCGTTTCGACAATACGAAGCTGTAGCCATAGGTGAGTCCTCCTCCATAGAGGTCGCCAATGTGCCTTTTGCCGTTGTGAACGAAGTTGTAGTCGCAACCTATTCCGGCAATGCCGAGAAAATGTCCCGTCTGCGGACGGGCGCTGAACCAATATCTCACCTCCGGTGTTATCGCAGCGCCACGGGTGTCGATGTTGAATACTTTTATTCTGTTGTAAGCCGCTTCAAAATTGAATGTAATGTGGCGGTTGATGCGGAATTCCGCACCGATGTTAGGTGTTGCCGCCGCCCAGTAGAGCGCATTTGTCTTGAGTGCCACCCTTTGTGCTTCAGCCAGCAGCGGAGAGCACGTCAGTGCTATTGCGGCAGCCAATATGTGCCATTTTTTTGATTTTCCTGAATGTTTGAGTGTCATGTTAATTACTTGTTAAGCATTAATACACTTCTACCCGCTCTGTCAGTGTGACGTAAACGGAAAGTGCTAAGCTTGATTACTTAAATAATGATTATTGTGTCTGATGTCGTTGCTTATTGTACCTTTTTTAAAATATCTTTGCCCAAGTCACTTATCGTGTAACCGACATTCGCATCTCGGCAAACGATGTGGGCAGGATAGAGTCTTACTTGCTTCTGAAAAATTACTGCTGCAAAATTATGAAAAATAATTTTGTTGTACAAACAAACCTATTAATAATATGTGTAATAGTGCTGATTATTTGACCTCGGTTGCTTTCTTTAGCGCTTTTGGTTGCTAAACCCCGTGCCGGTTCTCTCTTCTGAAACCTAAAGTCCAAGCAAACCCTAACGACCGAATTGGGATAAATGACCTAACGGCCGTTTGGTGGTAAATATAATATGGTGTTGCGGTCTTGTAAACACCTCTTTTCAGCGAAAAACCAGTCTTTTTTAATGAAAGTGAAAAAAATATCAAGAAAAGTTTGGAAGTTTAAAATAAACTCCTTACCTTTGCAACCGCTTAATGAGAGCCCGGGCGTTTAGCTCAGCTGGTTTAGAGCATCTGCCTTACAAGCAGAGGGTCGGCGGTTCGAATCCGTCAACGCCCACCAAAAGCAAGACTCGTTATCCATCCGATAGCGAGTTTTTTTTATCCCAAATCCGTTGGGCCACAATTATCATTGTAATCATTTGTGTAATTATCTTTGTAGTTCGCGGAATTTTGTATCTTTGCATAAGATAAGCTGCATCTCAGCATAACAATCAAGCAAGCTTGTTGTTCTGCATTCGATTTGCATTATCTTTGCATAAGATAAGCTGCACCTCAGCATATCAATCAAATTAAAAAGAAATGGAAAAGGATAAGATGGACGATAAAGGAACTATTACATCAACATCAACGTCAGGCGGTAATGCTGACAACACGAAGGCTATGCAGGGCACAGCCTATGCCATACTTATAATCATAAGCATATCCCATTTCCTCAACGATATGATACAGTCGGTGGTACCATCGATATATCCGATGATAAAAGAAGATTTCTCGCTTTCGTTCGCCCAGATCGGACTCATCACCTTCGTGTTCCAGTTGGCGTCATCCATCCTGCAGCCCTTCACCGGGCTCTATGCTGACCGTCATCCGCGGCCTTATGCACTCTCGCTGGGCATGTGCTTCACACTGGCCGGACTCCTCCTGCTTGCCTTTGCCGGCAATTTCTGGATGATCATCCTCGCGGTGAGCGTCATCGGCTTCGGTTCCACTGTATTCCATCCCGAAGCCTCCCGAGTGGCGCAGATGGCATCGGGAGGCAAGAAAAGTCTTGCACAGTCTATCTTCCAGGTGGGCGGCAACGGCGGGTCGGCCGTCGGACCGCTGTTGGCGGCAGTCATAGTGCTCCCTTTCGGACAGTGGGCAATCTCCTGGTTTGCCATCGCTGCAATATTCGCTTCGCTGATAATGCTGAAGGTGGGCAGATGGTATAAGGCGTTGATAGCCTACCGAGAGGACCATTCCATCGCCGCCCCAGCTCCCAACACGGACATCTCTGCCCGTCGCAAACACATGGCGCTCATTATCCTCGTGGTGCTGGTATTCTCAAAATACTTCTATACGGCATGCATCACCAACTATTTCACATTCTTCCTCATCGACAAATTCCATGTCAGTGTGCAGACCTCACAGCTCTGCCTCTTCGCCTTCCTCGCTGCATTCGCCATCGGCACGGTGGCTGGCGGCATATTCGGCGACCGTTTCGGCAGGAAGTACGTGATATGGTTCTCCATCCTCGGTGCAGCCCCCTTCGCCTTGGTGTTGCCGTTTGTAGATAGCCTGTGGCTCACGGTGGTCATGGCGTTCATGTCAGGACTTGTCATAGCTTCGGCGTTCTCCTCCATCGTGGTGTATGCCACCGACCTCATGCCCGACAAACTCGGACTCATCGCCGGCATCTTCTTCGGACTGATGTTCGGCCTTGGCGGTCTGGGGGCCGCCTTCTTCGGATGGCTCGCCGACAAGACCAGCGTTGACTATATCTTCCGTGTCAGCGCCTTCCTCCCGCTGCTCGGCATCGTGGCCGGACTGCTTCCGGATACCAGGAAGAAATAGCCGTTAAAGATACCCATAAGATAATATCCAATAGAAAAGCTCTGCTGATGCAAAACCGTATAATACTACTGCCTATGAAAACTCTGAATCCAATACGCTGGATGCTGGCGGCACTGCTCGTCATCGCATTCATATCATGCGGAAAGCGTACTCCCAAATACGTCATCGGCGTGTCGCAGTGCAGCGAAGATATATGGCGCAAAAAAATGAACGACGAACTTCGCATCGCCACCTTCCCCCACGACAACGTGGAACTGCGCATCGTCTCTGCCGACGATGATGTGGATACACAGATAAAGCAGATAGACAAGTTGGTGGAACAGGGCGTAGACCTCTTGATTGTAGCACCGATACAGGGAGATGTAGCTAAAGCAATGGACAGGGCCTACGACAAGGGAATTCCGGTGATAGTGTTCGACCGCCGCACGTCATCCAACAAATACACCGCATATATCGGTGCCGAAAACGAGGAGATGGGACGCAACATCGCAAAGTTCCTCTCCTCTCAGATAAGCGGAAGCGGACGAATTCTTGAGATTTGCGGACTGCAATCGTCGTCGCCGGCACAATCCCGCCAGAAAGGTTTCGACCATGAGGCAGCCCTTCATCCCAATATGGATATCGTGGGCCATCTGATGGCAGACTGGACCCAAGAGAGAGCCTACCATCTGATGGACTCCCTTCTGTCGGGTCCTCACGCCGAGTTCGACTACGTCTTCGCCCATAACGACCGCATGGCAAAAGGAGCGATAGAGGCAGCCAGAAAGCATCATCTGGATCTCGGCAAGATAAAGTTTCTCGGCATCGACGCCGTGGCGCTCGAAGGCGGCGGACTGCAGATGGTGAGAGACGGCGAACTGCTGGCTTCGTATATCTATCCCACACGGGGCGACAAGGTGATGGAGCTGGCGTTGGACATATTAGAGAAGAGGAAGTTCAAGAGAGAAAACCTCCTCTCCTCGGCGCTCGTCACCACCGACAACGCCAACGTGCTGCTCATGCAAGACGAAGAAATGAAGCGCCAGAGCGACAATCTGATATCGCTGAGCCGTAGGGTGGAGACCACCACCAATGCCTTCGACACCCAGCGCAGCTATCTCTTCATGCTGCTCTTCCTCGTGGCGATGCTCATCATCGTCTGTGCGCTTGCCCTGAAGGCATATCTGGCAAAGAAGCGCTACAACGCCCAGCTGCAGGAGAGCATTCAGAAGCAGAAGAAGATGACCGACGACATGGAGAGGATGACTCAGACGCAGTTGCGCTTCTTCACCAACATCTCCCATGAGCTGCGCACTCCGCTCACCCTCATCTCCGGACCTGCCGAACGCTTGGCGGATAGTCCTACCATCAGTGGCGAAATGCGGAAACTCGTTGAGATGATACGTCGCAACGTGGGAATCCTCTCCCAGATGGTGAGTGAGATACTGGAGTTCCGCAAAATACAGGACGAGAAGGCGAAACTCTCTCTCAACCGCTTCGATATCGTCGGCGACCTGAAGGCATGGACAGAGGATTTCAGTGCCGTGGCAGAGAGAAAGGGCATCAGCGTAGGTGTGGAGACAAGCGAGGACCGCAGCATCGTGATTGCCGACCGTGAGAAGATAGCTCATGTGTTCTTCAACCTCATGACCAACGCCCTGAAATACACTCCGGCAAAGGGCACCATCACCGTGAGGCTGGCTCATGCCGGCGGCAAATGCACGGTCAGCGTTGCAGACACCGGAAAGGGAATGTCGGAGGAAGACCAACGCCATATCTTCGAACGCTTCTATCAGACTGCCGACTCCGTGGGTGGAACGGGTATCGGACTCGCCATCGTGAAGGCTTATGTAGACTTACACCATGGAACGGTGCAGGTGGAGAGCCGGCAGGGCAGGGGATCCACCTTCTCCTTCATCATCCCCGACTCCCAGCTGGGATATGACGCCACGCTTGACAAGCAGACCGAGATACAGGCCGACACGCAGCTCATCGACGATTATTCGGTGAAGGATGTCGTGGCGGAACGAAACCTCTCGCTGGTGACAGGCAGCGAAGACTACGACAGCGACCGCCCTCTCGTACTCGTCATCGACGACAATGCCGGCATGAGGTCGTATATACGTTCCGTTCTCTCGTCTTCATACAATGTGATGGAAGCGCTGAATGGCGAAGAGGGCCTCTCGGTGGCAAAGAAGAACGTGCCGCAGCTGGTGGTATGCGATGTCATGATGCCGGTGATGGACGGACTGGAATTCTGTCGCTGCATGAAGACCGACATCGCCACGAGCCACATCCCCGTGATACTTCTCACGGCAAGAACCTTGGAAGATCAGCGGATAGAGGGCTACAACACAGGAGCCGACTCCTACATCACCAAGCCATTCTCTGTCGACACCCTTATGGCACGTGTCGCCAACCTGCTGAAGAGCCGTTCGCAGCTGAAGCTCATCTTCTCCGGTTCGCAGCAGGAACAGCAGGAACAGGACGCTCTCGGCGAGAAAGACCAGACCTTCGTCTCCCAGTTGCGCGATGCCATAAAGCGCCACATCCCCGATGCCGACTATTCCGTAGAAGACCTTGGCAGCGAGATGGGGCTCAGCCGTGTGCAGCTCTATCGCAAGGTGAAGGCGCTCACCGGATATTCTGTGGTAGACCTCCTTCGCAAAGCCCGTCTGTCAAAGGCAAAGCGCCTGCTCGAAACCACCGACAAGAACATCTCCGAAGTAGCCTACGAAGTAGGTTTCACCACTTCGTCGTATTTCGCCAAGAGATTCAAGGAGGAATACGGAGTGAGACCGGGAGATGTGGAGTGATGGGTATTGGTAGGTTTAACCCAAACCGGTCATTAGACCGTTTGGGGGTTAATGCATCCCGATAGATGGATTCGTGTTGCTACAACGGTTTTTTCATAAATCAACGAAATTTTCAAGAAAACCGTCAGTCATCTGGTCGCGTGTGTGGAAGTGTTTGTCAATCAGATACTTGTGTGTTATTTATGGCGAAAAAACCATCTGGTAATTGTCTGGATGGTTTAATGTTTTATTTACATTTGTCAGCTTTTGGCATCTCCTTTACGAAGTATTTATTCCATGAATGCTTTTGGTCACTTTTTTACAGCATAGTGGCTGCCGAACGTATTTTGTTCGATATGATAGAATCTGACAGACGGTATATACCTTTATTGTTCATGCTTCAGAAGCCATTCGATGGCTGAATATATATGTATACTCTCTCTTTGCTTTTGAATGAATGTTTGACAAGCTGTTGAATAAGAAAGGCCTGACGCAAATAGTCCACATACTTTTTTGCCGTTAAATCTGTCCCCCCAAATAACTTTGCCAGCTCATCATATTTTATCTCTTGGCAAACGTTGTTTATTAGATGATTGGCTATTGAAAACTTTGTTAAAATGCATATTTGCAAACTTGTAACTTTGCTAAAATGCATATTAAGCTTGATTATAATTTGCTAAGATGCAGAATTTAATCCATAATGACCGTTTTGGAGGGTACAGCATAGAGCATCTGTAGGAGACATGTCCGCTATGCAACCTTATCTCTTTTGCTCTGAATTTCCTGACTTTGTGGCTACGATACCTTATTGGATATTTTTTATCTCTTCTTCAGACAAGCCCGATGCCTGCATGATTGTTTCTATAGGCACCCCAAGAGCCAGAAGATTTGAGGCTATTTTTTCTTTTGCCTTTTTCTCACCTTCTGCACGTCCTTCCGCACGTCCTTCTGCACGACCTTCCGCACGACCTTCTGCTCGTCCTTCTGCTCGTCCTTCTGCACGACCTTCCGCACGACCTTCTGCACGACCTTCTGCATATTTCTTCTTTTCCGCAGTCCGTATGGCATTCACGATGTCGCGGTATGCATTGACGCTGTCTTCATACAGTTTCAGTTCCTGTTTGTCGAACTTTGATATCTCTGCCTGTTCGAACAGACGTGTGAAAACACGCTCCTGCAGGGCTGCGGGGCGTTGCATCAGGTTGGAGAGATTCTTCAACACGTACATCCACTTGTCGTACATACTTTCGAGTTCACTCTCTTTCTTGTCAAACTTAGGTATCTCAACGTATATATATGTGAGTTTGTCGTAGAACACCTCGTGTGTGTCCACCTCCATCAGCTTCACCTCATGATGCCAGCGCTTTGCATTCTCAAGACCGTCGGCAAAGTTGAAGTTCAGCAAGCCAATCGTGTAGACTGGATTGAGATGGAAATCCCAGTCTCCTCCACGCTGCGCCTGTTCTCTGATGGGGAATGTTGAATAATAGATGGTACGGTCTTTGAAGAACTCCTGGTATACGTTCTGCATCTCCACTATGAATTTCTCTCCCTTGTCATTCTCGCAGTAAACGTCGAAGATGGCTCGGCGGGCATCCACACGGTCGCCAAGTTGTTCGGAGTTGAGATAAGTTACGTCCTGCACGTTCTGTTCGCCATGGAACATGGCGTTCAGGAAACTGATAAGCAACTCCTTGTTGAACTCAGAACCGAACAGGCGCTTAAAGCCGAAATCAGTATGTGGATTGATGTATTTCTCTGCCATAATGCTGCATTTATTATTCAATCAGCAAATTTACGGTATTTTTGATAATTATCCAACTGTATTGCCTGTATTTTTGTTATTGGGTATATTTGCCAAAACAAAACCATAAACAATGACAAGGACAACCGGCATTTCATGAATAAAACATAGACTTGCTATTCGTAAAACATAGACTTGTAATTCGTAAAATATTGACCTCGGATTTCCCCCACGCCGTGGGGAACAGAACCCCCTAATGTGGGGATGTCTTCCCCCTGGCGTGGGGGGAAATATGGGATGCCGAAAGGCATGATACTTCTATGATACATCAATGATACTTTTCTGTAAAATATCCAGAAAAGTATCATCGGGTTAAGTCTTTAGTCTATAGAGCTTTAGAGGCTTGGCGATGGCCAAGAATGATACTATGACACTTCGCAGCACATATTGTTTTCATATGCGCACAATAAACGCAGCTATGTTCTATCTAAATAATGAAGACAGTATGGCGCATGTCTTGTCTTTATCCCCTGTATCCTACAGTCTTCAGTCTGTGTACCACCCACAGGAATGCAGGTATGAGGAATATGTCGGCCATGACCCATGCCACAGGGTCGCCGAAGCACACTCCCATCCATGCCAGGACCGGTACGAGCCAGATGCTCACGCCGCAACGGGCAATCATCTCCATCACGCCGCTCAGCATCGAGAGGTTGCTGTAGCCGAGCCCCTGGATGGAATAGCGCAGGATGGTGAGCACGCCGAGCACCGGATAGAAATAGTTGGCTATGCGCATGAACTCCGCTGCATGCTCCACTACCACCTCCTCGCCGCTGTCAACGAAGAGGCGCATCATCCAGTCGGCAAATGGATATATGACGGCAAATGTGAACACGAAATATACGAGCATCAGGCAGAGGGCGTCTTTCACGCCTTTGGTGACGCGGTCCATGCGCTCGGCTCCGAGGTTTTGTCCGCAGTATGTTGCCATTGCCACACCGATATTTTCGAACACGCAGGTGAAGAGGTATTTAATGCGTAAAGAGGTTGTGAATGCTGCCACGTAGGTGGTGCCGAGGGCGTTGTTGGCACTCTGGAGCATTATCAGACCGATGCCCGTGATGGAGAACTGCAGTCCCATCGGTACGCCGTTGTTCAACAGGATGCTCGTGCGCTTGTTGTCGAAGCGTCGCTCGTCGCCCTGTGGGATGAGAATGCGCATGTGGCGACGGATGTACCATACGCAGAGGCCCACCGACACGGCCTGCGACAGCAGTGTGGCAATGCCGGCACCGCACACTCCCATGCCGCAGCCGAGAATCAGCACCACGTCGAGCAGGATGTTGACGACAGCCGAAATGATGAGAAAATAGAACGGTTGGCGCGAGTTGCCCAGTGCACGTATCTGTCCGGCAAAGAGATTGAAGCCGAATGTGAGCGGTATTGCCGCAAACTGCAGCATTAGGAACGTGTATGAATCCTGGTATATGTCATCGGGGGTGTTGACGAGTTGCAGAATCCTGTGACACAGCATCAGCGACACCAGAGTGACTGCCGTGGCTATCACTGCCGACACCCTCACGGCATTTGCCACGTAGAGTCGCATCTTGCTGTATTCCTTCGCTCCGAAGGCCTGTGCCACCGGTATGGCGAAGCCTGCGCTCGCCCCGTTGCAGAAACCCATCACGAGGAACATCACTGATGTAGACGCCCCCACCGCTGCCAGTGCGCCCACGCCAATCCAGCGGCCCACGATGGCGGCATCGATGATGAGATACATCTGCTGCAGAATATAGCCCAACACCAGCGGTATGGCAAACTTCACGATATTGCGCATCGGCGACCCTGTGGTCATGTCGCCCGTGGCAACGGCCTTCGCCTCTTGCGAAACCGCCTGCCCTTTCATGTCTTCACTCTTCATCTTGCTTCCTGAAATCTTTTGTTATCCCTGTTAGTTATCCCTGTTAGTTCTCTGCAATCCCGATCGGTCGTCAGGACTTGTTTGGATTGTGTTTTCTGGAACAGCGGATTATTTTTGTCTTTTCGGTGCAAAGGTATATATTTGGGAATAAACAAGAGCAATATTCCATAAACTTATTGTTTTCGTTTGTGCTCATTCCCGCAGAAACTTTCCCACAGTTATGTCTTCTCATAAAAAAACAGTTATCTTTGTAGGCGAAACGGCAATAACGTGCCGTTGCGATGCAACGGGAGAAGATTGTTGACACCTGTCGTGAACTCAAGTAAATATGGTTGAAAAGAATAACAAACCACAACTTGTGAATAGCGAATCCTTCATGGCAGACAAGAACTATGTGATGTGGTTGTCCGACTTGAAGAAACTTATATCAAGCGTTGGCTTGCGTTCTATTCAAGTCAAATCGAAATTGTTTACCAAGCTGGTAAACAATTACAGTAAGTTGATAATGCCAGTACTCCTATCCCGGAAATCCTGCTTTGTATGCCTTGGAGACATCAAACCATTATTACCCCAGTTCGGGATAACCGAGTGTTTTAGAATATCGGTCAAGCAAAGAGTTGTAATCTTTGCTTGGCCGATTCCGGTTTTATGGATTTATCAAGAAATATACTGATTAATCGTAATTATTTTTGCTTGTATGATTAATTATTGTATATTTGTAGCGTTGTTTCGCTTACAGAAAGAAACATTTTTGTCTTACTCTCAACATTTATGCTTATGAAGAGGAACTATCTATTCTTATTTGCATTTCTGCTCGCATTTCTGCCCCAGGTGGTGAATGCCGACACATGGTCGTTTGAGTGGAATACTTCAAAAGCTAATGGCGGACAGGGATTCTATAACTTCGGCACAAACCGTGTGGAAAAGGATTTCTATACCGCAGAGCTGAACGGACTGCAGTGGAACATCTCTGCAGTGGGTACCACAACTTATGCTTATACGGCAAACAAAGGACAGTATGTCGGTTCTGCTTCCGAACCGCCATCAAGCGTCAGGCTCTGGACCGGCGGCATAGTCGGCAAGGTGACGGCAGTGCGCGTCAAAGCCTATCTGCAGAAAGCTGAATATGCCGGAGATGTCTCAGTGAAGGTGAACGGCAGCAGTTATCAGTGCGGCAAGTCGGCTTCGGCAAGTCTCTCTGCCGCAGAGACGGAGTTTGCATTCACCATAGCCGATGCCCGGGAAGGAGAGATAGAGATTACGATAAACCAGACGAGCGAGAACAAGGGACCTGTCTATCTGCGCAAGATAGAAGTGGACTACGAGAAGGAGCAGTCTGCCGTCATGCCGCCGGTATTCACACCAGCCGCCGGAACCTACGACGAGGCGCAGAGCGTGGCGATAACCACAGAGGCGACAACGGCGGCTGACCGTATCATATATTATACCACCGACGGCAGCAATCCTAAACTGGCCGACGGCTCCCGTATGACCTACACCGCTCCTCTGGATATCGCGGAGACCACCGTCGTAAAGGCCGTGGCGCAGGAAGGAGAGGAATACAGTGATGTGGTTGAGGCAAAGTATGTGATACGCAAAGATCCGCAGCTGAGCTTTTATCAGCAGAACATCACGCTCACATCAGGCGATGACGGATATGCCGACCTGCTCAATCCGAACAAGCTGTCACCGATAGAATACAGTTCGTCGCAATGGGACGTATGTTCGGTTGACGACAAGGGATTCCTTGCCACTTCGTATGTGGAGTTCACTCAGACCGTTATCATCACTGCCACCTTTGCCGGCAATGACGAGTTCAAGCCGGGAGAGGCAAAGATGTTTGTCACCGTTGAGGCCAAGCAGCCGCTGAAGACTCCTGTGGTGACTCCGCCGGGCGGCACGTTCGACGCTCCGCAGGAGGTTACGGTGACTACCGATGACGAGAATGCCGTGACGATATGGTATTCCACCGAGGCAAAGGATGCCGAGGAATTCCAGGATGACTATACGAAGAGCACTGTAGTGGAAGGCAAGACCACCTCGTTTACTATCGACAAGAGCTGCACTCTGTATGTCATGACACGTGGATACAACCAGAACAGTGAGGTCGTTACGGCACAGTTCGTCATCAATGAACCGCTGAAGGCCGATTTCACCACCGACAGGGCGGTGACGGCATACTACGACCAGGGGTTTGACTCTGCAGAGGAGATGAATGATTGGACAGCAGACAACGGATGGAATCTTGTAAACAAGAAGTTCAGTTCTATAAAGGCAGACGACGCATATTCCATCGCAATATCCTATAATGCTCAGGAAACGGGCAATGCAAAGCTCACGAGTCCGGAGCTGACAATAGAGGAGGGGAGCAACGTTGAATTCTACGCATACTTCCAGGCGCCATACCTCGTTTTCGGCAAGTGGACATTCAACATCATTGATACAGAAACCAATGAGAGCGCCACTCTGCTGAATGCTTTCGACTGGGCGCAGGATAATTCTTATACAGGACCTGGCTGGAATAAATTCTCGTTCGACCTTGCTGCATACACAGGCAAGAAAGTGAAGTTCGTGTTCGACTATCCGTTTGGAGGCGAGGATCTTGCCCTTGATGGTTTCCGCCTTGTCAAGTCAGACCCTGCCGCAGCAGATGAGATTCATATCTTCGAAGGTGAGAGCATAACGTTCAAGAGTCTTGCCAAGGGCAGTCCGGAGACGCTGCAATGGGAATTCCCTGGTGCTGACACGGAGACCTCTGCAGAGGAGAATCCTGTGGTGAGATACAACGTGGCAGGAACCTATGATGTCACTCTCACCGTGAAGCGTGGTGACGAAAGCGACAAGATGGAGCGCAAGGGTCTGGTGGTGGTTTCACAGAAAGCTCCAACGGCTCTCATTGGATTGCCGGAAGAGGGATATGAGAGTCCGTGGGTTGGCGTGTTCGTGCCTACAGACGTTCCGGTGACGTTCCGCGACCTGTCAACTGGAAATCCTACGGAATGGAACTGGGTGTTCCAGTTTGCCGACAAGGAGACGAGCACGGAGCAGAATCCTACGGTGACGTTCATCAAGAAGGGCACCGTCAGCGTGGGCCTGACTGCGAAGAATGCCGCCGGACAGAGCAACGACGTATTGCAATATGCGGTGCAGGCAGGTGGCGCACAGTATGTGTGGAATATCAGCAGCGAGGAGAACAAGGGTCTTGAGAAGATCACCCTGGGCTGGTATGGCAACTATGCCGGTAGCAACTGGCTCGGCATCAACAAGTTTGCAGAGAAATACAAGGCGCCTCTGGCGGATGCCACCATCTCAGAGGTTGCGGTATACTTCGCTTCGGTAACGGCTCTCGATGCCGATTGTCCTATCGTGCTCACGGTGAATGCCGTGGCAGACAACGGTGAACCGGGAGAGGTGCTCGCCACATCTACGGTAAAGACGGCAGACTTGCAATATAGCGACGACGACTATCTTGCCACCAAGTTCAATCTCGACACTACGGTGGACCTGAAGGCCGGCGAGGAGTTCTTTGTAGTGGTGGGACCATTCCCTAACTCTTCTCTCGAAGAATCGCCGTATACCAGCGACGACATCTCCATCTTCTGTCTGCGCCGTGGTGAAGGCAACAAGAACACGGCATGGCAGCTCGTGGAGGATCAGGACGAAAATGGCAACGGACTCGGCTCCTTCAAGTGGTTTGAGAATACCGACGACCCTACGTCGATGGCTATCGCTCCATGTGTGGAATACAAGGGCAAGGTGGACGGCATAGTGACCGCCGGCTCTGATGTGCAGCAGAATGCCAAGGTGGTATCGGTATATACTGTCAGCGGACAGCTGACTGACGCTCCTCGTCATGGCGGAATGTATATCGTGAGATATTCCGATGGCACTTGCCGCAAGGTGATGTGGAAGTGATTCTTGGCGAGTAGACAAGTAAACAAGTAGACGAGTAGACAAGGAGATTAGTATTGCTTGTGATAGCAAGTTTTCAATACTAATGTTCTTTGTCTACTCGTCTTTTTGTCTCTTGTCCTCTCGTTAACTTGCCTCTTGTCTATTCGTTAACTTGTCTCTATGCCTCTTGTCTACTTGTCTACTCGTCAACTTGTCAACTCGTCTACTTATAATAATGTGCATAGTTGAAGAAAGGTTCCGTGACGATGTTTTCGGCATCTTCCGTAAATGTGTGGCCGTAGGGGTCGCGGGCTATTATCCTTATCTTGGATTCGGCGCTCTTCGGCTCATAATAATATAGGTGGTTCATGATGAGATAGCTGTTCTGCTTGCTGATGAAGCGGAAACTCGTTGCCACGGCATATTTGTGGTGGTAGCCGGTGGCGAAGGCGTCCTGTCCCTTTGAGTTGATGCGCTGCATGGGATATTCCACTCCGTTCTCTTCGGCAGTGATGCGCCAGCGGGAGTCGGCATTGAATACGTTGGCTACTATTATCCTGCGGTTGCGAGGAAGGTCCCAGTCGGCGGCATACGACTCGCCGTTGAAATCGGTGTTGGCATGAAACAGTGTCATTTGCTTGTGGGCGTCCCAGAAGGTGCCTTTGTAGTAGCAGCTCACCATACGGCCGCCTCTGAAGGTGTAAACGTAATATCCGTTCGGAGTGCCGCAGATGTTGATGTTCGACTGCCAAATGTTTCCGCAGGCGGCGGCATGGCAGTGTTCTATCACGTGGTGACCGTCAATCTCCGTCTCGTGGTTGATGGCGAAATGCGTGTGTCCGCAGAACAGCTCGTAGCCTCCGCTGAATTCGCTGAGCAGCGAGAGCAATGCCGGCAGGCGCGATGATGAGTAGTGCCCCTTCTCATGAGCGGCACTGAGAGGACGGGCTTTGCCGAAGGGACTGGTGCCGAAGGTGAATGGGATGTGGTAGCATAGCACCACCTTCTTGCTCTTGGGCGTCAGCGCCAGGTCTTGTCGCAGCCATTTCATCTGACTGTCGGAGAGTTCGCCGGGCGAATAGTATGAGGCGTATTTGCCGTGGAACCTCACGTTGTTGAAACACACATAGTGTTCGTTGCCGCGGTCGAACGAATAGTCTGTCGGTCCCCATGCCTCTTCCCATTTGTTCAGATATTCCGGGTTGTTGTCTTGGTCGTGGTTGCCGATGACGGAGAATATCCTCATCTTCGACAAACCGAGCACTTCTCTTATCTGCTGTTCGAGCATAGGGTTGAAACCGCCGTAGTATTGCACATCGTCGCCCATACTGAGCCCATAGATCGGTGTTTCTTGTGGCAGCGAACGTATCGTGCGTCTTATGTCTGCCATCGTTTCAGTGGCAAACCTCTCCACATCGCCGATTTCCAGCGGCTTGTCGTCGGGACCGTTGTAATAGGGGTTGAAGTCGTTAGTCACCTGTGGGTCGCCCAACACAATCATCTTGTAGTATTTCTCCACTCCTCCCTCCAGCTTCTTCAGCGTGAAGCTGTATCGTGTCACACCTTTGATGATGGGCTTGTAGAAATGTGCGGTGTGGTCTTTGGCAGAGTGTACGGGCACCTCGCAGTCTGCCGGCACGGTGAAGAATACGAAGCGTGCAGTGGAGTCGTTGGGCAGTTTGTAGCGTCCCAGCGAGTCGGTGGCGGCGCAGTCGATGCCGTTGCTCACCACTACGCCCGCCATCGGATTGCCTTCCGTGTCGGTCACGGTGCCGTTGATGAACGGTGGGGTGGTGGACTCCTCCTTCTCCTCAGTCTTCTTCTCTTCCGGTTTCTTTTCCGGTGCCTGCCTTTTCCTTGTCGCTATGCGGCGCACGGCGGTGGGCTTCTGTGGAAGCTCCTCTTCCATTCGCCAGCGCAGAGCATAGACTATTGCCGCTGCGCAGCATACGGCAGCGAGTATGGCGATTATCATATATTTGTTCTTCATATACAGTATGCTCCTTCCTTGTTCTTCTTTTTGCTTGTCGTTGCGATACAATCCTGCAAATTTATGAAAAATATCGGTTTCTGAATCAAGGTTGTAGATAAAAAGGAAACAAAAAATGCAGGCAACATTGTAAATATACTGATTATGATTACCTTTGCATGAATTTGCAAGTTTTTTTAGAAAAACAATCGATAAAACTCAATCGTAATGAAAAGAAATGAAATCTGCTACATCGTTGTTGTGGCTGTTATCGGCGTGTCGCTGCTGTTGGGATTCGCCGAAGAAGTGTTCGGACTCGACATGGGGTCGCTGTCGTGGATAGCACATTGGGTGTCGTCGCCGGTGGCTCTTGCCATCGGTTTCGCCTTCGCGTTGCTGCTGGGCAAGGCGTTCCCGGTGTTCAACAAGACGATGTCGAAGAAGCTCCTTCAGTATTCCGTCATCGGACTCGGTTTCGGAATGAATGTGGACAAGGCGCTCGCCTCTGGCAGCGAGGGAATGATATTCACAGTGGTCAGCGTGTTCGGCACGCTCGCCCTGGGATGGCTGTTCGGCAGAAAACTGCTCGGTGTGGACTCGCAGACGAGCTATCTGCTCAGTTCCGGCACGGCGATATGTGGCGGTTCGGCGATAGCTGCCGTGGGTCCTATCATCAAGGCTAAGGCTGAGAGCATGTCGGTGGCGCTTGGCGTGGTGTTCGTGCTCAATGGCATAGCGCTCTTCATCTTCCCATCCATCGGCGATGCCTTGGGGATGACGATGAAGCAGTTCGGAATGTGGGCGGCGATTGCCATCCACGACACCTCTTCTGTAGTGGGAGCCGGTGCGGCATACGACCAGATGCATCCCGACCTGGTGGCGAGCCAGGGCGTGAGCGCATTGGAGGTGGCTACCACCATCAAACTGACGCGGGCACTGTGGATAGTTGTTCTCGCTCTGGTCACTCCGTTCTTCTTCCGCCGTTCGCTGGCTCAGGCAGATGGGGCTTCGAAACCATGGTATAGCTGTGTGCCTCGCTTCATCATCTGGTTTGTGGTGGCGATAATCTTCAATACCTACATCCTGAGCAATGCCTCGCTGATTGGTGATGCTGCGGCGTCGGTGGGTGGTGAGTTCAGCGGTGCCGTGGCGAAACTCGCCAAGCATCTCATCACTCTCTCGCTGTTCTTCATCGGAGCGTCGCTCACCAGAGAGACGCTGCGCAGCGTTGGCATCAAGCCGCTCATACAGGGGGTGCTGCTTTGGGTGAGCATCAGCTGTGTCAGTCTTGCCTATATCTTCTGGGTGGGATGAGGCTTGTTATCACTGACGGCATAATGACCGTCTGAAACTGAAAAAAAATGGGGGGATGACCGGTCGCATTGACTGGTCATCCCCCTTGCCGATATTACATTGAACGGCCTAATGACCGATTTGGGCTTATTGTTTGTCCGCTATGTCTTTTCTGCGGCACGATACCTGATGGCGTCTACAGCGTTTACAGACTTTCCACCACGGTCCTGGCATCGTTGCCCTCGAAAACGCAAACGCTGCTCACTGGCTGATAGCTCATGTGTGAGTATTGGAACAACTGCAGGGCAGCAAACTCGCTGTCGGCAGAATGACACTCCTCAAGGAGATAGTTGCCGAGCGTGGTGGTGGGCAGCTTGCCGATGGCAGCCAGCAGTGATGCCTGCTTGTCGGCAGAGGCTTTGAGCGCACGCTCTATCTTGCCTCCTGCTTCGGCGGTGTATTCGCGCTTTGAACCGCTGATTAGGCTGCCCGTGACGTCATACTTTGTCTTGGAACAGAGTCCGAAAAATGATTTTGTCGTTGATATACGGTTGTCTTTGGCAAGGTCTTTCGACATTGCCAGATTGTTGAATCTTGCCATTTTGTTGTTTCTTTTGATTTCTGGTTTGTTATGTTTGTTCCCATACGGTCATCGGCAGTAATCCCTTGTTTCATTACTGCTTGCTGTGTGTCTGACGACCGGTCCGGATTTTTCCTTTTTCTCCCTCTTGTGGCTATGACAACGGTCATAGAGCCACCCATGCCAACCGGCATGGCGGGAGCTAACAAATCAGATGCCGCAGCGTCAGCACATAATACGCTGACGAGGGCGCTGCCGTTATCCGCCGGGATGTGCGAATGCCAAGTCCGCGGTAGTGGCAGAAAGAATTCTTTTGGATATGAAACAATGTGTTTGGCCTGGCTGGGGAGTGCAGCGTGTTGTAGAAATTAGATGACGACGGCACCACGCGCTCCGGCCTTGAGCAGCAGAGGTGGGCGAGTTCGTTGGCATTGCTGAGCACCGCCTGCTGGTTGCTTGTCTGTTCCACGAGCATGTCGGTCTCTTTCCGCTTCCCGTCATCATCATGATGACCGGAGGCGAAAGCCGGCGTCATGCCACTCATTGCGAGTGTCGCGACGATAAACAATATTTTCAACCATCTCTGCATTCTGCCTGCAAAGATAATGCAAACCGAGCGGAGAATAAAATAAATCTATTTATTTTTTATCCCGAGGTGCCGCTTATCTTATCCAAAGATAATGCAAGTTGAGTGCAATAC
>ERZ1034626.245-NODE-245-length-39734-cov-10.366415_pt1 | contig 39734 bp, 36 predicted proteins | sample MGYA00520652_ERZ1034626 | MGnify/ENA primary metagenome ERZ1034626 (study PRJEB33766, sample SAMN09781765) | gut metagenome | biome: gut microbiome | host: Homo sapiens | place: Madagascar | study: EMG produced TPA metagenomics assembly of the PRJNA485056 data... | reverse complement strand
CCTATATATGGTATAGATGTATATAATAACACCTATTTATTATATATATCGTACGCAAGACAAATTTCTAAAATAATTAATAAAACAATAATAATTTAAAGAGAGAACGACGATGAAGAAAACTTTACGCCTATTTGCAGTAATGCTTACTGCGCTGTGGGGTGTGGCAGCCACTGCCACCGCTCAAAAAATCACGTTAGACCCCGACCGCACCACTAACGAGAACGCTGTGTACAACGCAGCCGACAACTCGGTAACATTGACCGCCACCGCGCCTAAGTACACCATAATGGATTGGGACACCTATCTGTATGAGGAGTTGACACACATCGACTCGGTAACCATTAGTCGCCGCCCCTCAGGCAAGTTTGATAACACCCAACAGATTGCTACCGTTAAAGACGTAACTGTAGGCGGTGAGATAAATAATATCGACAAGACCGTTGAGGCCGATTGCAACTACGAGTATCTGTTTACCGTATATGTTGACGGTTTGAACAGTACAAACGGCTATATCACCGTTTACACAGGTTTGCTGCCAGGCAATATTTCTAACTTTACTGCTTCAGTAGCCAACTATAAGGTGGGTACCGTTGACATCAGCGTTACCGCTCCTACCAAGATGAAAGATGGCAGCGCGCTGGCCAACGACGTTTGCATCGATGTGCTTAAAGGTTCTACATGGGATGGATACGAGGTTGTTCACACCTTTGAAAACGTAAAGGCAGCACAAACCTACACCTGGAAACACGAGGTGAGCGAGATGGACCAAACCATCGAATATCGCGCATACGCTCGTAGCGGAAAGAACGGTAAGGGCGTGGTTGAGTATGCCACCACACACGTAGGATTGGTAGCTCCTGAAACCCCTCAAAACTTTAAGGCTGTGCGCCAAGGCGACAACGTAGTGCTGACATGGGAGAAGCCCCTCACAGGTCGCTACAATGGCGACTATGACGCTGAGAACACCACTTATAAACTGACACGCGTATATCTCGACAAGAGCGAGGTGATTGCTGCCACCAACATCAGCGGCTACACCTATACTGATAGCCCCGAGGCTGACGAGGAAGAGAGCATTACTTACCAGCTGGTGGCTGTAAACTCAGAAGGCGAGTCGGCAACACCTGCTGTCAGCAACCAGGTAGCCATTGGTAAAACCTTGGAACTGCCCTTCGAAGAGTCGTTCTTCGGTAGCAAGTTTACACACAAGGGTTGGACTACCGCTACATCACAAAACGACCCCTACTTCACCTACAAAGCTTGGAACCTGTATGCAAACAGCACGGTTTACTATCTGCCCGAAGACAAATCACTGGCCGTAATGCCTCAAGATAACGATGGCGGTCTGGCTTGCTGCTTGTTCTACGGACACAGCGAAGACGGACAGACCGAGAGCCTTATCTCTCCGCACGTAAATCCTGCTGCTGCCGACAACGTAGAGCTGAAGTTTAACTACTGGGAAATGGCATCAAACGCCACCAAGAACGAGATTAAGGTTTGGGTAAGCCGCGACGACAACGCATGGGAACTGCTGTGGGCATCGACACTGAAAGAAGAGTTTGAGCCCCAGTGGTCAGAGGTAACACTGCCCATCTTCAACACCAAGGCAAACAACAACATCCGCATCAAGATTGACGCCATTCGTCACGATGGCCCCATCACCAACGTTCTGCTCGACAACATCACTATGACCGAGCTCGACGCTACTGGCATCAACACCGTGAAGCCCGCTACCGTAGGCGAAACTGAATACTACACACTCTCAGGTGTGCGCATCAACAAGCCTGCCACACGTGGCACCTACATCGTGAAGAACGGTGATAGCGTGAAGAAAATTATGGTTAAGTAATTAGAAGACACACCATAACCAAGCGCCCGTTGCACATAACAAATGCAACGGGCGCTTTTATTTTTTGTAGAAAGAAAAAAACGGTTCAGATAATATTATTGCGAGTATTCTTTTTTATCTAACGGAAGCCCTCTCAAAGTAGGACAGGGGCCTCCGCGCCCCGTCCTCAAGCACCCAGCACTTTTAAATAGATAACCTCACATATTTTTATTGCCCATTTCTAATATCGGGAGGACGGGGCACGGAGACCACTGTCCTACTTGGAAAGTTCGTGTTCAAGCAAAAAGACATCATACGCGCGAAACAAGACTCTTAAACACAACAATATTATCTGAGGCAAAATAACGAAAGAAAGGGCTGTTTAGGTTTATTAGCATTAAAAACATAATAAAACTTTGGCTGGGACGTTTTATATTTGTAACTTCGTAAACGAAAGCCAGCGCTTGTCGCAGCATCGCGTTACGACAAACTACTTTCAATCCGAACATAACCAAACATCGTGAATAACATGAACGATAGAAAAAACTATTATTGCGTGATCCTTGCAGGAGGAAAAGGGCGCCGACTGTGGCCTTGCAGCCGCGAACAGCACCCCAAACAGTTTATCGACTTCTTCGGTACAGGAAAGACACAACTACAACAAACCTTTGAGCGCTTTGAAAAAATAGTGCCCAAAGAAAATATTCTGATCAATACTAACGATGTATATGCAGCGTTAGTAAAAGAGCAACTGCCCGATTTGCCCGAAGCCAACATCATGGCCGAGCCCATATACCGCAGCACTGCACCCAGCGCCGCATGGGCTATACACCGCATTAAGAACTTGAACCCCAAAGCCAGCGTCATCATCACGCCCAGCGACCAAACGGTGTTCAACGAAGAGGCATTTGTAAAGAATGTAACCGACGGACTGAACTTTGTAAGCCATACCGACTGTGTGCTCACCATGGGCATAAAGCCCACACGCCCCGAACCAGGATATGGCTATATACAGCTGGGCGAATGTGCCGCAAACAACGTGTATCATGTGCAGTCGTTCACCGAGAAGCCTGAACGCCACTTTGCCGAAGTGTTTGTAAACAGTGGCGAGTTTTACTGGAACACGGGCCTCTTCCTCACCAACGTAACCTATGGAATGGAGTGTTTCTCAAAGTTGCTGCCTGTGGTGTTGCGCGACTTTGATGCCCACACCGCTCAATTTACGATTGAGAAGGAGAACGAATTTATTCATAACAACTTCCCCTCCTACCCCAACATCTCTATCGACTGTGGCATCTTAGAACGCTCAGACAATGTGTATGTGATGCGTTGCGACTTTGGATGGGCCGACCTGGGCACGTGGCACAGCCTATATGAGGCCATGCAGAAGGGCGAGGGCGACAACGTGGTGATTGATAGCGACGTTATTATAGACAATGCACACAACAATGTTATCAAGCTACCGAAAGGCAAGCTGGCCGTAATCAATGGCCTTGATGGCTATATTGTGGCCGAAAAAGATAATGTGTTGCTGGTGTGCAAGAAGGAAGACTCGTCGGCACTGGTTCGAAAATTTGTGAACGAGGTGCAGATGAAGAAGGGCGACGAATATATCTAACAAAGCAATATAACGTGAAAAAAGCCTATAGCATACCATTGCTATAGGCTTTTTTATTGTGTAAATAACAAATGTAAGGGCACAGATAGCAAAGACGAGATGTTTCTTATCGCTATCTTATGTTCCGATTACAGTTTCTTAAATTCGGCGTAAATCTGTGCGGCAACAGCGCTCATCTCCTCATCGCTAAGCTTTTGCTTGGGGTTTGAGAAAATCATATCCTTCTCGCTCTGCATGGGCACAAGGTGTATGTGTGCATGGGGCACCTCAAGGCCCAGCACAGCTTGGCCCACCTTGATGCAAGGCAACACGCGCTTGATAGCCACGGCCACCTTCTTAGCAAACACCTGAAAACGAGCCAGCTCGTCGTCTTCCATGTCGAAAATATAGTCGACCTCGCGGCGCGGGATGACCAGTGTGTGACCCTTCACCAGCGGATTGATGTCGAGGAAAGCGTAAAACTCGTCGTTCTCGGCACACTTAAAGCTGGGTATCTCACCAGCAGCAATCTTTGAAAAAATGTCCATCGTTCAGTTCTATTTTATAGCACGTTTTCTCGCCATGGCAAAGCACAAGCAAGCTTGGCTCTGCTCATCTGGCTTAACGAAAACCTTTCTTTCCTTTTTTTGATCAATAAATATTGTTCTTTGTTTAGGCTCAAGAAGAGAATATTATCCTACAGTAATCTTGTCGACACGCAGGCGAATGGTGCCACGAGGAATTTTAATCTCAGCCACGTCGCCCACCTTCTTGTTCAGCAAGCCTTGTGCAATAGGTGTGTGGATAGAGATTTTGCCCTCGCGCAGGTTGGCCTCGCTCTCGCTCACGATGGTATATGTCATCTTAGCGTTGTTAGCCAAGTTGGTCATCTCAACGGTCGACAGTATCTGTACGGCATCGGCACTGAGGCGCGATACATCTACAATCTTTGCCTCGGCAATAGCCATCTTCATCTTGTTAATTTTGTCCTCGAGGTGAGCCTGTGCCTCTTTGGCGGCATCATACTCAGAATTCTCACTCAAGTCGCCCTTATCTCGAGCTTCGGCAATGGCTGCCGATGCCTTGGGGCGCTCTACAGTTTCGAGCTGTTTCAGTTCGACCACGAGCTTGTCGTAGCCTTCTTGTGACATGTAAGCCATAATAAATTAATGTTTAAAAGTTTTCATTAAGGACAATAAAAACAAAGAATTCCGACACATGGTCTTGTGCTGTCGGAATTCCATATTTGTATAATCCTTTTATCTTGATTGTTTATATGTTCGTTTGGAACGTTGCTTTTGCAAAGGTAGGAAATATATTTGGAATAAAAAAATATTCGCCTCACATTATTTCTTTTTCAGCACTTTACAGCGATGAAGAGGCTGAAAAGTGCAACCGCACAATTACTTTATGAAATAAAGTATGAACAACGCAATGAACAAAATATGGCAAGCACCTTAATACGCAATATAGGGTGCCAAGCGTTGCAAATCGGCCTCGCTAAAATCTTTCATCAGGCGTAGCTGGTCGAGATGGGTGATAGGGCCTCGCATACGTCGATAGTCGACAATATCGCGCGCCTGATAATAGGTAATGTAGGGGTGACGGCGCAGCTGGTCAAGGCTCAGTTTGTTCACATTCAGTTTCGTCACGCCATGAGCATCGGGGGTAAAGAAAGCGAGGGCCGAGGGCGGGAAGCCTTCAATCTCGAGCAACTGTTGGGCTGAATGAAAGCCACCCAACTGCTTACGATAGGCCACTACACGGCGCGCATAATAGCTGCCTATGCCTGGCACACGCTTAAGAAGGGTAGTATCGGCTGTGTTTAGGGCGATGTGCTCGCCAGGCTTCAGCTTTACAGGATATTTTATCGAGTCGCGTGGATGTGCGGCAGCAGCATTGCCCGAAGGCTGGGCAGAGTGACCTGGACCATACGCGCCACGGTTTTGGCCATACCCTCCGCGCTCTTGGGCATAAACATCGGCAGCCAAACGATAGTCGGCGCCTATGCGAATGTAGGGCTCGAGTTCGCGATATTGCTTCACCGTGAGGCCATAAAGGCGAGCAAAGTCGGTGGGGCGATGATAGGTTCCGCCCTTAGCGCGATAGTGATAAATGCTGCGCACCTGCCAAGGGGTGAGGCCAAGACGTAACAGCTGGGTGCTGTCGGCAGTGTTAGGATCGAAGACAAAGCGTTCGGGGGTGCGTGGTGTAAGGGCTGCATCAATGGCAGAAGTTGAGGTAGAGGTAGCAGCTGGAGCTTCAACCAACGGACTCGTAGCCGTGTCGGCAACCTGCGAAGTGCCACCATTGGTACTGCTCACGCCCGCACGATAAGCCAGCCCTGCCACGGCAACAAGTAACACAACAAGGGCAAGAGGCAAGATGCGCCGATCGGTGCCCGCAAACCGAAATAAGGTTTTCAACCACTTCATAGTTTTTATAACAAGCCAAACTGGTGTAAGAAGACAATGATAATGCACGTGGGTGCCACGTAGCGCACCAAGATAAGGAAAAGGCGGAAGAAGGTGGCGGGTAGCGTGTCGGCATTAGTAAACTCGTCGCGCACCAATTTCTTCGGCAGATACCAGCCCACAAAAGCACAGGTAAAGATAGCACCAATGGGCATAAGAAATTGGCCAGTAACATAGTCGCACAGTTCCATCACACTCTTACCAAACAGCGAGAGACCAGCAGCAGCGCCACACGATAAGGCACACACAATGCCTATCACACCACACACGGCCGACTGTATACAGGCGCCTGCCTTACGTGTGATATGCAGCTCTTCATACAGCAAGGCTGTGCCTATCTCGTGCATTGATATAGTTGAGGTAAGGGCCGCCAAGGTGAGCAAAGCATAAAACAACACCGACATAACATAGCCCACTGCGGGCACCGAAGCAAAGGCTTGGTTAAACACATTGGGCAAGGTGATAAACACCAGCGAGGGGCCACTATCAGGACTGACGCCTACCGAGAAGGCAGCAGGAAAAATCATAAGACCCGCAAGAATGGCAATAACGGTATCGATAACAGCTATCTGTATGGCCGACTTGCCAAGATTGGTTTGTCGGCTGAAATAAGAGGCATAGGTACAAAGGCACGATGTGCCCATCGACAAAGAAAAGAAAGCCTGTCCTAAAGCATCGAGAAACATTCCTTTGTTCACCTTGCTAAAGTCGGGCTGAAACAAAAAGCTAATGCCTTTTGTAGCGCCTGGCAACAGGCAGGATGACACTGCTATGATGATAAGCAACACAAAAAGGGTGGGCATAAGCATATTGCTCACTTTCTCAATACCATTGCGCACACCATGCGTAACAACAATATGGGTAAGAAAGATAAAGGCCAAACAGCAAGCCACAGGTTTTATGGGATGGGTGCTGAAAGCCGTGAAATAGGAGGTTATCTCTTGGGCTGAACCCATCAGTTGACCCGTGAGCGAAGCGTAAAAATAATATAAACACCAGCCAGCCACCACAGCATAAAAGCCTAATATAATGGTAGACGTAACCATACCCATAGCGCCCACCAGCCACCACGGCTTGCCGCCCGACAGATTAAAATAGGCACGAGCAGCATTTGAACCCGCACGTCGGCCCACAATAAACTCGGCTATCATACCAGGTATGCCCAGTATGAACACACATATTATATATACAACGATAAAGGCGGCACCCCCATCTTGGCCTGCAAGATAGGGAAAGCGCCATATATTTCCCAAGCCCACCGCCGAGCCAGCAGTGGCCAGGATGACACCCAACTTTGTTCCGAAGGTGCCACGATTTTCTATTTTAGCCATGAAGGAATATCAAAGTAAATTAAACTGATGCAAGAAGATGAGCAAGATGGCCACAGGTGCCACAAAGCGCAAGCAGAACAGGAAGAGGCTAAAGAAGCGACCGCTCAGCGTGCCCCAGTTGGTAAACTCGTCGCGCACCAACTGCTTAGGCACATACCAACCTAAGAACAGGCAGGTAAAGAAGCCGCCAATGGGCAACATGAGTTGGCCCGTAACAAAGTCGAAGACATCAAACAGGTCGGTGTCAAACAGCGATAAGCCTGGCACTGCGCCTAACGACAACGAGCACAAAGCACCAATAACGCAGCACGACAAGGTAACGATGAGGGCTCCGCTCTTGCGCGAGATATGAAACTCTTCAAAGAAGAACGCCGTGCTTACCTCGTGCAAAGAGATAAGCGACGTGATGGCTGCCAGTGATAACAAGGCATAAAACAGCAGAGAAATAATATACCCCAACCAAGGCATAGCGGCAAAGGCCGAATGAAACACGTTAGGCAGGGTGATGAAGATGAGCGAGGGGCCGCTGTCTGGATTAACGCCCACTGAAAAGGCGGCAGGGAAAATCATCAAACCAGCCAGCACGGCAATGGCGGTATCGATAACCGATATCTGTACGGCCGACTTCAACAAATTGGTTTGTCGGCTGAAGTAAGAGGCGTAAGTGCAGATGCAGCCCATGCCGATGCTAAGCGAATAGAACGACTGGCCGAGGGCGCTCAGGAACACATCCTTGGTAACCTTTGAGAAGTCGGGGTAAAAAAGGAAGCTGATGCCCTTGCCCGCATTGGGCAACAGGCACGACGACACCACCACGATGAGCAACAACACAAACAGCAATGGCATAAACAGTTTTGAGGTTTTCTCAATACCACCGCGCACGCCATGAATAATAATCCAGTGCACCAAAAGGAGGATGGCCACCGTCCAGAACACTGGCTTGAAGGCCGACTGCGAGAAGGTGCTGAAATATTCGGCCACATAGCTGGGCGACCCCTGCAGATGCCCTGCGGCCGAAGCTAAGATATACTGCAAACACCAGCCCGCCACCACAGCATAATAGCCGGTGATGAGGAAGCCTGTGAGCACACCCAGGAAGCCTACATACTTCCAGGGTTTGCCATTAGCCAGTTTGCTATATGCACGCGCTGTGTTTGAGGCGCCATGACGGCCAATGATAAACTCGGCCACCATGCAGGGCAAACCCAGCAACAACACGCAACCTATATAAATAAGGATGAAAGCAGCACCACCATTTTGGCCTGCCATATATGGAAAACGCCACACGTTGCCCAAGCCTACGGCCGAGCCTGCTGTGGCCAATATCACGCCTAACTTACTGCCAAAATTGGCTCTCTCCTCGTTGTTCATATTCTCTTTGCTTTCTTTATATACAAACGTCGACACAATATTTTTCTCGCACATGGTTTCAATAATGTGCTAAACATCATATCAACGTAACATTCGTCTTGAAGAAACATAAAAAGTTTCTGTCTGTAAAAAAATCACATTATCAACATGCAAAATTATAAAAAAATATCTACTTTTGCATCAATTATGAAAGTAAATATAGAAAAACGCTTATCAGCTTATCATTTTATAGCTTTATTGAGACGCTACCCACTGTCGTGCTGCCTTATCATAGGTATATGGATAGCCTGTTTCATGAATGTGCCCGACACACCACTGAGCCACGTCACGCTCATTGACAAGTGGACACACTTTACCATGTACGGCTGTTTGTGCCTGGTGATTGGCCTTGAGATACAAAAAAACCACAGACCAAAACAAGATGGACTGTGGCAACAACTGAGGCGGCAGCTTGTTTACATGTGGCTACTGCCCATACTGATGAGTGGCCTTATCGAGCTATTGCAAGCCTACTGCACGGGTGGACGCCGCAGTGGCGAATGGCTCGACTTTGTGGCCAACGCTATCGGTGCTACGATAGGCACCACTATCGGTATTCTGTTGGCAAGGTATCGCGCCAACGGCAGAAGGGGTTTGTAAGCAGATGTGAATTGTAGAAGCGGCGGTCGCCAGTTACCTCTTTGCCGATGAACGCTGGAGCATCAAAGGCCTCAGCCTCATCGCTCAGTTCTACTTCGGCCATCACCAGCCCGGCATTATCGCCATAAAATTCGTCTACCTCAAAGGTATGCTTACCGCTCTTCACCAGATAGCGCGTCTTATCAATCAATCCGCCCTTACATAGTTTTAACAGCTGGTCGGCTTCATCAGTAGTTATTTCTTTCTCAAACTCATAGCGCGACAGTCCTTTTTCATCTGAGCGGCCCTTAATGGTAAGAAAGGCCTTATCGTCGCGCACACGAATACGCACCGTAGCCCCATCAGCCGGAATGTATCCTTGCTTGATGTGGCTATGAGAAAAGGCGGCGCTTTTGTAAGCGTCGCCTTTTTTTACTAAGAACTTGCGTTCTATCTCCAATCCGCTCATTGCATTATCGATGTGAAAATCATGAATAGAAGGGCAAGCGCAATCAGTGCAACAAAAATCCATTTCACTACATTCTTACCTTCTTCTTCCTGCTTCGCTTCACGACGGGCGCGGTTTATTTTACTTTTTTCGCTCATAGTAATAAATATTTATTGGTTTTTATTGTCGTTATTATTGTTGGTCGTCGTCGTTGACGGGAAACTCCATGAGATAAGCCTTGATAAACTCGTCAATCTTTCCATCCATCACGCCATCAACATCGGCGGTTTGATAGTTGGTGCGGTGATCTTTCACGCGACGGTCGTCAAACACGTAGCTACGTATCTGGCTTCCCCACTCAATTTTCTTCTTGCCAGCCTCAATCTTTGCCTGAGCCTCGAGACGCTTCTTCATAGCACGGTCGTACAACTGACTCTTCAGCAGCAGTAAGGCCTTGGCGCGGTTCTTGGGCTGATCGCGGGTTTCGGTGTTTTCAATCAAGATTTCTTCCTCTTCGCCCGTATCGGGGTCCTGATACCAGTAGCGCAGACGTACGCCCGACTCTACTTTGTTCACATTCTGACCACCTGCGCCACCCGAGCGGAAGGTATCCCACGACAGGCGAGCAGGGTCGACAAACACCTCGATAGTGTCGTCAACAAGAGGCGTTACAAACACACTGGCAAAGCTGGTCATGCGCTTACCCTGAGCATTATAGGGCGACACGCGCACCAAACGGTGTACGCCGTTCTCGCTTTTCAAGAAGCCGTAGGCATACTCGCCACCTTCTATCTCCATGGTGACACTCTTGATGCCAGCCTCGTCGCCTTCCTGAAGGTTCGAGATGGTAACCTTATGTCCGTGAGCCTCGGCCCAGCGCATATACATACGCATGAGCATTGAAGCCCAGTCTTGGCTCTCGGTACCACCAGCACCCGAGTTTATCTTCAGCACACAGTCCATCGGGTCTTCCTTCTGGCGCAGCATGTTCATCAGTTCCAGGTTCTCAATAGCCTTGATGGCCTGTGCATAGTCGGCATCCACCTCCTCCTCGGTCACCAGTTCATCTTTATAGAAGTCGAAGGCCAGCTGCAGTTCATCGGCTTTCTGTTTCACATCGTTATATCCGTTGATCCACTTTTCAATGCCTTTCACTTTTTTCATTTGTTCCTGGGCACGCTCTACATCTTCCCAAAAGTCGGGGGCCTGTGTGCGGAGTTGTTCCTCTTCAAACTCTACCTTCTTTTGGTCAATATTGAGATAGTGGTGCAGTGCTTCGGCACGTTCTGTTACATCTTTCAGTTGGTCGGCTGTTATCATTTCTTTTGTTACAAATATCTAATTAAGGCAATGGCTCAAACCATTATGAATTGCATAAGGCGAAACGCCATTATGACTGATAATTATGAATTAAGAATTATGAACTATGAATTGCCAATAGCATTAGCAATCATACATCTTATTAATCACCTCTTTATAATTTTTATAGATGATGGGGCGACGTATCTTCAGCGTATTGGTCAGCTCGCCGTTCTCCATTGAGAAATGGTGGGCAATGAGGGTGAAGCGTTTCACCTGCTCGTAGGGAGCCAACTGCTGCTGCAAGGTAACGATGCGATCCATCAAGAACTTGTGTATATTTTCGTTGGCGCAGAGGTCTTCGCGAGTTTCAAACTTGATATTGTTTTGGCGTGCAAACTCTTCTATCAAGCGGAACTCGGGCACGATGAGGGCCGACACAAACTTGCGCTCGTCGGCAATGACCACCACCTGGTCGATATACTTGTCAACCAACAGAAGCGACTCTACCATCTGCGGAGCGATATATTTGCCGTTTGAGGTTTTGAAGAGGTCTTTGATACGTTCGGTCAAGAACAGCTCGCCATTCTTCATATAGCCAGCATCGCCCGTACGGAAATAGCCATCTTCGGTAAAGCTGCTGGCGTTAGCCTCTGGCTTGTTATAGTAGCCCTTAGTGATGGTAGGGCCCTTCAGCAATATCTCGTCGTTATCGCCTATCTTTACGTCGAGACCATTGATGGGATAGCCCACCGATCCAATGGTATAAGCACGATGGCTACGGTCGCACGACACGGTGGCCAAGCTCTCGGTAAGGCCATAGCCCGCCACCATATTGATGCCAATGGCGTGGATAAACTTCTCTACCTCGGGCGATATGCGAGCACCTGCTGTGGGGAAGAGGTGAGGTTTGAGCAAGCCTATCTGCTTGCGCACCAAGCTGAGGATAGTTTTGTCAACAAACTTATACTCCATTGAGAGCAAGAGCGAAGGACGTTTGCCACGACTCAAGCAGTCGATGTTATAGCGTGTGCCTACTGCCAGCGCGTGTTCAAACAGCTTTCTCTGCATACCGCTGGCATTGTCCATCTTCTCTTTCACGGCCATATACACCTTTTCCCAGAAGCGGGGCACCGAGCTCATACAGGTAGGATGCGTCTCGCGCATCGACTCTTGTATGCGGTGGGGATTGGTGTTGATAATCATCTGTGCGCCTTCTGTCAGCGCCAAATAGGCCCATCCACGTTCAAAGACATGTGTAAAGGGAAGAAAATTGATGACGCGGTCTTGATCAGTCAAGGGCACCACCTCGTCGTTAGCCTTTAGGGCCGCCATATATTGTGCGTGGTGCAGCATTACGCCTTTGCTCTCGCCCGTGGTGCCACTGGTGTAAAGAATGTTGCAAAGGTCGTCGCCCGAAGCCTGCGCCCACAGCTGTTCTACCTCGCTCTGTCGGGGTAACGTTTCACCCAGTTTCAAGAAATCTTCAAACGAAAGGGCCTGAGGGTCGTGCGTGCTGACACGTATGCTATTATCAAAATAAATAATGCGTTCCAGCGAATGGCATAGCCCACAAACGCGGTGTGCTTTGTCATACTGCTCTTGTTCGCCCACAAAGAGAAAGCGAACCTTAGCATCGTTTATCATATACTGTATTTGCTGCTCGCTACTGGTGGCATAAAACGGTATTGACACGGCACGCACACCATAAGCACCAAAGTCGGTATAAAGATACTGTATGCAGTTTTGGGAAAAGACAGCAATCTTCTCTTGCGGTTTTAAGCCAAGGTTTAGCAATGCGTTGCTCACCTGTTTCACTCTCAGAGAAAATTGGTTCCATGAGACCGATTTCCACTTCGTACTGCCAAAGCTTTGGAAAAACAGGACCTCACGATCACCATATTTCTTTGCCTGTTCATGAATAAGTACTGAAAGATGACATCTTGTCTGCATAATAAAAAGGATTTTATATTTTATGCAAAGGTAATCTTATTTACAGAAAATACAAAACAATCATTCACGTTTTTTTGCTTACGTTATTCATATTATGCAAGATAACGATGTATAGGCCCTACACCCTATGCTCAGAAGGACAGCCCATGTAAAACGCCTTCATGTGTTTTTGCAGCCAAAACAGCCAAAACAGCAGGGTGCCCACGGCAATGATGCCGCCCACGGTGCCTATGTGAGGCAAGCCAATATGTCGGCACACCATGCCACCAATGAAGGCGCCTGTGCCAATGCCAAAATTGAAGATGCCTGAGAAGATGCTCATGGCCACCGATGTGCCTTCGGGCGGAGCAATATTGATAATTTCGCTCTGCATAGCAATGTTGAAGGCGGTGCCCACCACGCCCCACAGCGTCAGCAACAGCAGTGTTACAGGTATGCTGCCCGACACAGGCAACAGCAAGGCTATGCACGCACCAATAACGATGAAACAGCACGTATTGAAGGCGTAACGGTTACGGGTGTAATAGCGCGAGAAGGCCACACTGCCCAATATGCCCGCCATGCCAAATAGCATGAGCGAAGCCGTTACCAGCGTGTTGTCCATGCCTGTTTGCTCTTTCAAGAAAGGCTCGATATAGCTGTATGTTGTATAATAGGCGGTGGCAAAGAAGGCTGTGAGCAAGAAGATGCCTGTAAGAGGGCGTATAGCAAACAGCTGTGGCAACTTCTTAACCGAGAACTTACCCCTACTGGGCAATACGGGCAGCGTGGCATATAGATAGATAAAGGTTACGACGGCCGTGATGCTAATGGTAAAGAACGTCATGCGCCAGCCCAGAGCCAATCCTATCATACGGCCGATAGGCATACCAAACACCATGGCAATGGCGGATCCTGAAGCCACTATGCTCAGGGCCACTGGCCTGAAACGTTCTGACACGATGCGTGCGGCCATGGGCGAAAGGATTGACCAAAACACCGAGTGGCTGAAGGCTACACCGATGCGCGATGCCATCAGCATACCAAAGCTGTTTGAAAAGAACGACAGCAGCTGAAAGAAGGCGAAGCTGCCCACCACCCACAGCATCAGGCGTCGCATCTCCATGCGCGACACCAATATCATCAGCGGCAACGACATAATCATTACCACCCAGGCATATACAGATATGAGCATACCTGTGTCGGCCGCCGACATATGAAAGTCGTGACCAATGTCGGTAAGCAATCCTATGGGAACAAATTCGGAAGTATTAAAAACAAAGGCTGTGCATGCCAAGCCTATGATAGGCAGCCAGTTGCGCAACGGCATCTTTTCAGTGTTTTCGTTCATTCGTGTTGAGATATTATCTTGACAACTTGTCGGCTTAAAAAACGTTTGCAAAGTTACAACATTTTCCCTGCATCTACAACCACGCCCCACAAAATAATTGTATCTTTGCATAAGATAAGCTGCACCTCGGCATAATATTCAAGCAAGCTTGATATTTTGCTCTCGGTTTGCATTATCTTTGCACTATTGTAACAAAACACTTTACAACATGACAACACAAGCATATACCGACGAGGCCGTAACACTGCTGGCACACCTCATTGCCACACCTTCGGTAAGCAGAGACGAACGTCGAGCCGCCGACATCATGCAAGAGGCGCTCACACGCTACGGCTTCACGCCACAACGCGAGGCCAACAACGTGTGGGCCATAGGGCACCATTATAACGAGGCACGCCCCACCCTGCTGCTCAACGCGCACCTTGACACCGTAAAGCCCGTTTCTACCTATACGCGCAACCCCTACGAGCCATCGCTTGAAGAGGGCATACTCTATGGCTTAGGCAGCAACGACTGTGGGGGCGGATTGGTATCGCTGCTTCAGGTGTTTCGAATCTTGGACAGCACCAACACCTGCCCTTACAACCTTGTTTATCTGGCATCGGCCGAAGAAGAGGTGTCGGGCAAAGATGGTATCAGCCGAGCGCTACCCCTATTGCCACACATCGATGTTGCCATTGTGGGCGAGCCAACAGGCATGCAGCCTGCCGTAGCCGAGAAGGGATTGATGGTGATCGACATCACCGCCCATGGCAAGAGTGGGCACGCGGCACGTGGCGAGGGGGTGAACGCCCTTTATGCTGCCCTCGACGACCTTTGCTGGATACGCTCCTACCAGTTTGACCGCGTGAGCGCCTTCCTCGGTGCCACCAAAATGCAGGCCACCGTCATACAGGCGGGCACGCAACATAACGTGGTGCCCGACACTTGCCAGATTGTGGTTGATGTGCGCACCAACGAGCTATACACTAACGAAGAAGTGTTTAACATCATTCAGCAGCACTGCCAAAGCGAGTGCCGCGCCCGTTCGTTCCGTCTACACTCTTCACGCATCGACCTTCAACACCCGCTGGTGCAACGCTGCATTGCGCTGGGCATGACGCCCTTTGGGTCGCCCACGCTCAGCGACCAAGCCCTCATGCCCTTCCCCTCGTTCAAGTTGGGGCCTGGCCAGTCGGCACGTTCTCATTCGGCCAACGAGTATATCCTCGTGAGCGAGATAGAAGATGCCATCAACACATATCTACAACTGTTGCAATAACGATAATAGGAGACAGGAAACAGAAAATAGGAAAGAGAGAATAGAAAACCCGTTGACAGACTTATTTTATTCTGTCAACGGGTTTTGTTTGGTTCATATAATAAATGCTGGGTGCTGGAGGACGGGGCACGGAGGCCACCGTCCTACTTTGAGCGTGCATCTGTTTCGATAGAAATGAAAACTTGCTGTAAACGAGTTGTTACCAACACTTGTTTACGTTTCTTTCGTTACGTTTACTTCTGAAGCACCTTAACGGTCTTGCCGTTGCTCAACTTCTTCACAACGATGCCCTTGATGCCTACACCGCTCACCTTGCGACCGCTCAGGTCGTAAACACCTGTTACGGTGGCAGCAGCGTCTACATCGTTAATGCCTGTGGCATACTGCACGCTAAAATGAATAACGATTTCGCCATTCTTCAAGCCGCTGGTCTTACCTTTCAGAATATCGGCTGGGATGGTAAGATAATAGTCGGTATTGTCTTTTGTTGTGAAAAAGCATAAATAGCCATCCCAATCAGCGCCCCAAAGGTTTAGGTGATTGGCCTTAGGACGAGAAGCTTTCCAAACGTCATCAGGTGTAATTACTTTTCCTGTTGTAGCATCGCCCTCACGCAGTTTGGCAGCAGGTTCTTTCTTCAACACGTCAAAGTCTTCGTCAAACTCGATGTCGAAAGTCATATTAAAGAACTTCTCTTTTGTAACAAAGCCATCGGCAGGCGTGGTCTTCACAACAGTCATCACGGTGGGCTTCACCTCGGCCTCAAACTCTTTAATAGTGTTGAACCAGTGGTCCCATCCAGCATCCTTATAGCTTTGTGTTGCACCCTGAGGCACATAGAGTTCGCAAGTAGAAGGCACGCCATAGAACTGCTCTTCATACGATTCGTAAGCATCTTCCAGTTTCGGAGATGTCTCACCCAAACAGGTTATCTTTTCAAGGGCTTCACACTTCAAGAAGGCACGAATGGCAATATCGGTGAGGGTCTTAGGCAGTGTTACAGTCTTCAGTTTCGGACACTGAGCAAAGGTGGCCTCATATACCACGGTGCAACCATCGGGCAATGTAACATCGGTAAGATTTGTACCAGCAAAGCCTTGCTCACCAATCTGTTTCAAGCCTGCAGGGAAGTTTATCTTCTCAACCTTTGCCTCGCAGAAACCAAAGCTATCAATGGCAACAAGGCTTTCAGGCAAAGTTATCTCTGTGGCCTCGCACTGTGAGAAAGCACCACCACAAATGCCCAAACAGCCGTCGAGCACCTTAAACGAAGTGAGGCCCTTTACAGGAGCAGCCCACAACAAACGCTTGTCGGCCGAATAGATGGCACCATCATAAACGGCAAAATGGGTGTTACCCTCTTCTACCTTAAAGGCGGTAATGGGGGCGTTGGCAATAAACTCGCTACCCAGCTTGGTTACGCTCTTGGGCAGAGTGAAACTCTCAAGGCCTGTGTTGCAGAAAGCCTCATAGCCGATAGAGTCGACGGTTGAAGGCAAGTTGATCGACTTCAGTGCCGAACACCTCAAGAACGCCATCATGTCAACCATGGTGAGGTCTGACTGTATGTTAATGGTCTCAAGTTTGCTACAAGCCTGGAAGGCTGAATACGGAATAGTGGTTAGCGTGGCAGGCCATGTAATACTGGTAAGACCACAATTGTAGAACACCGATTTTCCAATCTTCTTCAGCTTTGAAGGCAACTGTATACTAGTAAGATTTGAGCATGTGAAAAAGGCGCCGTTACCTATTTCTTCAACACTCTCAGGCACCACGAACGATGTAAGCTTCTTGCAGCCTGAGAAAGCATAGTCGCCTATGTAGCGCACCTTGCTGGGCAGCTTTAATTCGGGCACCTCAAACGTATTGAAGGCGTTGGCACGAATGGTATCGAGGGTTTCGGGCAGCGTGATGCTTGAAGCATCTTTCCATTTAAAGGCAGCTTCGCCAATGGCGGTTACGGTGTAGGTTACGCCTCCGTTCTCAACAGTGGCGGGCACCACATAGTCGGTAACGGGAGTTCCTGAAGCATAAGCTTTATCTACCTTCGACACCTCTACCTTGTTGGTACCAATTTGTTTGTACGTAAACGGAGCCTCTTTAAACGTTACGGGTTCCTGTGCTTGTGATTGGGCAGCAAAGCCCACAAAAGCCAAAGCTAATAGTAAATGTTTATTCATATATCTCTCTTAGCAACCCTCGGGTAATACTTTGCGCGCAAAGGCCATCTTGTTGAGAATTGCATAAAAACAAGACAGCGAAATGATATTTTATAAGATATCTGCTGCAAAAATAATAAAAGTGTTTGAAATACGAATATATTTACAACAAAATATTACACAAAACTTGTTTTTATTGACATTTTAATAGTAAAACGGTGGTCTCCACGCCCCATCCTACTTGGTGGGGGCATCCGTTTTTAGATAAAAAATGAATACTCGCAATAATATATCATTAAATGATTAAAGCACAACAATATTATCTGCGTCCAAACAATTAAGAAAGATAATGTAAGAAGAGAGAGGGAGAAAATATTAACCTAATACAAACGAAGCGTCCTCGAAGAGGGCGAACATATTTAGCAAAAGCTAATGAGATGATGTTCACCCTCTTCGAGGACGTTTCAATTATTCTTTATTATCGCCCGATCCAACTTTCAGGATTAAGCTTTGACATATTGTGGCGTAGCTGGAACTGAAGGATATTGTCGCGTCCTACGGTGCCTAAGGCTTGTCGGGTAGACACTTTCTGTCCGCGGCTCACGCTTACCGACGACAGGTTACAATATACAGAGATGTAGGAGCCGTGACGCACCATTACTACCATTGAGCCACTGAAGCCGAACACAGCACTCACCTCGCCATCGTAGATGCTGCGGGCACGAGCACCAGGCTGACCCAGAATATTAATGCCCTTATTGTCAAGCTTTACACCCTTAAGTCCTTCAACATTATATTGTCCGAAGTGGCTCACCACACGATAGCTGCCCGTGATAGGCATGGGCAGACGGCCACGGTTGGCCTCGAAGCTGCCACTCAGTTTGCGGTCGACCGACGTCATCAACGACATTTCTTGCACATCTTCGCGCACGCTTTCAATTTCTTTCTTATTGCGACGAGCATCGGCCTCAGCCTTACGCTCGGCAGCCTCACGGTCGGCCTCGGCCTCACGTGCCGCCTGTTCAGCACGTGCACGCTGCTTGGCGCTGGCCTGTTCAGCGGCCTCTTTCAAGCGCTGCTCACGCGCCTTTGCCTCGGCTATGCGTCGAGCATTTTCACGCGCCTCGGCTTCGGCTTGCGCCTTCTTACGTGCCAGCTCTACAGCACGCTTACGGGCCGCCTCGGCCTGTGCTTTCTTACGCGCCTCTTCGGCCGCACGCTTTCGCGCCTTCTCTACCTCAATAGCTATTTGGCGGTCAATCTCAGCGTTCAGCTGTTCATCTTTTTTACGTTGCTGAGCGATGACCTGCTGAATGGTTTTCTGCTGTTTCTGCAGCGACGCCACCACATTTTTCTGCTCGGTTTGCTGGCCTTCCAGCACCTTACGCTCTTGCTCGCCCTTCGCCAGCAAGTTACTCTTATGGCCACGCACAGTTACCAGTTGGCGGTGCTTCTCGTCTACCTGCGCCTGTTTTGCCTTCACAGCCTCGCCCTGCACACGCTGGTAGGCAGCATACTCGCGCACGAAACGCATGCGGCGATACATCTGCGAGAAGTCGTGAGCCGAAAGAATAAACATCAGGCGGTCTTGAAATGTATGCTGACGCGTAACGAAGCTCATCGACTTGATATAGCGAGCCTTACGCTCAGCCAATTGTTTCTCAAGCGTTTCCAGCTGCGCCCTCAAGATATCCATATTGCTTTCAATATGGGTAATGTCTTTCTGAATATTGTTGATATTCTTCTGACGCTCGCCTATCTCTGTGTTTATCACCATAAGGTTTTGCAAGCGTTTCTTCACATCGGCCTGATTGGCACGCAACGCTTTTTCCTGCTGTTTTATCTTTTGTTGAATTTGCGAGCGCTGCTTCTGAAGGCCACGAATAGAGGCATTACTATAAGTATCTTTCTTTGCCGTGGCTTTCTTCCTCGAAGTGGTTTTCTTCTTCGTAGTGGTTTTCTTTGCAGGCGCCTTCTTGCGCGCAGTAGAGGTTTTGCGCGTCTGAGCCGTAGTTTTGGCTTTCGAGCCCGTGCGTTTTTGCTGAGCTGGCATCACCAGCACCGTTAGCGCCAAAAGAGAAAGTAAGAATAATCGTTTCATTTTTATCGGTATCTTTCGTCCGTTTAAAGGGGTGAGAATCATCTGTTTGAGCCGTAAGGCACACATTATTATATAGTATTATATTATTTATATTGTATTGTATAATATAGTATTATATAGTGTGCCTAAGTTTACATCTGCAGCAGTCGGCCCAGCACATCCTCGGCCTCCACCTTTTTATATTTACTGCTCAGCGTGGTTTCAGTGTCCCACTTATCAGTAGTTTTTACCTCGCTCATCTTAATGTTCACCTGCATGGTTTGCTTGTTTTTGGTGGCCGTGGTAGTGAAGGTAAAACTTTGCTGCGCAGGAAACTGCTTCACACCCACCGCTTTAAAGGCCCCATACTTCCAGTTGAGCTCCGATTGCCCATGCTGAGCACTCTTATAGCTTACCAGCGCCGAGGCGATACGTCCTGTAGCATCGTCGGCCTTCCATTGAAAGGTCATGTTGCCATTATCAAACGACAACGAGCGCTGCGAAGCCTCAACGTCTGACACAACAAAATGTTTCAAGTCGGCGTTCTTCACCTCTTGCTTGCCAGGCATGAACAGTTGGTTCCAGAACAGCGCCTGAAGGCTGTAGAAGGTGATGCCGTTGCGCTGCAGAAAGTCGACCTGATTATAGTCGGCCTTGATATATTCTTTATGCAGACGGTCGACCACCAGCACATACGTGGGTGTAAACTCAAGGCGGCCCACCTCGGTGCCTAACAGCGGAATGAACAGTTGCAGACGTATAACCTTATCCTTTCGCATGTGTACCGAGCCTGGTACCGTAATGTCTTTGCTGCCCATCTTGAGGCTGAAACTCATGTTGCCCACAATGTTTTGTGTATAAACCTGATTGTCGAACACCTTTGCAGCAAAGTGTTCTTTAGCATACTGCTCAGAGTTGGTGGCATGATGGCTGCTTGCCCCCTCGCCCACGGCCGCTTTTTTTGAGGCACACGACGCTAAGGCCAGCAACAGTGTGGCCATGCAAAAGCATATAGATACGTATCTTTTCATTGTTTTCAGTGTCATTATTATTGTGTGTTATTTTGTTACATATTTTTTCAGGCGTATCTTCTTACCTATGAGCGCCTTATCGCCACCACGCTCGATAGCTTTCTGCCAGTATTGCACAGCCTCATCGGCATGCCCTAACATTATATAGATGTCGCCCGCATGCTCAATGACGGTAGGGCTTGCCACCGTGTCGGTATCGTTCTTAATGGCCATATCAATATAGGTTTTGGCCTCGGCATAACGTTGTTGCTGAAACAATATCCAAGCGTAGGTGTCAAGATAGGTTGCGTTGTTGGGCTCGGCCTTCACCGTCTTATAGCTCATGCCCTCGGCCTTGGCCAAGTCGCGATTGTCTACACTGAGGTAGTAAGCATAATTGTTCAAACAAGCTATGTTGTCGGCCTTCCACTCTAAGCACTTGTCGTAGGCGGCATAGGCGCCCTTATTGTCGCCCTTTTGATGCAAGATGTCGCCCATCAGACCGTAGAAGTCTGACACCATATCGTGGTCGCTCTGGTCGTTGATCTCGCTCACGCCACGACGAAAAGCATCGAGGGCCGCATCATTATCGTTTTTCTGATAGTGGGCCATGCCCAAGAAGTAGTAGAACATCATCTCGTCGGGATTATACTGCACGGCCTCTTTGCTCAGCTTCACAATGTCGTCCCAACGCTGGCGCTTCCATAACGACTGTATCAGTTGCACACGTGCCGCTGCATTGTCGGGGGCTACGTGCAGCACCTGCAGCAGCACCGTGTCTACCTGTTCGGCAGGCATCTTCTTCAGTTCCATATAGGCAGCCTTCAGCATGGCTACGTCAACATCTTTGGGGTCGGCCTTTATCACCTTGTCGAAGAGGCTGAGCACGGGTATGCTATCACCTCCAGCCTGCTCGCTGTCTTTTATCACTTGGCGCAGCATGGTAGCCTTGGTTTGTGCGCTGGTCTTCGTGCTGAGCAGCATGCGGTCGCGCAGCTGTTGCGCCAGCGAGTCGTTGCCCGCATCGTGATAATAATCGTATAGCGAACCTAAGGCATACTCGTTATCGGGCTCGTCGTTAACCGCCTTGGTGAACAGTTTGAAGGCATCGTCTTTGCGTTTGTTCTGCATGAGCCAGTTGCCCAGCATGATTTGATAATTCACATCGCTGGGGTGACTGTCGGCTAACTGCTTCAGCGTTTTATACGCCATTTTGCTATCGCCACGTTGCTCGTAGGCTTGCATCTTGCTCAGCGTAATATCGTCGCTGGGGCCGTCAAGCTCCTCCATACGGTTCAGACAGCGCAGCACCTCGCGATGGTTTTTCTGGTTACCATACAGATACACCAGCACGCTGAGCACGTCGCTGCGGTCGGGGTGATGACTGTAGAGGCGCTCGTAAGCATCAATGGCGCGCTGATAGTTGTTGGTGCCAAGATAATATTGTGCCACACGCTCTTGATACATATCGTTGCCAGGACTGAGTGCAGCGGCACGTTCAAGGTTCTTCAGGGCGAGGTCGTTATTGTCGAGCCCTGAATAAAACATGGCCTGAAGATAGTAGGCCTCGGCGGCATTGGGGTTGATGGCGAGGCAATGCGACAGCAAGTCGAACGCAGCGGCATCGTGGCCAGCGTTTTGTTGGCGCAGGGCCTCAAGAAAAAAATACTGATAGCGGCGACGGTCGTTATGACTCAGCGTGTCAGTCTGTGCCAGCGTGGGCACAACAACAAGGCTCGTCAGCAGCAAGGCTACGAGCAGAGAGGCATGACGTGCCACCGTATGAAAAAATAAATTTCGCATGGCGAAAGGGTTTACGCAGTTATAATGTGTTTTATTTTACACCGGTATGGCCGTAGCCACCAGCGCCACGCTCGGTATCGTCGAGCTCGGCCACAGGCACAAACTGCACCTGGGCATGACGCGCCACCACCATCTGGGCAATGCGCTCGCCATCGTTTACCACAAAGTCGTCGGCCGAGAGGTTCACCAGCAGCACCATCAGCTCGCCACGATAGTCGGCATCAATGGTGCCAGGCGAATTGAGTACGGTGATGCCCTTCTTCAGGGCCAAGCCACTGCGGGGGCGCACCTGTGCCTCGTACCCTGGAGGCAAGGCTATGAAAAGACCTGTGGGTATGAGGTGGCGCTCAAGGGGGCGAAGGGTGATGGGGGCGTCGATGTTGGCGCGAAGGTCCATACCGGCGCTCAACGGTGTGGCATACTGTGGCAGGGGATGATGACTACGATTAATTACTTTTACTTCGGTGATATCTGTCATTGTCTTTTTTCGTTTTTATTTAATTTGCAAAAATACTGATTATTATCCACAATGCTTCATTTTTTATGCTAAAAATGGTTGAAACGAAAGACTGGCCCTCTACTTTTCAAACAAAAGTAAGGTAACAAGAACTGAAAAGCACTCAACGTCAACAATAATCATTATCTATCTTACAAACAAAAGGAAGGCAACGACAACGTAACGCGAAGGCATCAACAATATTATTTTGCATAAATATACAGAAATAGTGTATAAATATGCAAAGCATGATTTTTACTTTCTTAACAAAACATTTGTGAAAAATATAACAAACTGTAAGTAAGACGAGACCGATTGCTTACAGTTTTCAAAAGTGATACCCCTCAAATGCGAAACCATGGGTTTCAGGTCGTGAAACCCATGCTTTCAGGCTGTAAAACCAAGGGTTTTAGGAGGTAAAACCCATGCTTTCAGACCGTAATTTGATGCCTTTTACAACATGGGGGCAATATTGCATATTTATGCAAAAATGGGGGCGAACAAATCGTTGAGCACGATACGCTTTTGCACCATATCGCTATACTTGTTTTCTTTAATGCCAAATGTTGTTATCATAGTGAGGATAACCGACTTGTTTGTCTTTGTTTCGGCCATAAAAGTATTTACTTTACGACGTAAGCGTTGCTCATAATCGTTGTCGATGGCATATTCATCATTACAGAATTTTATTTCGCATAGGTTCACTGTTTCATCTTTTCGGTCTATCAGCAAGTCGATTTGTGCCCCGTTACCACTCTTCTCGGCACTGCGCCATGAGCACACAAGGGTTTGCACACCAGATATTCCGAGTGCCTGTTTTATCGTTTCAACATGGCTCAGGCACAGCATTTCAAACGACAGGCCTGCCCATGCATTGTGCATTGCGCTGTTAAGCGATGTTGACCAGAAATGTGGGTCGCGGTAACGATTGTTGCGAACAAACTTAAAATAAAATAATGTATAGAAGTCAATAAGTTGGAACAGCGTATCCCGACTTTGGCGCTGCGTGGCAGTAGCCCTACCATTGGTGAAAGGTTCGTATGCACGTATGAAACCACATTGCTGCAATTCTTCAAGAATAGTAGAGAAGAGGCCATTGTCAGTAACGTCGGTGGCACTTACAAGCTCTTGGCGAGTCATGCCTATGCCCTTCGTGGCAAGGGCTGTTACCACGGCTACGTGAGTGGCCGACTTACGAAACAAGGCGCGATAAAGGTCGTCAAATTCGTTGGCAAGCTCAGCATTGTCAGCAAAAAACATCTGGTCGATGTTCTGCGCCAGACTAAGCGAACGATCGAGCATTGACATATAATAAGGTATGCCACCCATCACCATATAACATTCTGCTATCTGTTTGCGACTGTAACCAAAGTTGTAAGCAGCAAAATAAGCCTCACATTCATGCAGCGTAAAGGGGTTAACCTGAATGTGATGGGTGAGTCGGTTGTGCAGTCCTCCGCGATTATGAATGAGGTTGTTAATCATCCACGATGTGGCCGAACCGCAAACAATAAGTTTAATATCGTTACGCAACACGGCCCAACTGTTCCAAAAATTTTCAAGAGCAGCAATAAAGCCAGACCGTGGCGTGTCCATCCACGGCAGCTCATCAATAAAGACATACTTATTGCCCTCAGGCAGCGTTTCAAGATACGTGGCCAGGGCATGAAAGGCCAGCAGCCAGTTGCGATGAAGGCAAATGGTGGGCGCTTTCGAATATTTTTGCAACGCAATGCTGAAGTTTAGCAACTGGTCGGTTTTCGAAGCCCCATGAACACCTGTCATAAAGAACGCAAACTGGTCGTCTACGCTTCTACGTATAAGGAAGGTCTTACCTACACGTCGGCGACCATACACAGCAATAAACTCAGAACGCCCTGAATTATAGTATTTATTCAAAGCTTCTATCTCCTGTTCTCTACCTATCAGTTTTTGTTTCATAGTTGCGCAGATTTCATAATAATCTGCGCAAATATACCTAAAAACACCCATTTGCGCAAATTATAAACAGAAAACTTGCGCTAACCTATGTTTTTTGATATATTAGCGCAGGTTATAAACAGAAAACTTGCGCTAACCTATACTTTCCAATACGTTAGCGCAAGTTATTGCATGATTATATGGAGGAGAAAATGATAACGGATGTTTTTAAACGATATTTGTTTGATGGTGGTTTCTACTTTTTCTCCTTTCTGGTTATTTAAACAAACAAGATAGCTATTTACTGCACAGCATTTTAATAAATTATACCTCATGTCTCAATTTTTTTATTATCTTTGCCCCTATGAAATGGAACAAGCTTATCTCAAACAAGCGCTTCGGACAAGAAGAGCGACACTCGTTGCGGCACGACGACCGCTCAGAGTTTAAACGCGACTACGACCGCCTGATTTTCTCGGCACCCTTCCGCCGACTGCAAAACAAGACGCAGGTGTTTCCGCTGCCAGGCAGCATCTTCGTGCATAACCGCCTCACCCACTCGCTTGAGGTGGCCAGCGTGGGCATGTCGTTGGGCAATGATGTGGCGCGAGAGCTGAAACAGCGACACCCCGAACTGATGGGCACACTGTTTGAAGAGATAGGCACCATTGTGAGCGCTGCCTGTCTGGCACACGACATGGGCAACCCACCATTCGGACATAGCGGCGAGAAAGCCATACAAACATTTTTCAGCGAAGGACCAGGCCAGGCTCTACGCGATAAGCTATCGCCCGCCTTCTGGAACGACCTTATACACTTTGAGGGTAACGCCAACGCCTTCCGCTTGCTCACCCACCGCTTTCATGGCCGACGCGAAGGAGGCTTCGTGATGACCTACGCCACGCTGGCCAGCATCGTAAAATATCCGTTTGAAAGCCACTGGGCAGGCTCACACGGCAAGTTTGGCTTCTTCAGTTTCGAGCGCGACGCCTTCCGCCGCATTGCCGACGAATTAGGGTTGCTGCGCCTCTCAGCCGATGGCGAACCGCTGCGCTACGCCCGTCACCCACTGGTGTATCTGGTGGAGGCTGCCGACGACATCTGCTACGAGATTATGGATATTGAAGACTCGCACAAACTAAAAATATTGTCGTATGAAGAAACGGCCGACCTGCTCCTTGGCTTCTTCGATGCTGAGATGCAAGAAAAGATACGCCAACGTGCTAAGGAAGAAGGGGTGAGCGACGAGAATGAAGAGGTGGTGTATATGCGCGCTTGTGTGATAGGGCGCCTTGAAAAGGCATGCGTAAAAGCCTTCATCGACCACGAAGGAGAGATACTGAACGGCACCTTTAAAGGTAGTCTCATCGACCACGTAGAGCCCTTGGTGCGCGACGCCTACCGACGCTGCCAAGCGCTGAGCGTGAAGAAGATATATAACAGTAAGCCAGTGCTCGACGTAGAGCTGAGCGGTTACAAGATTATGGAAACGTTGATGCAAACGCTGACCGACGCCGCCTGCAGGCCCGACACGTTCCACTCTAAACAGCTCATCCGACGCTTCAGCAGTCAGTATGACATTGGCAGCGCCGACCTCGAAACGCGCATCATGGCCGTGATTGACTTTGTGAGCGGCATGACCGACGTCTACGCCCTCGACTTCTACCAAAAGATTAATGGCATATCGCTGCCTATCGTGTAGCCTTTTAACCTTTCAAGGAGAAAAGTAAAACATTGAATAGCGTTGTTAATGGCTTTTTATAGGCTTATATTAAAAAAAGTATGTTTTCTCAATTATTGTTTAGTTTTGCAACAGGCAGCATGCTGATAAACATTGTGCTGCTGGTGATGGGTCTTGTGGTGGTACTGAAAGGAGCCGACTGGCTGACCGATGGTGCCGTAAACATTGCATCGCGCTTTGGCGTGAGCCAAATGGTGATAGGTTTGACCATTGTGGCAATGGGAACCTCAATGCCCGAACTGTGTGTTAGTATGGTATCGGCCCTGAAGGGCACACCCGACCTGGCCGTTGGCAACGTGGTGGGATCGAACACACTAAACACGCTGCTCATTGTGGGCTGCTCGGCACTGGTAGCGCCCATCATGGTGAAGCGGTCGAGTGTGCGTCGCGATATTCCGTTTGCAGTGTTAGCATCGCTCTTGATGCTCATCTTCTGCCTTGATGGTGGCATTGACCGACTGGATGCCGCATTACTTTTCATTCTGTTTGCCGTGTTTATGTTTGTAACCGTTAAGAATGGCAAAAATGAAGGCACTGAAGCAAAGACAACAGCGGCACCCCTCGGCAAGGCGACACTGCTACTTGTGGTGGGCTTAGTATGCCTCATCTTAGGCTCAAACCTGTTTGTCGACAACGCCTCGTTTATAGCTTCCACCCTCGGTGTGTCAGATGCCGTGATAGGTCTTACCATCGTGGCGGGTGGCACCTCGCTTCCCGAATTGGCTACCAGCATGGTGTCGGCCAAGAAGGGCAACAGCGACATTGCCATTGGCAACGTCATTGGCTCAAACGTCTTTAATATTCTTATGATTATTGGTGTAACGGGCCTTGTCAAGCCCATGCACATCAAGGGCATCACCTCGCTCGACCTTATCGTGATGCTGGCCAGCATGTTGCTGCTATGGTTCTTCTGTCGCACCACTTATAAGGTAAAGCGATGGGAAGGCGCCGTGCTCGCCATCAGCTACATAGCCTATCTTGCGTGGTTGATAGCACAGGCCGTGTAATTATAAAACTGAATGAGGATGTGCTCCAAAAACATTGAAAGCACATCCTCATGACATCTACTTATGCCTTTAAAGGCAATAGCTATCTTCTAAACATTTACTCTTTAATTTCTGATGGTATCATCTCAAATATTTCTTTGAGGCGCTGCGTGTCAAACTTAGGTGAGCGGTCGTAATTGTAAATGCCGTTCTGCTCTTGTTCTACATCGGTAATTTGAGTGTAGCAGAAGCCTGTGATGTGTTTGAGTGCCTTGATCGACTCCATTTCCTTGCGCAAGATGTTGTAGAACTCTTCAGCATCTTTTATCATACCACCATAACCCCAAGTGTCGTTGCCATGACGTTTCTCGGGCACCACATAGCCCAGGCCTCCCCATTCGTCCAGCATATAGGGTTGTCCCTCATATTTAGCCAGCCATTGCCACTTGTCGCCACGCATATTGCGGTACGGCTCCTTGCCAGGCTCGAGGGCGAAGTCGCGACTAAACTCTTCAGGTGTGCGACAGTAGTTATGCACCGACCATATATCGGTTTTAATGTGCGAGTCGCCGCTGGCATCGTTCACAGGTCGGGTGCCATCAATCATCTTCGTCATATCATACAGGTTCTGCACAAAGCGGGTATATACGCCCGAATTGGTGGCGCTCCAGGTTTCGTTCAGCGGCGTCCAGGTAACCAGCGACGGGTGGTTGCGGTCGCGCTCTACCAGTTCGGCCCACTCAGAGATAAAGTTGCGGCAAGCCTCTTCATTATTTATATCGAGGCCCCAGCTGGCACTTTCGCCCCAAGTGAGGTAGCCCAACTTATCAGCCCAATAGTAGTAACGCTCTTCAAAACTCTTTTGGTGCAGGCGGGCACCATTGAAGCCCACTGCCTTCGACATCTCGATATCTTTCTTCAAGGCAGCGTCGGTAGGCGCTGTCCAGATGCCGTCGGGGTAATAGCCCTGGTCAAGCACCAAGCGCTGATAGTAGGGCTTATTATTAAGGTAGAAGTAGCCGTTGGCCAAATGCACCTTGCGCATACCAGCATACGACAGCACCTCGTCAATTATCTTGCCATTCTTCATCACCTGATACTTCACGCCATAGAGGAAGGGGTGCTCGGGGCTCCACAGTTTCATACCCTTTATAGGCAGCACCACCACCGAGTTGTCGCCACACACCACACTCTTCTTGGCCACCACCTTGTTGCCATCATAAACACTTACAACAAGCTTATTGGCGGCGTTCTCGCCATAAAACTGCGGGCGTATCACGAGCTGCTGCTGGTCGATGTCGGGGGTAGCAAACACGCTCTTCAAGCCTTCTTTATCAACGGCCTCCATCCATACCGTTTGCCAGATGCCCGTAACACGGGTGTACATACATCCGTACGATCCCAGCTGTGGGCTCTGTTTGCCGCCAGGCTGCATACCGCTGCGCAGGTTGTCGTTTACCTGTACCACGAGGTTGTGCGTTTGTCCGGCTTTTACATAGCGGGTAATGTCGCAGCTGAACGACGACCCCGTACCGTTATGCAGACGCACCAGTTGGCCATCAACATAGATGTGGGCCTCATAGTCGACCGCGCCAAAGTGCAGCAGCACCTTCTTGCCTTGCCATGCAGCAGGAATGTTGAGCGCGCGCTGATACCATATACTGTTAATAAAGTCGGTGTGATGAACGCCCGACAACGAGCTCTCGGGGCAGAAGGGAACCGTAATTTTTCCATCGAAGCCCTTGGCGTTGTTCCAGCCTTTCTCTTGACCCGTTTGGCCAAAATCGAAACTGTAAGACCATGTGCCGTTGAGGTTCACCCATTGTTCACGTTCAAACTGTGGGCGCGGATACTCCGGGCGTGGAGTCTGCGCGTTGGCCTTACCAGTACCTGAAAGCATCATGGCAGCAATGGCAAAAGCCGAAACGAATGTTTTAATTGTCATAACTTTGTGTGTCATTTAGGTTTCTAACGCTCACAAAGTTATGCAAAAAAGAAAGAACTGCAAAGCAAGAAAAGCAAAAATAAAAAAATGGCCGTTACATTGGTTTGTAACGACCATTTTATGAACCGATTGTTATATTTTTTAGTTTCGCGTGTCTGCGACACGCTGTTAGTTGACAAGTTAACAAGTGACGAGGAGGTCACTTTATCTTTCTCCAGCAACGGCCTGAAGCATCCTTACGCTTTCTCCTTATAAATTACTTTATTGGCGCCACTGGTTATTTTCAGGGCCTCGGGATGTTCGTTGATGAACGAGTCGATATGGCGCACGCGCTTCTCTTCAAGTATCTCGTCAACAGCAATCAAGATGCCTGTTTCCTCAACATCGCCAAAGCCATAGTTGATGGCGGTGCCAAAAAGCTTCATGGTGGGCGACAGGCTCATGTAAGCATTCACCAAAGGCGGAATGTTGTAACCCAACTTACGTATCTCGCGGTTTAGGATGCGATAGTCGGCCTTGAAGTCGTCTTCGCAGAACAGCTGCTCCAGTTCGGCCTCAGGAGTTTCAATCTTCAGAGGCTTCATGGGGATGATGAGGTTCTCTTTATCGTCGAAGTGTTTCTTCAAGAAGTAAAGAATCATGTCTCTGCCCCTACGTATATACGAGGGATACATGGTCATCTTGCCAAAGAAATATTTTACGTTGGGCTTGATAACAGTGAGGGCACCCAGGCCATCCCACAGGTTATCGAGGGCGAAAAGGCTCTTGGCACCCATGCGCGAGCTCTGATATGGTAGCGACACAAACGAGCGTCCCAGCTCGATGGTGTAGGGCATATAGTCGGTGAGAAACTTCTCAGAGAAATGAAACATGTGGCTGGTGGCCAACTTTGGCTGCCCGTTGGCATCCATCTCCCAGTCGGTGCCCAAGAGGTAACGGTAGCCACCTATTATCTCTTCGGCCTCGGGGTTCCACACGATGAGCTGCTTGTAGCAGTTGTCGCACGTGTCAAACTCGTCAATGTCCATCGACTTGCCAGTGCCGCCTCCCGCCTCGCGGAACGCGATCTCGCGCAAACGGCCTATCTCCTTCATCACATTAGGAGCGTTATGCGCCGTGATAACATAAATCTCGTTATGACTCTTGTTGGTCATTCTGAGCTGGCGTTCAGGTGTCAGCTCTTGCTTCAGCAGTTCCTTGTCGATGGGTTGGATAATTGCTTCTTCCATTTTATTATAACGATAACTATTTCTGTATATTGCAAATGAAGAAAAATGGTTGCTTTATAACGTGTAGACAATGTCTTGCACATACTGTGCCCACTGGCGTGGCGTTTTGCTCTTATCAAATGTTTGCCAGGGAATGGGCTTGCCTATGGCCACACGAAACTCCTTGTGCACGTTCTTATACATCTCGTCAACAAGGAACAGCATGGCGATATTAAACTTTATGCCCAGCGTCTTGCACAGGTTAGCCAAACGGTAAAAGAAGTCGGAGTTTTGCCCACCAAAGTGTATGGGCACCACGTCGCGGTGTGTCTCTACACTCTTCGTGATGAAGGTCTTGGTCCAGGGCAGGTCGTGTATCTGTCCGTTGATACGGCGCGAGCAGAGGCCAGCCGGAAACATCAGCATGTGGTTGTCGCTGGCAAAGCCTGTTTCTACCATTAAAGGAAAGTCGCGTCCCTGCTTGCCCGTTTTGTTGATAGGAATGCAGAGAGGTGCCAAGCCAGGAAGGTTCATCAGCAAATCGTTGACGAGATAACGGAAGCGGCTGTCGTAATGACGACCTATAATAGCACCTAAGGCCACGCCATCAGCGCCACCTAAGGGGTGGTTTGACACGAAGGTGTAGCAGCGTCCTTCGTTCTTGTCGGGCAGGTTCTCCATGCCCACAATGTTGAGCTTCATGTCGAGATAGCGCACACACTCTTCCAGCCAGTCGGTGCCCGACAGGTTACGGCTATCCCAAAGGTAACGGTTCACCTCATCTTCATGAACAATGTGCTTGAGCCAGCGCACCAAAAGCGAGGGCACAAACTTGGCCTTATCGCCCATCTTATCACGCAAGATACGGTCAATATCAATAGTCTTTTTGAAGTCGCTCATCTTTTTCTTCTACTAACGTCAAGGGCCTTTCTTTTATCATAAAGGGGCCTTACCTATAAAAAGTCATGCAAAAATAGCATTTCTTTTTTTAATATGTAAACATTTGTTCGAAAAATGTTTACATTTTTACTATTTTGTCATTACGATGTAGCAAAATCTTTACCAATCGGTTTGCAAGAACAGCTGTCGCGCATACTCGATAAGGGTATCTTGACCACGAGCCTCATCCACCGCGCGAAGCGCCACGGCATGGTCGGGGGCGATGCCAAACTCGGTGCTATTGCCCTGAGCGTCAAACATGGGGCAGGCCGAGAAGCGGATGCTCCAGCCCGACGGCAGCTCGCCATTGAAAGGCATGCCAGCGCCACCGCCCGTGGTATCGCCCACAATCTTTACGTGGTCGAAGCAGTGCATATACTTAACAAACTCGTTGGCAGCGCTATACACCGAGCGGTTGGTGAGCACCACCACCTGTTTTTGCCAGCGCAGTCCGGCCGAGGGCGAGATATATTGTGCCTGACGCGACGAGAAGTCGCTATGTCCTTTTCCTGTCTTGTGCTGCATATAGCCCACAAGGGTCTTACGGTTAGTGAAGCGCGAGGCCAACTGTTCGGCAGCGGTAATCATACCGCCACCATTGCCGCGGAGGTCGATGATAAGGCCCCGACAGGGCGCCAGATACAGCATTACCTGGTCGAGATTGCCCTCGCCAAAGCCCGATGCAAACGAGGCGCAACGCACATAGCCCACCTGATCGTCGAGCACCCGATACTTTAGCGAGGCCGCTATGCGATAGTCGGTGCCCAGATAGCGGCGCAACAGCGTGTCGCTCACGTTCGACGGATAGTCTTCATGCCACGACCAGTTGCGCGCCACTTCCCACGACGAATACATGTTTACGTGGCCGTCGCGCAGTTCGCCCAACATATTGCCCAGCACCTCAAACAGTTGGGCCTCGGTCATGCGGTCATCAAACTGTGGTGCATAGCGGGCGCGCACCTCGTTCCAGTCGAGCCCATACTGGCTGTTCTTCTCGTTGAAGAAGCAGTAATGCTCATCAATAATCTTCCACAGGGCCTCGAAATTGCCGCGCGGCGTATTGGCAAACTCCTCTTCGTCGACACACGACGTGAGCGAGCCCGCCATCATCACCAGCAGCAAGACTGGAAGAAGCATCTTCTTCCAGCGGCTGCTGATATGAAAAGGGTTATGGTTTATCATTTCATGTTAATTTTCAATTAGTTGTGGTAGCCCATGCCGTGACAAGCCGAGCAGGTGCCCGTTCCACCACAAGCGCCACAGCCAGCTTCTATACCAGGGGCATGGTTGGGGCTTATGCCTGTACCACCACAGGTAGAGCATCGGCCTGAGCCTGAGCACACGCCACAGGTCATTGGGGTTGATGGGGTGTAGGGCACATATCCGCCCGACGGCGCTGACGGTGTAGATGGTGCCGACTGTCTGCCCGTCATGGTGTAAGACACGCGAGGCACATTTTTCGTATTGGTGATATAACGCTTTAACGTGTCGTCGTAAACCAACACACGCACATGATACGTATGCTTACCAGGCAGCACCGTAAGCCTATCTTTATAAAAGCCCAGCCACTCGTCGCCATTCCATACGGTTGTTTCATAAGGCGCCACCCTTGAATAACCGCTCCAAGCCGCTTGTTTGCCATCCTTATAGGTATGTATCTTACCGTTATCAGCCTGAATATAGGCAACGGGGTGCACCTTGTGCCCCTTGGCGCCTACACATTTAAAATGAAAGTGCACCTTCAACATGCCACGTCCTTTGTCTACAGCATTGGGTTCCAGCCGAAGGTTATAAACCTGGGCCGTTTGTGCGTTAGCCGACAGGCTCCACAGACAAGCACTCACGAACAAGAGCATCACGCTCATCATCATTGTTAATGTTTTTCTTTTCATATTCATTCTTCTTTTGGTTAAACTATATTCTGTTATTGGGAAAGCCACAGTGCTACACGCTTCATTGCTTCACGGTGCGGAACCGTTTCACGATGCCTATCATGAGCGAATGGGTGTAGACGTGGGTCTTGAGATGATTGACGTGCGATTGCTCGATGGTGCCGAGGTAGCCCACACGAAAGATGGTGCGGGCGAGGCGGAAGTCGAGGGTGAGCAACTGTCTGAACGAAGGGGTTGAAGCAAAGGTGGTGGGCACACAGTTGTGGTCGTAATTGCCACGGTTGAACAGTTCGTAATACGACTGCCCATAGTTGGGCGAAAACATCAAGCCCATCAGCGGGGCCGACGCTTCATAATGCAAAATAAGGGGGAAGTGGGCGCAATGGCCTGGATGAAAGCTCACGCCACGACGATGAGTAGCGCGGCCCAGCGGATAGTCGAAGCCCACGGTAGGTTCGACGTGTAGCGACAGGCGCGCGTTGGCCGGATTGTTGCCGTTGCGCGTGTTGTAAATAAAGCCCACGTTGGCAGCCACCGTGCCACCAGCATTTATCTGTAGAGGATGCCGCCAGAGGTCAACATTCCACTTATGCAATAGCGAATAGCGAAACGTGTAGGCGCCCATCATGGTGCCACCGTTGCCCGAGCGGTTATCAGCATAGGCCAAGTGGCCCTCGTGCTGAAACTGGTTTATCCAGGGCGAGGCGTCGCGCTCGCGGCGTGTGTATGAAAGGAAGCGAAGGTCGGCACCGCGATATTTCTCGGTAGAGAGGTAGGTATCGAGAATATTGGTAGCGCCGAAGCCCACCATTAAAGCATTGGTTTTCAGCGTTAGGCGGCGCAGGTCGACATTGCTGTCGCCCGTTTTCGGCCACACGGTATCGGCTCCAAGAGTGGTAGAGCACGATAGCGTGTCGGCGTCACGCGTAACGGCCATTGCCTGCAGGGTGCATAGCAACAGCAGTGCTGTAAACAGGTGTTTAAAGGTCAGCATTTTCAGTAAAGAGATTGAGTTGTCCGGTCATCTCGTCAATCACCTGTTGCTGACTTTTTCCTGCATCGGGGTCGAGGTCTTCAGGCTCGGCCTCATCGGCAGCGTCGGTGGGCTCGGGCTCTGGGTCGGGCTGGCGCAGTGGCTCCAGCTCTTCCACCTTATCAATATTAAAGGTGGTAACACGTTTGCCCTTTGCCTTAAAGCCTTTCACGGCAATAAAGCTGTCGGCGTCGATCTCTAACGGAGCACGGTCGGCATCGGTGCCGCCAAAGGTGAACAGCAAGCGGGGGTAGAACGTGTCGGTGAGCAGCAACAACTGGTTCTTCTCGTTCTCGCCCACAAAGTTTTGGTGCCTACGCAAAGCATCCATCGTAAAGCGTTTAATGTAGGCAAAGCCACCATTGTCGGCATCGTTCACCACGGCCGTCCACACCTTCTTGGGGTTCCATTTCTCTATGCGTACAATGTTGTCCTCATAGTGGTTGTTGGCATCAAAGTTAGAGATATAGAACTCGCCACCATCGAGGATAACCAGTATGGCATCGTCTTCATTAAATTCGCCCAGCAGTCGGCCGTGGTCGTCATAGTTGATGCGGTTTACGTCGGGGTCGAACCACACCTTGCGGCCGCCCAAAGTAGAGTGGCCGTGGCTCTTCAAGCCCACACGGTGCACAGGGTTGCGCGTTACGAGCAAGCCACGAGCGCTACGGCCCTTGATGGGCACCTCAGAGAAGTCGCGGTCGATAAATATCTTACGCAACTTGGGGTTGGCCTCCAGCGTCACCTTAATCACCTCGGCCTCGCCATTCGGGTTGGCAGTAAAGTAGAGCACACGCGAGCCCTTCTCGCCACGCGTCAGGTCGTAGTCGCGGTCGCGCATGACCGATGGCAGGTTGAAACGTTTAATATAAACGGGGCCGTTCTGTCCGTCGCGATACACGGCGTTGTAGGTTGTGCGGCGGTCGTTACGGTTATACACGCCCACCCACAGCACGTTCTTGCCCACAAATATCTTGTCGGCCACGCGCACCACACGATACTTGCCATCGCGGAAGAACACCACAATGTCGTCAATATCTGAGCAGTTGCACACAAACTCGTCTTTCTTCAAGCCTGTGCCAATAAAGCCTTCTTGGCGGTTGATGTATAGCTTTTGGTTGGCCTCTACCACGGTAGTGGCCACGATGGTGTCGAAATTCTTTATCTCGGTAAGGCGCGGATGATGCTTGCCATACTTTTCTTTGATGAAGCGGAACCAGTCGATGGTGACGTCGGTCATGTGCGCCAGGTCGTGCTCAATATCTTTCAGTTCGGCCTTAATCTTCGCCATCAGCTCGTCGGCCTTGTCTTTATTAAACTTCAAGATGCGCTGCATTTTTATCTCCATGAGGCGAAGGATATCGTCGCGTGTCACCTCACGAATAAAGTCTTTCTTAAAGGGCGTAAGCTTCTTGTCGACAAAGGCCACGGCGGCATCCATGTCGGCAGCATTTTCAAAGCCGCGCTCTTTGTAGATGCGCTCTTCAATGAAGATGCGCTCGAGCGATGCAAAGAACAGCTGCTCGAGCAGTTCGGCACGACGTATATTCAGTTCTTTGCGCAGCAAGCCCATGGTGCTGTCAACGCTGTGGCGCAACACGTCGCCCACAGAGAGGAAGCAGGGCTTATTGTCTTCAATAACACAGCAGTTGGGCGAGAGGTTTATCTCGCAATCAGAGAAGGCGTAAAGGGCGTCGATGGTCTTGTCTGACGACACGCCAGGGGCCAAGTGTACCAATATCTCTACCTCGGCGGCGGTATTGTCTTCTACCTTCTTCACCTTCACCTTGTTCTTTTCTACGGCACGAAGGATCGACTCTATCAGCGTGGCCGTGGTCTTTGAGAACGGTATCTCGCGAATGACCAGCGTCTTGCTGTCAAGCTTCTCTATCTTGGCGCGCACCTTCAGCACACCGCCACGCTGCCCATCGTTATAGCGGCTCACGTCGATGCTGCCGCCTGTGGGGAAGTCGGGATACAGGTTGAAGGTTTCGCCACGCAGATACTTGATGGCGGCGTCGCAAATATCGTTCAGGTTGTGGGGCAATATTTTCGAGCTCAAACCTACAGCAATGCCTTCGGCACCCTGGGCCAGCAGCAACGGAAACTTGGCGGGCAGGGTGATAGGCTCTTTGTTACGGCCGTCGTAGCTCAGCTGCCACTCGGTGGTTTTGGGGTTGAACACCACGTCAAGGGCAAACTTCGACAAGCGTGCCTCAATGTATCGAGGGGCGGCAGCGCGGTCGCCAGTAAGAATGTTTCCCCAGTTTCCTTGACAATCGATCAGCAGGTCTTTCTGTCCCATCTGCACCAGGGCATCACCGATAGAGGCATCGCCGTGGGGGTGAAACTGCATGGTGTGGCCCACAATGTTGGCCACCTTGTTAAAGCGACCATCATCCATACGCTTCATCGAGTGCAAGATACGTCGTTGCACGGGTTTCAGGCCATCCTCGATATGGGGCACGGCCCGCTCAAGGATAACGTATGAGGCATAATCAAGGAACCAGTTTTGGTACATACCGCTAAGGTGGTGTACGGCCGAAGCATCGAAGCGGTTTACGGGTTTATAGTCGGAATGGCCTGTGGGGGCATCGTCGTCGTTTAAAGACTTATCATCATCCTTTAAAGACTTATCATCATCGGCTATAACGTCACCTTCGTCGGTCGGCTTGTTTGCTGCGGTTTCGAGGATATCATCATTCTTTGTCTCGTCGTCCATTTGCTGTATAGGTTATGTTGATTTGGGTGAGGCAAAAAGGGCCTACACCGCATATATTGTTGTGTAGCCACAAAATTACACATTTTTCTCGACTACACAAAATCTTGGTTCGTTAAAAATGCCATATATGAAATGTCTGCGCCAAGAATGGCATACTTTTGTTTTTATACCCGTAAAATGCCGTTTTTCTGTTGCATGCACCGCATTTGTGTTAAAAATGCTTCATGCAGGGAAATATTCTTCCAAACAGGTCAGTCTTCACGGATTATAATTGTATCTTTGCCGTATCGTCAATTCTTTTTCTGCTTTCCTTATTTGCAAAAAGTACAGGACGACCGTGTTGCAGAAATGAGGATGAACAATGAATAAAAAACAACAATATGCGAAAAACAGTTCTTACAGTTACATTTTCGGCCTTGATGTTTTCGGCCTCGGCGTGGGCGCAGAAGATAGCACCGCGCTGCAGCACCTGTGGCAGAAAGATTATTGAGTGCCAGTATAAGGGACATCATCCCAGCAAGTCAAACAACAAGTCACGAAATAACGGCAAGCCCACTAAAATGCGCCCTAGACAGCACGGTGGCAATGCATCTACCGCACCGAAAGCCGTAAAATTTCCCGACGGCATCTATACGGGCGACCTTAAGAACGGTGTGCGCGATGGTAGTGGTACATTCAAATACAGTAATGGCGACATCTACTCAGGATCATGGCACAACAACAAGCGTCAGAGTTACGGAACGTGCACGTTTAGCAATGGTGATGTCTACGAGGGGTATTGGAGTGACGATACCTTTGAGACTGGAACTCTCACTTATGCCAATGGAGACAAATACAAAGGAGAATGGAAAGACGGAAAGATGAACGGCAGGGGCAAATACAGCAAGGCCGATGGCTCATCCTATAATGGCGACTATAAAGATGGCAAGCGTGACGGTGGCGGATATCAGATATTTGCTGGCGACACGATAGCGGGTGAATTTAAAAACGACATGCTGAACGGCTATTCGTATAAGAGCACGAAAAACGGCAACAGTGTGATGGGTATGTACAAAGATGGTGTGGCGAATGGGTTCAGCATTATAGTCGAGCCCAATGGTACAGCTAGCTATCTGTACATGAAGGAAGGTAAAGCAGAAGGCCCAGCCATTACCGTCAAACCCGACGACACCATTTGCAGTATGTTATACAGCAACGGCAAAGTTATCCGTTCCGATGTATCCAAAAGGCCGTTGGGAATGAATATTTACTATGGCTTGGGAGCCGACCTCAGCTTCATTCGCACCAAGCAGACAGGCACAACATTCGGTATAATAGTCAACCATGACGGCATGATTTATATAGGGGACCTTCGTCATAATCAACCCAACGGCTTCGGTACAATGATTTATCGCAATAAAGATGCCTATATAGGCTTTTTTGTGGATGGTCTCAGGGAGGGACAAGGCGCTTATGTTTTCAATAATAGATGCTGCGAGTATGGACAATGGCTCAATAATAAAGAAAACGGCCTCATGACATATGTTCGTAGATGGAATGGAATGACAGAACAGAATATGTATAAAAATGGCGAGAAGGTACAGTAAGGTACTTGATACATACGTTTAATTATTTTGCTAATTTCAAGGAGAAATGCTATGTAAACCGTCACTGGAGGCGGCGAATATCCATATGTAGGCAACATTTCGGTGCACCGTACGCTCTAATCAAAACTATTGGCGGGAAGACAGGGTACGAAGGTTGAGGGCACTAAAAAGTAAGAGATACTTTCATATTTAAAGTTAAAGACAGAAAAAACGCTCGCTAACCCTTTCTTTTCCTGTTTATTATAGCCTTATTAAAGCAATTTTTGGAAAGAACAGTTACAAACTGTAAGCACTTTTCGTTTTGGTTCTTAAGGGGGGGGGACCTTTTCAGTACTCTCCAGAGGTCCCTTCCTACTAAGGTGGGGTGCACAAAACGCCGCATTATCATTGATACAGAGCATTATAGCAAAGGTCTCTGCCGAACAAAACCAAGCTATATTTCGGATGACAAGCACGAGATCATCAAGTAAAAGCATTGAGATAATCGAGCGAAACCCAAGAGAAAATCAAATAAAACCCACGAAAAAATCGGGCAAAACACAGCAACAAGTCATCTCACATCGACCGTTACTCATGTTCATAACGGTCGATATGAACACGGGCATCGACCGTTCTCCATGTTCATAACGGTCGATGTGAGATAACATTGACTTTGACTGATTTTACTTTACACTTTTCTTGTTCTTTTACTAAATTACTTT
>ERZ1034626.236-NODE-236-length-40713-cov-30.170200_pt1 | contig 40713 bp, 19 predicted proteins | sample MGYA00520652_ERZ1034626 | MGnify/ENA primary metagenome ERZ1034626 (study PRJEB33766, sample SAMN09781765) | gut metagenome | biome: gut microbiome | host: Homo sapiens | place: Madagascar | study: EMG produced TPA metagenomics assembly of the PRJNA485056 data... | reverse complement strand
ACTCTCGCTCACTGATGACACAAGTCTCGTAAGGTCCCCAGATACTCTTGCTTCGAGCACATTGCATTCGTCCCATCGGTGAATAATCGGCAGAGAGAATATAATACATGCCATTGATCTTGTAAATATGGTGACCCTCTCCCATCGCATTCCCCTCAGGGATGACCACCTTGCTGGAGCCTTCCACGGGTCCGCTCAAGTCTGGTTTCAACTCGGTTACTGTAACATTGCCATATTTATGGATAGCATATATCTTGCCATCGTCATCGAAGAGCACAGAGAGGTCGTAGATGTCGCCCTTGATCTGATGATGCTTCCAAGGACCCTTGGCACTATCTGAGATAAAGACTTGCAAACCATGCCCATTGATGTTGGAGAAGATATAGAACTTGCCATTATGATAACGGATGGCAGGAGCCCAGATACCCTGTCCGTATGCCTCCTTGCCATTGCGGAGATTGAAATCATCAGAATCATCGAATCGGTCGAAGCAATAGGAAGAGAACTCCCAGTTGACCAAATCCTTGGAATGCAGCACCACCAATCCTGGCACACTGTGCATCGTGGTACCCGCCAGATAGTAATCCTCACCCACTCTGATAATATCTGGGTCAGAGAACTCATCATAGAAGAGAGGATTAGTATAAGTTCCATTTCCATTGTCTGCCGACCAAGTCATTCTACCTGGTTGCTGTTGAGTCACCAGCTTCTTCTGGGCAGATACCTGACCATTCTGAGCTAAAGCCGAGATAGAGCCAGCACATAAGGCTAGGCTAAAAGTTGCAATTAATAGTTTGTTCATTCTTTATGAAGTTTATGATTATACAAAAGTTGCCACAAAATTACGAAAGAAACTAAACACAAAGGTGGATTTTTCGTAGTTTTATGGCAACTATTTGTGATTTTACTTAATTTGATAAGATTTTCCTGCTTCTGTATCCAAATCATACTCGAAAACTTGTGGGATATGAGCCTTCACTCCTTCATCCACACGATGCTGTTCCATCGGTTGTTTGATGACAGCGGCTTGGAGCAAAGGATTCGCACAAGTGCCCTCAGCCTTTCTCAATCCCTTCCCTTTCAAAGGAACATAGGAACGGACACGTAGGGTTCCGCCTATGGAGGAATGTATCTTAGCCGAAACCAGCTGCTTATTCTGCCACTTCATGTCAACCACAAATCCACCACGGGCACAAAGTCCCTTTACCTCGCCATCTGCCCATACATCAGGCAAGGCTGGCAAGAGATGCACGGCTCCATCATGGCTCTGAATCAACATTTCGGCGATACCTGCAGTCACACCGAAGTTGCCATCTATCTGGAATGGTGGATGGGCATCGAAGAGATTAGGATAGGTTCTGCCATCAGGGCGGCTTGCCTCCCACTCGTTATCAGAAACAGGCAAGAGCTTGAGCATATTGCTGATAATCTTGAAAGCATGGTTGCCATCCAGCATACGTGCCCAGAAGTTGGTCTTCCATCCCAGGCTCCATCCCGTAGCCATGTCGCCACGCTGCTTCAGCGTATTGGCTGCCGCATGGAACAGTTCCGGATGAGAAAATGGAGAGATCTGGTTGGATGGATACAAGCCATAGAGATGGGAGATGTGGCGATGTTCATTCTTTGGGTCATCGGCGTCTATCAACCATTCTTGCAGTTGTCCATACTTGCCTATCTGCATCGGAGGAATCTGCGAGAGCAATGTCTTCATCTGTCTACGTTCAGCCTCATCCACGCCTAAGACTTCTGAGGCGTGGATAGCATTGTTCAGTGCATCAAAGGCTATTTGGTTATCCATGGTGCAACCAGCGGTTACGGCTGTTTTCTTCCCCATAGGTCCTTGTTCAGGACTCACGGAAGGCACGGTTACCTTCCACTGTGTGCCAGGTAAAGGCTGCATATAGTCGAGATAGAATTCCGCCGCCCCCTTGAGCACAGGATACCACTGGCGCAAGAATACCTTGTCGCCCGTATAGAGATAATGTTGCCAAAGATGGGTGGAGAGCCAAGCACCTCCATTCGGGAACATGCCCCACTGGGCACCATCCACCGGACCAGCGATGCGCCAGATGTCCGTGTTGTGGTGAGCCATCCAACCACGACAACCATACATTTCTTTTGCTGTCTTGGCACCCGTCTCGCTCAAATCCTTGACCAGGTAGAACAGAGGCTCGGCATTCTGGCTCAGATTGGTTACCTCAGCTGGCCAATAATTCATCTCGGTATTGATGTTGATGGTATACTTGCTGTCCCAAGGAGCATTCTTGTTGTTGTTCCATACACCTTGCAGGTTGGCAGCCTGTCCTCCTGGCTGGGAAGAAGAGATGAGCAGATAGCGGCCATAATTGAACATCAATGCCACCATCGCCATATCCTTGCTGCCCGTAAACTTATCCAGTCGTTGGTCGGTAGGCAACTGGGCATTGGCATCAGTAGGGAGACACAACTTCACGGTGTTGAACTGTTTCTGATAAGCCTCCACATGACGTTTCTCCAACTGAGCAAAGCTCAAGGCACTTACCTTATTTATATAAGAAGCATTGCGCTGTGCGGCATTGCCCGACACATCGTGATAGTTGACAAAGTTGGTAGCGGCACTCACGATGATGGTAGCCTCGGTGCCATCCGTCTTCACATCAGCTACGCATTCGGCGGTAAGGGCAGCCTTGATACCCTCCTGGTCTTGTCCTTTAACTCTCAGCACAACACCATGAGGCGTCTTCTGAACCTGATGTTTAAAAGGCGAGTCTAGGGTTACATCGAAGTTTAAGGCTCCTTTCTTGCTTGCCTTGATATGGCAAACAATAACTCCATCTGCCAATGAAGCAAAAGTTGTGCGAGTATATCTCACATCATCAAGAACAAAAGAGGTGGTGGTAATCGCCCTCTTCAAGTCTAACTCGCGCACAAAATGCTCCGCCTTTCCCTGATTCTGCATCTTGACATGCAGATTTGCCATCGGTAGGAAACGCATACCATGAGGCCCCACCACGAAATCCTTGTTGATGATGTCGGCAGCCTCTTCTTCCCTACCATTGAATATCAAATCCCTGACTTTAGGGAGGTTATCCAACGACTTCTGACTATTGTTGTTATGAGGTCCACCACTCCAGAAGGTTTCCTCCGTAAGCTGGATGTTCTCATCCTGGATGCCTCCATACACCATGCCGCCTAAGTGGGAATTACCTATTGGCAATGCCTCCAGCCAGTGTTTGGCTGGGGCATTGTACCAAAGGCGACAAGCATTATCGGTCACGGTCTTCTTGGCCATCATCTGCATAGGAAGAGCCATGGCTAAGACCATAGAACCTAATATGATTTGTTTTCTGTTCATACGTTTATCGTTTGATTTTTTATTGCCAGTTGTTTAATAACCTATGCAAAGGTACAACTATTTTTTGGAATATCCAAAACAATCAATATCTACATAGCCCCCAGCATTCTTGGCGGCATAGTTGTAAATGGCGAAACGAGTACCCATAAACAGACGGCGATAGTCAAAATTCATTCTGAAATCCCTGATTGCCTCCGTCCAGTTCTTTCCATCCAAGCTATAAGAGAGGGTGGCAAGATCTTTATGATCACGGAAGTCGCAACTGATCTTCAGATAGATGGTCTTGGATTTCAAAGCCTGGCGATATACTTCCTCATGCTTCACATCAGTAACCTTTTTCTGCTCATCGCTCAATACAGAATTGTCCTTGCTTCCAAGCACAAACCATTTCTTGCCCTCCCTGGCAACTGAGAGCAAGGCAGCATCACCCTGGAATGCAGCAAAGCCTGCCACATCTCCATCCTTCATCTGGCTCACATCCATTTTTACCACCGCCTCGCAGGTAGGTCCTTCCATGCGGGTAGTCAAGGTGTTTGGAGCCATGAAGAGATTCTGTGCGATGCGAGAGGTCTTCAGGCGGAGATAGCCCTTGCGTTCGGTGAGCGACCAAGCCTCATCCACAGGATTATGGTTCCACTGCCACTGCAAGTCGAGCTTGTCCTTGGCAAAATCATCACTACGCACGATGGTCTTGTCGTTGTATCCCAATACAGGCTTGCTCATCTTGAGAGGCACATTGCCCTTCTCATCTCCCAAGATAGGCCATCCGTCCTGCCAGGTACAAGGCTCCAAGGTAGGCACTCTGCCTACACCGCCACGATCTTGGAAGATAAAGCCATACCATTTGCCGTCAGGTGCATCCACGATGGTGCCCTGTCCTACTCCACCGAAGCCGGCAAACTCGGTCTCCAAGATAACCTTCTTCTCGTATGGACCATAGATATGGTCTGCACGATAGCAAACCTCACGACGCGGATGTCCCTTGATAAAACCCGAAATCATCAGGAGATAATACTTGCCATCATGCTTAATCATGCGAGAACCCTCCAACAAACCGGTCTCCTCGGCATCACGCTCAAAAAGCTTGCGCTGGCTGCCTGGCACCACATCAGTAAGTTCAGCATTCAGCTGCACGATGTCGCCCGTACCATACACCACATATACCTTGTCATCATCATCGAAGAAGAGAGAGGCATCATGGAAATGGCGCAGACGGCTGTGGATGGTCCACTTGCCCTCAGCACTATCCGCCGTGCAGATATAAGTTTCTCCCCCAGGGTTGTCATTGGGAGCAAAGAGAGCATAAAACTTTCCTCTGTGATATTTCAGCGAGGTAGCCCATTGTCCTCTGCCATACACAGTTCCCTCCTTCATATCATATTTAGGAGAATCCGTGAGTTTGGGGAAGATATAGTTCACCATCTCCCAGTTTACCAAGTCCTTGGATCGCATGATAGGGGCACCTGGCATCAGATGCATCGTGGTGCTCACCATATAGAAGTTGTCGCCCACACGAATCACGTCTGGATCTGGCACATCTGCCCACAACACAGGGTTCTGGAAGTTCTTCTCAAACTTCCACCAGTCTAAGTTGAAGAGTTTGCTTCCCTTCAATCCCTTGAACACGAAATAGACATCGTGCTTGCCCGTCACCTTCTTGAGCATCTGTGCCGAGAATGTCTTCCACTTTTCCCAGCCACCGGTCTTGGTCACGTCAATCTTTGCCACCAGTTCGCCATCCTCCTTGTCGAGATGCACTTCCAGCGAGCCGCCCAATGAAGAGCAAGCTGCAGAGATGGCAAACTGGTCTGATGCCTCGTTGCCGAAGTCTACCTCGCGTACCTTAATATAGTCACCGTTATGAATCTCCGAGATATAAACACCTGTTTCATCCGTCTGTTCCGACTTCACCCCCTTGGAGTAAGCGATGGTCTCAGCCTCATTGCGCTTGTAAGGATTGAGAGTACCGACAGGAGATACTCCCTCCTGTGTATGATGGATGATAGGGAATGTGCCATCGGCATTATACTTGAATTCCTCCACGGCTACGCTGCGTCCGAATCCACCACCCAGCTTGCCTGTATGATAGAAGAAATAAGATTTGCCCTTGAAATCGGTCACGCCACAATGATTGGTAAAGGAACCAGTATTTTCCTGAGGCATGATTTCTCCCTTGTATTTCCAAGGACCGAAAGGCTTCTTGCTCATGGAGTAAGCAATGTGCTCAGGCACACCTCCGGCAGCGTAAAGCATATAATAGTTTTTGCCACGCTTCATGAACCAAGGTCCTTCGGTATAACAATCCTTATACTTAATGGTTGAATCACGCCTCTCCACATCAGGCGCTCCAAATCCTTCCTCAGTCATCACTATTCTCCCCACTTCACGCTTTTCGTCGATTGCTTCCTTGGCATCAATGCCACCTTTGAAACTTACCATATCTTCATTGAGTCTAGCATAATAAAGATGTGGATTACCCCAATAAAGATAAGCCTGACCATCTTCATCCATCCAAACCGTCGGGTCAATATTATCCCAACTTCCATTATCAAAAAGCGGCTTACCCAGCGCGTCCTTAAATGGTCCCGTAGGCGAATCGGCTACAGCTACTCCAATAGCCATACCCCCACTCAATTTGGAATGCGCACAGATATACCAATAATACTTACCATTTCTTTCGATGGTTTGTGCCGCCCATGCACGGTCGTCAGCCCACGAAAAAGAACTCAGGTCGAGTGGTGAGCCATGGTCGGTCCAGTTTACCATATCAGTAGTGGAATACACGCGCCATTCGTTCATCCAGAAAAAATCAGCCTTGTCTTCATCATGACCGGTATATACATAGAGACGGTCTCCGACAACCAGAGGTGCCGGGTCGGTAGTTAATTGTGTTTGCACGATAGGATTCTGTGCATTCACCGTTGCGCTCATACTCATGCACAATGCCGAAGCAATCAAAAAATTATTGTTCATTGTTTTATTTTAAATTATTAGTTTCTATTTTTGAGTGCAAAGATAACAAAAAAATTAGGCTTTTACTTTGCCCCATGTTGCAAATACTTTGCCAAATCAACCATGACGCAAGAAAAACGGTACATCTCTTTACGAAATGCACCGTTTTTACATTTTTACCTATAAGTTTTGCCCGAAATAGCTGTATCTGTTGTTGTCTGGATTGACAACCACTTGTTCCAAGACGATCTCTGGGTCTATCATCACGATACGAAGCGTATGCTTGCCTGCCTTGACAGCTGATGATGAAGTGGCAACTAGCCAGCGCTGGTTGTCAAACACCTCATCTCTTCTTAGCTGTCGCTTTCCTTTCCACCAACCATTCAAGGCTAGCTTAGGCTGCTGGGGCAATGGCTTCAAGACCTTTGACACGGCGAGGTTCTGAGGAGTGTACTCGGCAAAGGTATCTACAAAACCCGCACGAGCATCCACTATTTGCAATGGTTGATCATCTATCTGCACGCCGATGCGAAGACCTCTCGCAGGATATACATCCTGTGTAGGAAGGATGCCAAGGGCGATGGAAAGCTGCTGCATGTCGGAAGAAAGCTCGAAATCGTATTCCAGCGATGCCCCCTTGCCATCCGGCTCACTTGCTGCCATCACATGGTCGATGCCCATGCATCCCTTACCTCTACCCAAGTCTGGCAAGAATATCCACTTGGCATTCTTTCCTTCCTTGATTCGGCTGTACTGATAAGCTGGAATGCCAATCTCCGTGGTGGAAACAGGTACATTTAATGGATGCTCTATCTTCATGCCCAAGGTCATCGGATTGCGATTCTTGTCAGGGATAGACCATTGGGTATAGCCGATGTGATTATCCATCATCATGCCTTTCCACTTGCCACCTGCCAACACATTATTATAATAGTCGCTCAACTGCTGGTCTTTCTTCATCAATACCTCCACACCGAGGCTGTCGCCCATGGTGGCAAGATTGTATATTTGAGCCACACCTGCACTAGCCACTACAGGATAATAAACCAACTGGTAGAAAGCATCCTGCTTCTCCTTAGGCATCTGCTTGCGCAACAGCTCAGCCCTTTCCACCAACGACTGCCAACGCTGTGACATCACCAGCATCTCATGCTCATTAAACAAGCCTGGCACCTGAGCTTCAGGCTTCCTCAAGAGATTATACTTGCTGTACTTGGCTATCAAGTCGGCAGTCTCCTTGGCATATTCCTCGCCGAAGATGCTTGCCGAGAAACGTTCCAGCCAAGGTAGTTCGTCACCAGGTTTCACGGCATCTGGGTTCCATGCATAATCCATGATGAAGTCGATAGGCACCTCCTTCGGCTTCAAGTCGCCCACGTTGATGATCCAGATACGGTCGATGCCACTGGCGTATGCCTCATGCAGCTGCTCACGGAGTTTCGGGATGGTTGTGGTGTTCACCCAGCGGTCGTTCCAAGGACCACCATTCATGTCGATGTGATAATACAAGCCCAGTCCTCCCTTGCGCTTGCGTTCTTCAGCAGTACCCTTGCGGCGGATATAGCCCCAATTGTTGTCGCAGAAGAGCAGGGTTACGTCATCTGGCACGGTGAATCCCGCATCATAGTATCGCTGCACCTCGGTAAAGATAGCCCAGAGCTGAGGCACGGTGCTTGCCGGCTTGCCATAGCAATCCTTGATGATGCGACGCTGTGCCTCTATCACCTTGCCTAATGTCTTGATATTATCCTCGTCCTTGCCGTTGCCCATCGCCACATCGCCATCACCTCGCATACCGATGGTGATGATGTTCTCATACTTGCTGTTGCGCTTCAAGCCATCAGAGAAGAACTTCTCGATGCGCTCAGGGTTCTGTGCATAATCCCATGGACCCACCTCAGCCTTGCGATGCACGTACTCCTTATGTGCCCTCATCATCGGTTCATGATGAGAGGTACCCATCACGATGCCCATGTCATCCGCCAACTGTGGCGACTTGGGGTCATCCTCGTTAAAGCATGAGTTCCACATCGCCGGCCAGAAGTAATTGGCTTTCAGGCGGAGCAACAGTTCGAAGATATGGCTATAAGCCTTGGAGTTGATGCCACCAAACTGATTGCCGCACCATCCGCCAAAGGATGGCCACTCGTCATTGATAAAGATGCCACGGTATTTCACCTTGGGTTCTCCATCCGTATAAGTACCAGGCAAGACATAGAGCTGGTCATGATGGGCGATAGGCGCATCCGCCATCCAATACCAAGGCGACACACCTATCTGGCGAGACAACTCATAGATACCATAGATGGTGCCACGCTTGTCGGAACCGAGGATCACCAGTTGTCCCTTGTCAGTGAAAATGAGATATTGTTCCCATTTACCCTTCAACTGTTTGGATTGCTTAGGATATTTCTTGGCGATTTCGCTTTTTCCTACTGTAGCCACTACGACGGGAGCATACTCACTGCCCGTCACGCTACGCAAGTCATGGCGCAAGTTAGCAACAGCCATCCTCACTCCCTTCCAGTCGGAAGGACTATAGCGGATAGTATCCTTCGTGCCCGTTAAAAGTAGGGCTTTTCCTGCTGAAGCCTTGTCAAACTTCACAAACTGTGGAGCTGCATCCACGGCGGAGATTACTCCTAGCAGCATACATGCCAACAAGATATGTTTCTTCATAAAATCAATTGTTAATTCCTTGTTATGGATTATTCGTTGTTGGCTGCAAAGGTAGCAAAAAAAAAGGAACACAGCTTTTCACCATGTTCCTTTTGCTTTTCAATTTATTTCACTAACTCTTCATTACCCATATAGCATTCATTTGTCACTCTTCTCAGTATCTCCATTGCCTTCACCATACTTTGCTTCATAATCAGAAGGCGACACACCAAAGTGCTTTCTGAAAGTGGTGGAGAAATGACTGTAGTTGACAAAGCCAACGGCATAAGCCACCTGAGTAGGGTTCACCTTGCGCTCCTTGATGAGACGCGCAGCCTCATTCAAACGGATATTGCGGATAAACTCGGCGGTGGAAACACCCGTCATCTCCTTCAACTTGCGATGCAACTGGGTGCGGCTGATGCCCACATCCTCACATAGCTTCTCCACACTGAAGTCGGAATCATCCAGGTTGGCATTCACAGACTTCATGATTCGCTCCATCAAGTCCTCGTCATATCCCTTCATCGACACCTTCTCCACCTTGTCCTCCTGTTTCAAGGCACCACTGAACTTGCCTCTCAGTCGGCGAACATTGTCTACCAGGTTGTCTATCGTGACATGCAATTCCTCCAAACTGAAAGGCTTGGCAATATAAGCATCGGCACCCAGTTTCAGGCCCTCCAAACGATCGGCGATTTCCGACTTGGAGGTCAACATGATGACAGGCACATCGCTCACATTGGCATTGCTCTTGATGTTCTTCAGCAAGGTGATACCATCCATCTCTGGCATCACCACATCACTGATGACCAGGTCAAACTGGGTGGAAAGCAGCTGCTTGAGAGCCTCTTTTCCGTTGTTGCAGATTACAAAACGATACCAGTCACTCAACTCAGTCTTGATGTATCGACAAATCTCAATATCATCATCCACCAGCAATATCTTGTAATTACGATTAGCCGAAGCTCGCTTACTCTTCACCTCAGCCGTCTCCTTGCCTTCTTCCTGGTAAAGCTGGTCAGACGTGAGATGCGCCTTGCCCTTCAAGAGTTCGATGGTGAAACAAGCACCGCTCTTGCCGTCAGTCCTGTTCTCGGCATAAACCTCACCTCCATGCAGACGAACGATGGAACGGCAAAGATTCAGACCGATGCCAGAACCTCCCAGATGCATATCGGTAGAGTTGCCTCCCTGATAGAAACGGTCAAAGAGCTTACTGGTGTCAGCTTTACCTGCAAATCCCCTGCCACTGTCGATGACATAGAGACGCACCTTCTTGTCATCATCCTGGTTGATACGCACGATGATTTCTCCACCATTAGGTGTATATTTGAAGGCATTGGAGAGCAGGTTGGCTATCGCCTTGTCCAGCTTGTTGCGATCTATCCAAACCTTCACAGGTTTCTCTGGCATATCCAGAATCACCTGGATGCCACGCAAGTTGGCATTATAGGCATAAAGCGACACGAGTCCCTGGGTGTAATCCACGAGATTGGTCTCACGGCAGTGCAAGTTCATCTGGTGCTTGTCGATGCGACGCTTGTCCAAGATTTGGTTCACCAAGGTGAGCAGTCGCTGCGCATTACGGTCGATGGTATCGATGTCATCCTTGCTCTCCACATCATCCTTCAGGTGCTCCTTCAATTTCTTCAGAGGCTCCATGATGAGGGTCAGCGGCGAACGGATGTCGTGGGTAGCATTGATGAGGAACTGCATCTTAGCCTCCTCCAAGTCACTTTTCTTCTTGCGGAGGTAAACATAGATGCATCCAGCTATGATCATCATAGCCAACAAGATGTAAAGGAGGATTGCCCAAAGGCTGACATACCATGGGGTCTGCACCTCCAGCTCTATCACCTTGCTGGATAAAGAATACTTACCGTTGCTATAGGCACGCACCTCGATGCGGTAATGACCGTATGACAAACCTGTGAAATTGAAAGAGTTGTCGCCAGCAGGATTGCTAATCCATGCACCGCCATTGATGCGATATTGGAACACCACATTGTCCATGCCTCGATAATCAAAGAGGGAGAAAGTCATCACCACCGACTTGCAGTCGGAAGGCACCTCTATCTCATCGCTCGCTATCGACATCGCTCCCCCATCAGCCAAGACACCCGAAAGGAATACATTGCCCAACTTGCCATCCTTCTCTCTTACCTCTGATGGATAGAAATAAGTCAAGCCATCAGAATGAGCATAGCAGATGGCACCATTGCCCGCCATTGCATCTGCTGCTTCCAGATATTCTCTGGTTATCAAACCATTGCCACGAGTAAAAGAGATAAAAGCCTTTGCCTTGGCATCATAGCACCAGATGCCCTGCGCCGAACTCATCCACAAATTGCCTATGGCATCAAGATGCAGGGAGAAGATTCTGAGTCCCTGGATGGACTCGGAATGAGGGAAGGACTCGAGCTTGCGAGTCTTAGGATGATAGAGATAAAGTCCCATCTCCGTAGCTATCGCCACATTGCCATCCTTCATCTCGATGGTGGAAAGACACACCTTGCCTTTCAAGAGGGTATGAGGGATAGCGGTGTCGAAGCGCATGGTCTTCGTATCCAGACAGGATACACCATAGACCGTGGCACACCACAGAAGTCCCTTGGAATCCAAGCGCATGTCTGTTATCCAGTTGTTGCACACGGTACCATAAGGGCGCTTCTCATCCATCATATACTGAGCATATTTTTGGGTCTTGGAATTATAGACATACAGACCGTTGCCTGCGCTCTTCATATAGTAGTAGCCACGGTTGTCGAATACGATACCATCAAACGACTTGCCCTCAGTACGCAACATCAAATGAAAGCTCTGGCTGGAGAGATCATAGGCATAGATGCCATTATTAGCATATACATATATGTTTTTTTGCTGATCCAATGCCAACAGGCTAGGATTATCAGGGCAGTTGAGCTTCTGAGTCTCGCCTGTGCGCACATTGAGAAGGAACAAGCCATAGTTTCTGACCACAAAGAGCACCAAATCCTGCCCAATGCCCACCATAGAGGACACCGTCTCCATGCCAGCTCCCATATCAGTCAGAGAAACAGAGCGGAACACATCCTTGTCCTCATTGAGCAAGAAGAGTCCTTTCTTATAGCAACCAAACCATTGGTTGCCATCCTTATCCACAAAGATTTCGCTGACGTGGGCATTGCCAAAGTAGAAGGAATTGGTGTTCTGCCCCACCTTATGTACCTTGCGTGAACCACGAGGAACCATGAATGCGCCACTACCAGCCGAACCTATCCACAAATTGCCATGCTTGTCAAAGAACGAAGAGCTAATCAAGCTGGATTTATGGGCTTCAGAAAAATCAAGGTCATATTTAGAGAACCTAGCCTTGGCATAGTCATAGCGCAAGACACCCGTACCAATCACGACAAAGAAACCATGCTGATCCCTGGCAAATGGATTATGAAAGCCATAAGTACCTTGAATCGTATATTGCTTGACTAGCTTGATATGCTTGCCATCATATTTATACTTTCGGAAAATATCGGTATGATTGAATTGCCACAAGTAGCCTTGGGCATCAAAATACATGTGGGAATAGAAATTGTCAATAGAATTGGCAAAAGGCTTGTCCAGTTTGATGACAGCACCGGTCGCAACATCCAACTTATAGACACCATAACCTGCAGTGCCAATCAAGATGTTGTGCTGCTTATCCTCCACCAACTCGCTCACTCTTATTTTCTCAGACCTACCAGGTATTGGTATCAGCTCAAAGCTATTGTTGCTGTAAGAGTAGCGATACAGTCCGTTGTTGGTAGCCACATACATGCTTTCCTTATCATAAGGCAAGAGCCTCACGATGCCATTGTCTTGAATAGACGTGGGGTCATTGGGGTTACACAAATAGCTTGTAAAGGTGTAACCATCAAACCGGTTCAAGCCATAATTGGTTCCTACCCAGATAAAGCCATACTTATCCTGCACAACGACCTTGATCTGATTACACGTCAGCTCATTGGAAGTATAAAGTCTACCCGTGTTGGCATAAGCCAGCGATGCAAACATCTGCATCAAGATCACAAAAATAAATATCAGTAATTGTCTCATCAATTTCAAACTCATGTTATTACGCGATATGTCTTATTATCGTTAGTATTAATGTTATGATGCAAATATAGCTTTTTTTTTGTGGAACAAAGAAAGACAAAGCGAATTATTAGTATTTTTTAATGCAATAGTTACAATGCCGAGTATACCAAGAGGCAGAGAGCCCTTACTTAACGTAAGGACTCTCCATCATTCCAAGATGAGTGGACCGATATCCACCCAGATCTATGAGTATTTTCTCAAATACGATGCCTGGTTGCAAAGGGCGAACCACCAAGGTGTGCTCACCTTTCTGCTTGGCATTCACTGCAAGCCGAATCTTCTTCTCGATGATGCGGGATGCCGCCGTAGGATACATCAAGTCGTATTTATGCTCCCAATTCAGGTTCTGGTTCAAGCCTACGACCTCTTCCTTGCCACCATCCAACGACACTGCCACATAATGACCACCCAGCACAAAAGGCATCACCGCATCCGTAATCAGATGCACCTCCACTGAATCTCTGTCAGACTGCATGCTCATCTTGTAGGTAAGACTCGCCCCATCCGTTGGCTGTGTATAAGGGAAGAGAGCGATGCCTGGCTGGGTTCTGCCCAACCCTGGGATGATGCGCCACCGGGTTTGGTTGCTGCTCTTCCCGGCATAGAGATGCTCTGCCTCCATCACCACTACATTGCCATCTTGACGGAATACATAACCCGTGCTTGGCTGGGTGATTGCCAGTGAATCTGCATGAGGCATTCTATAGACAGTAGGCATCACCTGGTGCTGAGGGGCATGCCAACTTGCATATCCGATATGCACCTGATCCATCATGTGGTTCCACTTGCCATCGGCTATATGAAGATTATAGTTGCTGCAAAGCAGGGAGTCTCTGCGGAAACATTCCTCCACCCTATCCGCCCAGGTGTTTGCCTCGACGCGCCCCTCTCGATAGAGTTTCTTGTTCATCGCCAAAGAGTAATACATATCATAGAGATTAGCCATGCCCTGTATCGGGAAGAGAACCAGCTCTTGATAGGCATCCTTCGCAGCCTCATCCAGGGTGAGATACTGGCGCAAGGCTCGTGCCTCCAGTGCCAAGAATTCATCACGCACAGCCTTCCATTCGCCCGTTTGCAGGTTGTAGGTCTTGTCATTCAACAACTCGGCTTGCACCCTGGACACATATCTGCCGTATGCCATCAAGAGGCGAGCAGCCTCCTTCGCCTCTTTCTCACCAAACTGCTGGGCACAGAATCCCTGTGCATATTGCTCCAGGTTACTGGCATCGAAGGCATCGGGATTCCAAGCCATGTTCATGAAGAAGTCGATGGCAAACTCATGGGGCTTGATGTCGCCCACATTGAGCATCCAGAGTTTATCCACACCATGTTGATAAGTGGCTTGCAGCTGCTCCCACATCTCAGCGATATGCGACATAGTGAGCCACTTGCTGGCTCTCGGCGCACCATAATAGCCTACATGATAATACATGCCATAGCCGCCCTTGTGGAAATTCTTCTTTCTATCTGGGAGTCGACGTGCATGACCGAAGTTGTCATCACAAAGCATCACGATGACATCATCAGGCACCTTGAGTCCCTGGTCATAATAATTGAGCACCTCACTGTAGAGTGTCCAAACCTGTGGAGTCTCGGAGGCTGGCTTTCTGGTGACATCAGCTATGATTCTTCGCTGTTCAGAGATGATTTGCTCCATCAGCCGGAAGTTAGCCTCTCTACTACCCGCATCGGTCATTGGACGGTCTTCGTCGCCTCTCATACCGATGGTAACGAGCTTGTCATAATCCTTACTATTCTCGATTCCCTCTCGGAAGAAACGCTTGATGGCATTCTTGTTGGTGAGCCAGTTCCACTCACCGTTGCCATAGTTCTTCTTATGTCGAATCCACTCCTGCTGGGAGCGTTGCATCGGCTCATGGTGAGAGGTACCCATCACGATGCCATACTCATCAGCCAGTCGGGCATTCTCCGGGTCATCCTCATTGAAGCAGTTGCCCTCATACAGTCCGTTCTCATCCTTCAAGATAGGAGCCAAAGGCTTGTATTCCTTGAACGAACCCCACATGGCAGGCCAGAGGCAGTTTGCCTTGAGACGAAGGAGGAGTTCGAAGACATGGGCATACATCTGGCTGTTCATGCCCCCAAACTTATTTCTAGCCCAGGTGGTCATACAAGGGAACTCATCATTGATGAAGAAACCCCGATACTTTACCTTCGGCTCTCCACTCTCCACGAAGCATGGCTTGGCAAACACCTCCTCATGCTTGGCTATCGGCGCATCCGCCCACCAATACCAAGGCGACACCCCCATCTGTCGGGAAATCTCGTAAATGCCATAGATGGTGCCACGCATATCGCTACCAGCCACCACCAAGGCACGCTCCATGCCTTTGGCAGGATGGTCAACGGTCTTGATGACAAAGCTCTCCCACTTGCCCTTGAGCGAACGCTCCGGCAAGATGCCTTTCCTGGCAAGGCGAGTAATCGTTTCACTGACCCCGTATGTACCAATGAGGATGGGATAACGCACCGCATCCTCGCCCTGGCAGCACACTCTAGGAGAACGTCCCGTCACGGTATAGATATCCTTACGCAGGTCTTCCGCAGCTCTTTTCACACCTTGTTTTTCGTGAGCATCCATGCAGATACTAGACATCTGAGAGGCTGTGGAAATAGGGAATGCTCCCCCTTGCTGTCGGAAGCTGATAAAGGAATCAGCCATTGCAGTGAGGGCGAACATCACAAAGCAACACGCCAAGAGATGCCTTGACCATGGGAAGTTGATCTTCATTTGAAATTTCATGCTGTATTTTTATTGTATGTTTAGAGAGATGATGATAATAGAGAGATGATGACAAATAGAGAAGAAGGCTTCCTCATCTTTTCCGAAGGCTAGTGAAAGCCATGAGGTGAGGATGAAGAAGCCTTCATGTTATACGGCAAAACTACTTATTAAAAAAGAAGTAAAAATTCTGCCATTCATTACTTATTGTTAATAACCTTGACTACCTTACCATTCTGGAGCTTCTTGATGACAAGACCCTTGGCATTAGCATTCACCTTAGCACCAGCAGCATTGTAAGTAGCAACTACATTGTTGTTGTCAGCAGTCTGGAGAACCTTGATACCTGTAGCATCGCCAGATTCCTTGTAAAGATAGATAGCATCAATGGTAAGAGTACCATTCCAACCTGCCTTGATGGTTACCAAGTGAGCGAAGTCATCTACTGTTGACTCCTGATCAGGAACAGTACGAATCAAGTCTTTTTTCAAGTCGATGATAATAGAACCATCCTCGTCAAAATTTCTATTCTCGATGGCAATCATGCCACCATTAGCTTGTTGGCCACCTTTAACGGTTCTGTTGAACATGATACGAGGGGCACCTCCAGAACCCACGATTTCCATCTTTGAATACTCTGACAAATCTGCATAAATGGTCTCTGTCACGTTGCCCGTACCACACATCACGGTACCACCAGCACAAGCTTCACCTGTACCAATATTCCAAACGGGATAACACTTCTCATCTGTAGCCTGAGCATCCTTACCAGTACCGTCCCAAATATGGAACATATCCTGGGTCAATTCAACAGGCTCCTCTTCATCCTGAGCAGAAGCAGTACCCAAACCTGCAAACAATGCAACGGCTACCATAGCCATACTCTTAATTGTAGTTCTCATAATTGTAAAAAATTTAAATTATTTATTAATAACTAGTTATTTATAAAGTTTCTCCGTATAAGTTTTGCCGCTACGAAGATATACTTTCTTGATATTGACGCCCTGCTTGGCAGCAGAGAGGCGCATACCTTGCAAGTCGTAATACTCTACGTGGTCTATCACGTCATCATGGGTTGTAATACCTTGGATTCCAGTCAAAGCACCCTGATAGTTCAAGCGAACACAATCGAGCACCGCACTTCCACCACTTACGTAATTGACGGTCATATTGCCCTTCACATCAGCAATGTCGATGTCAAACTCATACTCAGCCCAGTCCTTGTTGCCCACATTGGTCTTAGGCAAGGTAATCTGCTTGGTGGCATTGCCACAGATTACCTCAAACACAGTAGCAGCAGTGTTAGCCTGGTAACGGATGGTAGCCTTGTAGTTGCCAGCCTTAGATACTGGGATATAACCACGAATGGAAGCCTTTTTGTTGGTACCCATGTTCAAGCATCCCTGACCGTAATAGTTACGATAGTTTTGATACCACGCATTGCCATAACAGCCAATCACATTCTTATAGTCGAAGTTCTCAAACTCATACTGCATCTCACCATCATATGCCGCAGGCAGTGCTGGCATCTCGATAACAGAAGGGGTAACATCAGAATCCTTCAACTTGCCCGATGTAGAAGTACCCTTACAATTGATGGTCAACTCCAAAGGACCGTTGTGCTTCACATAAACGATGAACTGAGAGTTCTTCCATTCGCTGGTAACAGTACTTGCAGAGTGGCTGGCATTATCCTTCCAGGAGATGGTTGGCTCTGCCGAGGCACCCACTACAGTGATGGTATCCACCTGCTGAGCATACTCTGGGAGTTTAGCATCATCAGCCAAAGCAGGATTTCCCTGCGCATAGCGCTTGCCATCTTCCAAACGATAGTTTTGCATGTAGAGGCTCAACTTATCTGAGTTCTCACGCATAAATACCAATGAATAAGGAGCCAAGTTCATCTTGATCTGGCGGCAAGTGTTGTAAGCAGGTTTCAGTGTACCCTTGGCACTACGCTTGGTTGCTGGGAAATCACGATAGAACTTCTGTCCATTCTTAGGAGTTGCGAGATTGACATGCTTCTCATCATACTGATATGGATTGTAGCAAACCCAAGCATTCTCATGACGAGCAGCATAGATATCACCTGTATACTCCTGCTTGAAGAGCTTGTTGAGATAAGCCTTCTTGCTATTTACATTGTTCCAAGTGCTGTTGCTGGCATAATCCTTGGCTGTAACGGCAACGGTCAGTTTCTTAGCCTCATCATCCAAGAAGTCGTAAACCACAGGAATGGCTGGATAGCGGCCCGTGCTCTTCAACCACCAACGGTTGTTGAGAGGAGCATTCTCAGCATTCCACTGAGTGCCACCATAGTCTTGCTCGTTGCGATAGACACCATCATACAAGCCCTGAGGAGAAACGTATGGTTCCATCTCGTTCTTACTTGAGTTAATATCTTTAGGAGTTACATCATTCTTCACACAGATTTTGGTGCGTTCTATCACCTCACTGCGGGTAGGAATACGGATAGTTCCATCAAGAATCTTGCGGAACATATCAATGTTGATGTTCTTGAAGTGAGGGAACCAACCCCAGTTGCGATGTGTATAGCCATCAGCTGTCTTTGTGGTTGCTATCTCACGAGAATCCTCCAATGGAATGGTCTCAGGACCATCAATCACAGTCTCACCAGTCAAAGCCACATGCTCCAAGATTGGGATGGCTCCACAAGCCTTTGGGAAGTCGTTGAAATAATTAGTCAACTTCTTGTCGGAATTGTTAGGATCAGAAATTTCATTACCATTTTCATCCACCTTGGTTGTCTCCTCAAACCATCCACAGGCATCAAAACGGATACCATACTGTCCGGCATATCCACCAAGGTAAGCACCCAGACAGTTGCTCTCAATATCGAAGAAACCATTCTTCATGGTGTACTTCTCGCAGCAGATGAAGTGATCCTTGTCTTCTGTCAAGAGGCGGTTCATCTCCGCATTACGCTTCATGTAAGCCACAGGCATCATGTTAGCGGAATAAACAGACTGGGTGAAGCTCACTACCAAATAGCCACCATACTGATGACAGAGTTTCATAATCTTAGTAAAGAGATCTAGACGAGTCAAGAATGACGGATTCTTAACCGTACCATTCTCAAGCTTGCGCTCCTCTTCAAATCCCCAGAACTGCTCAGCGAAATTCCAACCCAAAAAGTTAGGATATAGCTTGAAGTAGCGCTCATAAATCTCCATGTCATCATCAGCGAAAGTACTGCAAGCACCACTGGCACACTGTATCATGGTCCAGACACGGTTCTCGGCGCATACCTTCATCCAAGAGTCGCATACCTTCTCGCCATCAGGACAGGTTGCCTCGGTGGCAGAGAGCGACAGGTTGAACACCACGTATGGCTTGATGTCCTCTGGCACCATGTCGATGATGCGCTGTGGGTCAGGATTATTCCAGGTATCGATGTGGATAATCCACATAGGCTGCGATGGGGAGATAACTCGTCGCAGAGCAGGCCCATTATGAGCCTGCGATACTGCAACAGTTACTAAACCTATAATTAAGACTAATAATTTCTTTACCATTCCGTTTGCTTGTTTTGAAGTCCATTAGCTACACCAATATAAGTAAGACGGCGATTATAGTTCTTCCACAGACCTACATACATGCCATTCTCGTTGAGAGAAGAGAAAGCCAAGCCATAACGCTGGGCTTCTGGTATCACCTCTTGATACTTACTTACCATATAAGTATAGAGGTCGGACATACCCTTCATTTCTTCTGCCGTTACAGATGACAAGTTCAGTGAAGCGCCGCTGGCATCAGCCAAGAACACATTCATGTCTGAAAGTCGAATCTGCAAACCTGTTGCCTTGAGCTTACCGAGCAAGTCGTCATAAGCAGCCTTGGTGTCAGCAAGAGAAGCTGTATTGTAAGGCAAATCAACCTTTACGTCAATACCCTCAATCTTGGCACCAGCTTCATTCCACTGCTTAACGATATTAACCATAGCTTCCAGCTTTGTACCATCGCCGCCCAGCAAGCCACCACTCTCAGAGTAGAACAACTTGACATCAGGGTTCTTCTCATGGATATGCTTACAGAGGTCGACTACATAGTTTTCTCCTAAATAATCATTTGGATAGAATTCGCCATCCTCCGCACTACCCTCGGAAGACTTCAAGTCACCAAAGAGATCATCCAGCAAATTGGCCGCAACCGTCCAAGTATTGATTTGAGTACCATAATGGTTGATGACAGAATCTGCATAAGCATACAGGGTCTTCTTTACATCGGCAGCCTTCTCCTCATCAGCACGTGGAACATAGTAGCCAGGGTTGTTGTAAGAGGTATAAACGTCAATGTTATCAACATATACTTGCTGAGGATTAGCACCCTGACCAATGACGATTGTGATATCATTTGACTGAAGTTCATCGGTGGTAAATAACTCAGTAAGATCTACCTTAGAGAAATCAACACTCAGGGTTTCCCAAGTCTTAGCAGCAGTAGGAGTGTCCAGCTTCTTGATTTCCTTTGTCGTATCACCCACCTTGACACGTACCAATACTTCTTTCTTGACATTAGATGAATAGTAATCAAAAGTAAGGGTATTCAAGTTACTCAGATTACATCCGTCTGGCAAGGTAACAGGAAATTCGATAAACTTGGCTTTCTGCTTATTAAAAAGAGACTTTCCTTTAGTTCCCGTTGGGTCATCGGCAACCTTAGAATACTTATCTGTACCAAAGGTTTTACCTATTTCTTCATCCTCAAAGTCGAACACCTGATGATTCTCAGCTGCCGTGCCTTCCACCCAAGTGTCCTTGGTTGCCTCAGCCACTACAGCCTTGTTGTAAGAGGTAGGTGAGAAAAGTACTCCTCCATAAAGACTCAACCCATTGTCGATAACCTTTTGTACAGCATCCTCAGCAGAAGAAACATTGATGGTGCCATCATCTGCTACATTGCTAGCATGAGAGAAAGCATCGGTAAGATTCACCTCATTGAAGTTGGCAAGCACTGTGGTATAAGCTGTACCAACTGTATTTAAGTCAGAAAGGCTCAAGTTGGCTCCCAACTTCATGTTAGCAGCATAACTCTTCAACACATCGTATGGACGAGTCAGCTCATCGAGCGCAACGCTCTCTGGCTTGTTGACATCGTAACTTGTATCAAAGTTATCAGCGCAACCAGTGAGCAGCAAGGATGCTGCTACACTGGAGAAAAGAATATTGTGTATCTTATTCATTTTCATTGTCGTAATACTTTATTATTTTTTATCAGGAGTAAAAATAGCATACTTGATGCCACGGTTGCGAACCACCAAGGTATCTGTAGTCTCAACCTTACCAAGCACATCGCTCTGGAACTTATAGTCGAGATAAAGGGCATTGCGCTGAATACCACCCATGTCCTCACACTTCTTGACAAACTTACCACTACCGCTGGCAGTTACACCCTCCGTATTGGAAGTAATGGTGCAATCATCACCATTGAAGGAAAGCAAGAGAGCCACATCATGTGCCACACCAGCTGCATCTTTGACGGCAACAGTAACCTGCGCCTGGTTCAAGCCCTTGGTAACGACATTGATGATCTCACCCTTCTCCATATACTGGGTATGGCGATAGCTGGTCGTTCCATTGATGACATCCTTGCCACGACGAAGATAGGTGGCGTGCCATGGGTTGACAAACTTCACTCGGCAGAAAGTCATGCTCTTGTCTTCCAAAATCTTGTCAACACCAGTAGCCTTCACCAACTGAACAGGTATCACGTAACCCTGCTCACAGCTCTTAGGGTCAGCGAAGAAAGCATCGGTGAGATGCACCTTCACACCACCCATCAAACTGCCAGAGGCGATGGTAAACTGGTTCTTGTTCTCTATCTCATAATAGCTGGATGGCATCACGTCAATGTCAGAACCTTTGATAGTATATCCGTCACAAAGGCTTGGATCGGTGATATAGTCTACAGTAATGTTGCTGCTATTGCCATAGCCACCACCACAGAAAGCCTTGATATTGATGATGTGGTTGTTGTCGTCGGTGAGGTCAGCTTCCTGATCCTCACCCAACTCAACCACTCGCTCATAACCAGCGTTAGCGAAGTAAACAGATGTCTCGCCATCATAGCCAAATTTCTTGTCACCACTCTCGCAAGAGGCAGCCAACATCAATGCTATGGCACCAACACCCAATGTATTTATTAGTCTTAAAGTTTTCATTGTAGTAATCTTTAAAATGTTGTTATCTCTTACTTCCATCCCTTGTTCTGGTGGAGATTAGAGTATTTTAATGTTTCTGCGTATGGTACATAACCATAATTCATATAGTCCTCAAACTTGCGAGTCTCTACAGATGGCAACTCTGTGGCTACATCATTGTTCCAGTCAATTCCCTTTACGGCACCAAGCTTGTCAAGCTCCTTCCAACGACGCAAGTCCCAGAAGCGGAAACCTTCGAAGCAAAGCTCCAAGCGACGCTCGTTGCGAATCAACTCACGCATCTTCGCCTGATCTCCAGCGCACTCATCAAGATAGGTATCATCCGTGATGCCTGCACGATGGCGAATCGCCTTGATGACATCGTATGCAGAATATGCATGTGTACCACTGTTCTTTGGTCCCCAAGCCTCATTGGCAGCCTCAGCATAATCGAGGAAGAACTCGGTGAAACGAGCACGACAGGTATACTTGGTTACCTTGGATGTGGAATTAGGGTTACAGTTGGCTGCCATGTTCAACATCTTCTTCATGTAGTAACCTGTACGTGTTGAAGTCTCCTTGACACCTACACCATCATCGCCCGACTTGCTACCCGTCTTGATAACCTTGCTGCCAACACCCTCTGTAGCTCCATTATAAATAATGTACATAGCCAAACGAGGGTCACGGTTAGCGTATGGATTGGCAGGATCATATTCACTGCGAGAATCTGTGATTGGATAACCAGAGGCTGTAGGGAATGCATCTACCAAGTTCTGTGTTGGATTGGTGCGACCCTTGCCATAAAGTGATGGAGGGAAGTTGTTCTGCTCATCACTGATTTCCGCAGCATTCTTATCGCCACGCCAGATAATCTCTGAAGGATTGGATCCACCCTTCAGGTTACCCATCTCCGTGTCATTGGTATAATAAGTAAGTCCTGTCTGAGACAACCCTGAAGGTCCACCAACATAATCCAGCACTTCGGCAGCAGCATCAGCGGCATTTGCCCAAGTCACATTGTTCTGAGCTGGATCCTGGAAGGCAGGACTGGCAGCCAAGAGCAAGGCACGAGTCTTGAACGCACTCAGAATCAAACCATTGACCAATTGGCGTGCATTCGGTCCCATCACATCATTATAGATGCCCATCTTTCCACCATTCACGTTTGCCACAGATGGATCATCCAAGATGTCATTATACTTAGATGGAATCTGAGCATCCGATGTTACTGACTCATAATCTGTTGGGAGCAACTTATCTGCCTCCTCTATATTGCTCAAGATGTAGTCAATCTGCTCTTGGAACGTCTTACGTGGCTGGTTAAAGTCGGCATTGGTACCTACCACATCATCATAGAGCCAAGTGCCCAGCAACTTGCCATCAGCATCAAAACCAGCATGAGCACGAAGCAAATAGTAAGCATGGATGGCACGAAGTCCGTAAGCCTCACCTCTGAGTCGACGCTGCATCAGCTTGTTGGCTACAGGATTCTTCTTAAACTCCACATTATCGATGTTGGTACTCAAGAAAATGTTCAAATACTGCATGGCAGCCAAGTCGGCATTCCAACGACCTGTAACATCCCAGCTCTGGGCTGTCCATGAACCAGTGGAATACTTCAACCAGTTACTGCTCTTATCATTCGTAACAGCATCATCAGTAGCAACATCAGAACTGTTACCCACCTCGTAGGTAGGAAGATTACGATAAGCTGTAACCATGAAGCCTTTGGCGAAATCTGGCTCGTCCTGCATCTGGTCAATGTCCTTGAAGTTTTCAGCGGCTGGCGAGAACACATCATCGCAGGCTGTGAGCAAGGCAGCAGATGCAAATATCGTGATTATATTTCTTAATTTCATAATTGTCATTATCTAAATGTTTGTATTCATTATATCATGAATTCTATCTTTAGAAGTTCATCTTTACACCAAGATTGTAGAAACGGCAGCTTGGTGAGCCATAGCTGGTCTCGAAGTACTTGCGATGCTTGCTGATGGTAAGAAGACTCTCACCGAGGAAGTATACGCTCATGCCCTTTACCACCTTGTTCTCAAACCACTCGTTTGGCATATCGTAGGTGAGCTGCACCTTGCTCAGGTCGAAACGGTCGGCACTTGAGAGCCAGTAGGTAGAGTTTCTGAAACTGTTGTTGTTGTCCTTGGCTGTCAAGCGTGGATAAGTGGCTGTCTCAGCAGTAGCCTCTGTCCAACGCCCGCGAACCACAGAGGTGTACTTCTGCTGGTTGTATCTCCAGTCGTTACTTCTGAAGAACTTAGCGCCCATGCTACCCGTACCTGCTGCAAAGAGTGTGAACTGCTTCCACTTCAAGGTGAGATTAATACCATAATAGAAAGGAGCTGTATACTTACCCAACTCTATCTGGTCTTTGCTGTCAATGACACCATCATTGTTGACATCCTTATATTTCAAGTCACCAGGCTTGCAGTCGCCGAAGGTCTGCTTAGGACTGTTTTTTATCTCTTCCTCGTTCTGGAAGTAACCCTCGCAAACCAAGCCCCACATGGTGTTGAGCGACTTGCCCTGGTCGTTCTGATAGCTGTACTCATTGTTTTCCTCACGGCGCTTAGCCTCTGTAGTCATATAGAGACCTGTAAAACCGAGGTTGGCATCCACCTTGCCAATTTGCTTCTTCAGGTTCAAGTTGAAATCGAAGCCCTTGCGCAAATCCTGGTTATAATTCAAGGATGTGATGAAAGAGCCATCACCCTGCAACCAAGATGGATAGATGGTAGCAGTACCTGATGTCAACAAGCCATCGGTCAACTGATGGAAGTAGTTAGCATCCAAAGTAATCATACCATGGAGCAATGAGGTCTCCAAGCCTACTCGCCATTCCTTGCGCTTGATATAATCCAAGTCGAGGTTGCTACCACGCTTAGAAAGACTGGTCCAACCACCCTGACCGTCAGCCCAGGTATACCAGCCACCCTTCATGTCGTAGTATCCCTGATAGAGATAATAGCTGGAGATGTCGATATCCTGGTTCAATACAGAGTATGAAGCATTGATCTTCAAGTCGTCGAAACATGGAAGCGCATCCTTGAACCATTTCTCCTGACCGATTCTCCAACCCAAGGTTGCAGATGGAGAGAGCGCATTGCGGTGTCCCTCAGCCAACTTTGGAGAGTGAACGAGTGCACCAGCCAACTCTGCGTAATACTTATGGTCATAATTGTAAGCTGCACGCAGACCCAGGTTTACATTGGTATCACGGTGGTAAGAAGAACTACCATGATTCTCATCCGCAGCATTCTGCTTGGAATATCCCCAACCTGCTAAGGTAGCGGCTACATTGTGCAAATCATTGAATGTGTTTTTGTAATCAAACTGAGCACGGAAGGTAGATGACTGATAGTAAGAGCTACTGCCGATGCTTTCAACTGTACTATTGGTATCCTTACCATACTTGGTAAGACCGATGATCATGTCCTGACCATTCACATTCGCCCAAGTAGGCTCGAAAGTAGCATAACCAACCTTGTAACCTTCAGAATAATAGTTCCAATAGTCGATACTGTAAGCAGTCTCGAAGCTCAAGCCCTTGAGCAACATACTAAGATCTGTCTTCACACCCACATCAAAGGTAAAGGTGCGATGGTGATTCTTCACATAACCAGCTGCCAACATGTCGCCGAAGACTGTAGACTGGTCTGTGGATGTACCACCCAAAAGGTAATTGCCTCCCAAGACGTGGTTCTTGGTACCATTCACCATCTGCATCAATGTGGAATTATTCTGGTTCATCATGGAGATAGGCAGCAATGGAGAATACCAGTTAGGACGAAGCGAAGAAGCCACGCTCCAGTAGTTCTCAGGACGTCCCTTATAATCATCGGTGATATTGATGCCCACATTGACATACGCCGACATCCAATCGGTGATGGTGGCATCTATGTTAGAGCGTACACGGAAGGCATAATTGTTATCCTTGTGCTTATCACCATATTTCACAAGACCATTGTTATAAACCATACCCAAGTTGGCATAATAGCGAGCAAACTTGCTACCACCCTTCACCTCCATGGTTGCATCAGTACGATTGTAAGCCTTGCGAAGGAACTCGCTGCTGTACAGATCCATGTCTGGGTAACGATAAGGATTGGCACCTGCTGCTGTATTATAGATTTGCTCATCAGTATACTTTAATGGCTGGCTTGGGTCATCATTGCGCAACGCCTCATTATAAAGCGTCATATACTCAGCTGCCCCCAGGAACTCTGGATAAGCCTTAGGTATATAAAAACCTGTATTCACATTGGCAGCGATGCTCAAAGGCTGAATCTTACCACGCTTGGTAGTAATAAGAATAACACCCTTGGCTGCCTTGGAGCCATAGAGGGCAACGGCAGAAGCACCTTTGAGGACGGTAACTTTCTCTACCTCTGTTGCGTTGATGGTAGAAGCATCACGAGGAGCACCATCTATCAAGACGAGGGCACCCTGTCCCCAGACGCTACCATTGTATCCGCCAATGAGAGACTGAAGATTGTTCAAGCTGTAAGCACTATAGTCCTTCTTCAATTGCTCTTCTACATTCACTTCGCTGACACCGCCCATCAAGTCGGTTTTGGCAACCTCTCCAAAAGCCACCTTTACCTTTGTGGTATCCACCTCCTGGGCGCTTGCCACGCCACTGGCAACCAGCATGGAAGCCAGTGCCAATGACATTTTTTTATTTAATCTATGAGTATTCATAATCATATTCTAATATTAGGTTATTCCCAACCTGGGTTCTGATTAAACTCAGGATACATCTGAACATCGTCTCGCAAGAATGGGAACCAGTAATGCTTCTCCGTAAACTGACGAGTTATCAATGGCTCCTCACGAAGGTTGAGCACATGGTTATTCTTTGGCTCATCATAACGAGCCTCATCCTTCTGGTCGGCTGCACGGTCGAAATAAACGGCAGTTTTCTGAGTATAAGGAGCCTTGTCTATCAACAGCCAACGACGAAGGTCATTGAAACGATGACCCTCGAAAGCCAACTCAACGGCACGCTCACGACGAAGCTCGCTCATAAAGCCATCCATGGAGGTAAGATACTCAGCTGCAATGTTGTCCACATGAGCACGATTACGAATGATATTCACAGCATCTACAGCAGACAGTTTGTAAGCAGAACTTGACGCATTGATATCGCCATAGCCTTGAGCTACAGACTCGGCATACATCAGATAAACGTCTGCCAAACGAATCATACCCAAGTTTACACGAATAGCCTTTTTCTTGGCATCACCTTCGTCATGATCATTGCGATATGGGTCGCAGAACTTCTTAAGCAAATAACCCGTGAAGCAATCCTTTGAAGGAGTAGCCTTACGATACATACCACCTGTATAAAGAGATGCATACTGTTGCTCAGGTCCTTTTTGAGCCTTGGTAGCATTCTTCACACACTTCACACCATCATAGATGAAGAGCTCATAGAAACGAGGGTCACGGTTCTTGAACGGATACTCTGGGTCATATCCACTGTCGGCATCCTTCTTGGTGATATCCTTGATTGGCTTACCATTTGCCATACCAAAGTAATCAACATAGTTGGCAGTAGGATAAACCTTAATACCAGAAGCTATCAAGCAAGAAGGACGATAGTCACAAACCTGGTTCCAACACCAGCTGGTGTTACTTGTGTTCTCATAGAAGATGACTTCCTTCATGCCAGGTAACTTAGTGCCCTGATCGTATGTATAGAATATATCCATATAATGGTCGAAGTCAGCCAACTCGTAAAGTCCACTTTCCTTGCAGAGCTTGAGAACCTGGCCGAAAGCCTCAGCAGCCTTCTTGCAATACTCCTTATTATAATTAGCATCACCAGCACTCACCTTGTTCATCAATGGTGAACCGGCATAGAGATAATTCTTGCCCAGGAAAGCGAGAGCCATAATCTTGTTGATACGGAGCTTGTTCTTACCCAAAGTCTGCTTACCCACGGTGGTCTTGTCCCAGTCTACAGGCAAGAGATCCACTGCCTTTTGGAAATCAGCAGCCACCTTGTCCGCACACTCCTGATAAGAGAGGCGAGGATAATTGAACACTGCATCCGAAGGAATCAAGAAGTCGATGTATGGAATGCCACCCCAATACTGCATAATCTGGAAATGGAAGAAAGCACGGAAGAAATAGAGCTGTCCCGCTATGATGTTCTTCTCCTCCTGGGTTGCATCTGTCAACAAATTGAGATTGTTGAGTCCCAAGTTAACCTTATAGATACCGTACCAACAGTTACCCCAAAGGCATCCTTTATTGTCACGATTCGTACCTGTGGTACCACCATGACCTGTATGGAATGGAGAATACTGTACCGTATTCCATGCCCAGTAATTACCTTGGTCGATGGCATTGGTCAGCATACGAGTCTCTGATGGCTGCCAATATTCATCCTCACCATAATTCCAGCATCCATGATACCATGATATAGAAGCCAAAGCAGGAATACAGTTGTAAGCCTCCTCCATGAATCCCTGGAAGTTGGTGTAGTTCTTGTATGGATCTGCAGGGTCAATATCACTGCCAGGTGCCTTGTCCAAATAGTCCTTGCAGGACACAGATGTGAGGGCGATGCCAGCAGCACAAATGATTGTATATAATAATCTTAACTTTTTCATATCTATGATTCATTTAAAATGTCAGGTCGAAACCTAAGTTAAATCTTCTTACTGTTGGGTAAGCACCATTAGCAGAATTACCGCTGAAGTTGTTCTCACGGTCATCCGGCATATTGGTCCAGAGCAACAAGTTATCACCATTGAGATAAACTCGAAGGGTATTCAGACGCATTTTCTTGACCCAAGCACCCTTGAAAGTATAAGCTATCTCGGCATTCTTCAGACGAAGATAAGAACCATCATAATAGTAACGAGTACCTGCATTGCTATCATCTGCTACTGTTGTCCAGCGTGGCAATGAAAGTTCACCAGTAGGTGTCACTGGGGTGTAATAAGACCCCTCCTTGAATGCGATGTGGGTCTCACGTTCGAATGTCGGGTAGTTCACCTCACGAGTTACATCTGTCACACCATAGAACTGAACCGTCACGCTCAAACCTTTCCACTCAGCGCCAATCGTCGTACTGAAGGTATTGGCAGGAATAGAGGTATACTGATATGGTGCCTTGTCATCTGCATTGATTTTACCATCGCCATTGAAGTCTGAGATGATGTAATCACCCGTATATTTCTCGCTATTATGGCTAATCTGCTCTGGAGTAGCATACAAATCATCCCAATTGCTTATATAACCATGATCGATGTAAGAATGATTCTGACCTATGGCATATCCAGCTTTCCTGAGGTAATTTGGTTTCAATTTAGCATCATCTGCAAACTTAATCTCATTCGTAGCATGAGTCATATTGAAATTTGCCCATGTACGGAGGTTTCTGTTCCAAGATTTGTTAAATTTCAAACTCAACTCATAACCATGAGCCTCTACAGAACCTAAGTTGGCAACAGCAGCATCCATACCATAATAGGAAGGAATAGCACGGTTATCTTTAGTAAGAAGCACTTCGGTACGCTTATCCTTAAACAAATCGAACGATCCCGTAAACAAACCACCTAAGAAGCCAAAGTCAAAACCAAGGTTACGTTTCTCTGATGTCTCCCAATGAACAGAAGGATTACCAATTTGTGACAAATAATAGATGGTATAAGGTGAATCGTAGGTTGCCTCACCACCCAACAATGTAGTTCCACCGTATGCATACTGGTCAGTATAGAGGAAACGACCACCCGTACTATCATCACCAATGCGACCCCAAGAAGCACGAACCTTAAACATATCCACATACTTCTTGATATTCTTCATGAATGGCTCCTCCGTGATGGTCCAACCTAAAGATGCTGATGGGAAGAACTTGAAACGGTAGTCTGGGCCAAACTTCTCTGAGCCATTGTAACAGCCGTTCAACTCCAACATATAGCGCATGGCATAATTATAGGTAGCACGGAAAACCCAGTCCTCACGATAACGCTTAAACTCAGAACCTGTGGCATACTGGTTGCGGTTGAACACACCCATGGCACCCACCTCATGATTGCCAAACTTGCGGTTCCAGTCCAACTGAGCCAAGTAATAAAGGCGTCGATATGTGGCACCAGTATTTACCTTGCCACCACTAACAGTCCAAGCGGTAGACTCATGATAGTCTTCTCCTTGCTCCCATTTTACTTCACCTGTATCAGGGTTAATCCACTTGGTGGCAGGATCCATATACTTGTCGGAAATACCTCTACTCTGCTCCACCATTGTATTATCGAAAGACAACTTAGCCGTAAACTTCAAGCCTTTGGTCACGAAGTCGAGTTTCTGGGTCAAGATGAAGTCAGTGGTAATCTGCGTATTGGTCTTATTCTCATTACCACTACGAGAAAGACTCATCACAGAGTTAGGACAGTCAGCCTTACGTGGACCATAAAATCCATAGGTACCATCACTATAAATAGGACGCATGGCATCAGGAGCTGCATGATATACGGAAGCCCAATATGCATTGGCATCACTACCCTGTCCCCAAGGGAAGTGACGGACACCATTACTACCGAAGAGGTTGGTAGAGAACTGTGTGGTCTTGGTCAAATTGAAGTCCAAGTTGGCACGCATATTAATACGGTTGTAACCGAAACCTGAATTGTAACCACGATTACTGGTAAAGTCTTTGAACAAGTCACCCTCATGGGCGAAGTCAAATGCAGCGAAATATTTTACAAGTTTGGTACCACCAGACACGTCTACACTGGCATTGTAAGACATCGCTGTGTTGTTGAAAAGTTCCTTCTGCCAGTCAACATTTGGATAGCGATCCCACTCATCAGCATTGGCTGGGTTACGATACTTGTCAATGACATCCATTGGCTTGTAAGAACCCCAACCTGACTCTTTGCTAATATTCAATTCACGCTCCACAACACGGTTGAGCAAGCGGAAAGTGTCGTAAGAATCATACTTCTCAGGCAACTTAGACACCACCTTCATGGTAGCATTTGCCTTAACATGAACGGCGGCCTTGCCTTCCTTACCACGCTTGGTAGTAATCAAGATAACACCATTACCACCCTTCACACCGTAAACTGCTGTGGCAGAAGCATCTTTCAATACAGAGATGCTCTCAACAGAAGAAAGATCCACTGTATTCATGGCACGTTCCACACCATCTACCAAAACTAGTGGACTATTTTCACCATTAATAGATGTCTGTGTACGAATCACGATTTTAGGATCTTCCTCACCAGGCATACCCGTAGAAGAAAAAGTAACCACACCTGGGAGGTTACCTGTCAATGCCTGACCGAGAGAGGTAACACCTGCATGACGGTTCAACGTCTTGGCATCAGTTTGGGAGATAGAACCTACAACTGAGGCTTTCTTCTGCTGACCATAACCTACGACTACGACCTCACCGAGGGCATTGTCATCTGTCATGACTACCTTAAACTGTCTCTTCTTACCCACCTTCATAGTCTGAGACTCCATACCTATGTAAGTAATCTCAATGGTAGACTTCTCTGAAGGAACAGAAATCTGGAAGTTACCATCCATGTCGGAGATGACACCCGAAGCGGCATCTCCCTTCACTTTAACCGTAGCACCGATGAGCGGCTCACCAGTACCATCAGCAACATTACCCTTGATGAGTATCTTCTGAGCTTGCGCTCCTAGAGTACACATTGTCGTCAAGGCAAACAACATTGCCGTTCGTTTAAATATTAGCGTTTGCTTTACCATGTTGTTTATTTTTTTATTAAGTTTCAATTTCTAGGTACGACTGTAATTGTCGAATCACGGCTGCAAAATTACTTAATTTATGCTTAACCAGCTTTTCTACATGTTCCAAAAGGTTTGTTTCATGTTCCATGCATAACATTTATAAATATCTGATAATGAGCGTTTACACTTCACATTGTTTTATGTTACATCATGTTTAAAATAACAAAGTCAGTTAGTAAAAACAAATAAACCTAAAATCTCAATATCTTCATTACCTTACCATTCTTCATCTTCACGATGTTCAGCCCAGACTGGATGCCATTGACTTCCATCCCGCCGAGGGTATAGACACGAGCCATTTCCATGCCGCCAGCGTCTGCCATCTTCACATTCCCGATGGCAGTGGACTCTTCATCGGAGACCGAATAGATGGCGAGCTTTGTCACCTTCACCTGATCTGTTTTAGACCGACGGAAGATGCCTAACTGGTATTCGCCCCAGCCACCCGTCACGGTGAAAGGAAGAGTGACATCACCATTCTCGGTGACCGTGGCATTGACGACCACTTTCTTCGTACCCGTTTCCTTCACCAACTTAACAATTACCTTCGTACCGCTCACTCCTTCGATGTGGAAGCAAAGTTTGTATTTGCCATCAACAAACTGCAAGGAGTGATAAACATTCTGGTTGGCATCCGTCTTTTGATAATTGCCAAAGAGATAGGCTGTCGTTCCGACACCCATCTTCCAGCCATGCTGGATTGGGGCATAACCATCGGCTTCTATGTTTGGACGCCACTTGAGCGTAGTGTCACATGGAGAGTCTAGCGTATGTTGCTTGAAGAACTTCCACATCGTCAGGGAAGAATTTCCATCTTCCGTGTTCGATGTGAAATCATTATGTCCCATGCCATCTACCTCATAGAATACCACAGGAAAGCCGCCCTCTGTAGCCTGATAAATATTTTTGTCATATTTACCCTTCACGGTAGTTCTTACCGGTACAGGGTTAGCCCCATTGCGAGCCACCATATTATCAATGATAGTAGGAACCAGGGAATATTTCACGAATCCGTCTGCCTTGCCATGAATATGAATGAATGGTACAGGGCGTGAACCTACATGGTGCATGTGAAATTCATTGATAGGAAAACCGCTGATGGAACCAAAGGCAGCAAAGATGTCCGAGCAGAAGTTAGTGAGTGAATAAGTATTCATTCCTCCATTAGAGAAACCGCAGCAGTAGATTCTCTTCTTGTCCACTGTATATTCGGAGCCAACAGTCTCAACCAGGGAACGGATGAAATCTACATCTTCACTATACTCACCAGTGGCAGCCCAACCCGTGGCATCACTACCAAATACGGGGAAGTTGCGGAGCAATCCCTGAGGGTAAACCACCACAAACTTCTCCTTGTCTGCGATGTCATGGAAACGAGGTGACTTGTCGGTCATCTTGCCCGTGGTGCCATGCATTGCTACCACCATAGGCGCATTCTCAGGACAGCCTTCCGGCACATAAAGCCAATACTGACGTTCCAAACCATTGACCATGATTGTCTGTGCGGCATCCACCTTGGTAAAGGTTTTGTTGGCGGCAAAAGAGATTGTTACCATGAGGATAGCCATCAAAAAGAGGAAGTATTTCTTCCTGTTAAGCATTTGATTTTCCATTGTTACTTGTTCTAAATATTGTTGTTTATTCTTCTGAATGCAAAGTTACACCTATTACTATTAATATGCATTCCTATCTGTTCCAAAAGATTATCTCCATGTTCCAAAGCCTTTGCCTATAAGCGTTTTCTACATACTAGACAAAGGAAATATTAAAAGACACAAAAATCACGAAACAAGAAAGGCAAAAAAAGGTGCGTATCACTACGCACCTTTTCCTATTACTTTTTTCTTTCTATAAACCAATTTTTCAAAAAAATCTTCGAACATGATTAAACCTTACGATATAAATCTAAAAAAACTATAAACCTATTCTCTTTCTTTTCTGATGCAAAGGTACAACTTTGTTCCGAGAACAACTTTACTCCATGTTCCTAACACTTTGGCATATATTCCCACATTAATAAAATACGAAAATTACATGATTCTTTTCCAAAGGATTCCATCAAGGCACAAATCCCCTTACCGTGGCTTCTACCAATTGAGGATGGGAACCTGAACCTAATCTCAATCTGATAAAGCGAGCACGAGGAGTGGATTCCAACAAGACATCCACCTGCTGCCGGTTAGCCTGTCCTACTTCTGTCCAAGTTTCCTGATCTGCAGATATTTCTATAATCGCATTAATGTCCTGAAGGAACTTGGCATGTATCTCCTTTAACAGAAGCGTACGCTCCACATCCAACGTCCAAGCAGGAGAGTTATCATCATCACTCGGTTGCCAATAAGTTTGGGCATTGCCATCTGCCGCCAAGCCAGAAGAATGGTTAACAGCAAAAGACGTAGCGAAAGTAGGACTATCCTTGCCATAAGTTTGCAACTGCTTGTCGGTCTTGGTATATCGCACATAAGGTCTGTCTTCCACCTGTGGAGAAACGCCTGGCTGACAAGCAGGAGCTCCCACAAAATCCAACATCACGCTATCCGACTTCAAGCCGTCACTAACAGCCTCTATCACAGTACGTCCAGCAAAATAGGAACGGAAGGCGATAGCACACTGTCCATCACGAATGCTCATGTCGCTCTTCGAATCGAATGTGATGGAACGTCCAGTCGGGAACTCACCCGGCCCACTCTTCACACGGAATGTGACAGCAGGACAGTTACTCAACCCTTGCCCATCAGCATCCAGAATGGACGCAATCAATTGCACATCATCTGTACCATCCGCACGGATTCCCTGGTTTTTCGATGCCTTCAAGGAGACAGAAGAAGCCTTACCCTCAATGCGATCTGGTGGAGGAGCAATGCCCAAATGATACTGACGATACCAATACCAAGATTGCTTCGGAATACGGAAATAGTCCACGATACCCATTTTTGCCATGTCTTCACCGAAAAGACTGCCATGGTCAAAACCGCACCAAATGGCTTGTCCACTACGCCAGTCTCTGCCTCGCCAGCCCTCATCACGATTCAAATCTCCCCAACCTGCGGTGTATTTACCAGGTCGATCGGCCGTTGTACTGCCGTATTCAGAAATCACACTAGGCACTGACGGATGCTGGAAGTCGGCAATGTTGGCACCATCACCATTATAACCAGCCACATCACCAATGAGGTCAATGCGCTCCTTACCCAATGGGCGCTGGGCTCCACCGATGGCAGCCATACGTGTAGGATCCAAATGATGAGCCAAATTCACCATACGCCTCAACAATCTATGAATGCCAGGCATCGTTCCACTCGAAGTAAAGAAAGGTTCATTACACATACTCCAAACAAAAACAGACGGATGATTGCGATGCTGGACAATCATTTCTTCTAACTGCTCCAGCACATTCTTTTCGAATGCTGCAGTATCACTCGCCACCTTAGGATACGAGGAAGCCGTCCACCATCCATCCTCTTTCGGTCCTGCCGTACCCCAAAAAGGAGCTTCACTCCAAAAAAGGACACCCTGCCTATCACATTCATCCACAAAAAACTGAGAATGAGGGTAATGAGAACCACGAATCATATTGAAACCCGCTTGTTTCATCATACGAACATCTCGGCGAGCAGCCTCTTCGGTTACGGCATCCCCCCAACCTGCCTGGTCTTGATGTACATTGACACCATGGAAAAACAGATGTTCTCCATTCAACCAGAAGCCAGTGTCCTTAGACCAATGGAACCAACGGAAGCCAAAGTTGACGCTCTCTTGGTCGAGCAGCCGCTTACCATCATAAAGACTCACTACAGCCTTATATATATAAGGTGTAGAAGGACTCCATAGGTGAGGATTACTGATCTCATCACCTCCATGACCCACTTCCTTGCCAGCAGCATCTAAAATACAGATTTCCTGGCGCAGCTTCTTGGCATGTCGGTTTTCTATGTCTACCTTCACCTGAACGACGGAAGACTGACCTTTGTTTTGTTCCAATGTCGGAGTAGTTATCGTGATACCTTGCCAACGGATATGAGCAACAGAAGATTTATGCACCAATCGCACTCCACGATAGATACCACCACTAAAAACATGTTCGCCGCCACGAGGTGCCACGGTAGGTTGCCACTTATTGTTCACACGTACTGCCACCAAATTTTCCCCATTCTTCACATAGGGAGTTATATCAACACAGAAAGCCGTATAACCGCCAACATGATGACCGGCCATCTTACCATTAACGTAAACTTCCGCCTCCTGAAACACACCATCAAACTCCAAGAAAAGACATTCATTCGATGTCTTTTTTACCTGAAAACGCTTACGATACCAACCATATCCCACATAGAAATCCTTCGACAAGAAATATGGGATACTAAAAGAATGTGGCAATCCTATTCGTTGCCATTTTCTGTCATCATAGCCAGGCACAGCAGCTCTAATGTCATCACCAATCTGATAACACCACTCCCGGTTCATGTTTTCAACCGAACGTTGCGCCAATGCTACCAAAGACAACATGAGAACACAACAAAGAAACAATAGTCTTCTTACCATATCTCATTTATAAGTATTAAGTTATTACTTCATCATGTCTTTCATCTTCAGAGAGAAAGACAATGCAAAAATACGATAATTCCGCAAATATCACCTTTTCTATATGTTGCAAAACCTTTGCAAATTTAAACTTGCAACAAGACTATATGTTTATGGAACATACAAAACAACAATTATATCATTATTTTTATAACTTTGCAAGCACAAACATATAATATTTATAGCAATATGATAAAAATCAAAAATCAGTGCATGGGATTCATGCTCACAGCCATCCCATTGCTTTCGCTCAACACTCCTTGTATGGCACAAAATCCATATCTCCCACTTTGGGAACATGTGCCAGACGGAGAACCTAGAGTATTCGAAGACCCTGACAACCCAGGGAAGTACAGAGCTTACATCATAGGCTCTCACGACACATCTTTCAAGTCTTACTGCGGATCAGACATACACATGTGGTCTGCCCCAACAGAAGACCTCACCCAGTGGAGAGACGAGGGAGCCATTTTTTCCTATCACATCAACAATCAATGGGACACCATGTTTGCTCCCGATTTGGTAGAGATAAAACGAAAAGATGGAACAAAAGATTACTATCTCTATCCTCACTCCCGAGGACACAAGCGTGTGAGAATGGTCTGCAAAGGCAAGCGACCTGATGGTCCTTTCACCCCCACCAATCTCAATGCAGACGGAACGGAGGAGCTGCCTGGTAGCATCCTCGACTTCGACCCTTCCGTATACATCGAGAATATCACTGACCCAAAAGATCCAGATTACAACACAGGATTCAGAGCATACGGATACTGGGGATTCCAACATTCATCAGCCGCACAAATTGACCCTAGCACCATGTACTCACTCCGACCAGGTACTGAGCTCATCAAGTACTCGCTGCCAGCTTGCGACGCACAAGGCAACGTAAGAGACCCTAAGGGAACAACCTACCCTATCATCAAGGGACAGAAGCCTACAGATTTCAACTTCTTCGAGGCATCATCCATCCGAAAAGTAGGCAACAAGTATGTGATGATTTACTCCGGCTATTCCGGAAAGGAATACGGATTAGGCAACACCAACTCCACCTTGCGATATGCCTATGGAGATACCCCATTAGGTCCATGGAAGAATGGAGGTGTATTGGTTGACTCACGTGGAGTGGTTCCTAACGAAGACGGCACCAAGTTAATCACCAGCAATGCCGCCCATAACACCCATGGAAGCCTACAAGAAATCAACGGTCAATGGTATGTGTTCTATCATCGCCCACCACGTGGATTTGGGTTTGCCCGTCAGTCTGTCGTTGCTCCCGTTACCATCCAATGGGATAAGAAATCTGTGGAAGAAGGTGGAAAAGTGGTTATCAGGGCATACGATCCATACAACAAGAAAGGCATCTGGACCGCCAAAGCATCCGACAACACAGAATACACGGGAGCAGAAGTCACTTCGGAAGGATTCCAGATATACGGCTTGAATCCATACCACTACTATTCTGCAGGTATCGCCAGCTATCTGAGCAACAACCAAGCCATGCAGGATGCCTGGGACGTATGGAACAACCACATGCCAGTAAACATGAACGCTGGTGACATCGTTGGATTCAAGTATTTCGGATTCGGCGGTCTCAGCAAAGCACAGAAAGGATTGCAACCTTTTGAGGGAACAAAAAAAGGAAACGGCACCCAGCTCCATGTCTTCGTGAAGGCAAACACCACCAAGAGCTTCAAGATCAAAGTGATGATGGATGGACCTTGGACAAACAAGACCTGGAACGGAAAACTGCTCGGTGAGCTAACGGTTCCTGCCCAGACTTCAGCACAAGGAATCCAAAAGTTGACACTGGACGTAGCTGACAAGGTCGATGGTATCGGCAAGAAACATGCCATCTATCTCATCGCAGAAGGTGAAGGCAAGCAACTTTGCGAACTGGAGGGCATCGGATTCACCAAGAAGGGCGTGAACATGGAATGCCCAATATCGCCTACCATCGAAATCAAGATGAACGGCAGAAAGCTCAATGTTCCTACCATTCCAACAAGAATGACCAATGAGAATGGCAACTTCGGTTACAATGAGTTTGATGTCATCGCCTCTTTGCAAACAGGCGAGAAGAGCGCACCACGCATCACTGCATCATCCGACAACAAGGAGGTGGAGATCGAGATTCTTCAGCCAAAGACCTTGCAAGACAAGGCTTATGTGAAATGCACATACAAGGGCATCAGCAAGAATTACACCATCCACATCAAATAATACATTCAATACATTCTAAAAAAAACGCTTCGCACCAAACAGAGTGCGAAGCGTTTTTTTTGTATAGTTAATCTCTAAAACGATTATGTGATGACAGCCAGAAATAGGCTTCAAGTCCTTCGCGATATCGTTGAGATGTTTTGGCAAAAGGATTGGAGCCGTATTTAGAGGCAACTTCTTTCCACCGGCATACTGCCCGAAACGACTGTCATCTGCTATGAGCGAACGCATATCCTCCGTTCCAGTCTTCATGCCGAGCAGGATAGGACCATACATGATTGCCACAAACTGAGGCACATTGACCATCGGTTTGATGGAAGCGTGCATAGGCATAGAGATTTTCTACACTTTATGATAAAGAAGAAAAAGTGATATAACATCACAAAAAAAATGGCGCATATCACTATGCACCATTCTCGTAAACAATTAAAACTTGTTTCACAACAATCTTGTAGTTCATCAATATGAACTATTTACTTTATATAAAAGCATAAATCTAAAAATAAATTATCTTATTTTATATATACTGCAAAATTACTACAAAACACAAAAATATTGTTTGGTAGATGTTCCAAAAGATTTTCATAATAACACATGATAAAGAAAAAAAAACAAAAAGATGACACCGCATATGGCGATGTCATCTTTTTGTTTACTCCCCAAACTTCCACCAATCCAGGAAGAAGAGGTTATGCTTCTGGATGTCGCCTCCCTTGAAGACGAAGTAGAGGTCGTGTACACCCTTTACCTTCTTCACCTTGGTTGAGAAGGTTTTGTATTCATCCTTGGTGTTCTTGATATCCACCTTGCCGATGCACTGGCCGTTTACCCCATCAAGACGGATTTCGATACTGCCGCCCAACATGTGGCAAGAGGCAGAAACCTCAAACTTTCCTGCTCCCTTCCTGAAGTCAACACCCTTCACGAGGATATACTCATCCTCATCAATATTCGTAACCACCTGGTTCCATCTGTCCTTCTGCGCCCACTGATTCTTAGGCTGCGTCTTCAAGCCATAGCCCCAAGCCATCGTCTCAGCCTCAACCTGGCGATAAGGATTGAACCATTCTATCTGCTCCAACTTGCATTCCTGGAAGTATGGTAACTCCTGGATGGTTCCGTCAGGATTGTAAGTCATTTCGGCCGCAGAAACAGAACGCTGCTCGGCATGACGCCCCGTCTTCAAACGGAAGATGTCATAATTCAAGCCGAAGCAATAGCTCTTGCCCTTATAGTCGATAATGCCCGGATGATTGCCACGAGTACGAGGCGTATGGTTCATGATATGTCCCTTATATTCCCACGGTCCGAGCGGATTCTTGCTCATCGCATAACCGATGCCCTCAGGACAGCAGGTAGAAGCATAAGCCAGATAATAATTGCCATTGCGCTTCCAGAACCAAGGACCTTCCTGATAATCCTGAATCTTCGGGAAGTGCATGATGGAATCAGAATAAGAAATCATATCCTCATTCAACTTTACTGCCTTCAATTCTGGATTTCCCCAATACATGTAAGCCTGATTATCATCATCTATCCATACGGTAGGGTCGATGTCGAACCAGTCGCCCTCCCATGCCAGAGGCTTTCCGATAGGATCCTTAAACGGTCCGTATGGATTATCAGCTACCAGCACTCCGATGCCATGACCATGGATAGGACAATACATATACCATTTGCCATTGCGCTCGATGACCTGCTCTGCCCAGGCACCATTCTCGCCCTTGAACCACTTGAAGTCTTTCAATGAAGCCACAGCACCGCGGTCTTGCCAGTTTACCATATCCGTAGAGGTATAGAGCAGCCAGTCTTTCATCAGGAACCCCTCAGCCCCATCCTCATCGTGGGTGGTATAGAGATAAACCGTATCGTTGTGCACATAAGGTGCAGGATCGGCCGTATACTTGGTCTGGATGATTGGCAAATTGATATTCTGTGCAGTTGCCACAGTTCCCATACCAGCCAAAAGCAGGGATAAAATCATTCTGTATCTAGTCATTTTATGATTTAAATTAATTATTAGTATATTAAAATTGTTATTTGTTGCTGCAAAGGTAAGCAAAAATGAGACTTCTCAGTTTTAGTGCTGGGAAGTCTCATTGATGTATCATGGAAGTCTCACTTAATATTCTATCTCAAAACCAC
>ERZ1034626.233-NODE-233-length-40889-cov-65.577558_pt1 | contig 40889 bp, 35 predicted proteins | sample MGYA00520652_ERZ1034626 | MGnify/ENA primary metagenome ERZ1034626 (study PRJEB33766, sample SAMN09781765) | gut metagenome | biome: gut microbiome | host: Homo sapiens | place: Madagascar | study: EMG produced TPA metagenomics assembly of the PRJNA485056 data... | reverse complement strand
CACAAGGTTGTTGAGTTGATCAAGATCATGAAGAAGCACAACGGTTAATTCGTTGACTCTTAACGATTGAAGATATAGCCGTCCAGTTCGCTGGGCGGCTTTTTTGTTTCTGTACCTAGCTATCTTGCCCGTGTTCTTACTCTTTTTGGGGCAAAAGTCTATTTTTCTTTCTTTTTATTTTGTTCTTTCCTTATTTTGCCGTATCTTTGCGCTATGAAACATTCTATGATAACCATACTGGGACCTACGGCTAGTGGAAAAACAAGTCTTGCCGCTGCCCTTGCTGCCAAGATTGATGCGATGGATGCGTCTTCTTGGGGTGGGACAACTGTGGGGGCTGAGATTATCAGTGCCGATAGCCGTCAAGTGTATCGTGGTATGGACATTGGTACTGGCAAGGATTTGGCAGACTATACCGTGACTGACAAAGTGATTCCCTATCATTTGATAGACATCTGCGAGCCAGGAACCAAGTACAATCTCTTTCAATATCAGCAAGATTTCTATGATGCCTATCAAGACATCCAGCGTCGCCATGTGCTCCCGATATTGTGTGGAGGCACAGGACTCTATATTGAATCTGTACTGAAAGGCTATCATCTGTCTCCTGTCCCTCAGAATTCTGAATTGCGTAAGCAGTTGGAAGGCAAGTCTTTGGAAGAACTGACCGTGATGTTGAAGGACTTGAAGGCAAAGACGGGCAGCAATATGCACAATCGCACAGATGTAGATACTGCACAGCGAGCGATACGTGCCATCGAGATAGAATCCTACAACTTGGAGCATCCGATGCCCGAACGAGAGTTGCCGGCTGTCGATTCGCTCATCATCGGTGTCAACATCGACCGTGATGCACGCCGAGAGAAAATCACACGCCGACTTCATCAGCGTTTAGAGGAAGGAATGGTGGATGAAATCAAGGGACTCTTGGACAGCGGCATTCCTGCCGAAAACCTCATCTATTATGGCTTGGAATACAAGTTTATCACAGAATACGTCATTGGCAAGACAACCTACGAGGAGATGGTGAGAGGTTTGGAAATCGCCATCCATCAGTTTGCCAAACGTCAGATGACTTGGTTCCGAGGCATGGAACGCCGAGGTTTCACCATCCATTGGGTAGATGCTCTTCAACCGATGGAGCAGAAGGTGGAGCAAGTACTCACGTTGATGAGTGAAGAGTGAAGAACGAAGAGTGAAGAATTCAATAGCATCTAATGGCGTAGGCCTATTTGTTATTTAATATTTATGATTTATAATTTATTTTCGCCGTGGCAGTAAATGAGAACAAGTGGGGCTTGCTCTATTGTCCGAGAGGAGGATGGGGAAGCGATAAGCGTTGGGCTAAAATAGAAAAGGCCTTGCGCCAAAATCATGTCGATTATGACTTCGTGCAGAGTGAGAACCAGAACAGCGTGGAGCGACTGGTCAAGATGTTCATCAACAATGGCTACAAGACGATAGTCATTGTCGGAGGTGACTCAGCCTTGAACGATGCGGTCAACTGCTTGATGCAGGTGGAGAAAAGTGTGCGTGACGAGATAGCATTGGGTATTATCCCGAATGGTTTGATGAACGACTTTGCCTATTTCTGGGGCTTTGACGATAGCAACTATGAGCAGACCATACAATGGTTGTTGAAGCGTCGTGTCAGAAAGATAGACTTAGGCTGCATACGCTATACCAATAAGAAAGGTGAGAAATGCCATCGCTATTTTCTCAACTGTGTCAATGTGGGACTCATCGCCTCTATCATGAATCTCCGTCGCAAGACCCATCATGTGTTTGGCTCTCGTACACTTTCATTCATCTTCTCATTTGTGCTGATGATATTCCAACGCCTCGATTATCGCATGAACATCAAGATTAATTCGGATGTCATCAAGCGCAAGGTGATGACCATGTGCATAGGAAATGCCACAGGCTATGGTCAAACCCCTAATGCCGTTCCATACAATGGATTGCTGGATGTGTCGGTGGTCTATCATCCAGAGATGACGCAACTCTTCGAGGGCATCTATCTCTTCGTGAAGGGAAAGTTCCTCAACCATAAGAGTGTGCATCCTTACCGCACCCAAGTGGTGGTGGTGGAAGAGGCGGCACATGCCATGATAGGCGTGGATGGCAGATTGATGAATACACCTAAAGGTCCTTATCGGATCACTGTGGAACAAGAGGTAGTCAACTTCTTGATACCACAATAGAACTTATCATTAAATTGATGTAAGAAGTCGGCTTGCAGATATCATGAGAGGGTAGGGCAAGCTGACTTCTCTTGTTTAAAAAACTAGCGAAAAAGCATCATTTTGGGTGGATAAATGCTTATAAAACATTAAATCTAGGCTTTTTCTGAAAAACTTTGCCCAAAAACTTTGCGGTTTCACATTTTTTCCTTACCTTTGAAAGCATAATAACGAATCTAAAAGTATTAAAACCTTAATATAGATCTATGAGTTATCTAAAATTCGAAAAGGCTCTGATGACTAATCTTCAAGAGTCATTGCCGAAGGAGTTGCTAAGAACCAATCGTTCGGGTGCTTATTCGTGCTCTACGATTGTGGACTGTAATACTCGAAAGTATCACGGCTTGTTGGTTGTCCCCGTACCTGAACTGGACGATGAGAACCATGTGCTGCTGAGTTCTCTCGACCCTACAGTCATTCAGCATGGCGCTGAATTCAACCTGGGATTGCACAAGTACCAAGGCAATAACTTCAGTCCGATGGGTCATAAGTACATCCGTGAGTTTGATTGTGATAAGGTGCCTACGACGCTTTATCGTGTAGGTGGCGTTATCCTGAAAAAGGAAGTGGTGTTCCAGCATTACGAGGATCGCATCTTGATCCGTTACACCATGGTGGATTGTCATTCCGCTACCAAACTTCGTTTCCGTCCATTCCTTGCTTTCCGCAGCGTTCGTCAGTTTACGCATGAGAACGGCACTGCCTCTCGTGAGTATTCGATGGTCGATAATGGAATCAAGACTTGTATGTATGCAGGTTATCCCGACCTCTATATGCAGTTCTCCAAGAAGAATGAGTTTGTCTTCGCTCCCGATTGGTATCGTGGCGTGGAATATCCTAAGGAGCAGGAGCGTGGCTATGCTTCCAATGAGGATCTCTACGTGCCAGGTTACTTCGAGATGGACATCAAGAAGGGCGAGAGCATTGTCTTCGCTGCCTCCACCTCGGAAATCAAGACCAGTACCCTCAAGCGTCTCTTCGACAAGGAGGTAGATGAGCGTGCGCCTCGCGACAACTTCTTCCACTGCCTCGTCAATGCGGCTCACCAGTTCCATCGCCGTGAGAAGAATGACGACCGCTATATCTTGGCAGGTTATCCTTGGTTCAAGTGTCGTGCCCGTGATACGTTCATAGCACTGCCTGGCTTGACTCTCTCCATCGAGGAGGACGACTACTTCGAACTCGTGATGAAAACCGCCATAAAGGGCTACTATGAGTTTATGGAAGGCAAACCTATCTCCGTGAATATCACTGAGATGGAACAACCTGATGTGCCTCTTTGGGCTATCTGGGCTTTGCAACAGTATGCCAAGGAGACCAGCAAGGAAGAATGCCTGAAGAAATATGGCAAGTTCATCCGCAATATCATCCAGTTTATTGAGGGTAATCATCATCCTAACCTAGAACTACATCCTAACGGACTTCTCTATACTAACGGAAAGGACAAGGCTGTTACGTGGATGAACTCCACGGCAAACGGTCGTCCTGTGGTGCCACGTAGTGGATATATCGTGGAGTTTAATGCCCTCTGGTACAATGCCCTCTGTTTCGGAGCCGCTTTGGCAGAACTCGATGGCAAGGCTGACCAGCAACAGCATTTCCTCGAAATCGCAGAGAAGACCAAGCAGTCATTCCTCGACACATTCCTCAATGAATATGGCTATCTCTACGACTATGTGGATGGTAACATGATCGACTGGAGTGTGCGTCCTAACATGATATTCCCTGTCGCTTTCGACTATTCTCCTCTCTCACAAGACCAGAAGAAGAAGGTGCTCGACATCTGTACTCGTGAACTCCTGACTCCTAAGGGATTGCGCTCGCTCTCTCCTAAGAGTGGTGGTTACAACCCAGTGTATGTGGGACCACAGACACAGCGCGACTATGCTTACCACCAGGGTACGGCATGGCCTTGGCTCGGTGGCTTCTACATGGAGGCAAGCTTGAAGCTCTATCGCCGCACACGTCTCAGCTTCATCGAGCGCCAGATGGTGGGCTACGAGGATGAGATGTCATGCCATTGCTTGGGTACCATCAGCGAACTCTTTGATGGCAACCCACCTTTCCATGGACGAGGAGCCATCTCTTTCGCCATGAACGTGGCAGAGATCTTGCGTGCTTTGGAATTACTTGAAAAGTATCAATATTAATAAGGAGGACTGCTATATGAAAGTATTAATGTTTGGATGGGAGTATCCTCCTCACGTATATGGTGGTTTGGCTACTGCCAACTTTGGTATTTCCCAGGGCTTGCATGCCCAGGGCGATGTGGATATCACTTTGTGCCTTCCTCATCCTTTCGGTGATGAAGACCGCAGTGCTTGCAAGATCGTGGCAATGAACTCGGTGCCTATCGCTTGGCGTGATGTTAACCACGATTATGTGCAGCAGCGTGTGGGCAACGTCATGAATCCGGATGACTATTTCCGCTATCGTGACCATATCTATGCCGACTTCAACTATATGAACGTCAATGACCTCGGTTGTATGGACTTCGCCGGTGGCTATCCATCCAACCTGCATGATGAGATCAACAACTATTCCATCATCGCTGGTGTCGTGGCTCGTTCCGAAGATTTTGATATTATCCATGCACACGACTGGTTGACTTTCCCTGCAGGCATCCATGCCAAGAGAGTGAGCGGCAAGCCATTGTGCATCCATGTACATGCTACCGACTTCGACCGTAGCCGTGGCAAGGTGAACCCTACCGTGTATGCCATCGAGAAGGATGGTATGGACAATGCCGACTGCATCATGTGTGTGTCTGAGTTGACCCGGCAGACGGTCATCAACCAATATCACCAAGACCCACGCAAGTGCTTCGCCATGCACAATGCCGTTTATCCATTGAAGCAAGAGTGGCAAGACATCCCTCGCCCTGACCATAAGGGCAAGGAGAAGGTCGTCACCTTCTTGGGGCGATTGACGATGCAGAAAGGACCTGAGTACTTTGTCGAGGCAGCCAACATGGTATTGCACCGTAGCCGTAACGTCCGTTTCTGTATGGCTGGTTCTGGCGATATGATGGACCAGATGATTTATCTCGCAGCCGAGCGTGGCATTGCCGACCGCTTCCACTTCCCTGGATTCATGCGTGGCAAACAGGTGTATGAGTGCTTGAAGGATTCTGATGTGTATGTGATGCCTTCCGTGAGTGAGCCTTTTGGTATCTCCCCATTGGAGGCGATGCAATGTGGCACACCTACCATTATCTCCAAGCAGAGCGGTTGTGGTGAGATTCTTACCAACTGCATCAAGGTAGATTACTGGGACATCCATGCCCTCGCCGATGCCATCTACAGCATCTGCCACAATGAGAGTCTCTTCGACTACCTCTCTGTGGAAGGCAAGAAGGAGGTTGACCAAATCACTTGGGAGAAAGTGGGTGCTCGCATCAAAGACCTTTACCTCAAGACCTTGGGGTGGAAATAATTAATAATTAATAATTTAGAATTATGAAAACAATTTGTTTATATTTCGAGATACATCAGATTACCCATCTGAAACGCTACCGCTTCTTCGACATCGGTACCGACCATTATTACTATGACGACTATGAGAACGAGCGTAGCATCAATGAGATAGCTGAGAAGTCGTACATGCCAGCTCTCAACGCCCTCTTGGAGATGATCAACAATAGAGACAAGTACTTCAAGGTGGCTTTCTCTCTGTCGGGCGTCGGCATGGAGCAGTTGGAGTTGCACGCTCCTCAGGTATTGGAGAAGTTGCAGGAACTCAACAACACGGGTTGCGTGGAGTTCTTGGCTGAGCCTTATTCTCACGGCTTGGCATCCCTCATCAATGAGGATAGCTTTGCTAAGGAGGTGAAGCGCCAGGCTGCCAAGATCAAGGAGTACTTCGGCAAGGAACCAACTATCCTGCGCAACTCTTCGCTTATCTACAGCGATGACATCGGTTTGCAGGCATCACAGATGGGCTTCAAGGGTATGCTGACCGAAGGTGCCAAGCACGTGCTCGGTTGGAAATCTCCTCATTATGTATATCACTGTCCATTGGCTCCTAACTTGAAACTCTTGCTGCGAGACATCAAGTTGAGCGATGACATCTCCTTGCGTTTCAATAACAGCAGTTGGGATGGCTATCCTCTCTTCGCTGATACCTATATCAATGAGATTGCGGCTTTGCCACAGGAGGAGCAAATCATCAACATCTTCATGGAGTTGTCTGCCCTCGGTATCGCCCAGCCATTGTCTAGCAATATCTTGGAGTTCTTCAAGGCTCTCCCAGCTTGCGCTAAGGAGAAGGGCATCACTTTCTCTACACCTTCTGAGATTTGCAAGAAGATGAAGTCGGTAGGAGAGTTGAACGTACCTGATACCTTGAGTTGGGTGGATGAGGAGCGTGACGTGAGCACATGGCTCGGTAACCCAATGCAGCGTGAGGCTTTCAACAAGCTTTATAGTGTGGCAGATCGTGTACGTATTGCCAACGACCCACGTATCAACCAAGACTGGGATTATCTGCAGGCAAGCAACCACTTCCGCTTTATGACCACCAAGCCAAGTAATGTGGGCCTCGACCGTGGCATCTACTCCAGTCCTTTCGATGCGTTCACCAACTATATGAATATCTTGGGTGACTTCCTCAGAAGAGTCGATCAGCTCTATCCTGCTGATGTCGATAACGATCAGTTGGAGAACTACTTGACGAGTGTGAAGAATATGGAGGAGGAGATTGAGATGAAGGATAAGGAAATCGTCCGTCTCCAGGCTAAGATAGAGAAGATAGAGAAGGAGGCTGAGAAACTTCGTGCTGAGAAGGAAAAGGCGACCGCCAAGATGGCTGCTCCAGCCAAGAAAGCAACTGCCACTAAGGCTGCAACTGCAAAGCCTGCAGCTAAGAAGGCTCCTGCTAAGAAGGCTGCCACAACAAAGAAAGTAGCAGAGAAGCCTTCTGTGACTGAGCCTGCAGAGAAAAAATAATGAATGTTTCCCATAAAGGAAACGTATAACAAAACCATAAAAAAAGGGGTGTGCCATAAGTCTATGGCGCACCCCTTTATACTAATATGATTACCTATAGGATGATTTTATCAGTTCTTACAGTACCGTCGCGGTAGTAAGTCTTGCGGATATTGATGCCTTTTTGTGGAGTATTGAATTGTAATCCGTTGAGACTATAGTATTCGATCTTCACGAATTCACTTGTGGAAGAAGTGACTTTGTCGATACCAGTGGTGCTATATGTACCCTTCAAGGTGATAATCCATGCTGCTTGAGCACCTTGTGGAGTGAAGGTCAAAGTGCCAGTGGCAGGAGTACTTAGATTAATGGTAAACTTAGTACTTGTGCTATAGGAAGCATCTGTGGCTCCTTCTGGTTTTCTTGATGGAAATACATAGGTACCATCAGCGTATTTGGTTCCATTCAATTCTGCCAAATAGCAGGTCTTGGCATCTTCATTGGCATATCCTGCAAACGTAGCGGATGTGATGCTGACATTCTCAGGCAACTTGATGGTGAACTGAAATCCCTTGCTATACTTGATGGTACTGACTTGAGCTGCTTGGTAGTTTTTTGTGCTGCTTATAGAACATCCATTTTTAAATAACCACGATGTGTTTTCAGAACTGCTATATGTCTTGGCATCAAATGTATAAGTTACATCGCTACCTTCCCCTGGTGTTGGTGTAGGTGTGGTGCTTGTCTTGGTAGCATCGCATTGGTCATCGTATGTCGAATCGTAGTTCTTCACCCACATAGAACCACTGCTTACGGTAATCTTGGAGCCATTCTTGAAGATGAGATTATCCACGAATCGGATGTCGATACCCTTCTTGGCATTGATCTGTACGTTGTCGAGTGTCACATTCTTGATGTGGCTTTCAGGACGACCGACGAGGAAGATGGCATTGCCTGTGCAAACATCTGTGGTCTTGATGTTTTGGAGCAAGATACCATTGTAGGTTGGGGTAGTGCCATCCAATGCACGGGCATTCGCCTTGTCAACCGCTGGGTCTGCATTGTATTTCTTATCGTAATAGCAGTCCATGGAGAAAGGATTCGCTACCTTTGTCATCGTGATGTTGGTGAACTTGAAGTCTTCCTCGCCACCTCCACGAAGTGTGCCATCACTATTGATACCTGTCTTCAGACGAACACCGGCAGTCGTACCATTCATATTGATTTGGTCAAACCAAACATGCTTGATGTTTTTGGTGTAGCTACCGATGGAAGCACCATGACCTGTACCGAAGTTGCAGTCCCAAACGTGGATGTACTGAGCATCGTTGTCACAAACCACATTGTCATCACCATTGCTGATATTACAGTTGTAGATGTTGACGTAAGGTCCCCAAATAGAAATTCCGTCTGTATTATGGGAAGCTTTGCCAGCACCTGCCTCGGAAGCAGGCTCGCTGATGGTCACGTCGTGGATGGTAGCATGGCTAGCCTTGCCGCTATTGCTGATGGTGATGTTCACACCTGGCGTGTTCTGAATTTTGAAGTTACGGAGTAAATATCGCTGACCTCTCTCAAAACGAATCATCGCTCCTGGATTGAAAGTCTTTTTTGCTCCCTTGCGAGCCACCAACGTGCGCCTTGCCCGTCGATGATAGATGTCTCGCCTTCACCTTCTATCACAATGTCGCTTTGATTCTTGTTCTTGCAACCGATGAACAACGTCTTGTTGTTCGGTGCCTTACCATATTCTACCAATTTTAAAGTCGCTCCAGCGCACAAGTGGAGGATGGTCTTCGACTTGATGCTAAGCACCTCTGTGGAACTCGTCATCTGGTCGGTGCTACCAAACATCCATGTTCCTGCTGGAATGACGACCATACCACCGGTGGAAGGAACGGCATCCAGAGCTTTTTGGATTGCCTTGGTGTTGTCCGCAGAGGAGGTAGATGCACCATAACTGGTAATATTAAATGTATTTGCCGCAGTAATGGCAGGCAACTGAGGTAATGCCACCGCAGTCCATCCCTCAGGCGTGTTTTGTGCGCTTTGCTCTGCAGTGATTCCTGCGAAGGTCTGAGCCTTTGCAAATGTAGGCAAAGCCAAGAGTGCTGCGAGCACGATAGTTTGTAAGATTGATTTCTTCATTTTTTTCTTAGGTTTGATATTATGTGGCAAAGTTACAATTATTCTTCCTATTATAGTGTATGATGGAATGTAAAAGCAAACGCAAACGATTACGGATAAATACAATAAAGTGCAATGCCCATGTCAGGTGTGGAAAACCAAAAATGGCATGACAGTTTGCCTGCCATGCCTTTTCTGAATATGTTGCTAGATGAAGTTTCGTTTCATCTAAAGTCTTTACCTCACGATTACCTTGCTAGTCTTCTTGCTTCCATCAGCGAATGTCTTCACGAGGATGTTGATGCCTTTCTGAAGGTGACTGAGCTGCATGCCATCTACTGAGTAAATGACTGTCTTGACAGCATCGTCAGATGAGATGACCTTGTCGATACCTGTAGCTGTTGACTCGCTCATACCGAAACCACCCATCTCGTTGGCTGCTCTTACCTCGTACTTGGCAGAAGCGTCGTCGATGTCGTATGAAGTCTCAGAGGTCAAGGCTGCGAACTCGCCGTTCTTCTCAATCATATAAATATCTGCATCACCCGTCCAAGTCAACTTGCCGTTGGCTACCTTGGCAGCGATAGGGTCCTTTTGAGAAGCCAATGCAGCAGGTGTCCACTCGGTGAATACCTTGTCGAGGGTATATCCTGCGGCTTCATCTGCTGTGAGGATGATGTTCTCCTCTGGTTTTGTAATGCTAGCCTTTGTTGATGTGAATGTCACCATCTTCTCGCTTGGAGAGAAGACATTGCCATCGGCATCCTTCAAGAGATCGAGGCGGAACTTATCGGCGGCGTAGTTTCCCATGGCATCGATGGTGAAGTATGACACCTTCTTTCCGTCGTCATTGATTTCATCCTTTTGGTTGATGGTGGTGTTCAACCAAGTAAGGCGAGTGATATTATCCCATGAACGACCTAGGGAGAATCTTGCAGCCTTATTTTCAATAGTGCAGTCCTTGAAGATGTAACCCCATTCGCTCTTGCTATTAGGAGCTGCGATAACATCATCGCCAGACTTACCGCTTGCGCTTCGACTCTCATTGACGAGAAGTACTCTGTTGAAGTAGGCATCGCCACCACCACAGATATAATCTACAGTACCATGAATTTCAGAGTCCTCGAAGTAGTATTGTCCCTTGCCTTGTGGGTCGTTGCTATAGTAGGTGTCTTGGTAAGAGAGCATCTTCACTTTCTTGCAGATGGTTTGGGAACCACGGTCTTGCAAGCAGATGGCACGACCAGCATCTTTTGCATTATAATAGTCGTAGGCGTTCTGCAAGGTAAGGTCTTGGATATAGAGGTTCTTACCAGTGTTGAGGATGGTGGCTGTTACGCCGATACCCTCTATCTCTGGTTTGTTGACGATGATAGTCTTGTCCATACTCTCACCAATAAGTGAGATGTTGTTGCCACTGATGGTAGTGAGGCAAGCCTCGCCGAGGTCATATGTGCCGTTAGGCAAGAAGATGTATGAGCGAGGTGCGTTGGCTGCGGAATTGAAACCGTTAACCAATTCCAGTGTAGTGGTAAAACTCTTCGCATCGCCAGCCTTCACCGTGTACCAGTTCCCATTCTGTGTGTAGGCAGGTTCTGTCATATTGATGATGCTGAGGCTGTGGATGTAGTTGGAACCTGTACCATCGAAAGAGAGGACGTACTCGCCACTTTCATCTAAGGTGTTCTCGATGACAGTGGTGGCTCCATCAGTGCTAGCCTTGGCGGTGATGCTTGCTATCTGTGTGCCGCTTGGACTGGTCAGGATGATGTTGCCTGAGCCTGAATAGTTACAGAGATTCATCTTGATGTAACCTTTGCCACCCATAAGCAACTTGATCTTGTCGGTAGCGGAGAATGTCCATCCATGAGTTGTGTCATGCCACTTGCCATTGCCCTCAACAGAGAATGCCTCATGGTCACCGGCATCGAAGTATTGGTCTTTCAGATTGTAGTCGTAACGAGTGGTTGGATTGGCAGACTCTATTTCTGTTACGAGAGGATAGAGGTTGAGGTTGCCAGTCACGATGTCCTTGGTGGAATACTTCTTTGGATTTTCTTGCATTTTCGTGCACCAACCACGGAACTTCTGACCGTCGGCGATGGTCACCTTGCTTTCTGCCTCTGCAGAGAATGCGCCGATGGTTTCATCCTCGGTGACTCTCTGTGTGCCGATGACTGTAGATCCATCTATATTATAATAGGTGAGGGTATAGTTCTCCTTCTCTGCTACGTTGTCCATATCTATGTTGGCATAGATGTCGAGCTTGAGGAGGAAGGCGTAATTGCCACTGTCAAGATTGGTAAAACGTAGTTGAACATTGGTACGGTTCACATCAATTGTAATATCTGTGCCAGCTATAGGGTAAGCTGGAGTGTCGCTCAGTAAAACCCAATCCGTGTCACCATCTCCCTTGCATTCCAATTTGTAACCACGAGTTTTTCCACCAGTGGCTCCATTCATATAATGAACCTTTGTGATGCTAGGGATGGTGGAAGTCATCACGTATGTTTCTGCAGTCTTGGGTGCTTGCAGATAACCGCCGGTAGCATTTCCTAGCTTGCCGGCTTGTTTGTTTGTTGAACTAATCTCTGTGTTGTAGAGGATAAAGTCGAAAGCTTCCTTGGTGTACTTGTTCTTCACCGTCACCTTCGATTCAGATGTTGCAGCTTTGGCATCCTTCCATTCCGAGAAGTCGGTGGAGTAGATAGCTTTTTCCTTGATGTCCACTGCTTTAGCGATGAAGCTAAAGACAAGCATCAGGCAAATCATTCCGAGTTTGAGTAGATTTTGTTTCATTGTTTATAACTTTAGGTTTGTTTTTGTTGTTTATGTTTGGCAAAATTACAATAAAAACTCGAAAGTACTATACGGCAAGATATTGAAACGCACGTAATCGTTTGCGTGCGATTTTGGTATTTTAGGGTAGCGAAGTAGGGAAGAAAGTGTTACCTTTGCAAGCAGATAAACCGAACTTAAAATAACAATAACTTAAAACAAACGATTATGAAGAAATTCTTTACTCTAATTGCAGCTGTCGCTATGGCAGCTAGTGTTAACGCTCAGACAATTACTTTTGAGAAAGCTGCTGCGGGTAGTGTTCCAGCTAGTATTGCTAAAGATGGACTTGTGCTGACTCTTACTGATCCTGAGAATAAAATTTCAGTAGATGAGAACACAGCTTATTTCGGAACTGCAGATTCACCGATTAAGTTTGTGACCAGATTGAAGACTGGTGGAAAGTCAACCACGCAGAAAAATTATCTGACCCTTACTGTACCTTCTGATGGAACATTAAAGGTTTATGCTCGTACTGGTAAGAATTCAGATACAAAACGTAATATCATATTGACTCAGGATGGTACACAATTAATTGATAAAATCCTTTTGGAGTCAGAAGCAGTAAAGGCAACTGTAGAAGGTGAAACAGAACAAAAAAGTGTTTATCCAGCAGTCTCTGTAGCAGTGAAGAAGGGTGATGTGGTTATTACCTATCCAACTAACAGTGTTAACATTTATGGCATAGAACTAGCTACTGCCACTGGCGTTTCTTCAGTAAGCGTAGCTGAGGCTAAGGCAAAGACTGCCACATTTAACCTTGCTGGTCAGCAGGTATCTGAGTCTTACAAGGGTATTGTTGTCAAGAACGGCAAGAAGTACTTGAACAAGTAAGCATTGGACATATCATTCAATATATATGGGCTTCTTTCGCTTGCCTTAGGGTAGTGAGAGAAGCCCATTTTCGTATTTGTACCTTTAAAGTTTGGCTGTTTCATATTTTTTGATTAACTTCGCAACCGAAAGATAAAACTAGGTTTATGGGAAAGATAAAAAGACTACCAACTGGCATCAGTCAGTTCCGCAGCATATCAGATAGCAATCTCTATTATGTTGACAAGACCATGTACTTGCCAAAGATGGAGGCTGTGTCAGACTTCTTGTTCTTCATTCGTCCACGTCGCTTTGGCAAGAGCCTTTTCTTGTCAATGGTGGCAGACTATTATGATTGTGAGAACTACAAGGATATAGACGAAGAGTTCCAAGGTACTTGGATAGCGGAGCACCCTTTGGAGACCAAGGGAAAATTCCAAGTGCTGAGTTTGGATTTCTCGCAAGTGGCGGGTTGTGCTGACAACTTGCAGGATGCTTTTCATGTTTACTTGGGGATTAAGATAGATGCATTCCTTAGAAAATATGGGAAGTATTATAGTCAGAAAGCTATAGAGGCCGCTCATAATGCTCCAACTGCTGGTGGCAAAATTGCTGCATTTGCCGGTGAGGCTAAAGAAAAGGGTTATCAACTTTATTTGATTATCGATGAATACGATAATTTTACGAATGTTGTCCTCAACGAGCAAGGGCATGATGTTTATCATGAGATGACTCATGGTAGCGGCTTCTATCGTGATGTCTTTAAAACGTTCAAGCCGAATTTCACTCGAATCCTCTTTATGGGAGTAAGCCCAATCACATTGGATGATTTAACGAGTGGATTCAACATTGCAACCAATATCTCAGTTCATTATTGGTTTAACAATCTCTTAGGCTTTAGTGAAACTGATGTGCGTGAGATGATTCGCTATTACCAAGAGGTAGGACGAATAACTAAACCAGAAGATGAAATCATAGCAGAGATGAAACCATGGTATGACAACTATTGTTTCTCTGAGGAGTGCTATGGCGTGGAACCTTGTATGTACAATAGTAATATGGTGATATATTACATGAATACGCTCATTACGACTGGTCGTCCTCCGAAGGACATGCGTGATCCTAACTCCAAGACCGATTATGCCAAGATGAAGCGATTGGTGAGTCTCGACCGTTTGGATGGTGACCGAAAGGGAGTGGTGCGGACAATAGCCGAACAGGGATATATTGACACCACTATCGAGACAACGTTCCCTGCCATCGAGATGATTAATCCTAATATGTTCGTCAGCTTGCTCTTCTATTATGGTATGTTGACGATTGGAGGAACGGCTTTGGATAAACTCCATCTGGTAGTGCCAAACCTCAATGTTTGGGAGCAGTACTATCGTTTCTTGTTTGACCAGTATCAAGATACGGCTCGCATTGATATGATGAAGCTAGAGAATGCTTTTACTGATGCGGCACTCAAAGGAATTTGGCAACCATTGTTCCAATATTTGTCGGATAGATATTTCGAGGATAGCAGTGTGCGTGATGCCATTGGTGGTGAAAAGAATGTGCAAGGCTATTTTATGGCATATCTCAACTTGTCTCGTTTGTTTGTCATTCGTCCTGAGTTGGAGTTCAAGCATGGCTATTGCGATTTCTTCTTGTTGGCAGACACTAAGAAGTTCCCTGTCTTGCAGCATAGCTATGTGGTGGAGTTGAAATATCTGAAAGCTGATGCTGCAGAAAATGAGGCAAAGACTCAGTGGCATGAGGCGGAGGAACAAGTGAGAAAGTATATGTCTGATGAATCCTTGAAACGTATGACTGCTGGAACGCAGATGCATGGCATTATCTTGCAATTCCAAGGTGGAAAATTAATTAACATGGGAGATGTAGGCGTGTAATGCGTCTCGCAGAGGCGGAATCTCCCCTCTAGTACCACTTTGATTTTTCCCTAGTTAGGTATAATTTTTTCCCTAGTTAGGTATGAATTTTTTCCTAGGCAGGGAGCGCTGAAAGTGTAGGCACAAAAAATTCCCACGTTCTGTTGAGCGCGGGGATTTTTATTTACAATTCAATGTTGTTCCTTACTTCTGTACAAACTTCTTGCCAGCCTTAATAACTACGCCCTTGTAAGACTCAGAAACCTTCTGACCTGCGAGGTTGTAAACTGGTGCATTTGCATCTGCATCGTCAATGGTGATGCCATTGATATTGGAAGGTGTGTTGTCTAGCTCATAAAGCATAGGCATGACAGTGTTGTCTTGTGCAGTGGTGTAAAGACCAATTGATATGTTGGTACCTTGACCGAACTGCATATAATAACCATTCATTGCGATTTTGTATGTACCATCGCCTTGTGCTTCTACAGTCCATGCAGATGGTGAATTTGCTGTGTTGAATGATTTGTATGTACCTTGCTGGATGTAGTATCTTCCTTGGTTGTCCTTGATGCTATAACCATCTCCTTCTTCTGTAAATACAAATTCATCATCATAGGTGCTTTTAACCTTGATTTCATTGGTACCTTCTTCGTATTCGGTAGCTTTTACATAGCCATGAGTTGCGCTAGTGCTTAATGGCATTGCATAATATGTCTTGCCATCACGTTTAGCAACAAGGAGATAACCCTTTCCGCTTTCGATAGATGTTGCTTGCTTATATGCGTTCATGTGGTAAACATAAATGGTGCATGTAGCAGAACCTTCAAGGAATAAGTCATTTGCAGCAGAGGTAGCTTTGATGACAGCCTTGCCTTCTTCTGTTCCTAGAGAGATAACACCTTCAGAGTTAACTGTTGCAACATCCTCATTGTCTGATGTGAATGTTACGTTAGCTGTTGTTGCCTTAGAGAATGTTGGGGCAGTGAATGTTGAGCCGACCTCATGGTTAATAGTTTCCTCAGAGAACTTTAACTCAGCTTCTTTCTTAGACACACTTCCGTCAGCAATAGAAACTTCAATCTTTTTTGCACGAACTTGGTTGTTTGATGTTGTAAAAGCAACAGAAGCGGCAGAACCTGTCCATGTTCCGATTTTACCAGAGTAGCTGTAACCATCCAACGTACCAAAACTTCCTGGTCCATATTGTGCGTTGTCATTAGCTGTACAAGTAAATACAATCTTTGAAATGTTGTAAGTAGCGCAACTGATTGTGATTTTTTGACTCTTGAAAATTCTGTATTCCGATCCATTACCTAATGTGCCGTTTCCAATTGTGATAGTAACTCCGTCTTTTTCTAACGTTTTGCTGGATGATTTGTCTGCTGTGGCATCGAATGTCACAATCTTGTCAGCAAAGCTTACTTGGCAAACCAATGCCAATAAGGCGATGAATGAATAGCGTAAAATTTTGTTCATAAACTTTTGTTTTAAATGTTAACTAATAGGTGAATTAACTCTGCGTCAGTATTCCTAACACATCGCAAAGATAGTAAAAATATGTATTGGTTGTTACACTTCGTGTGTTAAAATTCAATGAATATGCAAAAAAGAGGCGAAAAAGAACGCTTTTATGTTCTTTTCCGCCTCCTATTATACTCCTAGTCGCATCGGCTTATACTCCTAGTCGCATCGGCTTATACTCCTAGTCGCATCGGCTTACGCCTTGCACGGCATCGCTTTCTGCTCTGCACGGCGTAAGCGTTCGCTCTGCACGACAGCAGTCTATGCACTGCACGGCGTTGGGTTACGCTGTGCACAGCGTAAATGAGTACTCTACTTCATTTGTTCCATTTCCAAGCTAGCCCAGATGAAAGGACCGACACCCTTGGCGTCATTGTCACGGATAGGCTCGCTGATGTAATACTCGAAACTGCCGTCACGCTTGAAGTTTGGCTTCGTCACGTATGGACCGAGACCAGGACCCAAGCCACTCACACTGCAACACTTGGTGAGGCTGATGGTCTTGTCTGGGTTCACCTGGATGAAATTCTTCAAGATGCCCTTGTATGCCTTGATGCCCGCATCCTGGTATTCCTTGGCGAGGTATCCCTTGCGGTAACCCTTCAAGAGAACGTAGGCAAACATGCTGGAGGCAGTGCTCTCCAAGTAGTTGCGAGGATCCTTCACGTCCATCACGTCATACCATACGCCTGTCTTCTTGTCCTGGTACTTCACCACGCTAGCCATCGCCTTGTTGAGCAAGTCGATGACCTCGCCACGGCGAGCATAGTCCTCTGGCATGGCATCGAGGCACTCGGTCATCGCCATCACATACCATCCCAAGGCTCTCGCCCAGGTGTGCTGGCTCTTTCCGTTCTCCTTGTCTGCCCAGAACTGCTGGTGAGTCTCGTCCCAAGCATGTTTCCAGAGCTGTGTCTTCTCGTCGTAAGTGCGCTTGTCAGTCTTGATCATCTGATCTACCGCATCGTCCAAGTACTTCTTAGCCTTCTTAGGCTTCATCGTCTGTACGGCATACTGGCAGTAGAAAGGCAAGCCCATGAAGATACCATCGAGCCAAACTTGGTTGGCGTAGATAGCCTTGTGCCAATATACGCCTTCCTTGGTGCGAGGCTGGTTCTGCAACTGCTTGAAGAGGGTCTTCAAGGCAAGTTCTGTGCTCTTGCTAGGGAAGAGGTTGTGCATGCGGAGGATGAACTTCGCCGTGCGCACATTGTCGAGGTTGAAATCCTCATATTTATAACCTGTGATGTTGCCCTTCTCGTCAATCATCTTGGCAGGATATTCCTTCAGGTAGTCGATGATTCTCTCATTGTTGGCTTCAGCGTCGCCACCCTTGAAGGTGCTCTTGCCATTTTGGTAGGCGAGGTAAGTGTCGAGCATACCTTCCATCTCGATGCCCATCACATAACTCCAACGGGGTTTGTTAGGAGAGAAATCGAGGTTGTATGGATGAGCCACACGCTGCATTTCACTGTGGGTGAGCCACTCGCTATAGGCTTGATAAGGCTGGTCTGCCTTGTTGAGCACCAACGAACCATTGACGGTGAGGTTGTCAAACTTCACGTTGCGAGTCTTGCCCGTAATCTTGACAGGCTCCTTCTGAACGCCATCAAACTGGCAGTTCTTCACGGTGATGTCGCTCACGTTCTCCACCTGGTCACGACCGATGATGAGGGCGCCGTAGTCGCTCTTCTTGCAAGTCACGTTCTCCATATAAACCTGGCTCACACTAGGTTCGAAACCACGGTAGCATATCTCCTTAGGCTCGTAGTCGAGGTTGATTTTCAAGACAGCCTCCTTGCATTGTCCCACGGTGACGTTGCGCATGTTGATGTTCTTGATGACACCGCCACGGCAGTTGTTGGTCTTGATGCGGAGGATGCGTTCGAGGTTAGGAGAGTCCATCACGCAGTCTTCAGCAAAGACATTCTCGCAACCACCGGAGATTTCACTTCCGATGACCACGCCGCCATGACCGTCCTCCATCTTGCAATGGCGGATGATGATGTTGCGGGAAGGTTGGTTCCAGAGACGACCATCATTGTTGCGGCCGCTCTTGATGGCGATGCAGTCGTCACCGGTATGGAACACACAGTTTTGGATGAGTACGTTCTCACAAGCCTCAGGGTCGCAACCATCGCCGTTAGGACCTTCGTTCCAGACGGTAACGCCATCCACAGTGATGTTCTTGGAGAGGAGAGGGTGGATAACCCAGAAAGGTGACTTCAGCAAGGTGACATCCTGGATGAGGATGCGCTCGGAGCGTACGAAGTTGATGAGCTGAGGGCGCAAACCTTGTCCCTTGCCAAACTTGCGCTCATCGAAAGCCACGCCGTCTTCGGCTTGCTTCAAGAGCAGGGCACGTGAACCTAGACGCTGGCACTCCTTGGTCACGCCATCGACGTAGCCATATTTCGGATTGCCGTTCATCGGCCACCAAGTCTCGTTGCTACCGCCACCGTCGATAGTACCCTTACCGGTGATGGCAACGTCGGTTACCTTGTAACCATAGACGCATGGGGAATAGTTCCAGCAGGCGATGCCTTCCCAGGAAGTACGCACGAGAGGGTAGAGGTTGGTATCGAAGACAAATTGCAGGATAGCGCCTTCCTCCAAGACGAGGTTGACATGGCTCTTCATCTCGATGGCACCGGTTTTCCAAGTACCTTTCGGAACGATGACCTTGCCACCGCCTTTCTTGGAAACCAAGGAGATGAGACGGTTGATAGCCTTCTGGTTTTGGGCGGCAGAGGCATTCTGCTTGGCACCAAAAGAGGAAATGACAAACTGCCGTTTATGGAGCTGAGGCAGTTGGATGCTTTGTTCGATTTGCTTGTACTCCTGGTCGTTCCATCCCGACGCAAAAGCAATGGCTGGTAGGAGCACCAAGGCAAGCAGTAAAGTTTTTAAGTGTTTCATATTGTTTGTTTTGTTAAGTTTAGAGTCTTATATAATTTCTGCAAAGATAAGGCTTTTTCCTGGATTAAGTATCGCACATAATGTTAAAAAAGCAATTTTGAGTTAAAAAAGTTTGGAGATATGGAAAAAACGGCGTATATTTGCGCCATAATATTTTGAAGGCATTACTCCAAAATATTGATTTTTTGGTTGGCTACGTCCTGTAGCCAACCTTTTTTTATGTTAAATATTTGGTGGTTTGTAGGAAAAACACTACCTTTGCAAGGCAAAATTGCAAATAATTAACATCATTCACACAATAAAAACAAGAAGATAGCCTATTGATTAGACATTTACTTAATTAAAACAAGGGATTAAGAAAATGAGAAATCTACAAGATTTGACCGACGAGGAGTTGGCGATGTTGTATGTCGAGGGCAGTAACCCAGCCTTCGATGAGTTGTTGTCACGCAATGAGGTGAAGCTTTTCTCATACATCATGTTTATGGTGCATGACCAAGAGTTAGCCAACGACATCTTCCAAGAGACGTTTGTCAAGGTCATCAGCAAGCTCCAGAAGCACGAATATGTAGCAAACGGCAAGTTCGCCGCTTGGTGTATGCGTATTGCCCATAATGTGATGATGGATATGTATCGTGAGCAGAGAGGTCGCCACGTGGTGGATACCAATGAGACCAACGACTTGTCCAACATCGGTTGTGCCAGCGTGCTGGATAGCAATGCCGAGGATGCCATCATCAACCAACAGGTGCTTGCCGATGTCAAGAAGTTGATGAGCAATCTCCCTGCCGTTCAGCGCGAGGTGGTGTATATGCGCTTCTACCAGCAGCTCTCTTTCAAGGAGATTGCCGAGATGACAGGTGTGAGCATCAATACCAGCTTGGGCAGAATGAGATATGCGCTCCTCAACCTCCGTCGTATGGCGAGAGAGCACAACCTCTATCTTCAGTTAGACTAGGCTAGTCGGCACTTTTGGCGCGACTAGTCTTCCAATTGCTTGATTTCCTTCATCGCATGGATGGTGGAAATCGGGTCGGTACTCTTGAATACATAGCTACCGCTCACCAATACGTTGACTCCGGCTTTCACCAGTCGAGGGGCTGTCTCTGCCTGCACGCCTCCATCTACCTCGATGAGGGCATGGGAATGAGACTCCTTGATGAGTTGGCGTAGGCGACCTACCTTCTTGATGGTGTTCTCGATAAACTTTTGTCCACCGAAACCTGGGTTGACGCTCATCAGCAATACCATGTCGAGGTCGCCGATGATGTCTTCCAATACACTGACCGGTGTGGATGGATTCAAGGTGACGCCAGCCTTCATGCCAGCGGCGTGAATCTGCTGGATGGTGCGATGCAGATGAACGCAAGCCTCATAGTGCACGTTCATCATCATGGCGCCAATCTTGGCGGTTTGCTCGATGTATCGCTCAGGGCGTTCTATCATGAAGTGAACGTCGAGGGGCTTGGTGCAAACCTTGCTGACGGCTTCCAATACTGGGAATCCAAAGGAAATGTTGGGTACGAAGACACCATCCATGACATCCATGTGAAGCCAATCAGCCTCACTCTTGTTGATCATGTCGATGTCGCTCTTCAGGTCAATGAAGTTGGCTGAGAGCAAAGAAGGAGATATAAGGGTTTTCATTTCTTCTTAGATGTTTAGTTCAAGCACAACACTTCATATTTCCCATTCATCTTGAAGGCACGATAGGTATAAGCTATCTGCTTGATGATTTGGATGGTCCTCTTGGAAGGCCTCAATTCTTCAGGAGTAAATATATACTTCATAGGCGTTGTTGCTATTAAAGAGTTGTTATTGTTTTGTATTCTTTTATTGTAATAACGATTGCTTTTTCGCTTTATTACATCGAAGTGTCCTTTTTGGCGTTTTTTTTCTTCGGAGTCTTCTCCCTTATATATAATAATCTCTTATATATAATATAAGGTGTAAGCATAGTTGGGATAGTGAAAACGGTAGCTTTAATTACTAAATTCTATTAAATTCGTAATTTTTCCGCCAAAAAGTTGGTGGTTTGAAAGAAAAAGTGTATTTTTGCAATCGAATAATTAAAACAACAAGAATATGATGACATTCGTATCTTCAACAGCATGGTGGTGGCGTATCTCAAGATCTAAAAAGTCGTGAGTCGATAAGCCGTGTGTGGATATGAAAGTCCATAAGAATACAAGAAGGCCTGCCGTAACTTACGACAGGTCTTTTTTCTTTATCTGACCTGTTGCGGAAGGCATCTTCAAGAAGAATATAAAAAATAAAAATAGGAGACTTGAATTATGGAAATGAAGGACATCTTGAACAGAATGTTGAACCACGAGGAACTTTCTCGTGAGGAAACCAAGAACATCATCGTGGGTATCACCAAGAGTGAGTTCCCTGAGGAACAAATCACAGCCTTGCTCACCGGATTGCAGATGCGTGGTGTGACGGTGGATGAATTGCTCGGTTTCCGTGATGGTATCTTGGCGACAGGCGTTCCTGCCATCCTCGACTGTGACCGCTACATCGACGTGGTCGGTACGGGTGGCGACCGCAAGAATACTTTCAATATCTCTACCACCTCTTGTTTCGTCATCGCTGGTGCTGGTTACAAGGTGGCTAAGCATGGCAACTATGCTGCAACTTCCGTGAGCGGTGCTTCCAATGTCATCAAGAACCACGGCGTGCAGTTCACTGACGACGTGGACAAGCTCAACCGCTCCATCAATGAGTGTGGCATCGTCTATCTCCATGCCCAACTCTTCGCCAAGGCGATGAAGTTTGTCGGTCCTATCCGCAAGGCATTGCAGTTCCCTACGGTCTTCAATCTTCTCGGTCCTTTGGTCAACCCTAGTCAACCTAAGTGCCAGTTGCTCGGTGTCGCCAACCTCGACCAGATGCGGCTCTACAACCAGGTTTATCAGAAGATAGGCATCGACTATGGTATTGTGAACAGTATCGATGGCTATGACGAAATCTCACTCACCAGCGACTTCAAGGTGACCACCAACAACTATGAGCGCATCTTCAAGCCACAAGACTTGGGCTTCGACATCGCCAAGCCAGAGGAGGTGAGAGGCGGTGCTACCGAGGAAGAGGCAAAGGACATCTTCGATGCCGTGTTGGAGAATCGTGCGTTACCAGCCCAGAAGAACATCGTCCTCGCTAATGCCGCCTTCGGCATCCAAGTGATGGAGAAGGGACAGAAGAGCATCGAGGAGTGTGTGGAGATAGCACGAGAGAGCATCGACAGTGGCAAGGCCCTCGCCACCTTCAAAAAATTCGTAGAACTCAATAGTTAAAGTGAAGAGTGATGGATATACTAGAAGAGATTGTCGCTCATAAGCGAATAGAGATAGACCAGCGCAAGCGCTTCATTTCGCCTCGCCAGATGATTACGCTGACGGAGCAGAAGATGAAGGACGATGATGGCAAGACACCGGGCGGTAGCATGAGAGAGACCTTGATGGCTTCTTCTACCGGCATCATCTCTGAGTTCAAGCGCAAGTCGCCTTCCAAGGGATGGATCAAGGAGGAGGGCAAGGCAAGCATCATCCCTCTGAGTTATCAGGAGAATGGAGCTTCTGCACTGAGCATCCTCACCGACATCGACTACTTCGGCGGTTATGATGAGTTCATCCAAGAGGCCCGACATGTGGGTGTCTCTATACCTATATTATATAAGAACTTCGTCATTGAGGAATACCAACTCTTGCAGGCTCGCTATTGTGGAGCTTCCGCAGTCTTGCTGATAGCTGCCTGTCTGACGAAAGAAGTGTGCAAGCGATTGCTAGAAATGGCTCATCAACTGGGGTTGGAGGTTCTCTTGGAGATGCACAACGACCGGGACTTTGAGTACGCCGAACTGGAGCCAGACATGTATGGCATCAACAATCGCAACCTCGGAACCTTCGTCACGGATGTAGAGAACAGTTTCCGATTGGCAGAGCAACTTCCCAAGGATGTCTGCCGAGTCAGTGAGAGTGGCATCTCGAATCCGGAGGTGGTGAAGCGCTTGCGAGAAGAAGCTGGCTTCCGAGGCTTCCTGATGGGAGAACAATTCATGAAGCAAGAGAACCCAGGAGCAGCATTGAAAGATTTCATCGCTGCATTGCAGTAATTCTTAACTATAAATTCTTAAAGATAAATAGAATGATTGTCAAGGTTTGTGGTATGCGTGATGCCGATAACATTCGCGCGGTGAGTCAACTGGGGGTTGACATGATAGGCTTCATCTTCTATCCCAAGTCACCCCGATATGTTCAAATGTTGAGCAGTCAGGCGGGTATCATTCCCGACTATTCGGAGGAGAGGTTCAAAAGTCTTAAGCCTCAAATGGGAGAAGGAATATCTGGAGAAAAGCAACCGGCTAGGGTGGGAGTCTTCGTAGATGATATGCCTCAGAACATCGTGACGAGGGTGTATAACTACAATCTCGACTACATCCAGTTGCATGGCAATGAGACAAGGGAGACGATAGAAAACCTCCGTGCCACGCTCGACCCCGATATCAAGCCGGGCATCAAGATCATCAAGGCGATCAGTGTGAGCACAGCCGAGGACATTCAGAAATATAAGGAGTATGTAGGCGCTGTTGACCTCTTCCTTTTCGACACCAAGTGTAAGACAGTCGGTGGAAGTGGTGAGCAGTTTGATTGGCAAGTCTTGGAGCAATATGATGGCGAAACACCCTTCCTCCTAAGTGGTGGCATCGGTCCCGATGACGCCGAGCGAGTCAAGTCTTTCCATCATCCCCAGTGCATCGGCATCGACCTCAACTCAAAGTTCGAGATAGAACCCGCCTTGAAGGACGTGGAGAAACTCAAGGAGTTTCTAGAAAAGCTAAGAGAATGAAAACAAGCTCTCATCAAGGCGGTGTAACACCGCACAAAAATCGCAATTCTATTGCGTAAGAAAAACTGGCGAGACCTTTGATGGTCCGCCAACCTTAGAGCGAAGCGGTTAAGAGCGACGAGTAGGAGCGGTTACATCCTTCCCCTTTTTGGAAAAGGGGAAGGCTTGGTTAGGGATTAAGGACCCCCTCTTCGTAAGAGGGGGACAGGGAAGTCGAAAATAAGAATAAAAAACAAAAGAAACAATGAATAAGATAAACAAACTTTTTTCAGAAAACAAAGAGAGAAAGTTACTGTCTCTCTACTTCTGTGCAGGTTGCCCAACCCTCGACGGCACCGGCACTGTCATCAAGGCGATGGAACGCCACGGCATCGACATGATAGAAGTCGGCATCCCATTCAGCGACCCGTTGGCGGATGGACCAGTCATCCAGAGCGCAGGCACAAAAGCCTTGAAGAACGGTATGACCGTGAAGACCCTCTTCGGTCAGTTGAAAGCCATCAAGGACGAGGTGAACATCCCATTGGTACTGATGGGTTATCTCAACCCTATCATGCATTATGGCATCGAGGCATTCTTCCAAAGTTGTGTGGAGAGTGGCGTGAGCGGAACTATCATCCCAGACCTTCCATTCGATGACTACTTGAAGGTGGTGAAGCCTATCGCCGACAAGTATGACATCCGTGTCATCATGATGATTACCCCAGAGACCAGCGAGGAGCGCATCCGCTTCATCGACGAGCATACCGATGGCTTCATCTATATGGTTAGCTCAGCCAGCATCACAGGTGCCCAAAGCAACTTCGGTGATGCCAAGTTGGCTTACTTCAACCATATCAATGGCATGAACCTCCGCAACCCTCGTATGATAGGTTTTGGAATCAGCAACAAGCAGACCTTGACCAGTGCGCAAGACAATGCCGCAGGTGCCATTATCGGAAGTAAGTTTGTGACACTGCTTAACGAGACTGGCGACCCAGATAAGGCACTGGATGAACTTTATGAGGCACTCAAAAAGTAAATGATAAATAATAAGTAATAAATGATAAATGCCCGACGGATATGGCGTAAGCCCATTTATTATTTATACATTATAATTTAATATTTAGCATATTATGTATCAAGTTGACGATAAAGGATTTTTCGGAAAATTCGGAGGAGCTTATGTTCCTGAGATATTATATAAGTGTGTGACAGAACTCCAGCAGGCTTACAAGCCTATCATCGAGAGCGAGGAGTTCAAGAAAGAGTATCATGCTCTTTTGAAAGACTATGTGGGTCGCCCTTCACCTCTCTATTATGCCAAGCGCATGAGCGAGAAGTACGGATGCCAGTTGTATCTGAAGCGTGAGGACTTGAACCATACCGGTGCGCACAAGATCAATAATACCATCGGTCAGATTCTGATGGCGAAGAAGATGGGCAAGACTCGCATCATCGCTGAGACGGGTGCTGGTCAGCACGGTGTGGCAACTGCTACGGTCTGTGCCTTGATGGACATGGAGTGCGAGATTTTCATGGGTGCTACCGATGTGGAGCGTCAGCATACCAATGTGGAGCGCATGAAGATGTTGGGAGCTAAGGTGCATCCAGTTCGTACGGGTAACATGACTTTGAGTGATGCTTGTTCAGAGGCGATCCGTGACTGGTGCTGCCATCCACAAGATACTTTTTATATTGTAGGTAGTACGATGGGACCTCATCCTTATCCTGACATCGTTGCAAAGATGCAGAGTGTTATCTCCGAGGAAATCAAATGGCAATTGCAGGAGAAGATAGGTCGTGATTATCCAGATTATCTCGTCGCTTGTGTGGGCGGTGGAAGTAATGCCGCTGGTACCATCTATCATTATATTGATGATGAGCGGGTGCAGATTTACCTCGCCGAGGCTGCTGGTCATGGCATCGACACTGACTATACCGCTGCTACCATGCACTGCGGTACCGAGGGTATCATCCACGGAGCACGCACCCTCGTGATGCAGACCGATGATGGTCAGATCAAGGAAGCCTTCACCATCAGTGCCGGTCTCGACTATCCTGGTATCGGTCCGATGCACGCCGACTTGGCAACCCGTGGTCGCAGCCATGTACTTGCCATCAAGGACGATGAGGCAATCTATGCCGGATATGAGTTGACACGTATGGAGGGTATCATCCCTGCCATCGAGAGTGCCCATGCCGTGGCAGCCTTGAAGAAGATGAAGTTCAAGAAGGACGATGTCGTGGTCTTGACCGTCAGTGGTCGTGGTGATAAGGACGTGGAGACTTACCTCAACAACAAGGCGATGGCTAAGGAGTTTGGCAACTTCTAATGTATAATTTATAATGAATAATTTATAATTATGGCACAATATAATTATAAGACTGTAACTCGCAAGATTCTCGCCGACCTCTATACGCCGGTGGGAGTCTATATGCGACTGCGAGATATTTATCCCCAGTCGGCTTTGATGGAGAGTAGCGACTATCATGGTTCCGACAACTCTCGTTCTTTCATCGGTGTGCATCCGATTGCCAGCATTGCCGTAGGTCATGGCATCGTGACTGCCACTTATCCTGATGGCAAGGTGGAGAAGCAGGAACTGCCTGCCTTCGGTGAGGGCAAGGGCGAGGAGTGCAAGCTCGCCATCTCGAAAGCCATCAACGACTTCATCCAGTCGTTCCATGTAGAGGGGGAGGGCAAGGACTTCTGTGGTCTCTATGGTTTCACCACCTTCAATTCGGTGAGATATTTTGAAAACATCCCTGTCAAGGATACCACAATGGAGAAGAACGATGCCCCTGACATCTATTATATCATGTATAAGGACATCATCGTCTTCGACCATTTCAATAATACGATGGAGCTGATCGTCCTTAATGAGGCAAATGAAGAGGAAAAGTCAGAAGAGGCAAAGCAAGAGAATTCCTCACTCTCCACTCTTCGCTCTTCACTCGAGATCGACGCCTTACTGAAGGCTGTCAACAAGGCGAATGTGAAGCCATACGACTTCCACCCTGTAGGCGAAACCACCTCTACCTTGACCGATGAGGAACACAAGGCGAACATCCGTCGCTGCATCCAGCACTGCTTGCGTGGCGATGTCTTCCAGATTGTGGTGAGCCGCCGCTTCGTACAGAAGTATGAGGGCGATGACTTCAAACTCTATCGTGCTTTGAGAAGCATCAACCCAAGTCCTTATCTCTTCTATTTCGACTTCGGAGGTTTCCGTATCTTCGGTTCTTCTCCTGAGACCCACAACCGCATCGTGGGCAACAAGGCGTTTATCGACCCTATCGCAGGAACTACCAAACGTACTGGCGATATGGAACAAGACCGCAAGGCGGCTGAGTTCTTGCGCAACGACCCAAAGGAGAATGCCGAGCACGTGATGTTGGTGGATTTGGCTCGTAACGACTTGAGCCGCAACTGCCATGGTGTGAAGGTGGATTTCTATAAGGACATGCAGTTCTATAGCCATGTCATCCACTTGGTGAGTCGTGTAAGTGGTACGCTCGATGAGGGTGCCGACCATATCAAGGAGTTTATCGATACCTTCCCAGCTGGTACTTTGAGTGGTGCGCCTAAGGTGCGTGCCATGCAGATTATCTCAGAGTTGGAGCCACACAACCGTGGTGCATACGGTGGTTGCATCGGTTTCATCGGTCTCAATGGCGACCTCAACCAGGCGATTGTCATCCGTACCTTTATCAGTCGTAATGGAGAACTCTGGTTCCAGGCTGGTAGTGGCGTGGTGGCAAAGAGCAACGACCAGTATGAGTTGGAGGAGTGTAATAACAAGTTGGGTGCCTTGACCAAGGCGATTCATATAGCAGAAAAGTTGTAAGATGAAAGTAGTAATCATAGATAATTACGATTCCTTTACCTATAATTTAGCTCACTTGGTGAAGGAACTCGGTGTCGAGGTGACGGTATATCGCAATGACCAGTTTCAGTTGCGTGAGCTAGACCGATTCGACAAGATTATATTGAGTCCGGGTCCTGGCATCCCATCGGAGGCAGGACTCTTGATGGATGTGATCAAGACATACGCTGGCAGAAAGCCAATGCTCGGCGTTTGCTTGGGGCATCAAGCGATAGGAGAGGCGTTCGGTGCCAAGTTGACCAACCTCTCTGAGGTATATCACGGAGTGGCTACTCCTTGTACGCAGTTTGGCAATGACCCTATATTTGCCGGTATGCCTAAGCGTATTGAGATAGGTCGTTATCATTCTTGGGTGGTTGATAGGGCTGGTTTCCCAGAGTGCTTGGATGTGACGGCAGTGAGCGATGATGGTTGCATCATGGGATTGCGCCACAAGCATTATGACATCCATGGCATCCAGTTCCATCCAGAGAGTGTCTTGACTCCAGAGGGCAAGACGATAGTCAAGAACTGGCTGTTTGGGGAGAATGCTCCGCAAGGTCAGACAGATAACTATCATAATTAAGAAGTGTATCTATTATGTTTAGCTTCAGGATCTATTATTTTTAGTAAGTCTAAGTATAGTGTTTAGTAAGTCTAAGTATGATAGTTTGAAGAGATGAAGCATGATATTTTTAAAAGATAACGTATGAAGAACAAAAAAACGGAAGTTAAGCGATTGGCTCGACTTCCGTTTTTTTTGTTTAATGTATCTGTTTGAGATTACTTGATAATCTTCTTGGTTGTGCCATCGCTCATCTTCACGATGTTGATACCTTTTGTGAGGCTGTTCTTGCGAACGCCATTTACATCGTAGATGGCTGTTGCATGAGCATTGCTTGTTGCTGGCTTGATAGTCTCGATACCAGTTGGAGTATTCAAGAAATTCTTGATCTCGTCAAGGATGTTAGTGAGCTTAGCCTTGTCACCATCGTAGGTAGCGAAAGAGTGACCAACGTTAGAAACTGTAGTCAAAACTTCCTTGATCTTGGCGAGCAATCTTTCTTCCTTTTCTACCTTCTCATTTGTTAGGTAGCTATCTACCTCATTGAATGAGTTGACGTAGTCAACGTAGGCATCTTTCTGTTTTGTAGAGATAAAGAGCCAGTCGCTATTAGTTGTAGCTGTTGATGCTGCTTCGTAGCCTGTTCCGTTAACTGTGAAATAGCGAGTTTGGTAATTAGGAAACATATTGGTTCCCAAATTCTTAGTTACAGATAATGTATAGCTATTTTCGGTGCTCCCTTTTTCGATGTTGATATTAGAGGCACCACTATTTTCTCTGATATCTGCTACCCATTTAAAAGATGGAAACACATAGTCATAGTTCATGTGAATACGGTCTGCTGTTGAGTTGTTGCAAGCAAATGTATGTGTTCCATTTGGACCATCACTGATAGTCCATGTATTAGCTTCTTTGATGTCTTTGACTGTAGCAGATGTGCCACTGATAAATGTCCCAGAACCTACATTGTAGATGTACACTTCTTGACCATTACCAGTTACTTCTTCACCTTTTACCCAATTGCCAACAGTCACAGGCTTATAAGTAGTCTCCTCAGAGTTCTCCTGAGCGTTGACTGTCGTTGTACCTGCTGCCATGAAAGCAGCGAGCATCAAACCTTTGGCAGCATTTGCCATCAATTTCATTGTTCTCATCTTTTAAATATTTAATACTTTAATCTAATAGTTGATTTTTCTGATTTCTCCATTTGACATCTTCACGATGTTGATACCTTTCACGAGAGTATTGCGGCGTACACCGTTGATGTCATAGATAGCAGTGAATCCTTGGCGACCGACAACCGGTGAACTACTGATGCCAGTAGGAGTCTCTTTGATATAAGCTTCAATATCCGCAATGATTTTGCGCAAGTTCTCCATGTCAGTCGTATATGTATCATACGATCCAGCTTCTGTTTCATCCAACGTAGTGGTCAGTTTTACTCTCAGGCTCTCGCTAAGTGTGTATTTCTGATAATCTCTAGCCTTGTTGAATAAATCTTGGTAACCAGCGTATGCTTCCTTTTGGTCTTCTGAGATGAAGAGCCAGTCGTTGAAAGTGCTAAGCGTTGATGCAGCGGAATAAGATTTCCCATCCACATTGAAGTAGCGAGTGTCTCCTCTTGTGGTGACTGATAGTTTGTAAGCGTTGCCCCTGTTTGTGGTTGTTGTAGTTGGAATGACATCGAAATCGCTTGCACCAGAACCCTCTTTGAAGCCTACACTCCATGAAAGCCCAGACTTAGACATCTTAATTCTATCTTCCGTTTTATTGTTGCAAGCAAACGTGTAAGAACCGCTTCCATTGATATTCCAAATATAAGCAGAGTTGATGTCCTTGATAGTGGGTTCCTTACCAGAGATAAAGGTCTCAGCTCCTACATTATATATATATATACTTGTTGACCTCCACCTTTTAGAGTCTCTCCTCGCCACCAGTTGTTAGCTTTGGCTGGAGCGTAGGTAGAACCTTCTACTTTCATAGTGACGATGATAGGCTTGTGGTCACTCTTGTCAAATGCCGCATCCACGTTAAAGTCGAGAGATTGGATAATAAGACCATTCTTCTTTGGGTTCAGATAAAGAACCTTATCGACAATTTCGCCCTCTCTATATCCTAGCTTATCTACCATCAATGCTTCATCACCCAGATTAGGATATTTGCCATTCTTGCAATGCTCAATCCAGGCATCTTTCACCTCGTAGTAGCCAGATGCTTCGATAGGATTGATGAATAATCCAAGGATGTCGTCACGAGTGTAACGACTGTTGGTGTCGCCCATCACAATGACAGGTCGATTGGTGGATTTTGACAAGATGTCATCACGCAGCTGTTCCCATTGTGAAGCACGTGCCTCGTTGTCTTTAGGATCAGTTTCGGCATCCATGTGCAGAATATAGAAATCGACAAAAGCTCCGCCGCCTAAATCTACGACATAGTAGCGATAGCCTTTTTTGATGAGCTCGTCGCTACCATTTGTGGTGTAGCCATACGTCTTGTTCCATGGAGTACATGTCTCTTCCGAAAAAGAGAAAGGTGCCTTGGCTAGAAACTCTAACCCATCAGTGTTGACCTTAGTGCCAGAGAGGTTGGAGGTAGAAATGCCTCCTCGATACGTACCAAAGGTATATTCATCGTTTATCTGAGCTGCAAGAGAAGGGTGGAAGTTGAAATCTTCGCTGAGTGCAAAGAAATCAATGTCGCTATTGGCAATATATTTTCCAATAGCTATGGCGCCTTCTTCCTCTAGACCGTCATTATTGATGTTGATGGTAAATCCTAAGATGCTGATGGTCTTAGGCAATCCATCCACATTGAAGGGGCAAACCTTGAAGGTCTTGGATATATAACGACCAGCCTCAGGCTGTGTGCCTTGGGCTGAGATGGTGATGCTGAAGGCAAGGCAAGCTATGGATGATAGCAAGAGACCTTTCGCCATCGACAACAAGTTCTTGATGGTTGTCATCTTAATACACTTTTTATCTTAAACTAAATCTAATATAACTCGTTTGATACAAATCTTTTATAAAGTCGGGTGCAAAATTACGAAAAAAACTAGAAAGGCGCAAATAGTTTCGACAAAAAGTGCAGTTTTGATACGAAAAAGGCTCTCGAATCCTCATCGAGAGCCTTTAATGTGTTAAAAGGTGAGCTTACGCTCTATTCTGAAATGAAAGATTTCTTGTGAAATTACAAGTCCCAACCTACGGCACTAGCACCGAGCACAGCAGCAGAGCTACCATCAAGTGTAGATACCAAGAATTTAGCCTTGCCCTTGAAAATCTTCAATACGCTCTTGTCGTAAGCCTCCTTTACAGGCTTCATCAACAAGTCGCCAGCCTTGGTCAGACCACCGAAGAAGACGAATGCTTCTGGAGAAGAGAATGCTGCGAAGTCGGCGCAAGCCTCACCGAGCATCTTGCCAGTGAAGTCATATACACGCTTAGCCAAGGCGTCGCCCTTGCCAGCTGCCACACTTACATCGTAAGAAGTGATGTCCTCAGGCTTCATGTCACGGAGGAGAGATGGCTCCTCGCTCTTCTCAAGGAACTCGCGAGCTGTGCGAGCTACACCGGTAGCTGAACAATATGCCTCCAAACAACCCTTGCGACCGCAACCGCATGGACGACCTTCCTCGCCACGTACCATGATGACGTGACCCAACTCGCCTGCGAAACCATCGCAACCATAAACCATCTGACCATTGATGACGATACCAGAACCTACGCCAGTACCCAAGGTCACGTCGATGAAGTTTTTCATACCACGAGCCACGCCGTATGTCATCTCACCGAGGGCAGCAGCGTTGGCATCATTGGTCAAAGCTACAGGCAGACCACCCAAAGCATCAGAGAACATCTTTGCCAATGGCACTACGCCATCATGAGCCCAAGCCAAGTTAGGAGCAAACTCAATCGTTCCGTTATAGTAATTGCCGTTAGGAGCACCGATACCCATAGCCTTGATCTTGCTGATGCCACCTACGGTATCAACGATAGGCTGAAGTGCCTCAACGGAAGCCTTTACATAGTCATTTACATTCTCATAACCACCAGTTTTGATTGCAGTAGTAGCCTTGATCTCACCCCGTGAGTCAACGATGCCGAAAACGGAGTTGGTACCACCGAGGTCCAAACCAATTACATACGGCTTCAATTCATTTTCTGTCATGTCTTGCTATTTATTTAGTTAGAAATTTGTTAGATTTTGGCACAAAGATAGGAAAAACTTCGGAAATGGCAAAGTTTTATGGTTAAAAAATACCTAAAACAAAGTTTTAAGCCAAAAAATTACTCGATATGGGTAAAAAGTTGTATCTTTGCGCTCTGTATGAGTATAACATTTCCAATTGAGATAAATATTCTTGATTTTATATTCAAGGGAATTATCATAGGTATTATCGCCTCTGCCCCTATGGGACCTGTAGGCATCTTGTGTATCCAGCGCACTTTGAACAAGGGGCGTTGGTATGGTTTCGTGACAGGTATCGGTGCCGCTTGCAGCGACATCGTATATGCTCTCTTTACGGGTTTGGGAATGAGCTTTGTGATGGATTTTGTCAACAATGCTCAGAACAAGTTCTATCTTCAGATCTTTGGTGGCTTGCTCTTGCTTGCCTTTGGCATTTATTGTTTCAAGAGCAATCCTACCAAGAATATGCACCAGAGCAGCAACAAGCAAGGGTCGCTGACGCACAATGCCATCACGGCATTCTTCGTCACCCTTTCCAACCCTCTTATCGTCTTCCTCTTCATGGCAACCTTCGCACAGTTTGCATTTGTTGTGCCCGACATGCCGTTGGAGATGGGAGTGGGCTATCTGAGTATCGTGTTCGGAGCCTTGCTTTGGTGGTTCGGACTTACTTGGTTGGTTGATAAAATCAGAGGCAAGTTTGATACCAATGGCATCCTTATTATTAATAAGGTTATAGGAAGCGTGGTTATCATCTTCTCGGTCATCGCCTTGATAGGTACGATTTTCAATCTTTATCATCTCCCAGAGTTCTAGAGAAATTATTAATTATTAATTCTTAATTATCAATGTTTGTAGCGCAAGAATTAAAGAAGAAGAGTATCGCAGAATACTTGTTGTATATGTGGCAGGTGGAAGACATCATCCGTGCTTATGGTTGCTCACTCCCTGTCATCAAGAAGCAATATATCGATCGTTTCAACTTCACTGACGAACAGAAGGACGAGGAAATCGACTGGTTTGGCAATCTCATTCGCATGATGAACGAGGAGGGAAAGCGTGAGTCGGGTCACCTTAATATTAATAAGGTGTTGCTCAAGGATGTCATCGACCTCCACGGAATGCTTTTGCAGAGCACCAAGTTCCCTATCTACAATGCCGAGTACTATAAGGTGTTGCCTTTTATCGTGGAATTGAGAAACCGTGGCGATAAAACCGTGAACGAGATAGAAACTTGCCTTGATGCACTCTATGGTGTGATGATGCTCAGATTGCAGAAGAAGCCTATCACCCCAGAGACAGAGCGTGCCATCAAGGAAATCACCACCTTCGTCGGTTTGCTGAGCGACTATTATATCAAGGATCGCACGGAAGGATTGGACTTTGAAGAGAATTAATAATGTATAATTAAGAATTAATAATTATGGCTCGCGCATAGTAATTCTCGCAAGCATATATATATATAATGTATCAATATTTAAATAGGTATTATATTAAGGTATGAAAGAAATAGAAAGAAGAAGAACATTTGCCATCATTTCTCACCCTGATGCTGGTAAGACAACATTGACCGAGAAGTTCCTGCTCTTCGGTGGACAGATTCAGGTGGCAGGTGCCGTCAAGAATAATAAGATTCGCAAGACAGCCACTTCCGACTGGATGGACATTGAGAAGCAGCGTGGTATCTCTGTCTCTACATCCGTGATGGAGTTTGATTATCTTCCAGACGGACAGACTGGCGACCCATATAAGGTGAATATTCTCGATACTCCTGGACACCAGGACTTCGCCGAGGATACCTATCGTACGCTCACTGCCGTTGACTCAGCCATCATTGTGGTCGATTCAGCCAAGGGCGTGGAGGCACAGACCCGTAAGTTGATGGAGGTGTGCCGTATGCGTAATACTCCTGTTATCATCTTCATCAATAAGATGGACCGTGAGGGTCGTGACCCCTTCGACGTGCTCGATGAATTGGAGGAAGAATTGAAAATCAAGGTGCGCCCATTGTCTTGGCCAATTGGTCAAGGTGCTAGATTCAAGGGCGTCTATAATATCTATGAACATCAGTTGAACCTCTTCACACCTAACAAACAGCGTGTGACAGAGAAAGTGGAGGTGGATATCAACTCCGAGGAGCTCGACCAGCATGTGGGAGAGCGTGAGGCTTCTCAACTTCGTGAGGAACTCGAACTCGTGGATGGGGTCTATCCGGAGTTTGACGTGGAGACCTATCGCTCAGCCGAGGTGGCTCCAGTGTTCTTTGGTTCAGCCTTGAACAACTTCGGTGTGCAGGAACTCTTGGATTGCTTCGTTCAGATAGCACCTTCTCCAAAGCCTACCCAGGCAGAGGAGCGTGAGGTGGAGCCAGAGGAGCCTAAGTTTACGGGCTTCATCTTCAAGATTACCGCCAACATCGACCCTAACCACCGCTCTTGTATTGCATTCTGCAAGATTTGCTCTGGTAAGTTCGTGCGCAACCAGCCATATTATCATGTACGTCTCGACAAGACCGTGCGTTTCTCTTCACCAACCCAGTTTATGGCGCAACGCAAGAGTACCATTGATGAGGCTTATCCAGGCGACATCGTAGGTTTGCCAGACAATGGCATCTTCAAGATTGGCGATACCTTGACCGAGGGTGAGAAGATTCACTTCCGTGGTTTGCCAAGCTTCTCTCCATTGTTGTTCAAGTACATCGAGAACGACGACCCAATGAAGAGCAAGCAGTTCCAGAAGGGTTTGGAGCAGTTGATGAACGAAGGTGTGGCACAGTTGTTTGTCAATCAGTTCAATGGTCGCCGCATCGTGGGTACCGTAGGACAGTTGCAGTTCGAGGTCATCCAGTATCGCTTGGAGAACGAGTACAATGCCAAGTGTCGTTGGGAGCCTGTTCACTTGCACAAGGCTTGTTGGATTGAGGCTGACGACGAGAAGGAGTTGGAGAACTTCAAGAAGCGCAAGTATCAGTATATGGCAAAGGACATCGAGGGAAGAGATGTGTTCCTCGCCGACTCAGGCTATGTATTGAGCATGGCGCAGCAAGACTTTGAGCATATCAAGTTCCACTTCACCTCTGAGTTTTGATGTAGTGAGAATGGGGAGGACAATTCCTCCTGTAGAAAAGGAGGAGTAACTCTCTTGTAGAAAAGGAGGACAGCCTTCTTGTAGAAATAGAAGAACCGATAAAGAAAAGAGGAAAGAAAAATGATAGATGAAATGGCGGAGAAACCTGGTGTGATGGTGCGGGTAGTCGATTGGCAGAAGGAGCATATCTCCGATCGCCAGATGACGCTGGTCCTGGCTTTTGTCATCGGTGTGCTTGCCTCTGTGGCAGGTTATTTTCTGCATAGTATTGTGCATGAGATACAAGTCTTGCTTACGTCGGGATTTGAGAAGAACACTTACAACTTGTTGTTCCTTCTCTTTCCTATCGTGGGTATCTATCTCACGTCGCTCTTTATCAAATATGTGGTGAGAGACAATATCTCGCATGGTATCACGAGGGTGCTCTATGCCATCTCCACCAAGCAGTCGAAGCTGAAGAGCCACAACTGCTGGTCATCGGTGGTGGCATCTGGTATCACCATCGGTTTTGGTGGATCTGTGGGTGCCGAGGCTCCTATCGTACTGACCGGTTCTGCCATTGGCAGTAACTTGGGACAGATATTCAGGATGAACAAGAAGACGATGATCATGTTGGTGGGTTGTGGTGCCAGTGCAGCCATCGCAGGCATCTTCAAGGCACCGATTGCCGGACTCGTCTTCACCCTGGAGGTGCTGATGGTCGATTTGTCCATGGCATCCCTTTTGCCTATCTTGATTTCATGCGTCACGGCTACTTGTTTCTCTTACATCTTGATGGGAGAGAAGTCGCTTTTCGACTTCACGCTGACCAATCCTTGGGAGTTGGACCGATTGCCAGCTTGTATCTTGCTGGGAGTTTTCTGTGGTTTCGTGAGTCTATATTTCATGCGAACCATGTCGGCTTGTGAGGGTTTCTTTGCCAAGTTGGGCAAGCGTCCTTATCTCAAACTCTTGGTGGGAGGTCTCGTGTTGAGTAGCCTCATCTTCCTGTTTCCGTCTCTCTATGGTGAGGGTTATTCTGCTGTCAATATCCTTTTGAAGGGTAGGACGGAAGCCGATTGGAACCAGGTGATGGGCAATTCCTTGTTTTATGGGCACAGCCAACTGTTGATTCTCTATATCGGACTGGTTACCTTTACCAAGGTCTTTGCTACTTCTGCTACCAATGGTAGTGGCGGATGCGGAGGTACGTTTGCGCCATCCCTCTTTATTGGAGGTTTCGCAGGCTTCTTCTTCTCACGCCTTTGGAACATGAACCAAATCGGTGTTTATGTTCCGGAACAGAACTTCACCTTGATGGGTATGGCGGGTGTGATGACGGGAGTGATGCACGCCCCATTGACGGGTATCTTCTTGATAGCTGAGTTGACGGGTGGTTATCAGTTGTTTATGCCATTGATGATTGTCTGCATCAGTTCCTTCCTGACCATCAGCATCTTCGAGAGTCATAGTATCTATGCGCTTCGATTGGCACGAGAAGGAAAGTTGCTGACCCATCATATCGACAAGGCAGCCCTCACGTTGATGGGTATGCAGATTTTGGTGGCTAAGGATTATCACCCAGTGAGTCCAGACCTTCCGATGTCTAAGTTGGTGTCTGAGATAAGTCGAAGCAACAACAACTTCTTGCCTGTGGTGGATAAAGGTGGCGTGCTCTTGGGTATCATCGATATTACAAAGATTCGACATATCATCTTCCGTACCGAACTCTATAATCGCTTTACGGTTCGCCAGCTGATGCTTCAACCCTCAGCGGTGGTCAGCGACCATGAACCGATGGATGAGGTGATGAGGAAGTTTGACGAGACCGATGCCGCCCAGTTGCCTGTGGTCGATATGAGTGGTGTCTTGGTTGGCTATCTGAGTCGTACCACGGTCTATTCCACTTATCGCCAGATTGTGGCGGATATGTCGGCGGAGTAAATTTCAATTAATAATGATATGAAGAAAGAAGATTTAAGAATCATATTTATGGGAACCCCGGAGTTTGCGGTGGAGTCCCTCAAGAGCCTTGTAGAAGGCGGATATAACGTGGTGGCTGTGGTGACTCAGCCTGATAAACCTGTGGGTCGCCATCAAGATACCTTGCAACCATCACAGGTGAAGCAGTATGCCTTGTCGCAGGGCTTGCCTGTGTTGCAACCAGTCAAGATGAAGGACCCGGAGTTTGTGGAGCAGTTGCGTAGCTATCAAGCCGACTTGCAAGTGGTGGTAGCGTTCCGCATGTTGCCAGAGGTGGTATGGGATATGCCTCGCTTTGGCACATTCAATGTTCATGCAGCGTTGCTTCCTCAGTATCGTGGTGCAGCTCCTATCAACTGGGCGGTCATCAATGGTGAGACGGAGACGGGTGTCACTACCTTCTTCCTCGACCATGACATCGACACCGGTCGCATCATCATGCAGAAGCCTTTCGCCATCCCGGATGATGCCGATGTGGAGTATGTCTATGACGGATTGATGCACTTGGGTGCTGAGATTGCGGTAGAGACGATAGATAAGTTGATTGCCGCTGACGGCAACATCGAGTCAATGCCTCAGGAGGAAATGATTGCCACAGATACCGTTCTCCATGTTGCGCCAAAGATATTCAAGGATACCTGCCGTATCCATCTCCATCAGCCAGCCAAGAAGGTATATGACTTCATACGTGGTCTCTCGCCATATCCGGGTGCATGGACTGAGATTCAGAAGGAAGGTGGCAAGGCTCAGGTGTTGAAGGTCTTCAAGACGAGCAAGACCGGTAAGGCGATAGCTGCTGATGTAGCAGTGGGTAGCCTGAAGGTGGAAGGCAAGCAGTTGCTCATCGCCTGTGAGGATGAGTGGCTACAGTTGGAGACCATCCAAATCAGTGGCAAGAAACGTATGGAGGCACGTGACTTCCTCAATGGAATGCGTGACATCGAACTATACAAGAGCATCTAAGACAGTTTAAAATCAAATTATATTGGAGGAATCAAACAATGACTCAAGAACAAGATATTAAGAACGCAGTGGAGTGTATGCGCAAGGGTGGAGTGATTCTCTATCCTACGGATACCGTTTGGGGAATCGGTTGTGATGCAACCAATCCAGAGGCAGTGGCAAAGGTTTATCAGATTAAGCAGCGTGATGACAGCAAGGCGCTCATCTGTTTGGTGGATAGTGCCGACCGCATGGCTCGCTATTTCCGCAATGTACCAGAGGTGGCATGGCAGTTTATCGACGTGGCTATGCCTGTAAAGCCAACTACCGTGATTTTGGATGATGCCACTGGTGTTGCCAACAATCTCGTGGCAGAGGATGGCACTTTGGCGATGCGTGTCACTTACGAACCATTCAGCAAGCAACTCTGCTATCGTTTCCAAAAGCCTGTTGTGAGCACCAGTGCGAACATCAGTGGTGAGCCAGCTGCACAGAACTATTGCGACATCGATCCTAAGTTGTTGGAGCAAGTAGATTACGTATGTTGGTCACGTCGTCAGGAGCACAAGCCTCACACCCCATCTAGCATCGTCAAGCTTTCGAAGAATGGCGAGGTGAAAGTTATCAGATAAAAATACTCTCCGGGAGGTAATAGAAAAAACATCGGGACTTTTTTCCAAAAATGTCCCGAGGAAAATATAAAAAGGTCGGGACTTTTTTCGGAAAGCATCCCGACCTTTTTCGTGCCTTGTCCCCAAGTGCGTATTTCTGGCAGGTGAAGCATCAATCGCAGAAAGACTTTAAACTATCTTAACAAAAATAACACCCTTGTCTGATTTTCACTATATTTGCACTGAAATAAAGACTACCAGCTTATGAAATTTAAACTTATATTCATATTGTACTTTGCTTTGGCAATGTTTGGTACGGTGACAGCTCAAGAGAGAAGTGACTGCCACGAGTTTCGCATTGGTGATGATGTTGATAGATACAAAGCATCTTATAAGGTACTTTCTGCTACTGGTCAACATGCCACTTGGGATTTGAGTGACATTGATTTGAATGACAAAAAAGTCAATGTAAAGTATGTGGCAGATAGAAAATATGACAATGGCATCATAGGTATCGAGCATCATGGACTTTCGTATTATGAAGTGGAACAAGGGCGTATATGGCTAAGAGGTTTCGAGAACAATCTCTCCAAAGTATGCTACAATATGCCAGAATTGGTGTTAGGAAAAGATGTGGCTCTTGGGACTGAGATTCGTGGTTATTTTAATGGCTATTCTCTTTATTCAGAAAATATCTATTCTCGCATTTATGGACAATATACCTATCAAGTGGATGGAGTGGGTACTTTATTGCTTCCATCAGGTGATAGCTTGCAAAATGTAACTCGTGTTCATATTCATAAAACCACAGGGCAACAATATCTTAAAGATATGGTTTCATACGATTCTCTGCATGTCTTTGTAGATAGCATTTGTCCTTTCAATGCTGATAGTATTGCTTGGCATCTAATTTCTGATAGTTGTCTATTGGAAACGGATGTCTATAAGTGGTATGCTTATGGTTACCGTTATCCAATATATGAGACGATGGAATCTCATGTAAGGGGAAATAAGATAGGACTAACATCTGCTTATTATTGCCCACCTGATGCGCAGCAAAACCTCAACGACTTGGACAATGAAAAATTACGAAATAAAACCCTTGTACAGGATGCTGCTGGTGGTGATAAAGATCGGCAATCGGTTTCATCAAGATTTAAGTTGTCGGATGGTTCATATGTAGATTATCGATTGGATGTGTCTGCGGAAGGAAAAGTTAATCTTTCATTCACTTGTTCAAAGAAAGAGAATGTAAGTTGTAGTCTATATACATTAGATGGCATGCTTTTGGAAACTCATGATTTAGGTTTGACAGCATCTAGAATTGTAGAAATGTCATTAACTCCTTATTCACATGGCATATATATATTAAAAATAGCTGTCAATAATCAATCATATTCTGAGAAAATAGCTTATTAACAGATAAAGTAATTTAGAGCTATGGAAAATCCGATTTTTAAAATACAGACAAACGGATTGTTACCTCTGTTGTTGGCTTCTTTTGCATTACCAACATCAGCGCAAGTGTCTTCTGAAAACTATGTCCAAACGACACAGCGTATCAGTGATACT
>ERZ1034626.227-NODE-227-length-41590-cov-1029.542169_pt1 | contig 41590 bp, 68 predicted proteins | sample MGYA00520652_ERZ1034626 | MGnify/ENA primary metagenome ERZ1034626 (study PRJEB33766, sample SAMN09781765) | gut metagenome | biome: gut microbiome | host: Homo sapiens | place: Madagascar | study: EMG produced TPA metagenomics assembly of the PRJNA485056 data... | reverse complement strand
CGATTCCAGCAGCGCGGCCACGTCGGGCAATTACAGCAGCGCGGCCACGTCGGGCTATTCCAGCAGCGCGGCCACGTCGGGCTATTCCAGCAGCGCGGCCACGTCGGGCGATTACAGCAGCGCGGCCACGTCGGGCGATTACAGCAGCGCGGTTTCTACTGGATATAAAACAAAAGCAGCGGCCGTTGGCAAAGACAGCATTGCTGTTGCAAACGGCGTAAACAGTAAAGCGCTGGGCGCGATGGGTTGCTATCTCGTGTTGACCGAGTACGACGATGACGACAATATGCTGTGGGCAAAGATGGCAAAAGTAGACGGCACTCACATCAAGGAAAACGTCTGGTATACGCTCAAAAATGGCGAGTTTGTGGAGTGCAAGCCATGAATAAGCACTACAACAAGCGTTGGATTGAACAGCGTTTGGATGCAAGGCAGCCAGAGCAGCTGGAGCATATCCAGATGAAGCGGCAGCTGAGAGAAAAAAAGGAGTGGTGCGGCAGTGAAGCCGAGCATGGGAATTGCAGAGTGCTGCCAGATCATGCGTGATAACAACATTTCGGTGAGCGAGCCGATCTTTACCGGTATGATTCAGGCCGGCAGCTTCCCGGCGTGGGCGGTGCCGTCTATTGACACCAAGAGCGCCGCCCCGCTGATCTCCCGCGCCGGATTTATGGCGTGGGTGAAGGACTTTTATAAGCTCGAAAAGGTTTACACAAAGGAGGAACCGAAAGAATGAAACGGTGCAAGATCAAGCCGGGCCCCGGCGTGGTGATTCTGGCAACAAACGGAGTGGTTATTCTCTCGCTGATCGGCGCGGCACAGGTGATCCGCTGGATCGTCAACGGCATTGCGCACGCGCTGGTTGTGCGTGGGGGCTGGGCGGCGGCTGAGGCCGCGAAAGCCGCGCCGGTGATCTTTCTAGCGATAGCGGGTGGTCTGGTGCTGTCCCTGTGGGAGATGCACAAGGAAAGCGAGTGCTACCGGCGCAGCAGCCAGCGGCAATACGGCGTGATCGAACGGGACCACGCCCGCAACCCGGAGTATCCGCAGGATCAGGAGCGCGGGGCATGATGACGGCCAAAGAGTACGTTGAGGGCAAAGTCAAATTTTAAAAAATAACATAGAACAGGGGTTTTACAAGTGGCACTTTTGAGGATTTACAATGTGGAGCAAGAGCATCCAGAGCTGGTTTCGCAACAGCAATTTCCGGTTGCTTCGGATGCAATTGAGATTGCTGATGAACTGGCAAAGAGAAAGCCTGAACAGCTGTACAGGGTGTTTGACGCTGATATGAACGTTGTGTATGAGAGGTGAATGTTTATGCAAGAAGAATTGACCGTCCGTGTGGAACGCCCGGCAATTCCGGCTATGATCTGGAACAAAGACGAGGTTCAGAAGAACCTCGACGAAATGCTGGCGGTCTACAAAGGCCGGATCTATACCCCGGAGAGCATTAAGAGCGCCAAGGAGGACCGGGCAAAGGTCAACGGCTGGGATAAGCAGCTGGGAGCTGCTGCCACGGCAGCGAAGAAGCTCTACATGAAGCCGCTGGAAGATTTCCAACAGAGCATCAAGGAGATGCAGGGTAAATGCAAGGAGATTTCCGGAGCGATTGACGCACAGGTCAAGGCTGTGGAGGCCGCCGAGAAGGAAGAAAAGGCTTCAACCCTGCGCCTGATCTACCGGGACAACATCGGCGAGTTGGAGGCCCTTATTCCGTTTGAGCGCCTGTTGGACACCCGCTGGCTGAACAAGACCTTTGACCTCGCTGAAGCGAAAAAGACGCTGTGCAAGGCCATTGAGGGCGTCCGTAGCGATCTCGACTTTATCCGCGAGAATTGCGGAGAGGACGTCGAACCCTGCACCACCGAATACCTGCGCAACCTGAGCGTCAACGAGGCTGTCCGCGAGCATACCCGCCGCGAGAAGTCACGCGCAGCACAGAGAGAAGCAGAGGCCGCCAGAGAAGCGGCAGAGCGGGCGCGGATGTCAGCCCCGGTAATTGTTCCCCCGACCGCAGAAGAACGCGAGATGCGGGCGCAAGCCGCCGCAGCAACGCAAGCTGCCGCATTCATCACGCCGGAGGGCCGTCTGGACATGGAGGCGATGCAGAGCTTCGCCGCTGCGCAGGAGACTTCCTCCCGCAAGCGCTATTATTTCTGGGTCGATTTTACCCCGCAGGATATTACATGGTTCCGTCAGGCCGCCAAAGAGCGCGGCTTCAAGTTTGGCAGTAGCAAATAAATTCGGAGGTTACAAAGATGGGATTCAATACACGCACAGGCGCAACCGCGCCCACCACTACGCAGGGCCGTTCGTTTACGGCGACCGCCCAGCAGTCTACCGCAGTCCAGCCGATTGATTCTTCCGTTCCGGTTGAGATCGACAGCATGGACGGTCAGCACCTCGTTGTCAGTTTCGACGACGTGAAGAACTTTATCTGCAAGGAAGCGACGTTTACTGAGTGTCGTATCTTCCTTGAGACGTGCCGTCAGTACCACCTCAACCCCTTTACCCGCGAGGCGTATCTGATTCACTACGACAACAAGAACGACGATTCGCCTTGCACGATCGTTTTGGGCAAAACCTGTTACTTGAAGATGGCCGAGAACCACCCCCAGTACGACGGCTTCGAGGCGGGCGTTATCGTTCTCAATACCGAGGCCGGAGAGTTGATTCACCGCGAAGGCTCGATCGTCTATCAGGACGAAACTCTTCTGGGCGGTTGGGCGAAGGTCTACCGCAAGGACCGCTCCCGCCCGTTCTACGAAGAGGTCAACTTCGAGGAGTACAACACAAAAAAGTCTATCTGGACGAAATCCCCGGCGACGATGATTCGCAAGGTGGCCTTGACCCATGCGCTCCGCGAGGCGTTCCCGTCTACGTTTGGCAACCTCTACGACGAGAGCGAAGTCGATGTCGATGTTGAAGCTCAGTTCCGCGAAGTCGAAGATCAGTCGCAGATCGGCGGCTCGACGCAGCGCCGCAAGCTGAACAAACCCGCGAAGAAGGAAGAACCGGCTCCTCTGGCCGTTGAATCAGGCGATAGCGACGAGGACCCGTTCCACGGTGATGGCGAATGATTATTCAGACGAAAAACGGAACAAAGGTCACTGGAATTATCTCTCGTACACCTGAGATCAAGGAATCCAAGGTCGGGAAACCGTTTCTCAGTCTGAGTATCAAGGCACAAAGCACGAAAGATGAATCCGGCAACCGAAGCAATATATTCGTGGAGTGCTGTATCTGGCACGATCTCGATAGGTGGGACGGCCTCCTGCAGAAGGGCGATTTCGTCGAGGTTTGCGGCGGAGAGCTGAAAAGCAATACCGGCGCGAACGGCAAAACGTGCTGGAACCTGCAAAACGTTGAAGGCGTTGTCGTCGGCGGCCTCGTAACTGCGCGCTGGGTTCAGATGGCGATCGACGCGGCGGCTGAAATGGACCAAAGGCCGACGATACCGTCCTACGCCGACTTCTATCGACCGGACGGTCCCGCGCCGGTTGAAAGTGAGAAACAGCCGGAGAACGGCAAAGAACCGCCCACAAGCGTTCCCGCTCCTGTGCCGGATAAACAACCGACCCAGACCGCCGCGCCTGACTACGACGATGATAGCCGTGTGATAGACGATGATGCAGACGACCTGCCGTTCTGATTTGCAATCCGTAGAAAGGAGGTGGGCCGATGGCGGACGAAATCGAGAACATCCGCCCCAAAGGGCTGTTGATCTTGTTCACGTCGTTTAAGCTCTTGAATATCCTTGACGATGCGGCGTTCCGCCACGTTATTACCGCTATGGCCGCATACGTCGAGAACGGAACGGAGCCGGAAGGGCTTGAACCTATTGAACAGGTCGCATTTGAATCCCAGCGGAAAGCGATGGACGATAATATCAAGTTTTACCGGCATACCATCTTGGTGAACCGTGAAAACGGGCGAAAAGGCGGGCGACCGAGAAAACCCAAAGAAACCGATGGGTTTTCTGAAAAACCCGTGGCAACCCATGGGGACCCCGTAGAAACCCATGGCCCACCAATATTAAAAACTAAAGATTACTCTGATACTAACGTATCAGATATATCTACTACTGCTACTGAGCGGAGATCGACGGACGAGGACCTTGCAAAGATCGTTCAGCGCTATCAACAAGAGATCGGAGACTTCCCGCGATCGGCGCTTGATAAGCTCCAAAGCTGGCGGGAGGTATTTAGTACAGAGATGATCTTGCTGGCGATCGACCGGTCGGCGGAAGCGAACAAGCGCTCGTGGGCCTATATCAACGGAATTTTGAAGGGCTGGCAGTCTGACGGCGTATATACACCCGGAGGTGCGGCAGAGAGCGCCGAGAACCGCAGGAAGGCGGCTGGAAGGTCCGGGAATACCCGGAAGCCTACGGAAAGCACTAGAGACCAGCTTTCCCGTGTGTTGGGCAACATGGACAAAGAAAGGGGGTTTGAGACATGACAAAAGAAGAGGTATCGGGGTTGATCTTGATGAACGCGACACTTTACAAGCAGATGATGAAGCCGCTGACTGACGAAGAGTTGGAAGATACGATCGACGAGTGGACGTACCAGTTCAAGGATTACCCCGGCGAGGTCGTCAAGAAGGCGTATCTCGCGGCGCGCCGCGTCTGCGTCTACCCGATCTCGGTCGCGGATATCTTCAAACAGCTTTCCAAGAGCCTTGACCCGGCGGCGGAGTGGGACGCTATAACGGCGGCTTCGCACAAAGCGCAAAGGTATCTGTACTGGCGCACTTGCCCGATGGTCGTCGGAGTTGACGACAACGGACGGCCCATCCGTAGCGACGGGCGAGAGGAGCTGAAAGAGCTGTTCGACAAGCTCCCGACGGCGGCGAAGGTCTACATCGGGAGCGTCGGCGGGCTGGAAGAACTGGCCCGAACGCCCGATCTTACATACCGGCGCGTCGAGTTTCTGAAGCAGTCGCGGGAAGAGATCGAAACCGCGCCGAAGGAGGCCGCCCGGCTGCGCGGCGGGCCGGAGGCGGAAAGATTGGAGGCGGGCTGTGTTTGAGTTGCCAAGATTCCGCGTGACGGTCCGGTACAAGGATAAAGACGGCTCCAACTGCGCGATCATTTACCACAGGATGAAGGGAGTTCTCCCGGATTCTGCCGCGAGCCGGGCCGCTTACGTCACCGAAATGCAAAATCCGGGATGCACCGACATCCGGGTTCTCAAGGTAGAACAAGTCGAACCGGGAAAGGACTAAATTTCCCGGAGAAAGGAAAATGCGGAATGAAATACAGGGTAACTATTGCAGACCTTGGCTGGTACGAGGTCAATGCAAAGAGCAAGGCAGAGGCGGAGAGCCTCGCGCTCTTCGCCGCCCAGAACTTCCACCCGGAGCGGGAGAAGTTCGAGATCGAGGAAACGGAGGCGCTGCCGAATGGATGAAGAAATGACCGGCCTTTTTAGGTGCCGCAACTGCGGAGCCGTCTTAGAGGAAAAGGTGGATGTGGCGCGGTCTGTGAGCTGGGCCATCAAAGACATAACGGAGAATCTTGGAGGGGACGGTATTACAAGCGTGTTTCACAGGACGTCTCTTCCTGAGAGGTTTGTTCTCCACTGGTGCAAAAGGGACAAGGTCTGCATCTGCGACCTTATCGGCTGGAAGGTTGGAAAGGAGGCACAGGACGATGGAAAATGATGTTCGCCCGGTTGACGCCAACGAGCTGCTGAAACAGGCCGTCTACTGCCGGGAAGAGAACGGCGCGAATGTGTACGCCGTGCCTATCAGCTGCATCTTCGCAGCGCCCACGCTGAAGCCCGAAGAGACAAAAAACAAGGAGGCTGCCCATGAGTGATGTCAAGAAACCCATCCGTCTGGTCGATGTTGGCGAGCTGGAAGCTGACCTGAAGAAGGACCTCGCCGAAGAAGAAGCCAAAGGCAAGGCCGCTGACATTCTGTTCTGCGAAAGTATCAGCGATGAGCTGAGCGATCTGAGCAATCTGCCTACCATCGACCCGAAGACGCTGCGGCCGGTGGCACACTGGGAGGAAATTCCCAACTCCTATGTGAGCAGTGCCGGGAAAAACGGCTCATGGTGTGTACCAGTAACCCGTTGCTCGAACCCGGAATGTGGAGAGGTGAACCCGTGTGGCCTCAAAACGCCATTTTGCCCGATGTGTGGATTCAGAATGGAGGACGTGCCGTATGACGTTGATTGACCGCGACGAGCTGCTCAAATACGAAGTTATGATTATCACCAAGGGCAACGCTGCTTTTCATGGCGTTCCGTCATCGCTTATCGAGACAGTCCCGGTTATTGACCTCAAGAACCTGCAGCCCGTATGGAGAGACCCGGAAACCGACCCGCCGAAGGTGGAAACCGAAGTGCTGGTTTTAGTTGACTGCGGCAAAGGCTATTGCATTACGACGGCTTTTTACGAGGATGGAACGGTGTCTCAGTACGAAAGCCTCTGGCAGTGGGAAGACGTCGATGATTACGGAATTTATGACGAAGAAGAGGATTTGTATAGGCTCCCGAAAGGTTGGTGGGAATACCGCCACTTTACACCAGAAGATGCACTGGAATGTCCGATAGATAAGCCGGTCGCAGGCTGGATGCCGCTGCCGGAGAAGCTGAAAAAGGAGGGCGTGGCATGAGCAATGACAACATGAGCCGGAACGCCGAGCACTACGCCGACCCGACCCCAGCCGCGGCTATGCGCAACATCAACAAGGACGAGCGCCAGAAAGAGGCCGTCCGCCTTGACAGAATCGGGAACCTTGTGCCGGTCCTCCGCCAGATGGCCGACATCGCAGGGTTCGAGATCATCGGCCGCATTCTGCTGAGGGACAAGGCCACCGGAAAGGAGTACAGGTAATGAAAGTACTAATTGCCTGCGAGGAATCACAGGAAGTTTGCAAGGCTTTTCGCGCCCGTGGGCACGAAGCCTACTCATGCGACATTCAGGACCCGTCCGGCGGGCATCCAGAGTGGCATATTCTCGGAGATGCGCTCAAGGCTTTGGATGGGGGACAAGTCGTGACGATGGACGGCATAACGCATGACGTTGGCAAGTGGGATTTGCTCATTGCTCATCCGCCTTGTACCTATCTATCTAACGCTGGCGCACGTCACCTGTGGAAAAATCACGAGTTGCAAGTTGACCGTGTGATGCTTGGGATTCAAGGCAGAGATTTGTTCATGCGATTTTGGTGGGCAGACATTCCGAAAATTTGCATAGAGAATCCAGTACCTAGCAAAGTGTTCTGTCTGCCTGAATATACGCAGACCATCCAACCGTACCAATTCGGGCATCCATACACAAAGAAAACCTGTCTATGGTTAAAAAATCTTTCACCCCTTTTCCCAACTGATATTGTTATTCCGAAAGCAACACTTTGTCCATCGAGCGCACATTTTGGAAAACAAAAAGAATACGGAAAAGGCGTATTTACTAAAGATGTAGCTAAAAACAGAGCGAAAACATTCCCCGGAATTGCAAAAGCAATGGCTGAACAGTGGGGGTAAAAAATGAAACATGAAAAGAGAATGATCCACTTTATCGTGTCAGCAGCATTGCTGATTGCGATGCTGTGGTTTACATCCTGCGGTGCGGCCACTGCCGAGGCAGAAGTTGAAAGAAAGCCATGCTACCACGTCACGGTCTACTCCCCGGAAATCGAACAAGTGAGCTATGCCAGCAGAAGGAAACCGAAGTACACAATTACGGTGAACACTTTTAGCGATCTGGTTCCCACTGATACTTATAGCCGGGAAAGAGATTACCAACTTCTGAAAATTCCTCTTGGGAATGGCCGATTTGAGCTGGTATCCACCTCACTGGTGGAGATCGAGTATTACTGAGGCCGGGCGGATGCAAAAGCAACCGTATTATGGCCCTGCATCATCCGACAGCGAGCTTGCCGAGCTTTGCAAGGCTGCCATAGAGAGCTGCTGTGCAGAAAGAACCAGCTTCCGAGATGCCGAGGCGTATATCGGCTGGTATCTCAAATGGCACTTTTTCTACTATGAGGCCGTCCATGTTGATGCTCCGAACCCGTGGCGTGTCAACATTGAGATTGACTTCGGGATTCGCAAGTTCAAATACTCTGCCGAAGCTGTTTGCGTGGCACATCTCCGAACTGAAGATTTATGACAAGCCGCGCGAGCTGCGGGGATTCACAGGCTTGCAAAGTACGCGGTTTGGTATGCGGTCTGTGAAAATCACTTGCCCGCCCCAAAGCTGGCGCTATGTGGAGGATAACGAATGAAAATTATTCTTTACGGTGACCCCCGCACAAAGAAAAACTCCGCCCGCATCCTCAAAAGCCACTCAGGCGGGCGCTTTGTGGCCCCTAGCAAGGCCTATGTGGATTATGAGACGGACTGCCTACGGCAAATCAAAAGGCCGCACAGCCCTATCTCTGCCCGCGTGAACGTGATGTGCGTGTACTACATGAAGACCACCCGCCGGGTCGATCTGGCAAACCTCATCGAGGCGACCACGGATATTCTGGTGAAAGCCCGCGTGCTGGAGGACGATAACAGCAAGATCGTTGCCGCCCACGATGGAAGCCGGGTGGATTACGACAAGAAAAACCCCAGAGCTGAAATTTGGATCGAAGAAATGGAGGATGAAAGAGTATGAGAGTCATAACCGCACTGATAATCATTTCTATCGCGCTTTTTGTCGGATATTTAGCTGGAGGGCCTTATGCAAAATAATCGAACAATATATGATTGGAGGCAGATACATGACCCACACATGGACACCTGAAAGCGAGCAGCCGAGTCCGGGCCCGGTGGTGGATTACCGCACCGTCAAAGCGTGGTTCCAGCAGTGCAGAGATCTGGCGGAGCAGGTCGAGGCCCAGAAGCAGAAGATCCAGCGCATCCGGGACACTGCCGAAAAGTGCACCCAGAGCATGAGCGGGATGCCCACGGGCGGTGGAGCTGGTGACAAAGTAGGCTTTGCCGTAGAGAGAATCGACACAGAAGAGCGGAACCTCAAACAGATGGAGCTTGATCTCTGCGAACTGCGCATCGAAGCTGCCCGTCGGGCCTACTGCCTGAGCGGGTCTGCTCGGTCTGAAAAGCAAGCAAAGTGCATCTGCGGCTGGTATATCGACCTGAAGCCCCAAAAGAAGATCGCGGTGGACGTGGGCTTGTCCAGAGACAATTCGGTCTCTACCTACATCCACGAGGGGTTTGATGCTTTGGCAGAAATCTGGGAGGATGTACAAAACGACCATTGAAAGCGCTTTGATTTCTACGCTTTATTTGAATCGTTGTGAAACACATGTGAATCAAAGTGTGGTAAAATGACTACAAGCGGAACCGCGCAAAAAGCGGTGCGCCGCTTCTCAGCAGCTTCCAAAGTGCGGCCCCGTACGAATTCTCCTTTCGTTCATGCCGCTTAACGCTTTTTCGCTTTGACACCGTGCTTTGCGGGCTGCTTCTATGCGAGGTCTGGGAAGCCCTGTACTGAATCCGGAAGGTACAGGGAACGGTTCGACTCCGTGATCTCGCACCGAACGCCGCAAAGTCTGTAACGCGGCATGTCTGACGCATGGAGTGATTCACCACCGGTGTGCGGGTGGGTGCGGGATTCCTGAAATCTTGCCCACGCCCTGAAACCTCCGCCCGTGAACAGCAGCACCGGAAATCCGAGAGGGCCAGCATGCCCCGCAGGATGTGCGTCAACTCAAGCAGCCCCGGCGGCGAACCGTGGGCTGTTTTTATTTGCTATATGGCCGCCTGAGCGCAATGTGGAGCGCGTTCGTGGGAGTAGCCACGGAAGGTTCGATTCCAAGGACGGCGTTTTATACTCCAGTAGCTCAAGCGGTAGAGCAGCGGTCTCCAAAACCGCAGGTTGCAGGTTCGAGCCCTGCCGGGAGTGCCAGACTTTGCATGACCGGGGGACGGCATGCAGAGAGTAGCGGGGCATCTGGCCGCGAAAGTTCCAGATGCAGCAGCAACGTCTTACTGTCCGACAAACACAGATAATGGCGTTGCTACTTATATGCCGTTGTAGCTCAAGCAGAGCGCCGCCCATTTAAGGCGGGACAACGCTGGTGACACCACATGGCTAGTTTACAACCCGATACATCCGAGGCACTGAACCATGCCCCGGCGGGGGCCTGTGGGTGCCGGTTCAAATCCGGCTGACGGCTCATTCGATTCTGACCGTTCGGATTTCCGGGCGGTTTTTCTTTTGCATGAGTTTAGGAAGGTGGTGGCGGTGGGTGCGCAGCGGTTGACAGACAAGCAGAAAAAGAAGATCATTGCGGACTATGTGCAGCTGCAGAACTACACCAAGACCGCCAAGCTCAATGACGTAGCTGAAAGTACCGTGCGGAAGATCGTGAAGAACAATCCGGACTGTGCGAATCAGTGCGACATAAAAAAAGAGCAGAATACCCAGGACATGCTTTCCTACATGGACAGCAAGAAAGAGCGTGTTCAGGAGATCATAGACGTTTATCTCGGTGTCCTGACTGACCCGGAGAAACTGGAAGGGGCAACTCTGCAGCAGATTACCACGGCGCTGGGCACTCTGATTGACAAGTGGACGGTCATTGATGATCGCAGGAAGGGCGATTCCTTCCACCAGACCGTTGAGGATGACCCCATCACCAAGAGCTTGAAGGAGGAGTTTAAGAAATGAGCTTCTCCCCGAAGCAAAAACAGATTTTGACCTTCCCGTATGAAAGCGACTATGATGCCCTGATCTGCGACGGTGCGGTTCGTTCCGGCAAGACCTCCATCATGTCTCTGTCTTTCGTGCTCTGGATGATGGCAGAATTCAACCATTGCTCTTTTGCCTTTTGCGGCAAGAGCGTGGGTGCGGTGGAACGCAACATCGTTCAGCCGCTTTTGTCTGTCCGGTACTTGCAGCAGCAGTTCCAGATCACCTACAACCGCAGCGGCCACGTTCTCACGGTGCAGCGCGGCGGCAAGGTGAACATGGTGTACCTGTTCGGCGGCAAGGACGAAAGTTCTTACATGCTTATTCAGGGCATCACGCTGGCCGGGGTGCTTCTGGACGAGGTGGCGCTCATGCCCCGCAGCTTTGTGGAACAGGCGCTGGCCCGATGCTCTGTTACCGGTGCCAAGTTCTGGTTCAACTGCAACCCGGAAAACCCCGAACACTGGTTTCGCAAGGAGTGGATCTTACAGGCCAAAAAACACCGTGCACTGCATCTGCACTTCTTGATGGACGATAACCCGTCACTGGATGAGCGCACACGGGAACGCTACCGCAGCATGTACAGCGGTGTGTTCTACGAGCGCTACATTCTGGGTCGCTGGGTGATGGCCGAGGGCCTGATCTACGATATGATGGACACCACCGCCAACACCTACCGCCCGCAGGACGCACCGGTGGGATTCAAGAGCCTTTCCACCCGTACCATTACATGCGACTACGGAACCACCAACCCGACCGTCTACCTCGATGTATACGATGACGGCGAGAAAGTCCGGGTGCATCGGGAATACCGGTGGGACAGCCGTCAGGAGCACAGGCAGAAAACAGATGAAGAGTATGCCGATGACTTCATGGAGTTTATGGGGAAAGACCCCTGCGCCGCCATCGTTGACCCGGCGGCAGCGTCCTTTATCACAGCCTTGCGTCAGCGCGGCGTTTATGTGATGGAAGGAAACAACGACGTACTGAACGGCATCCGCAAGTGCAGCACGCTCCTTTCCCACCGCGATCTGCTGATCTCTACCGACTGCGAGGGGCTGCTGGACGAGCTTGGAACATACCGGTGGGACGATAAAGCCGCCCTCATGGGCGTGGAAAAGCCCATTAAACAGCAGGACCACGGCCCTGATGCCCTGCGCTACTATATCAACTCACTGCCTGATTGGAGGTTCGAACGTGTCCAGACGTAACAAAAACCGCCCCGCCGGGGGCACAGAGAAACCGATGACGGCCACGCTGGACGCATTTTCCAACTCGCTGTTCTCGCTAGGGTACGGCTCCCAAAGCCCGCTGGAAGCAACGGAATACCCGCTGACCCGGATGACGGACAATTACGCCCTGCTGAACAGCCTGTACCGCAGCAACTGGGTGGTGCAGAACGTTGTGGGCTTACTGGTGGACGATATGGTCCGGGAATGGTACGACCTCAAGAGCGCCACACCGGAGCAAGGAAAGGCAATCCAGACTGTAGAGCGTTCCACCCGGCTTCGTGACCGTGTGAGCACCGGCCTGAAATGGGGCCGCCTGTACGGCGGTGCCGCCGGGCTCATCCTCATTGATGGACAGGAGGATCTTTCCCGCCCGCTGGATGCAGAAGCCATTCTTCCCGGCAGTTTCCGGGGATTGTACATCCTCGACCGTTGGCAGGGAATAAGCCCGGATGCAGGTCTCACCTTTGAGGGCGGGGAGCTTGTCCCGGAGTATTACAGCATCAACGATGCCGCCGGGCACACTGCCGCCCGTGTCCATCACTCCCGCCTTGTGCGGTTCGTGGGCCGGGAGCTTCCCGATCTGGAACGGCAGGCGGAGCTTTACTGGGGCGAGTCCGAAGTGGAAGCGCTCTATAATGACGTGGTGGCTCACGACAACGTAAGCGCCAACATGGCCGCGCTGACCTTTCAGGCGAACATCAACACGATGGAGGTAAAAGGGCTGGAGCAGCTGCTCTCCATGTCCAGCCCGGATGTGCAGCGGCGTTTCTGGAACACCATGCAGGCCCAGAAGGTCCTGCGCTCCAATTTCGGGATGCAGCTGGTGGAGCAGGGCAACAAGATCAGTAATACCCAGTACACCTTTGCGGGCCTGTCTGACGTGTACGAGAGCATGTGCCTGAACTTGTGCGGTGCGTCCCACTACCCCATGACCAAGCTGTTTGGCCGTTCCCCGGCGGGCATGAACGCCACCGGCGAAAGCGACCTGAAAAATTACTACGACTATGTGGACACTCTTCGGGAAAGCAAACTTCGGCCTATTCTGGACAAGCTGCTTCCTGTAGTGGCCCGCAGCGCAGGCATTGAGCAGCTCGACCTTGATGTAACGTTCCCGCCCCTGTGGACACCCACTGCCAGCGAGACGGCGACAATCGCCAAGGAAAAGACCGATGTCATCATTGCGGCGTTTCAGGCCGGGCTTCTGGATGCAGATGTGGCAATGCGTGAGCTCAAGAAGCTGGAGGACGAGACCGGCCTGTTCGGCTCCCTGACCGACGAACTGATCGCCGCAAAGCAGGGCCAAACTTATCAGGACGTGACCGCCCTGCGCGACCCGCTGGCGGGGCTGCTGGATAAAAAGGCGCAGGAAGACACCGAGGAGGGCGAATAATACATGCCTACCCTTGCACGTGCATCCCCTGAGCGGGAGCTGCAACGCCTGATCCGGCTTTATCTCAAGGCTGAGACCGATATCATCAACGAGATCGGCCGCTTGCGCAGCCGGGGGCTTGTGGACTATCACGCCGTGGCCGCGCTGGAACGGGTGCAGGAGATTCTCCGAAAGCTGGAAACGGATGAATGGGAGTATGTGCCCCGCATGGTCGAGGCGCAGTTTTACGTTCATCACCCGGAGGCCCGGACGATTCCCGGCGAGACCGTGGAAAAGCACCTGCGCGGCTACACCAACGCCCAGAGCCTTACCAGCACCCAGACGGATATCGTGCAGAAGCTCACGATGAACCTCATGGGTCAGCTGGTGGACGGGAACATGACGGTTCTTTCCGCTCTGCAAAGCGCCCTTCTGGGCCGGACTGAGCCGGACGTTTACCGGCGTATCGGTCTGGAGCAGGTGGCGGCACAGCAGACTGTGGGAAGGGGTGTGAACCAGAGCATTCCCGCCTTTGTGGATGCTCTGCGCCGGGAGGGCGTGACGGCGTTCACAGACAAGGCGGGACGAAATTGGAGCTTGCACACCTATGCAACGATGGTCTCCCGCACCACGTCTCGACAGGCTGAAATCCTGTCTGTGGTGACGCAGGATGAGGGGCAGGACTTGTATCAGATCAGTTCCCACGGAACAACCTGTGCCCTCTGCGCTCCGTATGAGGGCCGGGTGTACAGCCGCAGTGGCAAAGACCCGCACTTCCCTCCCCTTTCGGATGCGTTCGGCAAAGTAGACCCCGCCGGGCCGGATGACCTGACCAACAGCTGGCTGAACATCCACCCGAACTGTCTGCACGCCCTTCGTCCATGGACACCCGCCGGGCGGACGGAGGAAGAGCTGGAACGGATCAGGCGCTTTTCTGACCCCACAACAAATCCCTACAGCCGAGACCCGCGCACCAAGGCACAGATCGAAGCCTACCGCAAAAAGGAGCAGGGCCGCTCCAAGTGGCTGCGGGATTACCGCCAGTGGGAAAATTACCGCACGGCTCTGGGAGACAAGGTGCCAAAGACCTTTGAGACCTTCCAGAGGCACAAGCTGGCAGATGACGAAAAATATCACAAATGGATGAACGCATACAGAAGCGGAGGTGATGCCGATTGATCGCGTACTATGGAAGCAAACTGAGCCCTCACATGACGGAAACGCCGGAGGGCTTTTTGATTTGCCACGATGTCAAAATCGCCCGTACCGGAACGCAGAACTATCTGGCACGGGAGATCGGGCTGGACGGGATGCCGGAGCGTGTTCTTCAGGTGACACGAAGCGCCGAGGACGTGTTTGACCCGGCGGCAATTGCCAGTTTTGAGGGCAAAGATGTCACCAACACCCACCCCTCGGAGATGATCGTGCAGGAAAATCAGGCCGCCTACTCCAAAGGCCACGCAGAGAATGTGCGCCGAGTGGGTGATTATCTGGTGGCTGACCTGTACCTGAAAGACCCCACACTGATCTCCGAGGTCAAGAACGGGGCCATGCGGGATGTGTCCTGCGGCTATTACTGCCAGTACGAGGCAGACGGTGCAGGATACCGGCAGACCCATATCAGAGGCAATCACATCGCCATCGTGCCCCGTGGGCGCGCTGGCCGTGATGTTGCAATAAAAGACAGTGCCGCCGAACTTCCGGCGGAGAAAGGCAAGGTAAAACACATGAGCAAGAGCAAGAATCTGCTGTCTCTGTTCGGTCTGGCGGCAAAGAACGCGGCCCCCGAAGAGCTTGACAGCATGGTGGAGACCGCTGCCGCAGCGCTGGATGCAGCACCCGCCGTTCCGGCGCAGGATGCAGACCCCGTTGAAAACAAAGCGCCCACTGACACCCAGAACACCGCGGTTCTGGACGCACTGAACAACCTTTCCGGCAAGCTGGATCAGCTGATCGCTGCCAACACCAAAAAGGCAGAGGACAAAGAACCGGAAAATCTGGACAAGGTGATCGCTGAAATGTCCGGCGAAAAGCCTGACAAGAAGGAAGAGGGCGAGGACGAAAGCGGTTCCACCACCGTTTCCGCTGATGACGAATGCGCAAAGCCTGCCGCCAATGACAGCGGTCTGGCCCTGCTGAAAGCCATGCGCCCCATCATCAACAGCGTTCAGGACAAGGACACCCGTGATGCCCTGTCCAAGGCCCTGATCGAGCAGGTCAAGGGCACAAACTCCGTGGATGCCATCGCAAAGGCTGCGCAGGATAGCGCCGCCGCTGCCGCTATCGCATCCGGTAAGAGCCGGTATGAGCAGTTGTGTCAGGCTTCCCAAACCGCTTACAACGACCGCAATCCCCACATGAAGAAGGAGGGCTAAATTATGTCCCTGAATACTCAGATTATCGGCAAGACCATGCCTCACGGCTTTGCTGGCACTTATGCCCGTCAGCCGGATATGATCGTCAACACCCGCCCCGTTGGCGGCACCGAAAGCATTCCTTTTGGCACTGCCCTGAAGTATGACAACGGCAAGGTCATCGTGATGGGCGGCACCGGCACTACTGCTGCACAGTTCGCGGGCATTGCGGGCAGCGAGGTCAAGAGCGCACTGGTCTATCCTGACCAGAACGGCGGCAAATACGCCCCCGGCGAGGCTTGCAGCGTGTTCCAGCGCGGCAGCATCAACGTGCTGTGCCAGCGCGGGACCCCGGCTCTGGGCGGTGACGTTTACGTCCGCATTGCCAAGACCGCTGACTATTCCACCGCACTGGTCGGCGGCTTTGAGGCGGAAGCGGACGACAAGACCGCCGGAAACTCCGTCAAACTCACCAACTGCCAGTGGGGCGGCTCGGCTGATGCCAACGGCGTGGCCGAGCTGGTCATCCTCACCCGTGCAAACGCCTGATAGGAGGGCTTAGACTATGGCAAACTTCCAGAACGTCGGCACCACCAATGCCGGTACTTTCACCGTAAACAACGCCGGTGCTGTGCTGCCCGGCGGCACTCCCACCATGGACGCGGCTGCTATCCAGAGCGGCAATGCGTTCCTCACCAGCGAGCTGGAAAAGCGTGACCCGCTGATCCGCAAGCCCCTCACCAGCGTCACCTATCCCCGTGATATCCCCATCGAGGTAGGCGGCGGCTGGGTAGATTACGTCTCTGCCATGTCTGTGGCCTATGGCATGGCGGGCGGCTCCGGCGCTTCTGCCGTCAACGGCGGCGGTTCCAACGGAATCCCTGTGGTGCAGGCCAGCGTGAGCAAGGGTGCATTCAAAGCCCATGTCTTTGCCGCCGCTCTGCGTGTGATGTTCGTGGATATGCAGCGCGCAAACTTCATTGGCCGCAGCCTTGACCAGATGCTGCAGGACGGCATCCGGCTGGCTTATGACAAGCACATGGATCAGAACACCTACATCGGTTTCGACGAGTACGCTACCACCGGCCTTGTCAACAATCCCGATGTCACCAAGACTACTGCCGCAGCTTCCGGCACCGGCTCCTCTGCCAAGTGGGCGGACAAGACCCCCAAGCAGATTTTGACGGACATCAACAACGCCATCACTGCCGTGTGGGCTGCCAACGAGTACGACGAGGCCGGTATCCCCAACCACATCCTGATCCCCTACGAGCAGTACAGTTACATCACCACCACCATGGTGAGTGACCTTGGCACTGAGACCATCTACGATTTCCTGAAGAAGCACAACGTGGCCGCAAACCACGGCGTAGATCTGGAGATCGTTCCCACCCGCTGGGTCAAGGGCGCTGGTACTTCCGACGGCGACCGCATGGTGGTGTACGTCAACAATCGCCGCTTTGTCAAGGCGGACGAGCTGGTGCCCCTGTCCCGCGTGATGAGCGCCCCCAACGTTACCAACGTCTGCTACGACACCGCCTATATGGCAAACGCATCCGAGGTGCAGCTCATGTACCAGACCTCCATGCTGTACGTGGATGGCATCTGATCAGGAGGTGGCAGAAATGGCTTTCGTACTTTCCAAAGCAAACATCATCCTGCCCAGCGCAGACGGCTCTCAGACCTTCCCGCTCCACCGGGAGCAGCTGGTCGAAGTGCCGGGCTGGGCGGCAGAGACGGCCTATTTCAAGGCGCTGGTGGCCGATGGTGACATCGTGCCCACGAACCGCAGTGACAAGGCCGTACAGGATGCCGCAGACAAGCCCGTCCGCAAGAAAAAGACTGCGGACTGGGACAAACCTGCCGAACCGCAGGAAGACTGAGGAGGCTGCCTATGTGCTGGACGATGAAACCGCAGTTTCATGGCGTTCTTGCGCAGGCAGCAAATCTGGGGCAGAGCGTGGGCAATTACACCGCAGAACAGTTCAAGGCGGAATACCCGCAGTTCTGTGACGCGGACGGAAATTGCCACCTGCCGGACGTGATGCTGGAAGAGATTGTGAAAATGGCAAACGTCAGCATTCAGCCTGATAAATGGCTGGACAGCTGGCATTATGCCGTGGGGCTTTATGTGGCCCACTACGTCACTTTGCAGCTGCGCACCTATGCGGAGAGCACCGCCACCCCGGCGCAGGCGGCGGCGTCCGGCGCTCTGGTGGGTGTGGTGAAGTCCGCCACGTTGGGCGACAGCTCCGTGACCTACGACACCAGCGCTCTGACCGCAGGAACAGAGGACTGGGGCGACCTGAACGCCACCACCTACGGTCAGATGCTGGCAAACCGTGCCCGCTTTATCGGTGCGGCCGGAACTTTTGTGATGTGAGGTGCTCTCATGAACTGGAATGACTGGTATACCGACTTGATGGAGATCAGGCGCACGGAAACCGTGAAGGACGGAAATCTGACCCGCAAGGAACGGAGGGCCGTCCGCTCCGGTGTTCCGTGCCGGGTGTACCGCAGTCAGGACAAGGCCCCGACGATGACCCAGACAGCAGCCAATGTCCAGAAAACGGACAAGCTGGCCTGTGATATCAATGTGGATATCAAGCCCGGTGATGAGCTAGTGATCCACAGAGGGGCGCGGCTGGGATACGCGTTGCAGGAGAACCGGTATTTTGCCGGGGAACCCGACCTGTACTATGAGCCGTTTGGGGCAGTGCTGCCCGGTCTGGCCCACCAAGAGATCACGTTACTCAGTCAGGAGCGTGTGAAATGAACCTGCAGGAGTACATCAAGAAGCTGGAAGCGGCGCAGGCCGCTTTTCCCGAAATGCTTGCAGACGTTGCCCGCAATGCCACTCTCCGGGCCGTGGAAGCGGCGCAGGATAAGACCCCGCCCACAACGGACAGCCTGAGCGGCACCAATACCCGCACCGGGGAGCTGAAGCAACACTGGGCGACTGACAGCCGAACAGAACCCGAAAGGCAGGGCGGAGAGATCGTCACTGAGCTGAACAACAACAAGGAATACGCCTCCTACGTCAACGATGGACACCGGATGGACAAGCACTTTGTGCCGGGTCTGTACGCAAACCCCTATACCGGAATGCTGGAATACGACCCGGCCCGCCGGGGCGAGGTTGGCATGATGGTGGGCACGAAAACGACTTACGTTGAGGGGCTGCACATGTCCGATGCGGGCATTGAAGCCTATAAGCACACCGTGAAGATAGAGACAGAAAAAGCCGTGAACAAGCTGGGGGAGATGCTGAAATGAACTTTACCATTACAACGCTGGCCCGGTCTCTGGCGGAGTATCTGGCTCCCTTCCTGCCCGGTGCGCAGATGTTGGAAGACCCTGCACAGCAAGGCGTAGAGCCGCCCTGCATGTTTATCCAGCAGCGGGGCAGTGATATCAAACCTTACCCCGGCGGGCGCTGGCTGCGCACCATCCGGCTCGACCTGGCCTATCTGCTGGACTACAACCTCACAGACCTGCGCCAGCAGTACAACAAAGCCGCTGAGACGCTCGATTTCTGCATGGAAGCATTTCCTTATTCCGATGGAACAGAGGCGGAAAAGCTCCTGCACACCTACGAGCGCAGCGCGGATATCGACGATGACGGCTTGCATTACAAGTTTGAGCTGCGTGTCTTTGTGGAAAAGCCCGTGGACGCTGTGAAGATGAAGACCCAGACCGTGAATCAGAAGGTGAACCAATGAAACAGGATAATACCCAATACAGCCGGGAAGTGCTGCTGAAAGACCCGCGTTTTGCGGGGTATCAGCCGGATTTTCTGGCTGTTGTTTTACACAAACCGTTTTACACCCTCGCAGAGGCTGAGGCCGCTGTGAAAGAATTTTGGAAGGAGTGACGCCCTATGGCAGCAGGCGGAACATGGACTGTACAGAACAAGGTGCGGCCCGGCATTTACTTTAAATTTCGCTCCAAGAACAAGCAAAATCTGACCGTTGGCGACCGCGGCAAGGTCACGATCTGCGAACCGATGAGCTGGGGTCCCGTTGGCAAGGTGATGGAGATCGCCGCCGGGGATGACCTGACCCCCTATACCGGTTACGACATCACAGACGCACACAATCGCTTTGCATCCATGATCTTCAGCGGCTCCAACCGCACCGCAGCACCCACCAAGCTGCTGCTTTACCGCCCGTCCGCTGCGGACAGCGCAAAGGCCACCGGCACTATCGCCCCGCTGACGGCTACCGCAAAATACCCCGGCTCCAGAGGCAACGACATCGTTGTGATCGCCACTGCACTGACGGAACCTACGGGCAGTTTTCAGGTCTCCACGGTCGTTGACGGCGTGGTGAAGGATCAGCAGACTGGCAAGACCGTTGCAGACCTGACCGGCAATGACTGGGTGGATTTCAGCGGCACGGGCGCTCTGGCCGCCAACGTCGGCACCCAGCTTTCCGGCGGCAAGGACGGCGAGGTGAACTCTGCCGCATACAGCACCTACCTGACGAACATCGAGCCCTACAATTTCGATTCCATGCTGTACGACGGTGATGACACCACCGTAAAGAACGCGATGGAGACCTTTATCAAGCGCGTGAACACCGAATTGGGCCGCTTCTCTCAGCTGGTGGAAGCCAATGCCACCAACCCTGACTCCCGCTTTATCGTCAACGTGTGCAGCGGTCTGGTGATGAACGATGGAACCACCTTGACCCCGAAGGAAGCCGTCTGGTGGGTCGGCGGTGCGCTTTCCGGCGCGACCTACGGCAACGACCTGACGAATGCCGCCGTTCCCAACGCGGTGGAAATCTCTCCCAAGATGACCCACAATCAGTATGTGGATGCCATCAATGCGGGAAAGTTTGTTTTCAACGCCGATGACGGCATCGTCCGGGTGGAGTATGACATCAACTCTCTGGTCACCTATACCAGCGAGATCGGAGAGGTGTACCGCTACAACCGCACCATGCGGCTGTGCAACACCATCGCCAACGACCTGTACAAGCAGTTCGCCAAGAGCTATGTGGGCATTGTGGACAACACCAAGGACGGGCGCCGACAGTACAAGAGCGCCATCGTCAAATATCTGAGTGATATCCAGTCGTCCGGCGGCATCCAGAACTTTGACGGCGAGGCAGACGTTGTTGTTGAAAAGGGCGAGGCGAAGGACGCGGTGCTGGTCTATCTGGCCATCGAGGCTGTGGGCAGCAGCAACAAGATCTATATCATTCTGGATATGGCGTAAGGAGGGACAAAGATGAGTTATTTAATGGCTCAGGACACCTTGAACGGTGCGGAGGGCAAGATCACCATCACCCGGAACGGCCGCATTCTGGAAGCCGCAGGTATGCGGAACATCAAGACCATCGCGGGCATTCAGACTTCGGACATGAAGACCATCGGCACCCGAAAGGTTCAGAAAAAGGCAAACGGTGTCACTCAGACCGGCACCGGCAACGTCTATTTCGGCTCCAACGGCTCCAACCTGTTCACCGATATGGTCCTGAACTACATCAAGAACGGCGTGCAGGACATGTTTGACATCACCATCACCAACGAGGATCCTACGTCCAGCGTGGGCGCGCAGGTAATGGGCTACTATGGCTGCGTACTGACTGGCGATATCCCGTTGTCCATTCTGAACGACGAGGAAGCCATGCTGAACTACGATTTCAATTTCAGCTATACCAGCGTCGAGCCGCTGGAACGATTCAGCGACCCAGCCAACCTTGGCAGCAACTGATTTTAGGAGGTATTTTTTATGAGCGCACTTTCTGCATTTCTGCATCCCGCTGTGACCCGCGAGGAAAAAGAGGTCATCATCTCCAAGCGCTTTCTGGGTGAGGACGGCAAACCTGTCCCCTTTAAGATCCGCTCCCTGACTCAGGAGGAGAATGCTGCCATCATCAAGGCAGCCACCCGGCAGAAAAAGGTGGACGGCCAGTGGCAGGATTCCATTGATGCCAACGAGCTGAGTGCCCGCACCATCGTGGAAGCTACTGTTTTTCCGGATTTCCGCAGCGCGGAGCTGTGCGAGCGCTACGGCACCAAAGACCCGGTTCAGGTTCCCGGCAAGATGCTTCTGGCTGGCGAGTTTAGCCGCCTGATCGATGCCGTGAGCAAGCTCTCCGGCTTTGACAAGAGTCTGGACGAAGAGGCAAAAAAATGATTTCCGGGGGCAGTTGGGATATCGACGTGCTGGTGGCATACTACTGCTTCGATAACCTTAGCTGGCCTCCGGGCAAGTACGATGCCCTGCCGGTGCGTGAAAAGGCGCTGGTGAGGGCTTTTGCTTTGCGCTCCATGGAGAAGCGCAGAGAAGAGACCCAGCGAATGAAGGAGGCGGGACGAAATGGCTAAAATTCAGGAAACGCTTGTCCTTCAGGATCAGTTTTCATCTTCCTTTGGTGCATACATTCAGGCCGCACAGAGAGCATCAAGCTCTACCACAGCGGCACAAACCGCAGCCCGGAACTATCAGTCTGTTCTGAACAGCGTTTCCCGGCAGCTGATATCTGCGAATGCAAAGTTTGAATCGTATGTGGCACAGCAGGAAGAAATGGTAGCCGCTGGGCAGCAGAACACGGAAGCGTTTAAAAAGCTGGATGCCCAGACCGAGAAATTGGGCGCAACCATCCGAGGGCTGGAAACGCAGCAGCAGACCCTGACCCAATCCATGAAAGCAGCTGAAAACGCTGCCAGTGTGGCGGCATCGGCCAAAGATGAGGCGGCTGCGGCTACAAAGCGGCTGCAGGAGCAGGAAAATATAGCGCAAAGCGTCACCAACTCCCTGACCTCGTCCGTTCTCCGGCTGGCCGCGTCCTATGTCAGCATTCAGGGCCTGAAAAAGGCCGTTGACCTGTCTGACAGTCTGGTCTCCATGCGTGCCCGGCTTGACCGAATGAACGACGGCTTGCAGACTACGCAGGAGCTGGAAACGATGATCTACCAGTCGGCCCAGCGTTCCAGAGGCAGCTTCACCGATACGATGGGGCTGGTCTCCCAGTTGGGCACAATGGCCGGTGATGCGTTCGGCAGCTCCAAAGAGATCGTGCAGTTCGCAGAGCAGCTAAACAAGCAGCTGGCCCTTTCCGGCGCGTCCGGTTCGTCTGCGCAAGCCGCGATCCTCCAGCTGGAACAGGGACTAGCCTCCGGCGTTCTGCGCGGCGATGAGCTGAACAGCGTGATGGAGCAAGCTCCTGCCCTCGCAAAGTCCATTGCAGACTATATGCAAGTCAGCGTGGGCGAGCTGCGCGAGATGGGCTCTCAGGGACAGATCACTGCCGACATTGTGAAAAACGCCCTGTTTGCGGCGGCCAAGGACACGAACGCGGAGTTTGAAAAGACCCCTATGACATGGGCACAGGTCTGGACTGTGGCAAGCAATACCGCCGTCCGGGCGCTTGACCCGCTGCTGACGGCTATCAACTGGGTGGCAAACAACATCCAGACCATCGGCCCCATCGTGGTCAGCCTTGGCACAGCCTTCGTTGTGATGCTTATCGCGGCCAACTGGACGAACATCCTTACCTTTGCCACCGAAAAAGCGGCGGCTGCGCAGGCATTCCTTAACGCCGTGATGTCAGCTAACCCCGCGGCATTGGCGGCAGTGGGAGTTCTGGTGCTGGTGGCTGCCTTTTACGCGGGCATCGCGGCGGTGAACCATTTTGCCGGGACGTCCATCTCGGCGACGGGCATCATCACCGGAGCCTTTACAACGATGGGGGCATTCATTCTCAACGGTACATTGGTTCCGCTGCACAATGGCTTTGCCGCATTTGTGAACTTTCTGGGTAATGCGTTCAATGACCCAATCACAGCAATTGATGTTCTTTTTTATGATATGTCCATTACCATCCTGAAGTACGTCCAGAACGTAGCACAGGGTTTGGAGGGCCTTATCAACATGATTCCGGGCGTGGAAGTGAACATGACATCCGGAATCGATAAGCTCATCGGAAAGCTGGAATATGGCCGGAACTGGACCATCAAGCAGAACGGATACAAAGAGTATATCAAGCCGTGGGAGAACTTCGACCTCGGAAAGGCCTACAATGCTGGTCACGACTGGGGCGCAAACCTCGGAAAATACGGCCTTATGGGCACCGGTACGGGAGAGCTGGAAATTCCGCAAGCGGCAGACGTGAAAGATCTGCTGGGCAACATCGACAAGAACACTGGCAAGATCGCAAAAACCGTGGATCTGTCCGACGAGCAGATCAAGATGCTGGTGGATGTGGCAGAGCGGAGGTACGTCAACAACGTCAACCTGACAAGCCAGACCCCCATGATCACCGTGCAGGGGCAGAACACCGGCAACACCGAAAAGGATGCCCGGAATCTGGCAGACACCCTGCGGGACGTTCTGGTGGATCTGATGAACGCAGGTAGCACCGTCACTGTGCAGTAAGGAGAAAGAAATGTCCCTGTACAAACTTTATTTTTCCAGCGGCGCAACGGTGATCGCTCTGCCCATCAATCCGGAAAAGCTGCCGGAGACCTTTTCTGCCGACAACGGAACTTACAACGTGCTGGGCCTTGGCCCTATCATGCAGCCCCGCACGCCGAACCTGCGCACCGTGTCCATTTCTGGCCTGTTGCCCGGTCGGCGGCTGCCGGGGCAGACCGGCATTCATCTGCCCCCGGCGGTTTATATGGCGTTTTTCACCACCGCCATGAAGAAAAAGTCCCCCATCGTCTACACGCCCGTCCGGTTCTATGAGAACGGCGTACCGTTCTTGGGGCCGAGTCTGGGCTTTCAGTGCCTCGTTACCAGCTTCAAGACAGAGGAGCGCGGCGCGGAGACAGGAGATTTTTATTTTGACCTGAGCCTGACCGAGTACAAGGATTACTCCCCGCAGAGGGCCGTTGTGCAGGGCGCTGGCCAGACCGGAACTTTTTCCCCGGCCAGCATCACCACTGACGTGGCCAGCGTGGCTGCACGGGCCGTTTTAGCAGCTACGGCGGTAAACACTGCGGTGGATGCCACAGGCGCTGTAAAGCTTTCCCTGACCCCCACCAGAATCACCCCATCAGACAAGCTTGTTGTGGGGGCCAGACGGAAAGCTACCGGGAAAGTCTACGGCACCGGCAGCGGGGAGGAAGTTCTGACCAGCATCCATGGCCAGATCGTTGTGGTGCGGCGCATCATCGACCGTTCCCGGCCCTGCCCCGTCTGCGTGGCAGACACCGGCGGCACTGTGCTGGGTTGGATGCCTGAGAACAGCTTGCAGGAGGTGGAAGGATGACCTATGAGCTTTTGGCCGCTCAGAAAGCCACCGGAAACACCCTGAACCTGACGAACAGCACCACGCAGGTGGTCTGGTCTACCCAGCGCACCGGTCAGCCGGGCAAACTGACCTTTACCTATCTTCGCACCCCGGAATCCAAGCTGGAAGAGGGAGACGTGATCCGCTTTTCTGTGAATGGTCAGCTTCAGTTTTACGGCTGGGTGTTCACCCGTGGCTTTGACCGCTGGGGGCCGGTGGACGTGGTCTGCTATGACCGCATCCGGTATCTCAAGGCCAATGCCAGCTATTCGTTCTATGGCCAAAGTGCCGGGGATATCATCCGCCAGATCGCAGATGACTTTGAGCTGGACGTGGGCGAGCTGGCCGACACCGGCTATAAGCTGCCCTCCCTCATCATGCAGGACAAAAGCTGCATCGACATCATCAACACCGCGGTGCAAAAGACCCTGCTCAACACCGGCAAGGTCTATGTGTTTTACGATTCCGGCGATGGACTGGCCCTCAAAGAGGCCAACGACCTGAAAACCGATATCGTCATCGGTGATTACAGCCTGATGACGAATTACACCTTCGATTCCTCCATCGACACCCAGACCTACAACAGCATCAAGCTGGCCCGGCCCAATCAGGAAACGGGAAAGGCGGATGTTTTCGTGATGAAGGATTCGGAACACATCGGAAAGTGGGGCCTTTTGCAGCTGTATCAGACTGTGGACGAGGCCGCCAACGACGCTCAGGTAATGGAACAGGCGAAAGTGAGCTTGGAATATTATAACCGGGTATTGCAGCAGCTCAAGTTCTCTTCTCTGGGCGTTCCGGGCCTTCGGGCCGGGGCGCTGATTCTGGTGAACCTGTCCGATCTGGACGGCGAACCGTTCAAACAGTATGTCATGCTGGAAAAGGCGGAACACACCTTCAAAAATGACGAACACACCATGGAACTGGAAGCAAAAGCACTGTAAGGAGGGAGAAGCGTGGATTTACTGGCAGTATTGCAGGAGATCTACCGGCAGACCAACGATGCTTGTCAGCCTACAGACCTGCAGATCGGAACAGTGACAAAGGCCCCGCCGGACGATGATGAGCTGGAGATCCAGATCAGTGAAGCAATGGCCCCGCTGAAACAGGCCGTGCTTTATCTGGCAGAGCCTGTCATTGAAAAGAAAATTCCCATCCTGCGCCACAGGCATGAGATCAAGATCTTACAGCACAAGCACGTAACGCCGTCCGGCCCCAGCGAGGACGCCTTCATGGCTCCGCCCTACTTCACGGAGTGGTCGGCCCTGCCGGATGAATTTGATGAAAAAGTGCAGGCAGAAAATTTTGTGGGCTGGGAAAACGGCGCGGCGCTGCCTTTGAGCAAGGACAAAAAGTACATCATCCTAAACCCGGCCCTGAAAGCCGGGGACAAAGTACTGCTCCTCCGTGTTCAGAGCGGCCAGAAGTTCATTGTTCTTTCCAGAGTATACGGAGGTGAATCGTAATGGCTACGCTGCCCACAGGCGCGTCCATCGACCTTTCCGGCGGCGTGGAGTACGTTTCTCAGCCGTCTAGGACATGGTTTATTGACCAGACATCTGGCCGCATCACCGGGGAATGTGATGGGTACGAGGCTGTAAAACAGGCCGTGAATGTGATCCTGTATGTGGAGCGCTACCGCTGGCAGATCTTCCGCTCTTACAGCGGCATGGAGTGGGAGGGGCTGCTGGGGCAGGATCCGGGCTATGTGGCGGCAGAATTGCAGCGCCGCCTAGAGGAGGCCCTGACCGTGGACGACCGGGTGACCGGCGTGAAGGACTTTTCTTACACGGTGCAGGGACAGGCCCTGACAGCATCCTTTACTGTCTCCACGATCTACGGCGAAATGCAGGCAAGCACGGAGGTGAACACCGCGGCATGATCGATTTTTCTACCGCACAGTACCGGGCGATTCTGGACTATATGCTGTCGCAGATCCCGGACGACTACGACAAGAGGGACACAAGCCCCATCCCAACAGCTCTTTCTCCCGCCGCCTATGTCTTTGAGGGGTTCTTCCTTTCCCTGAACATGGTGCAGCGGCAGGCGTTTTTTCAGACAGCCACTGGCAGTGCGCTGGATCTGCTGGCCCCCATCGCCAGCGTTACCCGCAAGCAGGCCACGGCGGCGGTGCGAAAAGGCGAGTTTAATATGGCGATTCCGCTGGGCAGCCGGTTCTCTACCATCAACGGCGCGGACAGCATCAATTTTATTGCACTGTCTGCTCTGGGGTCTGGGCACACCTACCGCCTTCTGGCCGAAACGCCCGGCACCATCGGCAACGACTACACCGGCCCTATCCTACCCATCGACACCATTCAGGGCCTGACTTCTGCCCGGATCTCGGATATCCTGACACCCGGAGACGAGACCGAGACCGATGACGAATTCCGCGTCCGCATCGAGGCGGCACTGAACAGCCGCTCCTTCGGCGGAAACGTGGCGCAGTATGTGGAGGAGATCGAGAAGCTGGACGGCGTGGGCGCTGTGCAGGTCTACCCGACATGGAGAGGCGGCGGCACGGTGCTTTGCTCCGTTCTGGGTGCGAATTGGCTACCTGCATCCACCGACCTTGTGCAGACCATTCAGAACGCCATCGACCCGGTCCCGAACTCCGGGCAGGGGCTCGGTCTTGCGCCCATCGGTGCAAAGGTAACGATCACGGCCCCGGAGAAGCTGGAAGTTTCGGTCACCGCATCGGTGACGCTCCTGCCCAGCTACTCGCTGGATACAGTTCGCACCGCGGTACGGGAGGCGTTGGAGGCATATCTGCTCAATGTACGAAAAAGCTGGGCGACCAATATCAGCAAGACCGGCATTGAATACAGCGCCAACGTCTACACGGCCCGCGTATCTGCGGCCATCATCACGGCAGAGGGCGTGGTAAACGTGACAAACGTCCAGCTGAACGGAGCAGCGGACGATTTGATTCTGACAGAGACCGGCGAACGGCAGCAGGTCCCTGTGGTTGGGACGGTGACGCTGCATGAAGCTTGATCTCTCGCATGACCTGCTGCCGCTTTTGCCCCCGGTTTATCGAAACGTGCAGGATTACCAACAGATCTGTGATGCCGAAAAGGCAGAATTTGACCTGCTGGCCAACTCTGTGGAAGGGATTCAGAATAACTTTTTTTTCAAGACCATGGACGAGGATTCCGTTGCACAGTGGGAAAAGGTGTTTCACATCGTGGCTGTCCCGGAAAAGGAATCTCTGGAGTTCCGAAGACAGCGTGTAATGACCCGCATTGCGACCCGCCCGCCCTACACACTGGGGTTTCTGTATCAGAAGCTGGATGAGCTGATTGGCGCTGGTGAATGGACGTGCTCCATCACATACCCGCTCTACGAGCTGAGGCTTGCAACGAGCGCAAAGAACCAGTCGTACTACGACGAGGTGACGTACCTGATCAACCAGATCAAGCCCGCTCACATCGTCTTTATCAGTATGCCGTACCTTAAGACCGGCATCTTGATCACGGAGCAGGTCGATGTGCAGAAATACGATTATCAATATCGTCTGGGCGGCTGGGCCCTTGGGAAAAAGCCGTTTGCCGAATTCGGAGGATGGACGACCGCAAAGGCTGCTGCATCGCCGACACTGACGCGGACGCTTCTTCTGGACGTGGCCCACAAGGCGGCAGAGCTTGCCACGGCGGCACGGCTCAACCGCGCAGCGACCGTGAAACCGCTGAAAAGCGACATTGCATCTGCGACACTTCAGGTGGGTTCTGAAACGTTAATAATCTCAGGCGAGAATCTGAAGCTGGAAGCGTCCGTGGAACCGATGGCGGACATTCCGACCGTCACGCACTACGAGATACTGAACGATGCGGGAAAAACGCTGTACGAATCGGACTGCTATTTCGGCATTACCGAAAAAACGGACGTGGACGTAAATCTCTCTATTCTGGAGGGCGCGGACACCGTGCTGGCAAACGGAAGCCGGTATCACTATCTTCTGGGCAGCTGGCTTTTGGGCAAGGATGCTTTCGCGTCACCGGGACAAAATTATTTTGTCCCGGTGACGGACGCCGTGCCCGCTTCCGCATCTGTGACCCCGCTGTTCCTGACAAGCCTAGCCTCGTACATGGCGGATCACATCAACATGGTGCAGCTGAACGGCGACTATACCGTTCCGAACCTTGCAAAGAGCCTTTCCGGTGCGGAAGTCACGCTGCAGTATGAGCTTCTGCCATCGAAAAAGATCACAAAAGTCTCTGCCATCTCCGCACAAGATGCGTTCGGAGCCGCCCTCACACAGGACGATGTCAGCATCGAAACCACGACCAGAACGAAGTTCAAACACACCATTATCTTTAAGGAGGGAACATTGCTTTATGGCGGATGATATCCTGAAAAACATTCCTCTTCCCGCTGATCTCCCGGAAAATTGGACATCCCAACAGACTGTCGCCCCGACCGGCGCAGAAGTTGGTCTGGATGAACAGCACGGGTACAATTACCTGATGAAACAGGTCAACAACGCACAGAAGGCAGCAACGGCGCTGAATGAAGGGAAGCTTGGTCTGCACGACACCGCAGTCAACGGCGTCGTCGCCTCCGGCTCCAACTACGTCCGTTTTGGCGATGGGACACAGATTTGTTGGGGTGAAACTGGACAAATTGCTGTCAACGCAAATTCAACTGTAACCGCCACGATAACCTATCCGGCTGCATTTGCGTCAGGATATCCCATGGAAGTATCCTTAACGATTGCTGGAAACAGTGAAAACGATAATTACTCAAAACTTGTGCTGCACACTACAGAGAGAAGAACCACGAACTGTGATATCTATTTCAAAAATACTTCTTCGAGCCAGATGTCTCCTATTGCGCAATGGATTGCCATCGGCCACTGGAAGTAAGGAGGAAGACACATGGAAATCACTTTAGGTTTCACCATCGCAAAGCCTGTGGCGACACAGGAAGAGTGCACCGCTTACGCCGCCATGGCTGAGGCGGTAAACGCCCACAACGCTGCCTGTGCGGTGGGCGACACGCTGTGGGGCATTGAGGATAAGGCCGACTGCTACGAGGTGGCAGAGGACGGCACGGTGCCGAAGCCGGAACCGGCAAGCACTCTTCCCACCACAGAGGAGCGGCTGGCAGCATTGGAAGCCGGTCTCATTGAGCTGGCCGCACAGGAGGTATGACATGGTACAATTTTACGTGACGCAGATCAGGCTCCACCGGCTTGACGGCACCTTTACCATTGAGGACGTCCCGACCCGCTGGCGGGCCCGCGTACAAGCCGAGCTGGACAAGGAGGCGCAGGGCAATGGCTAACAAGACCATCATGGACGTCTCCCGCTGGCAGGGGAACATCGACTGGGACGCAGTGAAGCGCAGCGGCAAAATCGACGGCGTGATGATTCGCGCCATGGGCAACAGCGCGGCGGGCAAGGCCAGCAAGCCCTACCTCGACCCCTATTTTGCCCGCAACTACGCCGAGTGTGTCCGGCTGAGCATCCCGGTGGGCGTGTACGGCTATTTCAAGGCTGTCACCCGCGCCGAAGCCGACAGGGAGCTGGCGTTCTTCCGCGCCGCACTGGGCGGCAGGACGTTCCAGCTCCCCATCGCCGTGGACATTGAGGACGCTTACCAGACCGCCCTCGGCAAGAGCAAGCTCACAGACCTTGTGGCCTACTGCCTGAGCACGGTGGAGAGCTGGGGCGTGTATGCCATGCTCTACACCGGCCTGTATTTTGCGCAAAAGAACCTCTACATGGGCGGCGCGGCGCTGAAACCTTATGATGTCTGGCTCGCGAGATACCCCAAAGACCAAAGCAAAACTAAACCGGAGGACAAGCCCGCACCCGGCTGGCCCTTTGGAATGTGGCAGTATACCAAGGGCGGCGCAGTTCCCGGCGTGAGCAAGGGCGTTGACCTGAGCCATGCGTATAAGGACTATGCCGCGATCATCGCGAAAAAGGGGCTTGACCGGCTCCGGGAGGTGTAAGCTTGACCGAAAAAGAAGCTCTCATTTGGGTTTTGGGCGTGCTTGGAAGCGTCTGCGCGGCGGCGATCACCATTGATAAGGTGCTGGACATCATCCACAAGTACGTCAAAAAGGCGAAAGAGCCGGACGCTGCGCAAAACAAGCGGCTGGATGACATCGAAAAACGGCTGGGCGCGGTGGAGACCGTTTCCACGCAGCACGCCGCCGCCCTCAAGCGCGACCTGACCCGCTTTGACGAAATCGACGAAGTGAGCCGCCTGACACTCGGCGGTGTGCGGAATCTGCTGGATGCCCAATTGTCCGGGAACAATCACGACGGAATGCAAAAAAGCAAATCCGACATCGACAAATATCTGCTGAAAGGAGTAACCAATCATGGAAGCAATCCTTAACACCATTCTCACCCCGCTGCCCGCATGGCTGGCGCTGGTACTTATCGTTGTGGGCGCTGTGTCGCTTGTGCTGGGGCTTATCCGTCTGGGCTACGGCGCGGCAGTCAAAGGCGTCGTGCTTGAACTTATCAACCGCGCCGAGCATGAGATTCAGGGCACGAAACGCGGCGCAGAACGCAAAGCGTGGGTAGCTAAAAAGCTCCGTGCCATGCTGGACGCAAGCCGCTGGGGCAAGCTTATCAGTTGGGCCATCACCGATGAGACCATCGGAAAGGTGATCCAGTTTTTTTTCGACCGCGCAAAGGCGGCGCTGGAAAAGGAGTAAGGAGGACATCATGGCAAGCACTACATACGATCACCATACTTTTTATATAAGCGTATTTACATCTCTGGCGTCCAAAGGTGCAAATAGAGTTCGCTTCGCGTCTTTTTTGAGTGTGGTGCGCAACGCCGGACAGCTCCCGCAGCCCTTCTGGCTCGGTGCTGCCTGTGGCGGCGGCTCGTGTAGTGCTGCCCGCTGCGCTGCAAAGACTTGACCGACAGCAGATAACCAAAGCCATCAAAAACGCACCGCTTGGGAGGGTAGACCGTAAGATAGCCTTACTGCGGTACGTTGAGCGGCTCCCGCTGCCGGACATTGCAGCGCAGACACATTACAGCCGGACGGCGATAGGATACCGGCTGAAAGGCATTGAAAAAATGCTGGATGTATGATATACTATTTATAGTGTCCGAAGTAGAGTACACACACTTCGGAGAAAAATGTGTACAGAGAGCCAGCGGAAGAACGTTTACCCGCTGGCTTTTCTTTTTGCACGATTTGTGGTATAATCATCTCAACAAATCCACCCGGCCTCTCGAAGAAGCGCATTAGGGTGGATATCTGAAATCCCCTGCTTTGCCGAAGCCCTGCGTTCCACGCGAGGTACTTTGTAAGCGAAGCGGGGGATTTTTTGCTATATAAGTGAATCTTCAAGCGCCCATGCGGATTTTTTCCGTGTGGGCGCTTTTCTTTTTTTGTCCTTCGTTGTGCGTTTGTTGACTCTCTCGGCGGCGAAAAAAGGTACACTTGGCGCAAAGGGAGGGAAGCTCAATGTTCAAGTATGACCCTTATACCGGAAAGCCGATTCCTCAGCGGCTTGGCTATGGATGGGGATGGGAATCTCAAGAGACATTTCAGCAGACCGCACAGCAAACCCCACAGGAGCCTAAAACACCGTGGACAATGGTTCCCAGTTTGGCAGATGTGGACAAGGTAAGTGTACAGCCATGTGAAACGAAGTGGATCATGGTACAGTCTGATCCAATCTTTGCGGTAAAGACAGCCAACGCAATGGGATATGCCCCGGCGGAATATTACCGGTTTGAGCAGATAGACCCGGCGGGACTGACTGCGCCTGTATCAGTACCGGCAGTACCACAGCTGACACGGGAAGATGTGGAAAAAATCGTGGAAGATAAGGCATCGGTGCTATTTTCTCAATACAGCGCTTCGCTTGCCCCGCAATCTTCCTTTTCAACATCTGTAAAGTCTAAAAAGGAGGCCGCACAATGAGCAACCCTTTGATGAACCGTTTTGGCGCACAGCAAACCCAGCAGATGAGGCAGAGTGGCGGGCTGATGGCCCGCCTGCCCGGCGCAATAAAGCAGGCATCTGAAATGATGGCCGTCATCAATGCGGCACAAAACCCGCAGGCAGCTCTTATGGACTACTGCAAAAAGTCCGGTGCATTCAACGGATACGTCGGCTCACAGGATCCCGAAAGCATGACCAGATGGCTATGCGAAAAGAACGGAATTCCTGTTAATGACATTCTTAATATGGTTCAGGGCCCCGGTGCACAGGGACTCGGGAATACACTCACAAAATTTTTGAAAGGTGGCTAAACTATGGCTATGGACGATTCTATGGGCTTTGGCGGCGGCGGCATCTGGATTTTCGGCTTGCTGGTTCTGCTGGCCCTTCTGTTTGGCGGTAATGGCAACGGCCTGTTCGGTGGAAACCGCGGCCCGATGTTTCCGCCCAACGTTGCGACCTCTGGTGACGTTCAGCGCGCAACCGATTTTGCAGCACTGGAACGCCAGAACAACGAGGGCGTGGCCGCAACCCGTCAGGGGGTCTATGATGTGGCAGCAGCCGTGAAGGACGGCAACTACAACATCCTCGGCGAACTGCGGGATCTGGAAAGCGCCTCCAACGCTGGTTTTGCTCAGCAGCAGGTCTGTTGCTGCGAGACCAACCGCAACATTGACTCTGTCCGCTACGATATGAGCAACTTTGCGGCTGCAATCAAGGAAAACCAGACGGCAGGCATCCAGAAGGTGCTGGATCAGCTGGCTACCAACCGTTACGGCGATCTGGAGCGGGCTTATAACCAGCAGAGCATGCAGTTTGCTATTCAGCAGGCTGTCTGCGGTATTCCCAAATCTTCCCCGTATGCCTACCAGCTGGCACCCGCGTGGGGCCCGGTTCCCGGTCCTTTCTACGGCTGCAATAACGGCTGCGGCAACATCTAACATCTGACGCCCTATCGGCGAGGACACGCGGGGCGGCAAAAGCTGCCCCGCTTATTTTTTAAGGAGGATATGACTATGTCTAGGTCTGCTATCTACACCGCCAATACCACGGCTCAGACCGTGGCGGTAAACGATATTATCCCTGTCGGCATCACTTCCCGGCGGTTCGGCTGCAACATTCGGCAGGACGGCAACACCATCACCCTGCTGGGTCAGGGCTACTACCATGTGACCGTGTCCGCTACACTGGCTCCCACGGCTGCGGGCACTGTGACCCTGACCGGCCAGAAGGACGGCGTCGCTGTGATCGGCGCTACTGCTTCTCAGGCTGTGGCCACTGCGGCTGCACCGACCAATCTGGCACTGACTTTTCTGGTGCTCAATGCGTGCGGCTGCGAAAGCTCTATTTTGAGCTTCCTGCTGACCGGTACTGCTGCCGTGGTGAACGATATGGCTGTGACCGTGGAAAAACTGTAAGAGGGAGGATCTATCTATGATGGACGAAGCAAAGTTTGCAGGGTATAAGGACACACTTGTTCATGCTGCAAAGCAAATGGCCGAAGAATACAGCGATGCGATGAACTACGCAAGCATGGCAATGGACTATAAAACTGTCTGTCCCTACGCTTCTTCTGAGTGGTATAAGCTCTCTGGGGAAGAAATGGAGCACGCTGACGCAAACCGCCGCATTGCGCAGAAAATCCTTACCGGCGTTGACAGCGAGGATTCTGCGGCTGGCGTAGAGCTGCATCACATGTGGAGTATGGCGGAGGACCTTGTTTCCGGACTGTGCGAAGCTGTTACAAAAGAACGCTCCGCATACATGCGTTGAATTTTTGCAACATTTGTTGTAAGATAAGGCGGACGATTTATTGCTTTTAGAATACGCCATAAGCGAACAACAAACTAACAATTAAAGCAAAAATAGCATAAATACGAAAAATATTATTGATTTGTAATCAGTGGGTTACAGGTTCAACTCCTGCCACTAGCTCCAAAAATAAACGCACGAACGATGAAAACAAATCGTCCGTGCGTTTTTTTTTTGCTTGAAATGCCTTGAAATCTCCTAAATGAACGTGACAATCTAACAAATAATCTAACAAATCAATACTTCATCTTTCGCATTTCCTGCAACAGATAATCCGGGTCATTGTGGGAGACGTACTTGTTGGCCGTGGTGGAGAAATTTTTGTGACCCAAGATTGCCTGCACGGCGGTCTTTTCAAGGCCGCACTCCACCATCTTGCTGCTGGCCGTGTGGCGCAGCGTATGCGGATGCACCCCCTCTATGTGGCACTCCTGCATCAAGGCCCGAAACTTTGCAGCCACGTTTCGCTTGTCCAGTTTCGTTCCAGCCTTGGAAGGTATCAGCCACTCGCACCCGCTGTCCATCATCCAGAAGGCGATGATCTTGTAAATGGGGTCTAGGATGGGGATGATGCGGTTTTTGCCCGCTTCCGTTTTTTCGCCGCCCTGCATGTAGCGCTCTTTCAGGTACACGTTCTCGCAGCGCATGGAGAGCAGCTCATCGATACGCATACCGGTGTAGAGCAGCACCATTGCGATTTGTGCTGTCTGCCCAAACTTCGGGTCGTTTTGTCGGCTGCTTATCTGCTCTATCTCTTGAGCGGTCAAGGTGCGCTCTGCCTTGCCTGTAGCCGCTGGGAGCTGCAAGAGCATGGCATAGTTTTTGTTTATGATGTCCTGAGCCATTGCCCACTCGCAGATCTGGCTGAAAAGTGTTCGCTGCTTTTCGCAGGAGCTGCGGGAGAGACTCTTTTCCACCATCTGATCAATCACCTGTTGATAGTCTGCAGCTTTTAAGTCCCGGAGCTGTCGGTCATACAGCGGCGCGGCCTTTGCATAGGCCAGCTCATAACCCTTTTTCATATCAGTGCTGAGCTTGTCAAATTTGGGCTGTGCTTTCCATTGGGCATAGGCATCCGCAAAAGTGCATTTCAGACGCGCTGCGGGGGTGTTCTGGGTGTTGTAAGCGTCTAGTGCTTGTACTGCTTCGCCCGGCGTCGCAAACGTCCCCAGAACGTCTCGCTTGGCTGTCAGGGCCACATACGGCTTTGACCTCGTCCCGCTCAACTTATATACACTGCCGCTGCCCTTTGGACGGCGGCGCTTTTTTCTTTGCTGCGGGGCGGCTTCGGGCTGCTTCTTCCCGCACCACGGACAAAAAGAAGCACCATCCGGGATCTCTTTCCGGCAGCATGGTCTTACGCATTTCATGGATTACTCCTTTTTCTTCCCGATGTATCCCAAAGCTCCATTTTCGGCAGCGGCCCTTCCGGCCTTGTAGTTGATCTTCAGGTCGTCAATGGGAGGGTGCGGAGCGTCCGGGCATGGATCAAGGCCCGCGATCTGCGCGTAGGTATACTGATCTATGATGGTTCCGCACACGCTGGCCCTGTTGTTGAGCGGGCAGTGCAGGTTTGCGGCTATCTCAGAAATCACCGCGGGCGGGCTGCTGCCGTGACTGCCTTTCAGTATGAAGAGAAGCAGCCGTTTCGTCAGCGGCGGCAAGTTTACCACAAAGCGGCACAACTCCGCGTCTAGCTCTTCGTCGGTCTTTCTGTCATCGGGCACCGCATACAGCTCCGGGTGGATCATCTCCATGAACACAGATATGGGTGACACGCCACACGCCGCACACCAGTCCATGATCTCGTCACTGTCCGGGCTGGTGCAGCCTTTTTCCCAGCTCTGCACTGTTCGCTCCCCTTTTTCGATGCTCCTTGCGATCTTTGCTTGACTCAGGCCGGCAGACACCCGTGCTTTTGCAAGCGCTTTTCCGATTTGGCTCGCCGTAAAATAACTCATACTTATCACCCCTAAACGCAGCGTGTTATAAAAAAAAAATGGCGCAGAAAAACTCTGCGCCATTCGACAAAAATTACACCAATTTCATTTTCCTCTGGCGCATGGTAGAATCTGGCATATAAGATGTAAATATTACCAAAAACAGGAGGAAAAGGAAATGAAAAACAGTCAGACAATCAGCATGGATCCCGAAATGACCATCATTGACGGAATGCCCGCCAGCGTGCTCACCGGCACGCAGCCCACTCCGAAGCCATGGGAGGAATGATCTATGGACAAGATGCAGAGCTTTTGCACCCACATCCGCGCCGCGCTGGCGTGTTATGAGGATATGCCGCCGGAGGGCAAGGACCGGGCCTACCTTTATGTAACCCGCAAGGCAAAGTCTGTTCAGGCTCTCCACGCCGCAGCAGACGCCCCCGGCGGGGAGCTTGCTGGGGAACTGCTGCAAAAGATTCAACGGCTGGACGACTCCAAGTGAAAATCTAACTTTTTTCAGAAAAATCAAATTTATTCTGTAATATCTATTGAATGCTACAACTGAAAGATGTATAATGTATTTGCGGTAGGAAATCAGCTATTAGGTCAAGCCTTAATAGGCTCAAGTCTTCGGTCTCCAATCTCTGCCATCCAAGCCTGATACTTTTCCGAATTGTCTTTCTTATGCTTAAAATAAGTTCTGAAGGTTTTTGGAAATGAAGTGATTCCGAGTTCAGAGTAAAATTCAAATTCGGCCATTTCAAAATGGTATGGATCTGTGCAGTCGTAGGTTCCAAGCTGAAAATTTCCATCCCACGAATCAATCAACCCAGTTGAAATAAAATTAAAGACACGAACCTTTGTGTTGTAGTAGATGCTTAACCGAGGAATCTTTTTGAAAAGGCATTTTTCTTTTAGCTGCTTTTCTAGAGACGGGCAATTTAAGTATTCTCCGCGATACGTCTCAAAATCATCTGGAAGAGAAATATTACTGCTCCCGGATATTTGCGTTCCAACATAAAAGGCTCTTAAGTCACTCTTGAACGCTTCCGAATTATTGCAATCTGAAAAATCGATAGCTTCTGAATTGCGAATATAGCAGATAACATTGGACGGAATTTCCTTTTCTTCTTTCCAATACTCATAAATTGAGTTTTGATATGATGATGAGCCGGGAGAAGTAAGGCTGGAGCCAAAAGAAATCGATATTCCATGAGGAATAACACTGTTTCGTTCGTACTCTGCACGGGCATTATATGCACCGAGATAGTCTCTTTCCATTGCAAGCGACATTATTTTTCGGTGTGCGGCGTTTCGTCGGTCTCTTTCGGTTTTCTTGAAATCTTTTGATACTGTTTTACCGGAATCTGTTAAAGCATATTTTTCAGGAGTGTCAATGATGTAACCTTCAGAAATGATCTCTTTGACATTTTTGTCGAAAGGATAAAACCGACCTTTTACATCATCATGGAGCCCCCACTTCTTTTCCCGGTCACCAAGGTAATTCACTAGGAAGCTTTTCTCTTGCCATGTCATAATCAAATTTAATTGAAGAATGTTGAGTAGGTGATAATAGACGTTGTGATTTTATTGTTCTCATAATTGAGCCAAAGGTCATTGATTCCGCAGTTATAAGCGCGATACCATGTTCCGGTGTCGTTTACAGTGGTCTTACCTGTCTTTTTCAGATTGAACATTGTAAGGAACTGATCTTTATACTTATAGGGGAAAACGTCATAAAGTGTGATTCGATGCAGGCGTTCAAATACGAAATCATATGTATTGTTTCCATAGAACAGCGTATGAATGGCTTGACCGTTGCTGTAAGTCCAGTCCTCTGTACTGTCTGGTTCTCCGATCATGCTGATAAGTTCATCTTCTGTCAGGCCGGAACCGTCTTCGTGCTCATATTTCGTGGCATCGAATACAACGTCAACATTGTCTGCAATATTTTTGGCAGAAAGAAAACCAAACGCAAGCCCAAACACAAGAATCGCAACGAGAATTGCACATCCGTTTGGTTTTTTCTTCGTCTTTTCGCTGTTGCTGACAACATCATTCTTTTTTCGAGCCATAAAAACACCTCTTAGATTCAAAAATAGGCAGCCAACCGGCTGCCGGAAAACAAATTTTCAATAACCAAAGGAGGAAAAGAAAGTGCAAGAACATAGCACAGAATTGATGAAAGAAACCACAGAATGTGTTATACTTGAGAAAATCAAGCTTGCACTTTCTCTTGATATCGACGTTGGCGCGCTGCTGGAAGTGGCGCAGAAAGGATGATTCCTATGACTTCCGAAAAATGGATGCTCGCAACCATCATTATCGACCATCTTCTGATCGGCTACCTACTTCTTAAAACTCGCAATCTGTGACACAACGGTCAAGATTCCGCTGAACCATGCAACGAATGGGGCTGTTTTCTCCATGAACTTCCAGATTGATGAACCGATCTGACGGACGGCTTTCTTTGGGAGTGATCGCTTGTATCGTTTCCACGCTTCTTTGTCCGCCCGGATGAACGGTTCAATCTCTTTGTTCCGAATTTTCATTCTTTCCCCTTCGCTGCCTCAAGTGCAGCGTCAAGCATCTTTTCAAACATAACCCTTTGCGCAGGGTCAAGCTGCTCATACTTATATAGTATGGCTTTAGCGTGCGCATTCAGCTCACTCTCTTCACTGAGAGTGGGCTTTTCTTTTTGCTCCGGAGCTTCGCCGGTTAGCTCCTCGACAGTAACACCAAAGTAATCGGCCAACCTTTTTAATACAGGGCCTCTTGGCTTTGCTCCGTTTTTCCAACCGGTCACAGTTCCGGACGATTTTACACCAACATCGGCGGCTGCTGCATTGTAGGAAACGCCCTTTTTAGCACATAGAGCTTCAAAGTTGTTCCAAAACATACAAAAGCCCCCTTTTGTTTCTGTGCATAACGACAAAAACTAACAAAACCAATATTTCGGGCTTTACAAACTAATAACAATGATATATACTAATATCGTGATGAGCGAAACTAATACAGAACTAATAAGAAAGCCGCTAAAATATTTGTTTGACACCTTTATTATAGCTTGCTTTCTTTCGCTTGTCAATGAGAAAAACTAATATTTTAGAAAGAGGTGAAAGAATGCGTTTCGCGGAACTGCGAGAAAAAGCAGGACTTACGCAAAAACAGGCAGCAGCCGCGCTTGGTGTTGATCAGTCGGCGATCTCTTTTTGGGAGACAGGCATCAATAACCCGCGCACGGCCATGTTGCCCAAAATCGCAGCCCTGTATGGCTGCACGGTTGACAAGCTGCTGGAAGAGCAGAAGGAGGGAAGACGGCGTGAACAACAGCAAAAAGCCCAGCCGTAAGCACGACTGGACCACAACGAAGATTTTGGCGGCGACGGTTTGCGTTCAGGTTGTGACACTTATCTTGCAAATCATCAACTTAATCAGGAAATTCAGCTGAAAAGCGAGAGAATTGCATCGACCATCGAAACGACTGCCACGAGTAAGGAAGCGACGGTGAGCCAGCGATTGACCCGATTTTCTTTTGCTTGGTCTTTTTGGCTTTCTTCGTACTGGTTCCGGAGTTGCTTCAGATCCTCAGCAACGGATTCCTCGGCATACGAGCTTTTGGAGTGGTCTATCGCATCCAAGAGCCGCTGCGTTTGTTCTTCTGTGAGATGAATCTCACTGCTTGTCGCAGCAATGATTTGCTTGGCAGTCTTTTGATACCCGGCAAAGTTACTTAAAATTTCGTTTTCGTCCATTTTAGATTCTCCCTCCCTTATCAGTATACCACGGGAATGGAGACCCCAACAAGGAGGTTTACATGACAGACATTATCTTATCTACCCAGAACGGCGAGCCGGTGGTATCCAGCCGCCAGATCGCCGAGAACTTTGGCAAGGAGCACAAGAACGTGATTCAGGCCGTCACAAATCTCGTGGCTGAAAATTCAGCCGCCAAATCCATGTTCTACGAGACAACGTTTGAGAACCGCGGCAAACAGTACCCCATGTACCTGATGAACCGGGACGGTTTCAGCTTGCTGGTGATGGGCTTTACCGGCAAGGCGGCGCTGGAATGGAAGTTGAAGTACATCCAAGCCTTTAACGAGATGGAGAAGAAGCTGGCACAGCGCCCGCAGCTTTCCCGCTCTGAGCTGATGGCACAGGCCCTGATTGCCGCCCACGACGAGTTGGAGCACAAGGACAGGCAGATTGCAGAGCTAACCCCGAAGGGCATCTTTGCGGATGCCGTGAGCGCCAGCAAGAAGAGCATCCTTGTGGGCGAGTTGGCAAAGCTGCTGTGTCAGAACGGCGTGCAGATCGGGCAGAACCGGCTGTTCGTCTGGATGCGGGAGCGCGGCTACCTTATCAAAGACCCCAAGCGCAGTGACTACAACATGCCCACCCAGCGGGCCGTGGAGCAGGGCCTGTTCGAGATCAAGGAGACCACCGTGGTGCATTCCGATGGACACACCAGCATCAACAAGACGCCCAAAGTGACTGGCAAAGGTCAGGTCTACTTTGTGAACCAGTTCATGAAGCGGTAAAGCCGCGGCGCGGCGTAAGCAATATTTTTGGTTACACATGAAAAATGTCAAAGGAGGACACCACCCATGAGTGAAAAGATCATCGCCTACAAGGCAATGGACAAAAACATGACGTGCCGTGGAAAGCATTATGAGGTGGGCAAGACCTACTATGAGGACAAGGCCGACTGCTGCCACGCTGGTATGCACGCTTGCGAGAACCCGTTGGATGTGCTGCACTACTACCAGTTGAGGGATGGCCCGCGCTTTTTTGAGGTTGAGTGCGGCGGTAAAGTTGACAAGAGCAATGATGATAGCAAGCTGGCGTGCACCGAGCTAAAGGTTAAAGGCGAATTGAAGCTCGCCGATTTTATCAAGTTGTCCGTAAAAACCACGTTTGATCGAGCCATGCGCCGAGCAAAGGCGAAAGAATCGGGCGATTACAGCAGCGCGGCCACGTCTGGCGCTTCCAGCAGCGCGGCCACGTCGGGCAATTACAGCAGCGCGGCCACGTCGGGCGATTAC